>Ga0255100_1000730_pt1 | contig 12804 bp, 11 predicted proteins | sample Colum_Colum_RepB_2_FD_188449 | JGI IMG/M metagenome (GOLD analysis project Ga0255100, IMG submission 188449) | Freshwater microbial communities from Columbia River, Oregon, United States - Colum_Colum_RepB_8d | ecosystem: Environmental > Aquatic > Freshwater > River | place: USA: Oregon...
CAATAGACCTGCTCGGCTTGTAACGCCAGAAACGGCTGGGTATCTTGCCGCCTCGCGTTGCGAGGTTGCCCGCTTGTGCTGAAAAACTTTCTTCCTGATCCCTTCATGCTGGCCTTGTTGGCCGCGCTGGCGCTGGCCACCCTGTTGCCGGCGAGTGGTGTTGCTGCAGATGTGGTCGATGTGCTTTCGACCATCACCGTAGTCCTGCTGTTCTTCTTCCATGGCGCCAAGCTGGCGCGCAGTGCAATCGTGGGGGGGCTGACGCACTGGCGGCTGCATCTGGTGATTCTTGCCTGCACTTTCGCCATGTTCCCGCTGCTGGGTCTGCTGACTACGGCACTGTTTGGTTCGCTGTTGCACCCGGCGCTTGGCATTGGCTTGTTGTTCCTGGCAGCGCTGCCATCTACCGTGCAGTCGTCAATCGCATTCGTATCGGTGGCGAAGGGCAATGTGCCGGCGGCGATTGCGTCGGCGTCGGCGTCACAGGTGGCGGGCGTGGTACTGACGCCGGTATTGATGGGGCTCATGGTGGGCGCGCAGGGTGGCGAGGTCCCGTTGTCGGGCATCGGCAAGGTGGCGCTGCAGATATTGTTGCCGTTTGTCGTCGGCCACTTGATGCGGCCGTGGATCGGTGATTTCGTGGCTCGCAACAAGGCCACTATCGGGCTTACTGATCGCGCTACGATCCTGATTGCAGTGTACAGCGCGTTTTCATCGGCAGTGCTGGAAGGTTTGTGGAGCCGGTTGCCGCCGAAGGATTTCGCTTTGTTGTTGGTGGTGTGCTGCCTGATGCTCGCCTTTGCGCTGTTGTTCACCAGCGGCATGGCGAAGTTGTTCGGCTTTGCAGGCAATGACGAAATAGTGGTCGTATTCTGTGGGACGAAGAAATCGCTGGTGCAGGGAGTGCCGATGGGCCGCGTGTTGTTCCCCGGACCTGACCTCGGGCTTATCCTGCTGCCGATCATGATCTTCCATCAGGTGCAATTGATGGTGTGCGCGTATATCGCCCGGCGTTACGCAAGAGGAGTCGATGACAATGAGTGACAACAAGAATATTGATAACAACAGCCCTAACGACGACCGCCCGTGGCCGCAGGCCGGCCGCACCCGCATGATCGCGCGTTCACCGCTCGGCAACATCGGTACTGGCGACGAGTGGGACGAAGACGCCATGCTGGCGCGTATGGACGACAAACATGTATTCATGATGGGCGACAACCCGGCGCTGCCGCGCATGCCGGAAAGGCCTACACTGGTCGACTTCTTCAAGTATCGCTTCAACAAGATTGCCGTGAACCACCTGCTCGGCGCCTGCAAACGCGCGATCGACGACGGCCAGCGGGACGAAATCGCCATGGCATGCTTGCTGCACGACATTTCCAACGGCTGCCTGATCCGGCCCGATCACGGCTACTGGAGCGCACAGCTGGTGGCGCCTTATGTTGCAGCAGAAGTGGCGTGGGCGGTGAAGTATCACCAGGCTTTACGATACTTTGCTGATCCAGCGGTGGGGTACCAGTATCCACCCAGCTACAACAGATTCTTTGGTCCTGACTACGAGCCGCCTGAATACATCCGCCGCGATGCGGAGATAGCCAGGAATCACGAGTGGTATATGACTGCACGCACGGTGACGCTGTACGACCACTACTTCTTTGCCGACACCGCCATGCAGTACAACCCTGACGATTTCACCGATTTCATCAATCGCAATTTCCGTCAGCCGCCAGAAGGGCTTGGTTTTGACGACACTCCAGCCTCGCACATGTGGCGGACGATGATCTGGCCCAACAACTTTCTGTAGGAAGTTTCCGCAGCAAGTGACCGCAACGCTGAACAATTCGTCTTTCCCGCGAAAGCGGGAAACCAGTCAAATCATGTAAGTGGATTCCCGCTTTCGCGGGAAAGACGACGCTCTTGGCGTTGCGTTGTGGGAGTTACAGCTGGTGCAACTGCAACTCGTAGCCAAGTTGCTTGTAGTGGTTCCAGCGGATGCGGCTCCTGGCCTTGGCTTCGTCATCGTTGAGGATGAATTCGGCGATGGTGCCTACGCTGTCACCGGCAGACGCCACTGGCCCGTCGGCCAGATTGAGCACGCAGGTGGTTGCTGACGGAATTGCTCCCACGCCCACTACCACGTTGGCAGCCGCTGCTGCTGCATCACCAGCCAGCGCGTGCGGCACAAAACTTTCCGGCGTGAAGCTCCATAGCATCTGGTCGAGTTCATGGGCGGCATCGACCGATGCTGCCTGTAGGTAAACCCGTTGGCCGAGCCGCATTTGCTGTTCAGCCAGTTTGCAAGCCAGCGCCGCACGAGCGGCGTCGGTGTTTTGTTTGAGTAGATAGAAATTTGCTTTGGGCATGTCTTCCTCCTTCGCCCGCCGGGCTATGGCGGACAAGTCGCTCGGAACAGTCCACCTGAAAGGTCAGTGATTGAGAAGGTATTCGAGCAACAGAGGCACTGGCCGCCCGGTAGCGCCTTTCTCATTGCCCTGCAACCAGGCGGTGCCGGCGATGTCGAGATGCGCCCAGGTGTATTTCTTGGTGAAGCGGGCGAGGAAGCAGCCAGCGGTAACGGTGCCGGCTTTGGGGCCGCCGATGTTGGCGATGTCGGCAAAGTTGCTCTTCAGTTGCTCCTGGTACTCTTCCCACAGCGGCAGGCGCCAGACCGGGTCAAGGCTATCGAGGCCGCACTGGTAAAGGGTTTGTGCCAGCTTGTCATCGGAGCTCATCAGACCGCTGCATACCGAACCGAGCGCGGTGATGCAGGCGCCGGTAAGGGTAGCGATATCGACCACTGACTTCGGTTTGAAGCGTTCAACGTAGGTAAGCGCATCGCACAACACCAGCCGGCCTTCGGCGTCGGTGTTGAGGATTTCAACGGTCTGGCCGCTCATCGTGGTCACGACGTCGCCCGGCTTGGTGGCGGTGCCGCTCGGCATGTTCTCGGCACTGGCGATAACGCCGATCACGTTCATTTTCGGTTTCAGTTCACACAGCGCATTCATCACGCCCAGCACGCTGGCGGCGCCGCACATGTCGAACTTCATTTCATCCATGCCGAGGCCGCCCTTCAGGCTGATGCCGCCGGTATCGAAGGTGATGCCTTTGCCAACGATCACATGCGGACGCTCGGACGCCGCTGCGCCCTTGTACTGCATGACAATCAGTGCCGACGATTGTGCGCTGCCATTGCCAACCGACAACAGTGAATGCATGCCAAGGCGTTTCATTTGCGCTTCACTCAGCACTTGCGTCGTCAGCAGTTTGCTCTTCTTGGCCAGTTGTAGCGCCTGCTTGCCGAGATAGGTGGGCGTGCAGATATTGGCCGGCAGGTTGCCAAGTTCACGTGCGACGTTCATGCCGCGACCAGTGGCGGTACCGGTGACGAGGCCGCGCTGGGCTGGCATGCGCTCCCTGCTGTCCTCCAGCAAGAGCGTGATCTGTTCCAGCTGGAACGGCTTGCCGGCTTTTGGCTTGGTGGTGTTGTAGCGGTACTGGGCGGTGACAAACAAGCGCGCCAGCAGTGCAGCTTTGCGCTCGGTGTTGGTGTCTGTCACATCAAGGGCTGGCAAGGTTACCAGGGCGTTGGCCAACTGGTATTGCTGCAGGGCCTTGACGGTGGCGCGTATGGCGGTGGCGTATTTCTTGGCGTCCAGTTCCTTTGCTTTGCCGAGGCCGATCAGCAGTATGCGTTGCGCCTTGCAGCCGTCGATCTTTTGCAGCAGCAACACGTCGCCGAGTTTGCCCTTGATGTCACCCGCCTTGGCGATGCGGCTGAGGGCCGAGCGGGTGGTGTTGTCGATTTCAGCACTCAAGGGCGGCAAGGTGCCGTCGTCGAACAGACCGAGAACGATCACAGGCGTTGCAAGAGTGGCGGGATTGCTGGTTTTGACGGAGAAATTCATGAGTAGCGCCTTCGGAGGTGGTCAACGATGGCCAAAATTCTACGCCAGCGCGGGGGCGAAGGGCAGCGATACTACCGACGGGTAGTGTGGGTAGAATGCCGGCATGATTATTACGCGCTACATCTGCCGGCAGATACTGCAGGCCACTGCCGCCATAACGCTCGTGCTGATGGTTGTTGTGGTGCTTGGCCGTATGCTGAACTACCTGGCCCAGGCCTCACAGGGTCAACTCGATCCCGATCTGCTGGCGCTGGTGCTCACCTACCGCCTGCCTGACTTCCTGCAACTGATCCTGCCACTGGCCTTGTTACTCGGCATCCTGTTGGCGCTCGGCCGCCTCTACGCCGACAGCGAAATGACCGTGTTGATTGCCACTGGTATGAGTCAGCATCGTTTGTTGGGCATTACCGCAGTGGCAGCAGTAATTGTTGCCATTCTGGTGGGCATACTCAGCCTGGTGCTGGCGCCGGGAGGCTCGCGCAAAGTCAGCGAGTTGCTGGAAACCCAGCGCAACCGCAGTGAATTCGATCTGTTGGTGCCTGGGATCTTCCAGATCATGTCGGGTGCCGAGCGTACTACCTATGCTGAACGCATCGACGACGGCGAGCTGCAGCTGGTGTTCATGCACGATGCTGTCAATGATCGCGTCATCATGGCCGAGTCGGCAGTGCCGATTGAAAATGAGGCTGGTGAACGTTTCGTGGTGTTCCGCAACGGCAGCATGACAGAGGGTCTGGGAGGCACCGAAGGGTTTTCGGTTACCCGGTATCCGGAGCTGGGCTTCCGACTTCCCCCGCGCGACCTTGGCATTACGCCCGATGTTGAAGAAAAATCGATGTCCACCGCCGAGTTGCTCGCCGACGGCACGACGCCGCGGTTGGCAGAATGGCAGTGGCGCTTGTCGTTGATCGTGCTGGTGCCATTGTTGGCGCTGCTGGCAGTGCCGCTGAGTCGAGTGAGTCCGCGCCAGGGCCGCTTTGCCAGACTGGTACCGGCCATTCTGCTCTACATGACCTACCTTGGCCTGTTGCTGCTCAGTCGTGATGCGGTGGCAGAAGCCACGTTACCGGCATTGCCGGGGATGTGGTTGGTTCACCTCTTGTTTGTCGTGCTGGGAATCCTGCTCTTCACTGGCAGGCTACCGTGGCTTGGAGGCCGTCGTGGGTAAGCTCGACCGCTATATTGCCCGCCACGTGTTGGCTGCCATGCTGCTGGTGCTGCTGGTGCTCGGTGGTCTCGACATGGTGTTCACGCTGATTGATGAGCTCGGCGACAGTGAAGGCGGCTATGGCATGCTGGCTGCGTTCAAGTACGTACTGTATACCGCGCCGCGCCATGTCTACGAGCTGTTGTCACCTACTGCGTTGATCGGTTCGCTCGCAGGTCTTGGTTCGCTTGCTGCCGCCAACGAATTGGTGGGCATGCAGGCGGCCGGCTATTCCCGCTGGCAGTTAACGCGCGCCGTAATGCAGCCGGCAATCCTGGTGATGCTGCTGGGTGTTGTGCTTGGTGAATACCTGGCGCCGCAGCTTGAGCTGCAGGCGGAAGTCGATAAATCAGTGGCACGCGGCCAAAGCATCGGACTGTCGCGCTACGGCCATTGGGAGCGCGATGGACAGAGCTTCCTGCATTTCAACACCATCGAAACTTCGGGGGTGTTGCACGGCGTTACCTTGTTCGAGTTCGATGATCAGCAACGGCTGTCGCAGCAATTGCTGGCTGAACAGGCGGTCTATGTGGGCGCCACTGGCGGTAGCAAGCCTGAGTGGCAACTGATCAACGGCAGTCGCATCGAATTCAATTACAACGGCAGTGACGTGAGCAGCGACAGGCAGCAGTTTTCGCAATTGTCGCTACCGCTCGACCTCACGCCTGATTTGCTGCAGGTGGTGATCGTTGATCCCGACCGGCTGTCGATCAGCGATCTTTGGCGTTTCGGCAACCGCTTTTTGCAACAAGGGCTTGATGCCAGTCCGTATTTTCTCGGCTTCTGGAAGAAGGCGTTGCAGCCAGCCAACACGGCGGTGCTGGTGTTGGTGGCGATCTCGTTCATCTTTGGCCCGCTGCGCTCGGCCAGCATGGGGTCAAGGGTGTTCAGTGCCATAAGTCTGGGTTTGATTGTGACCATCGTTCAGCGGCTGCTGCAGAACCTGAGCCTGGTTTATCACCTGCAGCCATTGGCGGCTGTGTTGTTGCCCATCGTGCTCTGTCTGCTGGCGGGCATTGTGTTGCTGCGGCGGCGGGCATGACATCGGTATGACGTTTGTCGCTTGCGCCTGTTGCGGAGCTGCCCTGCAGTGGCAGGGAGATTACGCTTGCTGTGATGGCTGCGGGCTCTGGCAATCACGACTGCCGCCGCAGATTCTGCACGCCGCCGCATGGCAGCAGCTGGACGAAAATGCGCGCGGCGAGGCCTTGAAGGCTTTGCGATTGCACAATTTTGCGTTGGTGCTTGATCGGCTCGCCGCTATCAGCGGCAGTCAGCGCGGTGATCTGCTCGATGTTGGTGCAGCACACGGCTGGTTCGTCAGCCGGGCACGACATGCCGGCTACAACAGCAGTGGACTCGAACCCGATCCACGCCTGGCGAGATGGGCCCGCGAGCATGGCGCCGTTGTCAGAGAAGGTTTTTTCCCCGATGTATTGCATGCAACAGAACAATTCGACGTTCTGGTGTTCAATGATGTATTCGAGCATCTGCCGGCACCGCAAACGGCTCTGCAGGCTTGCGCGCGCCATCTGCGTGCCGATGGTCTGCTGGTGCTTAACCTGCCCTTGGCCAGCGGTTTCTTCTTTGGATTGTCGATTGCTTTGCTGCGCGTCGGCTTTGCTGCCCCATGGCAGCGGCTGTGGCAGACAGGCTTTCCGTCGCCGCATTTGTTCTTCTTTCAAAGCCGGCATCTGGAGCGGCTGGCGCAGGCTGCAGGTTTTACCCTGGTGAGCGAAAGCGCTCTGCCCAGCCTGAGTACCACGGGCTTGTGGGCGCGATTGCGGATGGATCGCAGTCAGCCGCTGTGGCTGCATGTGTTGGTATGGCCGTTGCTGGTGTTGGTGGCGCCGCTGGTGCGAATTTTGCCGAACGACATTGGTTTGTTCATTTTTCGCAAGCAACAGCATTTTGGCGGATGAGAGTGAAAGTTCTTTATTCACTCAGTGAATTTGCCGTGATGAAATATGGTCTGGCCTGAAACGGCCGGTTTCAGGGCGCAAGGACGAAAACCACAGTCGGTCGCGATAAGATCGCGCGTTAGTGGGGGAGATGATGTGAAACACTTGATTACAGGATTGTTGTTGGCAGGTTTCCTGCTGCAGCCTGCGTTTGCACAAACTGCTGGCGAGGAACCCGAAGAAGTCGTCGTCAGAGGCGTATTGCCCGGCCCGCCGCTGTGGCGGGTATCAAATGGCGAGCATGTGCTGTGGATATTCGGCTATGTGTCTCCCATCCCGAAGGACATGCAATGGGAGTCGGCCCGGGTGGAGAATGTGATGTCACGAGCACAGGCCTATCTGCCGGTGCCTGATGTCGATGTGTCGGTATCGCCGCTGGTGGCGCTGAATCCGATCAACATTTTTCGCGGTGTGCGGCTGGCCAAACGCCTCAGCAGCAATGAAGACGACAAAACCCTCGCCGATGTACTGCCAGCGGAGTTGCATCAGCGCTACCTTGCCATCAAGACCCGTTACTTTCCGCGCAACAACGAACTGGATGGACAGCGACCACTGGTGGCCGGTCAGAATCTGGCGGAATTGGTACAGGACGAGGAAGAACTCGGCTCTCCGCGCGACATATTGCGCAAGATTGACCGGCTGGCGAAGGGCCAGCGCGGAGTCAAGGTGATAAACACCGACTATTCCATGCGAATCAGTGGCGGTTATCGGGCGCTGGCTGATCGTGCCGAAGCCTTGGCCGATGGCATCACCCTGGAAAAGGAACTGGAATGTTTCGAGTGGCACGTCGGCCGCATCGAAACCGATATGGAAGCGATGAAGAGCCGTGCCAATTCCTGGGCGCTCGGTTACGTCGACGAATTCATCAATGCGCCGTTACTGCGGGGCGACGACGACCCCTGTTTCAATCTGATGATGGCCAGCAGCGAAACCCAAACCATCACTGAACTGATCGAAAAGGCTGACCTGGAATGGCTGGCAGCAGCGGAGATGGCGTTGGCCGAATATGACACCACCCTCGCAGTACTCCACATACGCGAGCTGCTGAACGAAGGTGGCCTCTTGGCCAAGTTGAAAGCCAGGGGCTACAGCGTACGCGAGCCCAATTGACCACTACCCCGCCTCTTAGCGGGGGACGGTAACGATATAGCTGTTCGAAGCAATATCCGGCCAGCTGCGTTGCTGGCGATCAAACAATGCCCACCAGTAGCCGAAGCCAAACGCCGCCACTGCAAGCGGGGCACTGACATAGCGCAAGCCGACCTGACGCCAGCTGATCGCCGAACCATCAGCGTTCTGCACCCGGAGCTTCCACGCCTGCATGCCAATGGTCTGGCCGCTGTTGACCCAGAACCAACCGAAGAACAGATAGGCGCTGCCGAGCATCGCAGCCAGCAGCGTATAGCGGTACAGCGGGTTGAGCTGGCTCTCTGCGGTGCCGGCGCTGTCAATGCCGAACGCCGCAGTCACCAGAAACGAAACGATGATCCACAGACCGATCAGCACAATGCTGTCGTAGAGCATGGCGGCGAGGCGGCGCCAGAGCGGGGCAATTGGCATGTTGGGTGACACTTCAGCAAGGGGAACAGAAGTTGATTCTACCCATGCCGGCTTGACTTTGGCGCGTCAAATCGCCAACACTGCCGGCCATGAAAAACACCACTCTCACCATGAACTTCCGCACCAGCGCCGGCATTATTATTACCGGGGTGGCGTTGCGGGTCGGATAAAGGTGTCCAACATTTATCGAAAACCCGCCTCAAGCGGGTTTTTTCGTTTTGGGGTGCAGGAATCGTCGCCAGCACCCTGATCAGTAGGTAGGAGAACCGTTTTGCGTAACACAGCAATCAACCAGCCCGCTGGCGCCGGCCAACTGCCGGCGCCCCAGTTGCCAGACTATGTGGCCTTTATGGACACCACGCTGCGCGATGGCGAGCAGACTCAGGGTGTCGCCTTTACTGCCGGCGAAAAGCTCAACATCGCGCAGGCATTGCTTGAGTTGCTGAAGATCGATCGCATTGAAGTTGCTTCGGCACGGGTCTCGGCAGGGGAGCAGGCGGGCGTCAGAGCTATCACTGAATGGGCAGCGCAGCACGGCCATCTCGAACAAATAGAGGTACTTGGTTTTGTCGACGGCACCCACACGGTGGATTGGATTGTGGCTGCCGGCGGCAAGGTGTTGAACCTGCTGACGAAGGGCAGCGAGAAACATTGCCGCCAGCAACTCGGCAAGACTTTGGAACAACATGCCGCTGACGTTTTGCAGGTGGTGGCGTATGCGCAGCAGCAGGGGCTGCGGGTAAATGCCTATCTGGAAGATTGGTCCAACGGCTACAAGGACAACAAGGACTACGTGTTCGGCCTGCTCAACCTGATCGGCACCAGCGGTATCGAGCACTTCATGTTGCCCGACACCCTTGGCGTCATGAGTCCGGCCGAAGTGTTTCGCGCCCTGGCAGACATGCGCAACCACTTTCCGCAACTGCAGTTCGATTTCCATCCGCACAATGATTACGGCCTTGCCACAGCCAACTGCATGGCGGCTATCGAAGCTGGAGTCACCACCTTGCATTGCACGATGAACTGCCTGGGTGAGCGTGCCGGCAACGTATCGCTGGCTGAAATTGCCGTGGTGTTGAAAGACAAAATGGGTGTGCGCACCGCCATCGATGAAACCCATCTGGCTGCAGTCAGCAAGGTGGTAGAGCGTTTCTCGGGCAAGTGGGTGGCAGCCAATCAGCCTATTCTGGGTGCCGATGTGTTTACCCAAACCGCTGGCATCCACGCTGATGGTGATGTGAAAGGCGGCCTGTACGAAACCCAGCTGAGTCCGGAGCGCTTCGATCGCAAACGTACCTATGCGCTTGGCAAGTTGAGTGGCAAGGCGTCGGTACTCAAGAACATCGAGGAGCTTGGCATCACGCTGTCGCCCGACAACCTGAAGAAGGTATTGCAGCGCGTCGTTACGCTGGGGGATTCGAAGGAAACCATCACCGCCGACGATCTGCCATTCATCATCGCCGATGTGCTCGAAAGCAACGATTATCAGCACATCCGGCTGATCGACTGCGAGATCCACAGCAACCTGACGGTGCAGTCGCAGGTGCGGTTGAAAGTGGAAATCAACGGCAATGAGTACGAAGAGGGCGGCACCGGCAACGGTGGTTACGATGCGTTCATTGCCGCGCTGACCAACATCCTGGGCAGCATCGGCTTCACCATGCCGGAACTGGTTGATTACAGCGTGCGGATTCCCAAAGGCGGCAAGCCCGGCGCACTGACCGAATGTACGATCACGTGGGCTGGCCAGCCGCGTAACCTGCGTACGCGCGGCGTGCATGCCAACCAGGTGTACGCCGCAGTGTTGGCAACGCTGCGCATGGTCAACACGCATTTACACGCACAATCAACGGTGGTTTGACATGATCGACCTGCGCAGCGATACCGTTACCAGACCTTCGGCGGCAATGCGGCAGGTAATGGCGCAAGCCGAGGTTGGCGACGATGTATGGGGCGATGATCCGACCGTGCAGCAACTGGAAGCACTTGCAGCTGCGATGATCGGCAAGGAAGCTGCGCTGTTCGTGCCGAGCGGTACGCAATCCAACCTGTGCGCGTTGTTGACGCATTGCCAGCGTGGCGATGAATACCTTATTGGCAATGACTCCCACGCATACAAGTACGAAGGCGGTGGCGGTGCGGCACTTGGTGGCATTCCGGCACAACCGCTGCCGGTCAACGCCGACGGTACCATCGGGTTGGATCTGATCGACAAGGCAGTCAGGCCTGATGATTTCCACTTTGCCCGCACAAGGTTGTTGTGTCTTGAGAACACCACTTATGGCCGCGTGGTGCCCTTGGCATACCAGCAGCAAGCCATTGCAGTAGCGCGTAAACATCGGCTGGCTACCCACCTGGACGGCGCCCGGCTGTTCAACGCCGCAATCAAACTCGGTGTAACTCCGGCAGAGTTGGCAGCAGGTTTTGACAGCGTGTCCATCTGTCTGTCGAAAGGGCTGGGTGCGCCGGTCGGTTCGTTGTTGTGCAGCAGCCGCGACTTCATCAAACGTGCGCGGCGTTGGCGCAAGATGTTGGGTGGGGGCATGCGGCAGTCCGGTATCCTCGCGGCAGCCGGCATCTACGCCCTCGAACACAATATCGCTCGCCTTGCCGACGATCACGCCAATGCGGTGTTGCTGGCCCGGGAGCTGTCGGCAGTCACTGATCTTGCAATTGATCAGGCCCGGCTGCAGACCAACATGGTTTTCATCACCCCGTTGGCGGGCACGGGCACTGCATTGGCAGAAGCTTTGGGAGCACAGGGCATATTGGTCGATCCCGGCAATATCATCCGCATGGTCACCCACCTTGATGTCAGTAGGGACAACGTGATTACAACGGCAAATGCGATCAAAGCGTTCTATCGCCACCGTAGTTGAGGGGGGTGCTCGCCAAGCCCCACGCCTTGTAACGCGAGGCAGGCGGGCTGAATTGAGGTCGACCGAGGGCTTTTTTGCCGTTTTCGGGTGCCGCCTGCCATATCTGGCCCGAGCAGAATGGGTAAAAGCAGGAAATTTTCCCCAATCTTGACGGAACTTTCCCCAAAAACTTCAAATTCTTGGGTTGTCCCCCTATCATCACCGCCCGTAGGTACGTTAGATGCTGTTCGCAGGTCATAGGTAGAGCAATAGCTTTTTCTGTCAAGAACAGAGGGGTCTTGGCCAGGCAACAAACCAAATACGTCTTACCTCAATCACACTATGGAGAATGGGAATGTTCAACCTCAGCAAGAAAACACAGGTATGGAAGTTGGCATTTGCCGCTATGGCTGCATCCGGCTCGCTCGGTATCGTAGCACCGGCAATGGGTCAGGACGGCGCGCAGGTGGAGGAAGTAACGGTAACGGGCTCGCGTATCCGCCGCCCAGGTCTCGAATCCACCAGTCCAATCAACACGATCGGTGTTGAGATGATTGAACTGCAACAGGAAGTTGCGCTGGAAAAAGTAATCCGCCTGATGCCGTTCGCCATTCCTGGTGACGGCGAAAACGTAAACAACGGTACCAGCGGCGCCGCTACCGTGAATTTGCGCGGCTTGGGAGATCAGCGCAATCTGACTTTGATCAATGGCCGTCGCATAACTCCAATTATTACTGCGGGAGGTGGTGTGGTGGTAGATACCTCCACCGTTCCTCTGGCACTGGTTGAGCGTGTGGACGTCGTTACGGGTGGCGCTTCGGCTGTATACGGTTCCGATGCCATTGCCGGTGCCGTCAACATCGTCATGAAAAACGACTTCCAGGGCGTTGACCTGCAGGTCAACTCGTCGCAGACCGGCGAAAGCGATGGTGTCACCGACAGCGTGTCGCTGACTTTAGGTACAGGTTTGGCGGATGATCGTGGCAATGTCGCATTCAACCTGACCTGGTCGCAGCGTGAAGCTGTACTGCTGGGCCAGCGTCCGCTCGGTCAGCTCGGTATCGAGACCGCCTCTGGTGCCAACTACAGCAATTTCCTGGAAGGCAGACTTCCAACTGCACCCTCCATTGCCGGTTGCGACGGTCCTGATAGTGTGGCGACCGGCGGGTCGACCACTGGCATTCCCACTCGCGTTGAGCTGGCTGCTGGCGGAGCCGTCGGCCAGTTCCTCAACAACGGTAGTCTGTACACTGGCAACGCCGGTACCGGTCTCGGTGCCCGTGGTGGTTGTTCGGTATTCAACTTCAACC
>Ga0255100_1000731_pt1 | contig 12803 bp, 9 predicted proteins | sample Colum_Colum_RepB_2_FD_188449 | JGI IMG/M metagenome (GOLD analysis project Ga0255100, IMG submission 188449) | Freshwater microbial communities from Columbia River, Oregon, United States - Colum_Colum_RepB_8d | ecosystem: Environmental > Aquatic > Freshwater > River | place: USA: Oregon...
CCGCGCAGCGCAGCCAGCGCACGAGCCCCTTCGATGAGTGCGATGCTCGCGCGCGGAGAGGCGCCATGCATCAGCAGCGGGGCCAGGTCGGCTTGGCCAAACTCCGCGGGGCGCCTGGAGACCGCGGTAAGCCTCACTGCATACCGGATGAGCACCGGATCCACATAAATGGCCCGACAGTGGGTCTGCATGCGGGCAAGGTCGTCCACGCTCAGCACGGGCTGCACTTCAATGGCCGGGCCGATCACCCGCTCAACCACCACGAACTCCTCATCCTGGGTGGGGTAGTCGACCACCAGTTTCATCATGAAGCGATCGACCTGAGCCTCAGGCAGCGGATAGGTGCCTTCGGTTTCAATGGGGTTTTGCGTAGCCATCACCAGAAAGGGATGGGGCAGGCGGTGCGAGACCCCGGCGATCGTGACCTGCCGCTCCTGCATGGCTTCGAGCAGGGCGCTTTGCACCTTGGCTGGAGCGCGGTTGATTTCATCGGCGAGCAGCAGGTTGGCGAACACCGGTCCGAGCAGGGTCTGAAATTCCGCCTTGCGCGGATCAAAGACCCGCGAGCCGATGAGATCGGCCGGCAGCAGATCGGGCGTGAACTGGATGCGCTTGAACTGGCCCTGCAGGACGCGCGACAGGGTGTTGATGGTGAGGGTCTTGGCCAGCCCCGGCATGCCCTCGACCAGCAGATGGCCTTGCGCCAGCAGCGCGATCAGCACCCGCTCCAGAAAGACATCCTGGCCCACGATGAGTCGCTTGACCTCGAAGAGCGCACGCTCCATCTGACGCGAGAGCTCCTGGATTGAAGCCATCAGTCGGGGATCGGGCGGGGTCTGGGGTTGCATCGAAGGTCTCCTGATGATCAGAACGGCGGCACACCCATCGCAGAGCCTGCGCTGTCCATGGTGGTTGCAAAGCCGATGCCAACAAAGGTGCGTGCCTTGGACGGGCTGTAGATTGCGGTCACGATGCCCACCACTTCGCCCTGCCGGTTGACCAGTGGACCGCCGGAGCTGCCGGGGTTGGCGGCGGCATCAAACTGGATGAGTCCGCCCAGACGATGGCCGGTATCAGGGTCGACAAAGACCCGGTTCAGCCCGGACACCACCCCTGCAGTGACTGATGGGCCAATGCCAAACGGAAAACCCACGGCCACCACGGTATCGCCGGGCAGCAGGCTGCCGCTGCCCGACAGGGTGGCTGGTTGCAGGTCATCGGGAATGCTCTGCGGTTTGACGATGGCCAGATCCTTGTCGGGAAAGACCTGCAGCACCTGTCCGACGGACTCGGTGCCATCGGCAAAGGTCAGAACGAGTCGGGCTGGGGGTTTGGCTTCGGCTACGACATGAAAATTGGTGAGCACGGTGCCATCGTCCTTGATGACCACGCCGGAGCCACTGCTGATTTCCTTGCTCTCGCCCTCGATGCGCAGATGAACCACCGAGGGCAGGATCTGCAGGGCTGCGCGCTGGGCCATGGAAGGCAGATCCACCGATTCGAGGCTGCGGGCCAGCGTGCGATCGAAGGCCTCCTGATTGGCAAAGGTCAGCGGCTTTTGCACCCGGCCAGTCTTCGAATCCACTTGGGGGCGCACCGCGGCGGGCAGCACGGCCTGCGGGCCCTGGCCCGACTGCCACCAGAGCGTGAGACCGATCCAGCTCAGGAGCGCACCGGCCGCCGCTGCCAGAAGGATCTGTCCTGCTGGTCGCGCGAGTGCCTCTCGCCCCCACCTGAGGAGCCGGCGTGGGGCCTCAAAAAGCCATCGAAGCGGGGCGAGCAGGGGCATCGAGGGAGCGATTGATCCGAATAGAGGGGTATGCGGCCGTGCGCGTGAATGTCCATCTTGGCACGAAAGCAGGCGCCCCTGATATCACCGCGAATCCACTTGATGGCAGGATGCGGGTTATCGAGAGCGACGGCAGGCGCACGGTGCGCGCGCCGGTCATGATCGGAGGTCACCGTGCGCTGGCTGGCTCCTGAACTGCTGTGGTCCTTGTTGCTGCTGCCCGTGGCCGTAGCGGCCTATGTGTGGGCCTGGCGGAGGCGCAAGCGTCAGGTGGTGGTGTTCTCCACAGTGCGTGTGCTGCGTCGTGCGGTTGCTCCTGGTGCTTCCTGGAAGCGACACCTGCCCGCAGGCCTGCTGGGCCTGGCCCTGCTGCTCGGGCTGCTCGCGCTGGCGCGTCCGAGTGCCACCATCACCTTGCCCACCGATCAGCGTCGGCTGGTGCTGGCCATGGATGTCTCGCGCAGCATGCTGGCTCGCGATGTGGAGCCCAGCCGCATCGAGGCGGCGCAGGCCGCCTTGCGCGAATTCATCCCGCAATTGCCGCGCGATGTGCGCGCCGGCCTGGTCACCTTTGCCGGAACGGCCCAGGTGGCACAGGGCATCACGGATTCACGCGAGGCCCTGTTGCAGGCCGTGGATCGCTTCGAGTTGCAGCGCGCCACCGCCACCGGCAGTGGCCTGCTCCTGGCCCTGAGCCTGTTGCGCCCCGATCTGGCAATCGACCTCGAGCAGGCCCTTTACAACCCTTCAGCGGTAACCTGGCCCGAGCCCCGTGCACCCGGCAGTGATGCCGGCGGGGCCATCGTGTTGCTCTCGGATGGGCGGCGCACCACGGGCCCAGATCCGGTCGCCATTGCGCAGCGTGCAGCCGATCTGGGCATTCGCGTGTACACGGTGGGATTCGGGACGCCGAATGGCACCATCCCGGGCTATGAGGGCTATTCGTTTTTCGTGAAGGTCGACGAAGACGCCCTCAAGGCGGTCGCCCGGATTACCGAGGGCGAGTATTTTTACGCGGCCACGGCGAAGGACCTGAACGCGGTGTATCAGGCCCTGCAGGGCCGCCTGGCCCTCGAGACTCGCGAGACCGAGCTGTCTTTTGTTCTGGCCGCCCTGATGATGGGAATTTCGATGGTCGCGATGTTCCTGGCCTGGAAGGGCGCTCGGCCCCTGCAACAGGTTCGCTCGCTGAAGATCGCGAAGGGCGGGGTGGCATCGCCTCGGTGAGGTGAATGCGCAGCATCTGCCCGGCCACCCGAACCTTGCTCAGGTGCTTGATGATGCGGGCCGGCAGGGCTTCGGGAAGTTCAACCAGACTGTGTTGTTCGAGCACCCGAATACGCCCGATCTGACGGGCCTCCAGCCCGGCCTCATTGGCAATGGCCCCCATCAGGTTGCCGGGTTTGGCGCCATGGGCTTCGCCCACTTCAACCCGGAAGGTCTGAAAGCCACTCGAGCCGGGGCCTGATCGGGCCGGTTTGGCCGAGGCTTCCCAGGGTCGCGAAGACTCCGGTTCGCGTGGCTCACGCGGCGTCTTGGGTCGGGGGCGGGTATCGCCCTCACGATCAACCGGGCGATCGGCTGGGCGATCGGCTGGGCGATACGGCACGCGCGCCCCGACGCGGTCTGGGGTTCGATCCGAGGAAGAAGCCGGGGCTTCGGCAGCATCCTGCCCCTTGGCCAGCAACAGGGGCAGCCCGCCGCGCGACATGCGTGCGAGTGCGGCCGCGATGTCGATGGCGGCAACGCCATGCTCCTGCTCGTACTCGCTCACGATGCTGGCAAAGGCTTCGAGGCCACCCGCGTCCAGCGTTTCGGTGATGCGGTCCTTGAAGCGGGCGATGCGCACCGCATTGACAGCCCGCACGGTGGGCAATTCGAGCGCGGCAATCAGCTGGCGCGTGGAGCGCTCGATCGCCTTGAGCAACCCGCGTTCACGTGGCGTGACAAACAGAATGGCCTCACCACTGCGCCCGGCCCGGCCGGTGCGTCCAATGCGATGGGTATAGGTCTCGGCGTCGCTCGGCAGATCGTAGTTGATGACGTGGCTGATGCGCTCGACATCCAGGCCTCGGGCAGCCACGTCGGTGGCCACCAGGATGTTGATCTCACCCTCGCGCAACTGGGCGATGGTGCGTTCGCGCTGTTGCTGAACCATATCGCCATTGATGGCCGCTGCCGGAAACCCGCGGGCCTGAAGCTTTTCGGCCAGTTCTTCGGTCTCGAGCTTGGTGCGCGTGAAGATGATCATGGCCTCAAAGGCCTCGACCTCCAGGATGCGGGTAAGCGCATCGAGTTTGTGCATGCCGCTCACCAGCCACTGCCGTTGACGGATGTTGGTGGCGGTGGCGGTCTTGGCGGCAATCGTGATTTCGGCGGGCTCGCGCAGGTGGGTGCGCGCGATGCGGCGAATTTCGTTCGGCATGGTGGCCGAGAACAGCGCCGTCTGGCGCCCTTCGGGTGTGGCGCTCAGGATGCGTTCGACTTCTTCCACGAAACCCATGCGCAGCATTTCGTCCGCTTCGTCGAGCACCAGGGTTCGCAGGGCCGACAGATCGAGCGAGCCTTTGTCGAGGTGATCGATGATGCGCCCGGGTGTGCCCACGATCACATGCAGGCCTCGGCGCAGAGCGGACAGCTGGGTGCCATAGCCCGCACCGCCATAGATGGGCAGCACATGGAACCCGGGAATGGCATGCGCGTAGCGCTGAAAGGCCTCGGCCACCTGGATGGCCAGCTCGCGAGTGGGCGTGAGCACCAACGCCTGCGGCGCCCCGGCGGTGGGTTCAAGCTGGGCAAGGATGGGCAGCGCAAAGGCGGCTGTCTTGCCGGTGCCGGTCTGGGCCTGCCCGAGAAGGTCTCGCCCTTGCAACAGGGGCGGGATGGCCATGGCCTGGATCGGCGAGGGGGCCTCGTAGCCGACTTGAGCGATGGCCTGAAGCAGTGTGGAGGGCAGGCCGAGTTCGGCAAAGGTGGAGGGTGTCATATGCCTCCGATTGTCCCACGGGCAGGGCCCGCCCGCAGGATTTATGAAGCTGTCTCCACCGGGGCCCGCTTACTTCTTGCCCAGACCGAGCAGGGCAGCCCCCTTGGTGTAGAGCTCGATGCGTTCCTTCATGAAGGCATCCATCTGGTCGGTGCCCACATTCACCAGCTCAAAGCCGCTCTTGGCTGCGAGTTCCTTCATGTCGGGGTCATTGTTGAGCTGCATGAAGAGATCCGAAACGCGCTTGCGGGCCTCGGGCGGCGTGCCCTTGGGCATGCCGATGCCCCGGTAGGCGCCGTCAATCCAGTTGACACCGAGCTCCTTGAAGGTGGGTACGTCCGGCAGCAGCGGATGGCGCTTGTCCATGGCCACCGCCAGCGCACGCAGCCTGGCCTTGTTGTTGATCGCAAAGGGGGTGTAGGTCATGGCGCCATCGACCTGACTGCCCAGCACGGCCGTGGCCATGTCGCCCGTACCCTTGAAGGGCACATAGATGGTCTTGACACCGAAGGCTGCATTCATGCGCTCATGGGCAGCATGGTTGGCAGAGTTCAGGCCTGAGCCACCGAGGGACATCTTGCCGGGATCCTTCTTGGCCGCAGCGATGAATTCGGCAAAGGTCTTGATGGGCGAGGCTGCGGGCACGACCAGGATGTCGGGCGTGTAGTGAAACCAGAAGACCGGCGCGATGTCTTCGGTCTTGTACTGCACCTGACCCTCGATGGGCTGGAACACGATGTGGGGCAGGTTGATACCCACCACATTCAGGCCATCGGCCTTGAGCTGGTTGATTTGCGCCCACATCAGCGCGCCGCCCGCACCGGCCTTGTACTGCACCACGGTTTCAATGGCCGGGCACTGCTTCTTGAGCACCGTCTGCTGGTGGCGTGCCGACTGGTCCGACTCTCCGCCGGGCGGAAACGCCTGCCAGTACTGCAGGTTGCGCTCCGGGCAGAGCGATTGCGCGACGGCAGGCGCCGCGAAACCGACTGCGAGGAGGGACAGGCTCAGGGTGAGGGTACGCATCAGCTGCATGGTGTCTCCTGCGTCAATACGATTGAGTGGTTCGGTCAAGCCCCGCTGATTCAAGACAGCCTGCGGGGAGTCGGTCGGGGTTCATCCATGGGCCCGCAGGTAGGCACAGACCGCATCCGTGACCTGCTGCGTGGTGGCCTGCCCACCCAGATCGCGGGTGTGCAGTGCAGGGTTGGCCGTGACGGATTCAATGGCCTGCATGAGGCGCTCTGCGGCCCCAGGTTCGCCCACATGCTCGAGCAGCATGACCACCGACCAGAAGGTGCCGATCGGATTGGCCAGGCCTTTGCCCATGATGTCGAAGGCCGAGCCATGGATGGGCTCGAACATGGAGGGATAGCGGCGCTGCGGGTCGATGTTGCCAGTGGGCGCGATGCCCAGGCTGCCGGCCAGCGCAGCGGCCAGATCGCTCAGGATGTCGGCATGCAGGTTGGTGGCCACGATCGTGTCGAGCGAGGCCGGTCGGTTGACCATGCGCGCAGTGGCCGCATCGACCAGTTCCTTGTCCCAGCGCACATCCGGGAATTCAGCGGCCACCTGCTGGGCGATTTCGTCCCACATGACCATGGCATGACGTTGCGCATTGCTCTTGGTGACGACCGTGAGCAGCTTGCGGGGCCGGGACTGCGCGAGCGCGAAGGCATGCCGCAGGATGCGCTCGACGCCCACGCGGGTCATGATCGAGACATCGGTGGCGACCTCGATGGGGTGGCCCTGATGGGCCCGCCCGCCCACGCCTGCGTATTCGCCCTCCGAGTTTTCACGCACGATCACCCAGTCCAGATCCTTGGCGGTGCAGCGCTTGAGCGGCGCATCGATGCCCGGCAGGATGCGGGTGGGGCGCACATTGGCATATTGATCAAAGCCCTGACAGATCTTCAGGCGCAGGCCCCACAAGGTGATGTGATCCGGAATATCCGGATCGCCCGCCGAACCGAACAGGATCGCATCCTTGTCCTTCAGGGCCTGCAGGCCGTCGGCCGGCATCATGCAGCCGTGCGCCCGGTAGTAATCGCCCCCCCAGTCAAAGGTCTCGAACTCGAAGGCGAATCGGCCCATGGACTGGGCGAGGACCTGCATGACGGTCTGACCCGCAGGAATCACTTCCTTGCCGATGCCGTCGCCGGGAATGCTGGCAATGCGATAGGTTTTCATGGGGCGCTCTCAGGCTTGGATGTCGATGGAGCCGTCGTGCATCCAGGCCGCGTGCGCGGGCGCCCGGCGGGTCTGGCGCCACTCCTCGAGCATGTCCCACTTCACGGCATCGAGCCTGGCATGCATCTCAGGGGTGCCGCAGTCCCAGGCGAGCTCGAGCCGGTGTCCATTGGGATCGAAGAAATAGATGCTCTTGAAGATGGTGTGATTGGTCGGCCCGATCACATCGATGCCGGCCGCCTGCAGCCTCGCCTTGGCGTCGACCAGCTCCTGATAGCTGCCCACCTTGAAGGCGATGTGCTGCACCCAGCCCGGGGTGTTTTCGTCGCGGCCCATTTCGGGGGAGTTGGGCAACTCGAAGAACGCCAGCACATTGCCCCCGCCCGCATCGAGAAACACATGCATGTAGGGATCGGGTGCCTTGGTGGAGGGCACCTGGTTTTCGGCGATGGCCAGAACGAAATCCATGCCCAGGTGCTTCTGGTACCAGGTCACGGTCTGATGGGCGTCCTTGCAGCGATAGGCTACATGGTGCATGCGCTGAAGATTCATGAGGGGGCTCCGAATCAGAGATCGCGCAGGGCCTGCGCAATGAACTCGCGAAATTGTGCCGGATCGTTGGCCCGGCTGCCTGCCGACACCTGCAGGTCTTCGCTGAGAACCACACTGGCCACTCCCTGTTGCGCCAGCATCAGGGCCGCGACCAGGCCCGCGGGCCCTGCACCGACGATCAGGACGGGGACAGTCGAAGTGTCAGCCCGGGGTGGGACCCACGCCTCATGAACCTCATAGCGGTAGTAGAGCGAAGGCCGGGGTGCAGGTTCAGGTTGATGCATTGAGGTCGGCAAGGATCATTCGAGTGGCAGATCCTTGAGTCGCCGGATGTAGGGCGAGTAAACGGGCGCGTCAGGCTTGATTCTGCCGTCGGTGCCCCAGTCGGCCATGCGGTTGAAGGGGATCACGGCACGGGTATCGATTTCGGTCAGGGATTGCGCCCAGTCCTGGGGAATACGTGCCAATCGGGCCTCGATCGCCGCCGGGTCGGAATAGCGCAGCGTCCCTTCGACGCCATAGCCCACGAAGTGCTGCAGGACGGTAAAGCCGACATAGGCGAGCGAGAAGTTGATCGGCCAGAGCATGAGGTCGATGTCGCCGCTGCGTCCGTCATGCCCATAGGTGGCTTCACTGGTACCCACCGTAACCGAGAGCATGGCGCGCTTGCCTGCAAACCGTCCGTATTCGAAGCGCTGGTTGCTCCGGTAGACCTCGCCAAAGGCAAAGACCCGATCGAACCAGCCCTTGAGCATGGCCGGTGGCATGTGCCACCACAGGGGGAACTGCAGTATCAGCAGATCGGCCGCATCAAGATGCGCAACCTCCTGGCGAACTGCTTCAGGCAGTGCACGCTGTTGCGACGCATGGCGTTGCTCGGCCTGGGCATCGAAACGCTCCGGATGGAGCGCCGCGGGGTAATGGACCGCACGCTCGCACGGATCGAATCCCTGGGCGTAAAGATCCGACAGGGTGGTGGCCCAGCCTCGAGCCTGCAGAGCAGACTGTGCGGTTCGGGCCAGGTGCGCGTTGTAGGACTGCGGCTCCGGGTGGGCCAGAACGATATGGGCACGCACCCGGCCGATCCTTCAGGCTTCGAGTGCCGGGGCCTGGGTGGGGACCGACTGCGGCCCTCGAACCAGCTTGCCGGGCAGGGCGCCGGTGGGTTGCCCATTCTGGTAGGTGATCTCACCGGACACGATGGTGGCCACATAACCCTCGGCGGTCTGGCTGAGGCGGCGTCCCCCCGCGGGAAGATCATGGGCCACGGTGGGCACATTCACCTTGAGCCGATCGAAATCGATGAGGTTGAGGTCGGCCTTGAGGCCCACCTCGATACGACCGCGGTCGAGCAGGCCGGCCAGTTGGGCGGGCTCGCTGGTGAGTGCCGCGATGGCTTTGGGCAGCGCGATGCGCTCGGCAGGCGCTGCGTCGCGCGCCCAGCGGGTGAGGAAAAAGGTGGGAAAGCTCGCATCGCAGATCATGCCGTAGTGCGCGCCGCCATCGGCCAGACCCACCACGGACTGCGGATGGCCCAGCATTTCGCGCACGGCATTGAGGTTGCCATCGCGGTAGTTGGCGCCCGGCAGATAGAAGATGCCCGTGCCGCCGTTGGCGAGCAGCAGGTCGTAGGCATAGTCCTCAATCGACAGGCCTGCAGCCTCGGCGAGCCGATCCATGCGCTGCTCGGGCTTGGGTTCGTAATTGGGCTCGTTGTGCCAGGCATAGGCGAACTGGAAGGCCTTGACGGTCTTGAGGTTGACCGGGTTGGTGTCCTCGGCCTGTTCGGACAGCAACTGTGCCCGCACATGCGGATCCTTCATGCGCTGCACACGATCAGCGAGCGGCAGATCGCGCATGGCCTTGTAGGTCGGATGGTAGGCAAAGGGATGAAAGCTCAGGTCCAGGCCATAGAACATGCCCACCGGCCGGGGTGCCACCTGGGCACGCATCTCGAGCCCATCATTGGCGGCCTGGGCCAGGGCGTTGAGGGATTTCTTCCAGGCCTGCGGGTCGCCTGCGGGCATCTGAATGAGTGAGTAGGACAGGGGCCGGCCACTCTGTTCGGCCAGACGGCGCATCAGGGCGAATTCGGATTCGGCATCGCCCATCGGGGCCGGAATGATCTGCATGACGCCTTTGCCGGCATCCTTCAGGCCCTGCGCCAGTGCGCCGAGTTCGGCTTCTTCGGAGAACAGACTCGGTGCGAGCTCGCCCGCCTTGGTGCGATGGAGCATGTTGCGCGAGGTGGTTACACCCAGTGCGCCCGCTTCGATGGCCTCTCGGGTGAGTTCGCGCATGCGCTGCAGGTCGTGCTCGGTGGGCGGCTCGTGCGTGGCGGCCCGCTCGCCCATGACGTACACGCGCAGGGCCGAGTGCGGCAGCTGGGCTGCGATGTCCATGTCGTACCGGCGCGCATCGAGGGCATCGAGGTACTGCGGAAAGGTCTCCCAATTCCAGGGCAGACCCTCGGTCATGACCACCTCAGGCACGTCTTCAACGCCTTCCATGACCTTGACCAGCATGTCGCGTTGATCCGGTTTGCAAGGCGCGAAGCCCACACCGCAATTGCCCATCACCACCGAGGTCACGCCATGAAAGCAGGAGGGGGCCAGGCGCTGTTCCCAGGTGCTCTGGCCGTCGTAATGGGTGTGCACATCCACAAAGCCTGGGGTCACCAGCAGGCCACGGGCGTCGAGGGTTCGGGGGGCCTCACCCTGAATCGAACCGATGGCCGCGATCCGGCCCTCCTTGATGGCGATATCGACCTGGCGGGGCTCATTGCCCAGGCCATCATGAACGGTACCGTTGCGGATGATGAGGTCGTAGTGGGCCATGGGTCGATCTCCTGGATGGGGTGACGTTACCGGATCGGGCTGATTCCCGGCTTGATGAGTCGCGGCTTGATGCGTTGCGCCCTCATCTTATCCGGCCTGCCCTCGGGCGTCATGGGGCAAGCGGTTTCAGCGCGGCGTGGGTAGCCTGAGCCATTCCACGAATTCGCGTGCCATCTCGCGATATCCGGCCGGGGTGAGATGGATCAGATCCGGCGCCATCAGGGGCGGGCTGGCCTTGAGCATGGCCCAGGCGCCGCCCCGCTGTCGCATGGCGAGCGACATGTCCCAGGTCAGGCAGCCGTGCGCCGCCCCGAGTTCAGCTTGAATCCTGGCCGTCTGGGCATGTCGTTCAGGGAAGGTGCGCAGGTCGTACACGACCTGCCGAACAACCTGGTTGCGATTGCCCTTGCGCACGGTCTTGCGGACCACCTGGCTCGTGATCCGATCGCCGGGCGGGATCAGGATGCAGGCGGCGTCGGGATGGACCTGGCGAACCGACTGCAGCGTGTGTTCGAACTTCAACCGGTAGGCCACCGGATCCCATTGGGGTCCGGTCACGTCGTTGGTGCCATAGGCCAACAGAATCAGATCGTAGGACCGCAGCGTTTGGGCCTGTTTGAGCAACTCGGAGGGCACATGCAGCCAGAAGGCGCCCGAGGCCCCGGCGATCCCGAAATTGTCGAGTACGGCCCCCCGGCCCGTGTCGGCGTACAGGCCTACAAGTTTGACGGGTGCGTCACCTGTGGCCTGGACCATGAGCCGGGCCATCGGGGCGCGCGAGACAACCTGCACTGCGACGATCGCTCTGGGACCGATGGTTTCGACGCGGCCCAGCCGGGTGTGATCAATCCACAGGTCGAACGACCCCCCGGATTCCTGCTGCAAGAAATGAAGTGTGAGAACGGTTGGCTGCTGCTCCGCCGGAAGGGATTGCCAGTCGGCCTCAAGTTGAGCGCCGCCCTGGCTCACCAGGGCATACAGACCGGCTCCGGCATCCAGATCTGCCGATCCCGGTGCTCTGGGCGCAATTTCTTCCTTCCAGCCCTGCCGACACAGCACCGCGTCCATGGGCAGACGAATCCCGGGTCGACCACGGAGCAGGTGGGTATGACCGATTCCGCCTGCCCCCCACTGGATCTGCAGACTTCGCCTGATTTCGGTGGTGAAAAACTCGGCTGCCATGTGGCTGCCGCCCCAGATGGCGACTCGGGGCCCTCCACGGGTTGCCGCTTCGTTCAGAAGAGCCTGCAGATCGACCAGGCGGTCGGCCGGAGGCTTGAGTCGAGCCAGTTCCCGGTGATCGGGTGGGGCCAGTGCCTGGGCGAGCATGTCCTGCTCCTCGCCCGGGCTGAGTGGAACGATTTCCTCCTGGCTGCCCGCCGGTGCGGGCGCACCCGCACCTGGGGCCGTGGGGACGGTGGCCTGCGGTCGGGGCTTCGGACGAACAGGAGGCGGACAGCGCAGCATCGGCAGAAGTTGGCCGCCTTCAACCTCAAAGCGCTGCACGACCCGAGGCGCGGCCGCATTCAGGCCGGGGTCGTTCTGAGCATGGGCAAACATGGACAGGCTCATGCCGATCAGAAACACCAGGCCGGGCAAGACCGACTTCACGGTCCTGCTGTTTGCTTCGCCGATCGGATCGTTCATCGGTTTGGCCCGCTGCGGTGAGGGGCAGAGACCCCTCGCCAGTGCTCATACTCGGCCAGCAGGGCATCCGCGAACGCATCGCCCACCCTGGTCAGCCCTTTTTCAGTGAGATGAACCAGATCGGTCCAGGCCATGCCTTGTGCAAGCCACCGGCTGAAGGCGCCATTGCCGCCCATGAAGGACCAACTGTCCCAGAACGCACAACCCGCTTCGTTCGCCGCATCGCGCTGGACCTGGACCATTTTGCTCATGACCGGTTTGGAGCGCACTCTGCCATCCTCGGCCTGAAAAGCCTGATCCAGGGGGGCCATGACCAGGCAGGCGGCTCCTGGTGCGCCCCGTCGGAGCATGCTGAGGGCGTTCAGGTAGCTCTCGCGATAGATTCGACCGTCGGCAGAGGCCAGACCCCCATGGGTGGTCTCGTTGCCCCCCAGCATCAGCACGATCAGATGGGGATCACGCATGCGGGTCTGTGCGGCCAGGTGTTCGCCATTGAACTGACGCAGCGATCCCGAGGCAATGCCAACGACCGCTGTGGTTTCCCAGGTCAGCCCTTGAGCGAACTCACTGACGATGCCGTAGACCTCCAGCCCGGACTCGAGAACCGAAAGTTTGATCGACGTCACATCCTCGTCAGGGTTGATGCTCCAGTGCTCAAATCGTTCCAGACGATTGCGTTGCATCCCGTCAATCGTCTGGCCATTGATCTGAAGTCTCATGGGGGATTCCGAACGCGCCAGGTTGGTGTACACCTCGATCCTGCGTCCCAGGGTGCCCCCCTTGCGGTTCGCCACGGCATGTA
>Ga0255100_1000735_pt1 | contig 12786 bp, 11 predicted proteins | sample Colum_Colum_RepB_2_FD_188449 | JGI IMG/M metagenome (GOLD analysis project Ga0255100, IMG submission 188449) | Freshwater microbial communities from Columbia River, Oregon, United States - Colum_Colum_RepB_8d | ecosystem: Environmental > Aquatic > Freshwater > River | place: USA: Oregon...
GCTTGAGCGTCTTCGAGTGGACGTGATTGAGGCAGGCTTTGCTGCCAGCTCTGATGGAGACTTTGCGGCGATCAATGCGATCGCTCAAGTCATCAAGGATTCGACTGTTTGCTCTTTGGCCCGCGCCAATGAAAAAGACATTGGCCGAGCTGCTGATGCCTTGAAGGGTGCTAACTCTAAGCGCATTCACACATTCATCGCCACATCGCCATTGCACATGGAAAAGAAGTTGCGCATGACACCCGATCAAGTGTTCGAGCAAGCCAAAGCCGCTGTGCGCTTTGCTCGTAATCACACCAACGATATTGAGTTTTCACCAGAAGATGGTTACCGCTCTGAAGTGGATTTCTTGTGTCGCGTGCTTGAGGCGGTGATCAAAGAGGGTGCCACAACCATCAATGTGCCTGACACGGTTGGTTATGCTGTTCCTGAGCTTTATGGCAACTTCATCAAAACTTTGCGTGAGCGCATTCCGAATTCTGATAAAGCCATTTGGTCGGTGCATTGCCACAACGACTTGGGCATGGGTGTCGCAAATTCATTGGCGGGGGTGAAGATCGGCGGAGCTCGTCAAATTGAATGCACCATCAATGGTTTGGGTGAGCGCGCCGGCAACACTTCTTTAGAAGAAGTTGTGATGGCGATCAAAACCCGCAAAGATTACTTTGATTTATCAGTGGGCATTGATACGACTCAAATCGTGCCAGCCTCTAAGATGGTGTCTCAAATCACCGGTTTTGTGGTGCAACCGAATAAAGCGGTGGTTGGCGCCAATGCCTTTGCTCACGCTTCAGGTATTCACCAAGATGGCGTTTTGAAAGCTCGTGATACCTATGAAATCATGCGTGCAGAAGATGTGGGTTGGGCAGCCAACAAGATCGTTTTGGGCAAATTATCTGGCCGAAACGCATTCAAACAGCGTTTGCAAGAATTGGGCATCGAGTTGGAGTCAGAGGCAGAAATGAACGATGCCTTCTCTCGATTCAAGACCTTGGCTGACCAAAAAGCAGAGATTTTTGACGAAGATATCACCGCAATTGTTGGCAATAACGCTGAAGAGGCTAGTGACCACTACCGTTTTATCTCAATGTCACAAAGGTCTGAGACTGGAGAGCGCCCATTTGCCAAGGTTATTTTCAAATCTGGTGGAGAAGAGTTCACTTCTGAGGCTGAAGGCAATGGCCCAGTAGATGCAACCTTGAACGCGATTGAATCGAAGGTCAAAAGTGGTGCTGAGCAGTTGTTGTACTCGGTCAATGCGATCACGACCGGAACTGAGTCTCAGGGCGAGGTCACGGTGCGTCTTGCCAAGGGTGGGCGGATTGTGAATGGCGTTGGCACGGATCCGGACATTGTGGCTGCTTCAGCCAAGGCTTATTTGGCAGCTTTGAACAAGTTATACGACCCGGCTCAACAGAAATTGAACGCTCAAATGGCTGTTTGAGGCCAAATAGGCTATAATTTCGGCACTTTCTGGGAATTTCCCAAAAAGTGCCGAAGTCTTTGATTTCTTTAATCAGTAAAAAGCAAATCAATAACTTCTGGGTTTTTTCAACAATTCGCACGACATATCGGGTCAGAGACCAATATTTATTGAATCTCAAGCTCGTTTGTTCGCAAGTATGGAGTTTAAAAATGGCTATTCTTACAGCTAATAAAGCCGTTATTGTTAAAGATAACGCACGTGCAGCAAATGACACAGGCAGTCCTGAAGTTCAAGTTGCTTTGTTAACTGCTCGCATCAATGATTTAACACCTCACTTCAAAGCAAATGCTAAAGATCACCACAGCCGTCGTGGCTTGTTGAAGATGGTTAGCCGTCGCCGTCGTTTGCTCGACTATTTGAAGTCAAAAGATTTTGATCGTTATCGCGCTTTGATTGATAAGCTCGGTCTACGTAAGTAATTCCGACAATGCCTGCCTCAGTTTGACTTTGGCAGGCATTATCGTTTTGAGCGGTCGGTGGCTGCTCGCAGTACAGGACCCGTGTCATTCCAAAGACAGGTTAACTCTTCTCTCTAAGCCTTTCTTTGGAATGGCATCCTTACTCCGCATAGCCCCTAATTGCTCCAGTGCTGCCATAGCGCTGATTTTCTATGGCAAATGTTGATTGGAGATATACATAAATGACGATGTTTAATAAAGTAGTAAAAAGTTTTCAATGGGGTTCACACACTGTTCGTATGGAAACTGGTGAGATCGCTCGCCAAGCAGGTGGTGCAGTTTTAGTTGATGTGGATGACACAGTGATTTTGGCTACAGTGGTTGGCGCAAAAAATGCCAAGCCAGGTCAAAACTTCTTCCCACTCACAGTTGATTATTTAGAGAAGACATACGCTGCCGGTAAGATTCCTGGTGGTTTCTTCCGTCGTGAAGGTCGTCCTTCAGAAGGTGAAACACTGATTTCTCGTTTGATCGATCGTCCATTGCGTCCTTTGTTCCCAGAAGGTTTCTTGAACGAAGTGCAAGTGGTGATTCATGTGGTATCGATCAACCCAGACGTACCTGCCGACATCCCTGCATTGATTGGTGCTTCAGCAGCTTTGGCTGTTTCAGGCATTCCATTCAATGGCCCAGTGGGCGCGGCTCGCGTGGGTTACAAAGATGGTCAATACATGTTGAACCCAACACGCACTGAGCAAGCCACAAGTCAATTAGATTTGATCGTTGCTGGTACTCAATCTGCTGTGTTGATGGTTGAATCTGAGGCTTATCAATTATCTGAAGAGATCATGTTGGGCGCGGTTGTTTATGGTCATGAGCAAATGCAAACAGCGATCAATGCGATCAATGATTTGGTGCGCGAAGGTGGTAAGCCTGAGTGGGATTGGCAAGCAGCTCCAAAGAATGAGCCAATGATTGCTAAGGTCACTGCATTGGCTGAAGCTGGTTTGCGTGAAGCGTATCAAATTCGTCAAAAGCAAGCTCGTTCAACTAAGTTGAAAGAAGTGACAAAAGATGTCATGGCCAAGTTGGCTGAAGATGGTGAATTTGATGAAGTTGAAGCTAACAACATCATGTTTGACATCGAAGCAAAGATTGTTCGTAGTCAAGTATTGAACGGTGAGCCACGCATCGACGGTCGTGATACACGCACTGTTCGTCCAATTGAAATTCGCACAGGCGTATTGCCACGCACTCACGGTTCTGCATTGTTCACTCGTGGTGAGACACAAGGTTTGGTGGTTGCAACTTTGGGTACGGCACGCGATGAGCAAATCATTGATGCCTTAGAGGGTGAGCAACGTGATCGTTTCATGTTCCACTACAACATGCCTCCGTTCGCTACTGGCGAAACAGGCCGTGTAGGTAGCCCAAAGCGTCGCGAAATCGGTCACGGTCGTTTAGCTAAGCGTGCTTTGATTCCAGTTTTGCCAAGTGCAGAAGAGTTTGCTTATAGCTTGCGCGTTGTTTCAGAAATCACTGAGTCAAATGGTTCATCTTCAATGGCTTCTGTTTGTGGCGGCTGTTTAGCGATGATGGATGCTGGTGTTCCTGTGAAGGCCCACGTGGCTGGTGTAGCGATGGGCTTGATTTTGGATGGCAATCGTTTCGCTGTTTTGACAGACATCTTGGGTGATGAAGATCACTTGGGCGACATGGATTTCAAGGTAGCTGGTACATCAAACGGTATCACTGCATTGCAGATGGATATCAAAGTACAAGGTATTACGAAAGAGATCATGCAGGTTGCTTTGGCCCAAGCTAAAGAAGGCCGTTTGCACATTTTGAGCAAGATGCAAGAATCCATGAGTGGCGTTCGCACAGAGTTGTCTGAGCACGCTCCACGCATGGTGACAATCAAGATTCATCCAGACAAGATCCGTGAAGTGATTGGTAAGGGTGGCGCAACAATCCAGGCTTTGACCAAAGAAACTGGTACTAGCATTGATATCACTGATGATGGTCTTGTAACGATTGCTTCAACAAGTGCTGAAGGCATGGAAGAAGCGAAGCGTCGCATTGAAGGCATCACAGCTGAAGCTGAAGTAGGCAAGATCTACGAAGGCCCAGTGGTGAAGTTGCTAGAGTTCGGTGCCTTGATCAACATTCTTCCAGGTAAAGATGGTTTGTTGCATATTTCAGAAATCGCCAATGAGCGTGTGAAAGATGTGAAAGATTACTTGCAAGAAGGTCAGGTTGTGCGCGTGAAGTTATTGGCTGCTGATGAGCGCGGACGTTTGCGTTTGTCATTGAAGGCTGCGTGTGCTGATGAAGGAACAAGCATTGCTCCTTTGAACGGTGCTGCACCTCAAGCTGATGCTGCACCTGCAGACCAAGCTGAACAGCAACAGCAATAATCTGAGCTAAGACGGCATGCGTGCTGTTGAAATCAGCCATTATGGTGGCCCTGAAGTTTTAAAGGCGGTGGTAAGACCTGATTTGGTCTTACCGCTTCCTGGTTCTGGTGAAGTGTTGATCAGAGTCAGAGCTGCAGGGGTTAACCGTCCTGACGTTTTGCAACGTCAAGGCTTCTATCCTGTCCCTCCTGGTGGAACAGATTTACCTGGTTTGGAATTGGCCGGTGAAATCATTGGTGGTGACATCGCACACCCTGATAACTTTTTTAGTTTTGAAGTGGGTAGTCGGGTTTGTGCCTTGGTGGTTGGTGGTGCTTATGCGGAGTATTGCATCGCTCCATTGGCGCAATGCTTGCCAGTGCCTATGGGGTTGTCGGATGTTGAAGCAGCGAGTATTCCGGAAACGTTTTTCACGGTTTGGAGCAATGTCTTTGATCGTGGGCGTTTAGGCTTGGATGGTCGAGGCAAAGAAACCTTGTTGGTTCATGGTGGCAGCAGTGGCATTGGTGTCGCAGCCATTCAGTTGGTGACTGCTTTGGGCCATGATGTGCTTGTGACTGTAGGAAGTGATGAAAAAGCTGCTGCCTGTAAAGAATTGGGGGCAGTGTTGGCGGTGAACTACCGTACCCAAGACTTTGTTGAAGAAGTTAAATCTTTTACAAAAGGCAAAGGTGCCAACGTTGTTTTAGATATGGTGGCAGGCCCTTATGTGGGTAGAGAAATTAATTGTTTAGCAGATGATGGCCGAATTGTGATCATTGCTAATCAGGGCGGTAAAATTTCAGAAGTAGATGTGGGTCAAGTTTTGCGTAGACGTTTAACCATCACTGGATCAACCTTGAGACCTAGATCGGTTGATTTCAAGGGTGCGATTGCAAGGTCATTGAGAGCGTACGTTTGGCCATTGCTGGAGTCTAAAAAGATCAGACCAGTGATACATGAAGTATTTGAATTAGAAGCTGCTGCCAAGGCCCATCAATTGATGGAATCAAGTCAGCACATTGGTAAGATAGTATTAACTGTTAATTAAACGAGACTTTAATGAGACCCTTGACCATCATTGGCAACTGGAAAATGAATGGCAGCTTGGCTGCCAATCAGCAACTCATTGAAGAGTTATTGAGTAGCAAAGATTTTTTAGCCAATCTGCAAGGTGTGCGCACTGGTTTATGTGTGCCTTATCCATACTTATCGCAAGTCAGCCAATTATTGGCCAAGTCATCCATTGCTTGTGGCGCCCAAGATGTTTCTGATCATCCTAATGGGGCATACACGGGCGACGTCAGTGCAAAAATGTTGCAAGATTTTGCTTGTCAGTATGTGATTGTTGGTCACTCTGAGCGTCGTCAATTTCATCAAGAGGGTGATGGCTTGGTGGCCAGAAAAGCAAAAGCCTGCTTGCAAGCCAACATCACTCCCATCATTTGTGTGGGTGAGACAGAGGCTGAACACGATGACGGCAAAACCTTGACCGTTGTGCGCCGTCAGTTACAGGCTGTTTTAGATTTGCTACAAGGCCAAATTGCGTCTTGCGTCATTGCTTATGAGCCTGTTTGGGCGATTGGCACTGGAAAAGTGCCTACCCCGGCTCAGGCTCAAGATGTGCACAGAGAGTTGCGTTTGCAGCTGGCTAAATTTGATGATGAAGCAGCCTCAAAAGTGGCAATTTTGTATGGCGGCAGCCTAAAGCCTGATAATGCTAAAGATTTGTTGGCGATGCCAGATATTGATGGTGGTTTGGTAGGTGGTGCATCGTTGAATGCAAAAGATTTTTTGGCTTTATGCCAAGCATGTAAATAAATTTGTTTTTGGAGACTTAGATGGAATTGTTAAAGACTATATTGGTTGTGTTGCAGATCATTTCTGCGATTGGTGTGATTGCCTTGGTTCTGATTCAGCAAGGTAAGGGCGCCGATATGGGCGCAGCTTTTGGTGGTGGTTCTTCAGGCGGCTTGTTCGGTGCCGCGGGTTCAGCCAACTTCTTGTCACGCGTGACGGCTGTGTTTGCCACAATTTTCTTCTTGTCCACCTTGGGAATCACTTTATTTGGTTCAACCAAGTCACAAAACGCAGGTGTTCTATCAGGTACCAGCGCTCCTGTGACAGCCCCAGCTGCTGAAGTTCCAGCGCCAGCAACAGCTGCGCCAGGTTCACCAGTCGCTCCAGTGACCGGATCTGGTCAAAGTGTCCCAAGATAAGCCCTAAAAAGCTTAAAAAACTCCTCTAGAAAATCGGCAATAAGCTAAAATCTAAGGGTTTTACCGTATGCCGTCGTGGTGGAATTGGTAGACACGCTATCTTGAGGTGGTAGTGGCGTAAGCTGTGCGAGTTCGAGTCTCGCCGACGGCACCAAACAGGGGGTTTTGTCGCTTGTCAGAAAGCTGCAAGACCAATTAGTGAAAATATGTAAGTGATACTTAGAGTTACGAATTGGAACGCTCTTGAACTTAGAAGCTTATTTTCCCGTTTTACTATTCATCCTAGTGGGGATTGGTGTTGGCTTGGCTCCCATGGGCCTTGGCAAATTGCTCGGAGCAAATAAGCCCGACGCTGAAAAAATCTCTCCTTACGAGTGCGGATTTGACGCATACGAAGATGCGCGCATGAAATTTGATGTGCGTTACTACTTGATCGCCATTCTTTTTATCTTGTTTGACCTAGAAACAGCATTTCTATTCCCTTGGGGCGTGGCCTTGTCTGAAATTGGTTGGGCTGGCTACATATCGATGCTGATTTTTTTGTTGGAATTCGTGATTGGCTTTGCCTACATCTGGAAGAAGGGCGCCCTTAACTGGGAGTGACGATAAAACATGGCTATTGAAGGTATCTTAAAAGAAGGTTTTGTCACCACATCGGCTGATAAGCTCATTAACTGGACGAGAACAGGTTCTCTTTGGCCAATGACTTTTGGTTTGGCCTGTTGTGCAGTTGAAATGATGCACGCTGGTGCTTCACGTTACGACTTGGACCGTTTCGGTGTTGTGTTCAGACCATCACCGCGCCAATCTGATTTGATGATTGTGGCCGGTACTTTGTGTAACAAGATGGCCCCAGCTTTGCGCAAGGTGTATGACCAGATGCCTGAGCCACGTTGGGTGATCTCGATGGGATCATGCGCTAACGGCGGCGGTTACTACCATTACTCTTATTCTGTGGTTCGCGGTTGCGACCGCATTGTTCCTGTGGACGTTTATGTTCCTGGGTGTCCTCCAACTGCTGAAGCTTTGATGTACGGCATCATTCAATTGCAAGCCAAGATCAAGCGCACCAGCACGATTGCGAGAAAGGCCTGAAATGTCAGACACTCTATCCGTGCTTAAAGATCGCTTAGAAAAAGTATTGGGCAAAAAAGTTTCACGTTTGCACGAGGCCTTGGGCGAACTTACTTTGGTGGTGCGTTCAGAAGATTATTTGGAAGTAGCAACAACTTTGAGAGATGAGCCAAGTTTAGGCTTTGATCAGTTGATGGACCTTTGTGGTGTTGACTACAGCGAGTACGACAACGCAACGTGGGAAGGTCCTCGTTTTGCTGCTGTGAGTCACTTGTTGTCTGTGAAACACAATTGGCGTTTGCGTCTACGTGTGTTTGCACCAGTTGATCATTACCCATTGGTGGCCTCAGTAACGCCCATCTGGAATTCAGCTAATTGGTTTGAGCGCGAAGCATTTGACTTGTATGGCATCTTGTTTGACGGCCATGATGATTTGCGCCGTATTTTGACGGACTATGGCTTCATCGGTCATCCGTTCAGAAAAGATTTCCCGATCTCTGGCAACGTAGAAATGCGTTATGACCCAGAGCAAAAGAGAGTTATTTATCAACCTGTCACGATTGATCCTCGCGAGGTAACTCCTCGAGTGATCCGCGAAGAAAGCTACGGTTCTTAATCATGGCTGATATTAAAAATTACACCCTGAATTTTGGCCCACAGCATCCTGCGGCGCACGGTGTGTTGCGTTTGGTTTTGGAGTTGGATGGTGAAGTGATTCAACGCTCAGACCCGCACATTGGTTTGTTGCATCGTGCCACTGAAAAATTAGCAGAAACCAGAACTTGGGTGCAAAACGTTCCATACATGGATCGTTTGGACTACGTTTCAATGATGGCCAATGAGCACGCTTATGTGATGGCGATTGAAAAACTATTACAAGTTGAAGTGCCAGAGCGCGCCCAATACATCCGTGTGATGTTTGACGAGATCACACGCTTGCTCAATCATTTGTTGTGGATTGGTTGTCATGGCTTGGACGTGGGCGCGATGGCGGTGTTCTTGTATGCCTTCCGCGAACGTGAAGATTTGTTTGATATGTACGAAGCCGTTTCTGGTGCTCGCATGCATGCTGCCTACTATCGTCCAGGTGGTGTGTACCGTGATTTACCAGACACCATGCCTCAGTACTTGGCCAATAAGATTCGTGGTGAAAAGGCTGTGAAGAAATTGAACGAAAACCGCCAAGGTTCTTTGTTGGATTTCATTGAAGATTTCACGACCAGATTTCCAAAGTATGTCGATGAGTACGAGACTCTCTTAACGGATAACCGCATTTGGAAGCAGCGTTTGGTGGGTATTGGTGTGGTTTCACCTGAACGTGCTTTGCAACTTGGTTTCACGGGTGCGATGTTGCGTGGCTCAGGCATTGAATGGGATTTGCGTAAAAAGCAACCGTACGAGGTTTACAGCAAATTAGATTTTGATATTCCTGTGGGCGTTAATGGCGACTCTTACGATCGTTACTTGGTTCGTGTTGAAGAAATGCGCCAGTCCAACAAAATCATTCAGCAATGCGTTAAATGGTTAAGAGCTAATCCTGGTCCAGTGATGAGTGATAACCACAAAATCACAAGTCCAAAACGTGTGGACATGAAGTCCAATATGGAAGAATTGATTCACCACTTCAAACTGTTCACAGAAGGCATTCACGTGCCGGCAGGTGAGGCTTACGCTGCCGTTGAACATCCAAAGGGTGAGTTTGGTATTTATGCAATTTCTGATGGTGCTAACAAACCTTACCGTTTGAAGATCCGTGCCCCAGGCTTTGTGCATTTATCAGCATTAGATGAAATGGCAAAAGGCCACATGTTGGCTGATGCTGTAACGATTATTGGTACGCAGGACATTGTGTTCGGCGAGATTGACCGCTAAAAGGATAAGAGAGCATATGTTTTCCCCACAAGCTCGCGCTGAAATCAATCGCAATATTGCAAAGTACCCGGCCGATCAAAAACAGTCGGCTGTGATGGCTGCATTGGTGGTTGCTCAAGACCAATATGGATGGGTCACGCCTGAGTCAATCGAAGAAATTGCGGCCATTTTAGAAATGCCACCGATTGCTGTTCAAGAGGTTGCAACGTTTTACAACATGTACGACACCAAGCCTGTTGGCAAATTCAAATTAGCTGTTTGCACCAATTTGCCCTGTGAACTATCTGGCGGCACTCGTGCTGGTGAGTACTTGAAGAAGAAGTTGGGCATTGATTACAACGAGACCACGCCTTGTGGCACTTTCACCTTGAAAGAGGGCGAGTGCATGGGTGCTTGTGGTGATGCGCCTGTGGCGATTGTGAACAATAAAACCATGTGCAGTTTCATGAGCAATGACAAATTAGATGCTTTGATTGATGAACTGAAAGCCAAAGCAAATGCGGCTGGAGGTGCAGCATGACCAGTTTGCACACGCGTCACATTCAGCCTTTGATCCTTAAGGGTCTTGATGGTAATAATTGGCGTTTAAAAGATTACGTGGCGCGTGGTGGTTATGCGCAGCTCAAAAGAATTTTGACGGAAGGCATCACACCTGAAGCGGTGATTGCTGAAGTAAAAGCCTCTGGTCTGCGTGGCCGAGGAGGTGCAGGTTTCCCAACCGGTTTGAAGTGGAGCTTTATGCCACGTCAATTCCCTGGTGACAAATTCTTGGTGTGCAACACCGACGAAGGTGAGCCTGGCACATTCAAAGATCGCGACATCATGCGTTATAACCCGCATGCTTTGATTGAAGGCATGGCGATTGCTGCTTATGCCATGGGTATTGCGGTTGGTTACAACTACATTCACGGTGAAATTTGGCACGAGTACGCTCGTTTCGAAGAGGCTTTAGAAGAAGCTCGCGCCGCTGGATTCTTGGGTAATAAGATTTGTGGTTCTGAGTTTTCATTCCAGTTGCATGCTCATCATGGTTGGGGTGCATACATCTGCGGCGAAGAGACAGCACTTTTAGAATCCTTAGAAGGTAAAAAAGGTCAGCCACGTTTCAAGCCACCTTTCCCAGCAAGTTTTGGCTTGTACGGTAAACCAACCACGATCAATAACACTGAAACATTCTCGGCTGTGCCATTCATTTTTGAAATTGGTGGTGAGGCTTATGCCAAGATAGGTAAGCCTAACAATGGTGGCACAAAGATCTTCTCAATTTCTGGTGATGTAGAACGTCCTGGTAACTATGAGATTCCATTGGGCACATCCTTTGCCACTCTTTTAGAGTTGGCTGGTGGAATGCGCGGTGGTAAAAAAATCAAAGCAGTGATCCCTGGCGGTTCATCAGCTCCTGTTGTTCCAGGTGCAATGATGATGGAGACAGGTATGGATTACGACAGCATTGCTAAAGCTGGCTCAATGTTAGGTTCTGGTGCGGTGATCGTGATGGATGAAACGCGTTGCATGGTGAAGTCATTGTTGCGTTTATCTTATTTCTATCATGAAGAATCTTGTGGCCAGTGCACTCCATGCCGTGAAGGCACGGGTTGGTTGTGGCGCATTGTGAATCGCATTGAGCACGGAGAAGGTCGCCCAGAAGACTTGGATCTTTTGAACGACGTTGCGGCGAATATTCAAGGTAGAACAATTTGTGCATTGGGTGATGCTGCGGCAATGCCTGTGCGTGGCATGTTGAAGCATTACATGGATGAGTTTGCGTATCACGTTGAGCACAAGCGCTGCATTGTGCCGGCATACGTTTAAGCATTCGAAGAGATCGACAGGAAAATAAGATGGTTGAAATCGAAATTGATGGCAAAACAGTAGAAATCCAACAGGGTTCTATGGTGATGGATGCGGCTAAGAAAATTGGCACGCACATCCCTCATTTTTGTTATCACAAGAAATTGTCGATTGCGGCTAACTGTCGCATGTGTTTGGTTGAAGTTGAAAAAGCACCCAAACCTTTGCCTGCTTGTGCAACTCCAGTAACGCCTGGCATGAAAGTGTTCACGCATTCAGAAAAAGCAGTGCAAGCACAAAAATCAGTGATGGAATTTTTGTTGATCAACCATCCTTTGGATTGCCCGATTTGCGATCAAGGTGGTGAGTGTCAGCTGCAAGACTTGGCGGTGGGTTACGGTAAGACGACATCACGTTACGATGAAGAAAAGCGTGTGGTCTTCCACAAGAATGTGGGCCCATTGATTTCAATGGAAGAAATGAGCCGTTGTATCCACTGCACTCGCTGTGTTCGTTTTGGCCAAGAGATTGCTGGTGTGATGGAGTTGGGCATGCTTAACCGTGGCGAGCATTCAGAAATCACTTCATTCGTTGGTAAGACCGTTGACTCAGAATTGTCTGGCAACATGATTGATCTTTGCCCGGTCGGCGCATTGACCAGCAAGCCATTCCGTTACTCAGCGCGTACTTGGGAATTGGGGCGCAAGCGCTCTGTGAGCCCACATGATTCAATGGGTTCTAACGTGGTGATGCAAACCAAAGCCAATCAAGTATTGCGCACGGTTCCTTTAGAAAATGAAGCCATCAATGAATGCTGGATCAGCGATAAAGATCGCTTTGCTTATGAAGGTTTGAACAGCAAAGACCGTTTGAAAAATCCAATGGTCAAGCAAGATAATCAATGGATTGAAACAGACTGGGAATCTGCTTTAGATTACGTGGCACGTTCTTTGTCATCCATCAAAGAAGACCATGGCTCTGATGCCATCGCTGCTTTGGCTCACCCAATCTCAAGTGTTGAGGAGTTATATCTTCTTAAAACACTCATGACTGGTTTGGGTTCTAACAACACTGAAACACGTTTGCGTTCGCAAGATGTGAGTGGCGCGGCGACTGCGCCATGGTTGGGCATGAAGATTGCTGATGTGAGCCAATTACAAAGAGCTTTCTTCATTGGTAGCTTCTTGCGTAAAGATCAACCTTTGTTGGCAGCCAGAGTTCGTGCAGCCACCAAGCGTGGTTTGAAAGTCACTCGTTTGGGCGCTAGCACCGAAGACTGGTTGATGCCAGTGGCTGCCAGTGCTCAAGTTTCACCAGCAAATTGGCCAGCAGAGTTGGCGGGCATTGCTGCGGCGGTTGCTCAAGCGAAGGGCGTGAGTGCTCCAAGTAATGCAGCCATCAGTGCACAAGCAAAAGCCATTGCGGATAGCTTATTAAGTGGTGAGCGCAAAGCGGTGTTCTTGGGTGCGGCAGCGATGGCTCATCCACAGTTCTCGCAATTACATGCTTACGCTCAGTTCATTGCAAATCAAACTGAAGCAACTTTGGGA
>Ga0255100_1000744_pt1 | contig 12729 bp, 14 predicted proteins | sample Colum_Colum_RepB_2_FD_188449 | JGI IMG/M metagenome (GOLD analysis project Ga0255100, IMG submission 188449) | Freshwater microbial communities from Columbia River, Oregon, United States - Colum_Colum_RepB_8d | ecosystem: Environmental > Aquatic > Freshwater > River | place: USA: Oregon...
TTCTTGCATCATCGGCGCGCAGGCCAAGTGCCGATGGCGGCAGCCGACCGGCAAGTACTTCGCGGCCATGCTCGATCGCTGCGAACAGATTGGCGTAGCCGGAGGCCGTCGCCGGATCGAGCAGACGGCGCAGGCCGGCCGCGTAATGCTCGGCGGTGAGCGGATCGCCGTTCGCCCAGCGCAAGCCGTCGCGCAGCCGCAATTGCAGGCGGCGACCATCGTCGGACCACTGCCAGGACTCAGCAGCCGCCGGCACGATGTCCCCGCTTGGCGACACGCCCGTCAGCCCTTCGTAGAGATCGCGCAATACGTTGCCGGCACTGACGCCGGTCGCCTTCTGCGGATCCAGCGATTCCGGCTCGGTGCCGTTGCCAATCGTCAACACCGCTGGCGTCGGCCAAGCCACCAACGGCAACAGCAGCGCCAATACCAGCGCGGCGGTATTCAGCCCGGCACGCACCGGATCACTTCACGCGGCGAACCTTGAAGCGCGGCCCGCCGTCGACGATCTTCATCCAGTAGGTGCCGATCAGGTTCCGGTCCAGCGTCACCTTCGCATTGCTGCCGACGTACTCGAAATCCCGGTCGTCGATGACGACCCAGGTCTGGCCGTTGTCGAGCGGCAGATTCAGGCCGCGAAAGACGCCATCGAGCTTGCCGATCAGCCGCGCCGACAGCTCCCGAGGCTCTTCCGGGGCCGCTTTCGGCAAGGCACGAGCACCGAAGTCGGCCGCTGCCGGTGGCACCACCGTTGCCGCTGCGGCCGGCGCCGCAACCGACGGTGGCGCTGACGGTGCGGCGGGTGCACTTTTTGCGGGCGCCGCCGGAGCTGCTGGAATCGCCGCTGGTGCCTGCGCAGCGGGCGACGGGTCTGCGCGATCCATCTGGTCGAAGCAGCGCAGGCGCGCGCTGTCGTCGCTGATGGCGCGGCACTGGTCGATCGGGCTGGCGGTCGCAGCGTTGGCGACCTGCACCGATCCGAGCAGCCCCAGCATGACGACGGCTGCGCTGCGCGAGCAGATGGATGCGGCATCTCGAATCATGGCTTGCATCGGGCGCATCTTGATCTCGACCAGTCAGAACACGAACGCACGAAGTCTACAGACTGCCATCCGCCACGATTCCGTTGTAACGATCCATCGCCGCCATTACCGCAGTGATCAGTTCACGCTCGGCCGGGCTGAGGCGCGGATTCCAGACATCGAAGATCAGCACATAGCGATCACGGTCGCTGTCGTTCCAGGCCTCGTGCTCGATGGTGTCGTCGAAAACCCAGGCTTCGCCCTCGCGCCAGACACGGGTTTCGTTGCCGACCCTGAAACCGCATCCCGGCGGCACGATCAGCGGCAGGTGAACCACCAGCCGGACATTGGCAACGCCGGTGTGCGGCGGGATTCGCGTCTGCGGCCGCAGCAGCGAAAACATCGCTGCCGGCATCCGACCGGCAGCCTGTGGTTGCGGTAGTTGCCTGAGCATCGACAGGGTTTTCGGACAGCGCGCCGCGTTGTGTTCGACGACCTGTCCACGCTCAAACAGATGGAATGCACTCCAGCGCGGCGACCGGTTGAGCTCCGCCCATTGATCAAGCGGGATGCCGTCTGCGTACGCCACATACGGTGCGAAGCGGTCGTTGTCCGCGCTTGCCACGATCGCTCGCAGCTCGTCGCGTATCACATCCGTTTGCGCTTCCAGCGCTGGCAGCCACGGAAACTCGTCACGATCATGGAACTCGATCGCCGGCAACCCCGGATAGCAGTAGTCGGTCGGCTGCTGCGGGTAGATGCGCCGCGTTCCCAGCGTTGCATCAATAAAGAGCTCGACGCGGCGCGCCTCAACCGTCCGGGCCGTCGACTGCCGGGCGCCGATTTCGGTGCGGACATGCCGCGCCATGTCATCCAGATACTGCCGATGGACCTCGTCGGCGCGTTGCAGCGCCGCTTCGGTCGCCGCATCAAGCGGCGCACCGGGTATGCGTTGCGCCACCGCGCGACCGTACTGCACCGCAGCAGCCCGATGATCGCCTGCACGTTCCAGCAACGAGCCCTTCATCAGCAAGGCCAGCATCGACTTCGGCTCGATCGACAGCGCCTGGTCGACCGACGTCGCCGCTGCGCGATGCTCCCCGCAGGCCCGCTGCAGCCCGGCCAGATTCAGCCATAAAGCCGGATCATTGCCGTCGAGCATGATGGCGGCCTGTATCACGGCGATGGCTCGGTCGAACTGCCCGGCTTCGACACGCTGGCGAGCCTCGGCTTTCAGGGCCACAAGACGCGTCAGACGCGTTTCATCACCATCGACCCCGGGTGTAACGGATTCGCTCACAGATGGATTTCCGATCAAAAACAAAACGGCGGGTCAGTTGCCTGACCCGCCGTTACATCACAACACGCTAGTGGACAAGCTTCAGAAGTCCAGCACCACGTTCGCGTACAGGAAGCGACCGAGCGCGTCATACACCTGCGGGAAGGTGTTGCCGTTGGTCACCACGCCCGGTCCGACCTGCTGCGAGATCACCGGCGGATCGTTATCCGTCAGGTTCTGCACGCCAACGCGGAACGTGTACGACCCGCTGAACGTGATCGCAGCCGACAGATCGACGTAGCTTTCCGCACCCAAGCGACGATTCAGCTGGTTGGCCGGCGTGGCATCGTCAGCGGTGACCGCGCCGAAGTAGCGCCATGCTGTCGACAGACGGATCTGGCTGTCGAGCAGATACGGCGTCGGGATCGTATACGTGGTGCGGAAGCGATGCCGCCACTTCGGAGCCGGAATGCCGCACTGGATACCGTAGCGCCCGGCGCACTGATAGTTCGACGCCGGATCAACCGGGATCGGCTGAACGTCGCTTTCGATGAGACGCGTTCCCTGCATATCAAAGTTGACGGAGCCGGCCTGACTGCCCAGCCCAAGATCGGCCAAACGCAGTCGGTAGGTCAAATTGATATCGACGCCGCTGGACGTGAAAGCACCAGTATTTTCAGTCTGGTTGACGATAAAGCCATTGTTGCCAATCCAGAGGCTGCCGAAACTTGGACCTGGTGTGGCATCACGGCTGATGCGTTCACAAAGGACGCCGCGCTCATAGCACGCCTCGGCGATCACGTCATAACCATATGCCGCAATCGCACCTTTGACCTTGATGTCGTAGTAGTCGATCGACATCGCGAAGTCCTTGATGAACGTCGGAGTGAAGACAATACCGCCCGTGTACGTATCGGCCTTCTCGGACTGCAGGCCATCAACCGTAAATGTCTGCTGGTTGTACTGTTCGGCAGGGCTCGACAGGATGCTGCCGTAAAGCTCCGGATTATCCCTGATCAGTGGATCCTGCAAGCACTGCTCGAGCGTCGCGCCACCGGTAACATTCCCGGTATCGGGGTCGATTTCTCCAGCGCAAGGATCAGAATTGCCGCCCAGGGAAACACGCGTTGGATTGACGATTTCACCAATATTCGGCGCGCGCACGGCTCTATTGAAACCGCCGCGGAAACGGACGTCCTTGGTCGGGGCGTACTCGCCTTCGAGCTTGTAGGTGTCGGTCGACGAGGTCTGCGTGTAATCCGAGAAACGATACCCGGCAGCAACCCCGAGGTCATGAATGCCCGGAAGCCCCTGCGCGATCGGCAACCGAATTTCACCGAACAACTCCTTGACGCCAAACGCACCGGAAATCGGCAAGGTCGGTGCGCCCTGTCCAGCGAGATCCCCCGTCTGGAACGACACGTCGGTGTCGAGCGCCGCGCCTTCGCGGCGATACTCGGCACCAAACGCAACCCCCACCCCGTCATTTGCTACAGGCGATTTCAGTCCATACTGACCAAGATCGCCGGTGATGGAACCCGTCGCGACCTGCTGGGTCGTTGTGCCGTTCTGCAGGCCCGGCACCTGCAGATAGTTCAGCGATTCGGCGCTGACCCGCTGACCGTTGAACACGTTGTAAGGCACACAGGTCGAATCCGTACCGTCAAGCACCGACCGGCACACGGGCTGGCCGAAGGTTGGGCTGTCTTCCCGGTCATCGACAACCGCATCGAGCGCGCGACGCGACCGCGTCAACGAAAACTCGTTTCGATAGACCTCCGAGAACACCGTCGAACCGTACTGGATCGAAGTGTCATACGACCACGCCTTCCCTAAATCACCGCGAAGGCCCCAGACGGCCCGATAAGCGGTGTAACGAAGATTGTCGTCGCGGCCACCGCCTTCGACGTTACGACGTAACACTGTAAGCGCGACAGGATCGGGGTTAGTGCTATCACCGAACAGCTGGCTACGCTGCAGCGAGCTTAGGAATGGATTTTCCGCCGAGACGAATACCGTCTCACCGAAAATACCGGACGGCGCGATAACCGCGTTGGTACGGGTGTCACTGAACATCAGCTGGGTATAAACCTCAGCTGCATCATTGAACTTGTAATGCGCAAACCCGCCTAGGCTGTACCGCTCCTGGTTACGCTGGAAGAAGTTGAAAGGCGCGAAGTTAAATGCATCCGTTGCAGCCGCGTAATTGCGGAATCCCCCCGTTGCAGGATTGACTGTGACGAGGTCTGGAGCGGTTCCTGCGTCGACAGCAAGCAAATCATCTCGGCCGATAAAAACGCCAGGGAATGATGTTGCCGACCCGCCGCACGAATAATTGTTCGAGCCGGAATTGTTGAACGTGCAGGCGCTGAAGTCGCGGCGATCCTGACTGACCGGATCAAGCTGCAGGTAGCTGGCATACAAGGTCGCGTTGCCCTTGCCATCAGCCGAGTTAACACCCATCGTCAGGGACAGCTGATGTCCTTGACCGTCGAAGGTATTGCGATCCGGAACAGGAAATCCGCGGCGCTCTACGATGCCGCCGGCACTGTTGTTATTGGTGTGCTGGTAGCCGCTACGCTGGTAATCGACCCGGAGACCTTCGAAGTCCTTAACCATCTTGAAGTTCACGACGCCAGCGATGGCATCAGAACCATAAACAGCCGAGGCGCCACCGGTGAGCACATCAATCCCTTCGATGAGCTGCGCCGGGATGAAATTCAAGTCTGCCGCGCTGCCACCAATCGCGCCGGCCTGAACGCGCTTGCCGTCAATCAGGACGAGCGTGCGTGCCGGACCAAGGAAGCGGAGGTCAACTGTGGCGGTGCCGTCCGCACCGTTTGACAAGTTACCACCCTGCCCGGCGAAAGCTGCCGGGAACGAGTTCAGCAGGTCTTCGACGCGCGTCGTGCCCTGAAACTTGATTTCTTCCTTGCCGATCACGAGGACCGGGCTGTTGCTAGTCAGGTTCGGCGACTTGATGCGCGAGCCGGTCACCTGAACGCTGCCCAACTGCTTCACTTTCTCCGGCGATTCGCTGCTAGACGCCGGCGCTGCCGAAGCCGGCTTGTCCAGCTGCGCAACTTCAACTTCCTGCGCAAACACTTGGCTCGAAAGCGAACCTACTCCCACGACGAACGCAAAACGCGCTGCTAGTCGCAGCCGACCATCTGCACTCAGATTCATGAACGATTCTCCCTTCATTAAGTTTTTTTCGACGGGCCGGCCAGCGAATCAGAACACTCGCCACCGGTTTTGTGACCGTTTGGAGAATAGGCTCGCAGTCAAATCAACGTCAAGGAAACCATGGGTTGTCGGGCAGGCAAGACCAATTCTTCGGGCTGCCGCTGCAGGCGCAAGAGACATGCCAGCGGAGCGGAAAACTCAAGCTGTCGGCAAACAACGTCAACGCGGGAAAACACCGGGAATCACGTTGTTCCGACCGAATAAATCCCTAGGCGCAAGGTCACCTCTGGAGTGCAAGACGTGGCCTGGTGCGAGCAAACAAATCTGAAAAAGACAAGCGAAAAGCAGACGGACACAAAAAAGGGCGCCGAAGCGCCCTTTTTCGATACGACGATGACTTTATTCAGCCGTTGCGTCGGCCGGCAACTGACCCGCAGGGCGACCAACCAGCTCCACATACGCCATCGGAGCATTGTCGCCAGGGCGGAAGCCGCAACGGAGGATGCGCAGATAACCGCCCGGACGCGACGAATAACGCGGGCCGAGCTCAAGGAACAGCTTCTGCGTCATCGAACGATCGCGCAGGCGGCTGAACACAATACGGCGATTGGCAACGCTGTCCGACTTGGCACGCGTAATCAGCGGCTCGGCCACACGACGAAGTTCTTTCGCCTTAGGAACCGTGGTCCGAATCAGTTCATGCTGGAACAGCGAGACCGCCATGTTCTGCATGTCGGCCTTGCGGTGGCTGGTGGTACGGCCGAGACGACGGCCTGCGACTTTATGGCGCATTTCTAAACTCAGTTATGAAGAGCTGGCAGCTTTCGGCGGTCAGCTCGGTTACGAGACGGTTACTGAAATATCCCAACGATGAGCCAAAGCTCAGGCGGCGACCTTCGGCGAAGACCAGTTATCGAGCTTCATTCCGAGCTCAAGATCATGTGCCTTCAGCGCTTCCTTGATTTCGTTCAGCGACTTCTTGCCAAGGTTCGGCGTTTTCATCAGCTCGGTCTCGCCACGCTGGACGAGATCACCGATGTAATAAACATTTTCGGCCTTGAGGCAATTGGTCGAACGGACACCCAGCTCAAGATCGTCGATCGGGCGGAACAGGATCGGATTCAAGTCCGGCTTGCCGGTCTTGACCGGGCTGCTGACCACTTCCTCCTCGAAGTTCACGAACACCGCCAGCTGGTCGCGAAGAATCTGCGCAGCGAAACGAACCGCTTCGCCGGCATCGATGCCGCCGTTGGTGTCGACGTCGAGAATCAGCTTGTCGAGATCGGTCCGCTGTTCGACTCGGGCGCGCTCAACAGCGTAGCTGACGCGGCGCACAGGGCTGTACGAGGCATCAAGCTGCAGCGAGCCGATGGCTGCGCCATCGTCCTCGTTGCTCTGCGCACGCGCAGCAGCCGGCTGATAACCGCGTCCACGCGTGACCTTCAAGGTCATGCTGATCTTTCCACCGGTCAGATTCGCAATCACGAGCTCGGGATTGACGATCTCGACATCGTGGTCGAGCTGGATGTCGCCGGCCGTGATCGGACCACGACCGCTCTTCTCCAGCTTGAGAACGGCCGACTCGCGCGCATTCATGCGCACCGCGATGTTCTTGATGTTGAGCAGGATGTCGATGACATCCTCCTGAACACCTTCAACCGCACTGTATTCATGGACGACGCCGTCGATCTGCGCTTCGGTAACGGCGGCACCGGGAACCGACGACAACAAAATGCGGCGCAACGCGTTGCCCAGCGTGTGGCCAAACCCGCGCTCGAGCGGCTCCAACGTGATCCGCGAACGGTGAGCCGAAATCTGCTCGACATCGACAACGCGCGGCTTCAGAAAACTGGCGACGGAACCCTGCATGTAGTGACCTCTTGAAACAGTGGCTGACAGCGCGACGCCGACAGCGGAAACCAGAAAACAGCTCTACCGTAAACGAGAAAGCGGCTGCCAAAGCAGCCGCTCAACCCGATTACTTCGAATAAAGCTCGACCACCAGGTTCTCGTTGATGTCCTGCACGATCTGGTCGCGCTCGGGGAGTGCCTTGAACACGCCCTTCAACGCCTTTTCATCAACCTCGACCCACTCCGGCAGACCGATCTGCGCAGCGACCGACAGGGCCTGCGTGATGCGGGTCTGGTTGCGCGACTTCTCGCGAACCTGCACCACGTCGCCGACCTGGATGCTGTAGGAAGGAATGTTGACGCTCTTGCCGTTGACCAGAATCGCCTTGTGACCAACCAGCTGACGCGCCTCGGCGCGAGTTGCTGCAAAGCCCATGCGATAAACGACGTTGTCAAGACGCTGCTCGAGGAAACGGAGCAGGTTCAGACCGGTCGCGCCCTTTGAACGCGTGGCCTTCTGGTAATAGTTGCGGAACTGCCGCTCCAGCAAGCCATACATCTGCTTCAGCTGCAGGGCGTAATCCGACAAACGCTGCTTGCGCGCGCCATGCTGGCCGGGCGGAGTATCGAGCTTGCACTTCGAATCAAGGGAGCGACCGCGGCTCTTGAGCAGCAGGTCAGTGCCGGCGCGGCGGGCGAGTTTGCAGGTGGGACCGATATAACGTGCCATTTCGATCTCTCCTTAAACGCGGCGACGCTTGGACGGACGGCAGCCGTTATGCGGAATCGGCGTCACGTCGGTGATGTTGGTGACTTTGAAGCCGGCAGCGTTCAGCGAACGCACTGCCGATTCGCGGCCAGGGCCGGGGCCCTTGATGCGAACTTCGAGGTTCTTGACGCCATGTTCTGCGGCTGCAGTTGCAGCACGCTCAGCGGCGATCTGCGCTGCGAACGGCGTCGACTTGCGCGAGCCCTTGAAGCCACAGGCACCGGCCGTCGACCACGACAAAGCGTTGCCCTGGCGATCGGTGATCAGCACGATGGTGTTGTTGAACGATGCATGAACGTGCGCGACAGCATCCGACACGTTCTTCTTGACGCGCTTGCGAGCCTTGGCGGCTGCAGCAGCGGCGGAGGTATTGGCCATGAGTCTGGGAATCCTGCGAGGCTAAGCGTTACTTGCGGATGGCTTTGCGCGGACCCTTACGGGTACGGGCATTGGTACGGGTGCGCTGGCCACGGACCGGCAAGCCACGCCGATGCCGAAGACCACGATAGCAACCCATGTCCATCAGGCGCTTGATGCTCATCGACACTTCACGTCGGAGGTCACCCTCGACCGCGAACTTGGCAATTTCCGCACGAAGCTGGTCGAGCTCGCCTTCAGTCAGCGTCTTGAGCTGAACCGAAGGAGTGATCCGCGCGGCCTCGCAGATCTTCTTGGCGCGCGTTGCGCCGATACCGTAGATCGATTGCAGCGCGATCACAGTGTGCTTGTTGGCCGGGACATTGACGCCCGCAATACGTGCCATCGAAAACCTCGTTGAATTGAATCACAGCGGCGCAGTGAGCCGCAGAGTGTACCGGACTAGCCTCACGCATATCAAACGCGAGGTTTAGCTGCCAAGGTCGATGCTGTGCGCACCGTTCCTCTCCGTGACCGACAGCATTCAGTGCCTGAAGTTGAAGCAGGCCATCTGGGCGATGACCGACCGTCTTGCGACGTAAAAGCGGAGTTCAGCGAACAGGGGGCGCGCATACAAGCGCGAACCCCAAAAGCATGCGCGACTGGTATCAGCCCTGACGCTGCTTGTGACGAAGATCCGAACACATCACGCGGACAACGCCGTTCCGACGAACGACCTTGCAGTTGCGGCAAATTTTCTTGACGGAAGCACGTACTTTCATGGCGCGATCTCTACAACCGGTTACCCGGCGATTCAGGGGTGGATAGACGTTCAGCTCGGCCGAACGACGCCGGAACGACCTGCGTTGTTGCCGCTCAGCGACTTCAAGTTCTGCTTCTTCAGCAGACCCTCATACTGGTGAGACATCAGGTGCGCCTGCAGCTGCGCCATGAAATCCATCACCACAACGACTGTGATCAACAAGGACGTCCCACCGAAAGTGAATGGGACGTTGAAATAAGTAACCAGAAACTCCGGCGTCAGACAGACGACGGTGATGTAGATGGCGCCGGCGACCGTCAAGCGGGTCAGCACGTTATCAATGTATTTCGCCGTCTGGAGGCCAGGGCGAACACCAGGGACAAATGCGCCGGACTTCTTCAGGTTCTCTGCAGTCTCACGCGAATCAAAGACCAGCGCGGTGTAGAAGAAACAGAAGAAAACCATCATCAGCGCGTACAGCATCGTGTAAAGCGGCTGACCCGGCGACAGTGCGTTCGCGAACTGCTGCATGAAGCCAGTGCCACCCTCGCCCCCAAAGAATCGAACCATCGAAGCTGGGAACAGAATAATGCTGGAAGCAAAGATCGGCGGGATCACGCCTGCCATATTCAGCTTGAGCGGCAGGTGCTGCGTCTGTGCGGCGAACAGCTTGCGGCCTTGTTGACGACGCGCATGGTGGATCGGGATGCGCCGTTGGGCGCGCTCCACAAACACCACGAATGTCGTCACGACAACGACCAGAATCAGGACCAGAATCGCTACCAGCGGATTCAACGAGCCTTCGCTGATCAGCTGTGCCGTAGCACCAATTGCCTGCGGCATCGACGACACGATGCCAGCGAAAATGATCATCGACATGCCGTTGCCGATGCCACGCTCGGTGATCTGCTCACCCAACCACATCAGAAACATAGTGCCGGTGACCAGCGAAACGGTCGCCGTGAAGATAAAACCGAAACCGGGAGCGAGCGCAACACTGCTCTGCAGCGCATACGAAGCACCAACCGCCTGAAACAAAGCCAATGCCAGAGTGCCGTAGCGCGTGTACTTCGTCAGCTTGCGACGTCCGGCCTCGCCTTCCTTCTTCAGCTCCTTCAGCTGCGGCATCGTTGCGCCCATCAGCTGGACGATGATCGACGCCGAGATGTACGGCGTCACGCCAAGCGCGAAAATCGACAGGCGCGACAACGCACCACCCGAGAACATGTTGAACATGTCCAGAATGGTGCCCTTCTGCTGGTCGAACAGCTGGGCAAGCTTGCCCGGATCAATTCCGGGAACCGGGATGAACGACCCGATGCGGTAGACGATCAGTGCACCGATCAGGAACAGGATGCGGTTACGCACCTCTCCGATCTTGCTGAGGTCCGGCATCATGCCGCCGGTGGTCTTGGCCATGAGTTTCGCCTGATACCGAAAAAGACTGCTTTATTCGGCGACGCTGCCGCCAGCCGCAACGATGGCTTCACGCGCACCCTTCGTGACACCGACGCCCTTGATATTGATCTTGCGCGTCAGCTCGCCCGACTTGATCAGCTTGGCCTGGACGATCTGCGTCTGAACCACACCAGCTGCCTTCAGCACCGACAAGTCGATGTCGACTTCGGTCATCCGCTGGATGTCCGACAGACGAACTTCGGCGGTCAGCTTGCCGATCGCAGAATTGAAGCCTCGCTTTGGCAGGCGACGCTGGATCGGCATCTGGCCGCCCTCGAAGCCGATCTTGCCGCGGCCGCCCTTGCGAGCGCGCTGACCCTTGTGACCGCGACCGGCGGTCTTGCCCATGCCGGAGCCGATACCGCGGCCGACACGCACCCGTTCAGTCTTGGCGCCTTCGGCAGGCTTGATCGTATTCAGTTTCATGACAGCAGTTCCTAATGATCAGTGGCCGAAGGCCAATAGCAAAACTTCAAAGGATCCAAAGACAACTCAACCAGGCGCAGCGTGCGCCGGATGAGCTTTTTCAGACTTCCTCAATCTTCAGCATGAAGCCAATCTTGTTGACCATGCCCATGTTCTCTGCCGTCGCCGGCACAACGACCGACGAGTGCATGCGGGTAAGGCCGAGACCGCGCACACAGGCGCGATGCGCCTGAAGACGACCGAACACGCTCTTGACCAGCGTGATTTTGACTTGCTTGTTCGCGCTCATGACGATGTCCTTGATTCTCAGCCGAGGATTTCTTCGAGCGTCTTGCCGCGCTTCGCGGCAATCTCCGAAGGCATGTTCAGGCGACGCAACGCGTCCACCGTCGCACGCACCATGTTCATCTTGTTGCGCGAACCAAACGACTTCGCGAGCACGTTCTGAACGCCGGCAACTTCGAACACTGCGCGCATCGCGCTACCGGCGATGACGCCAGTACCGTCCGACGCAGGCTTCATGAACACGCGAGATGCGCCATGAATGCCCCAGATCTCATGCTGCAGGGTGGAACCCTTCAGCTCGACAGTGATCATGTTCTTGCGGGCCTTTTCCATCGCCTTCTGGATGGCGACCGGCACTTCACGCGCCTTGCCGTAACCGAAGCCGACCTTGCCAGCGCCGTCACCGACGACCGTCAAAGCCGTGAAGGTGAACTGCTTGCCGCCCTTGACAGTTTTCGAGACACGGTTGACGGCGACCAGCTTTTCCTTGAAATCGCCGTTTTGCGAATCGTCGAAGTTGTAGTTTGAGTTCGCCATTTTCTTTAAAACTCCAGACCGGCTTCACGAGCGGCGTCGGCCAGCGCCTTGATGCGGCCGTGATACTGAAAGCCCGAACGGTCGAATGCGACCTTCGTGATGCCAGCGGCCTTGGCGCGCTCGGCAATCGCTGCGCCGACCTTCTTGGCGGCATCAACGTTGCCAGTCGCGTCCAGACCTTCAGCGACAGACTTCTCGACCGTCGACGCAGCCACGAGCGTATGGCCCGCGTCGCCCGAGATGATCTGCGCGTAGATATGGCGCGGCGTACGGTGCACCGACAGGCGGTGCGTCCCCAGTTCTGCGATCTTGGCGCGCGTGCGGCGCGCGCGACGCAGACGGGATTCTTTCTTCGGGCTCATAACACGTATTCCAGTGACAAATTCAAGTGACCTTTCGAGTGGCCTGGTAGCTGCAGAATCCCGCTCGCTACTGGCCACTGCTTCACTACGATTACTTCTTCTTCGCTTCCTTCAGAACGATCTTCTCGTCTGAGTAGCGAACACCCTTGCCCTTGTAAGGCTCAGGCGGACGATAACCACGCAGCGTCGCGGCAATCTGGCCAACGATGTGCTTGTCAGCGCCCTGGATGACCACTTCCGTCTGCGTCGGCACGGTAATGGTGATGCCATCCGGCACGATGAAATCCACCGGGTGCGAAAGACCAACAGCAAGATTCAACTTCTTGCCAGTGAGCGTGGCGCGGTAGCCGACGCCCACCAACGTGAGCTTCTTCTCGTAACCCTTGGTGACGCCAAGAACCATGCTTGCCAGCAGCGCACGCACAGTACCCGAC
>Ga0255100_1000745_pt1 | contig 12726 bp, 10 predicted proteins | sample Colum_Colum_RepB_2_FD_188449 | JGI IMG/M metagenome (GOLD analysis project Ga0255100, IMG submission 188449) | Freshwater microbial communities from Columbia River, Oregon, United States - Colum_Colum_RepB_8d | ecosystem: Environmental > Aquatic > Freshwater > River | place: USA: Oregon...
GCCGGCCTACCTCGCGCGCATCACCGGCGACATCAAACTCAATCGTCGCTTCAAAGTAGTGGTGGATGCCGGCAATGGTGTAGGCGGCATGATTGCGCCGCAGCTTTTTACTGCGCTCGGTTGCGACGTAATCCCGCTTTACTGCGAGCCTGATGGCAACTTTCCGCACCATCATCCCGACCCTACCAGCAGCAAGAACCTGGTGGATCTGCAGCGCGCCGTGCAGCAGCACCAGGCAGATATCGGCATTGCGCTCGATGGTGATGCCGATCGTGTTGGTATTGTCAGTGCAACCGGCCGGTTGCTGAACGCCGATCATCTGCTGTTGGCCTTCGCGATGGACATCCTGCCTGACAATCCCGGCGCCCGCATCGTGTACGACGTGAAGAGCAGCCATCACCTGAGTCGCATCGTCACTGCGCTCGGCGGCAAACCGGTGATGTGCAAGAGCGGCCACTCGTTCGTGAAGCAGAAGCTGGTGGAAACCGACGCGCTGCTCGGTGGTGAGTTCTCGGCACATCTCTTTTTCAAGCACCGCTGGTACGGCTTCGACGATGGCATGTATGCCGCCGCCCGCTTCCTCGAACTGATGGACCGCTACGACGCCTCTGCCGATGCCTTGATGGAACACATGCCACCGAGTTGCAGCACGCCCGAACTTTTCATTGCGGTGAGGGAGGCTGAGAAATTCACACTGATGCAGCGCATCAAAGCGGCGCTGACATTCAACGATGCCCACGTATCGCTGCTCGATGGCGTGCGAGCCGATTTTGATCATGGCTGGGGGCTGATCCGCGCCTCCAACACCACGCCGAGCCTGGTACTGCGCTTTGAAGCCGATAACGACACTGCCTTGCTGAAGATACAGCAACTATTCCGCACTGCCCTGCACAAGTTGTTGCCGGGAGTAACGCTGCCGTTCTGACGCTATAATCCGGCCTGTTTGCTTTAACGGAATCACCCCATGACACTCAACACAACGCAAGACATTGCCGCGGTACTCACGGAAGCGCTGCCTTACATCCAGCGGTTCCACGGCAAGACCATCGTCGTCAAATACGGCGGCAACGCCATGATCGACGAAGACCTGAAGAACAGCTTCGCGCGCGACATTGTGCTGATGAAGCTGGTGGGCATGAATCCGATCGTGGTGCACGGCGGTGGCCCGCAGATCGGCTCGCTGCTGGAGAAGCTCGGCATCCAGTCCCATTTCGTCAACGGCATGCGGGTGACCGACACCGAGACCATGGATGTGGTGGAGATGGTGTTGGGCGGTCTCGTCAACAAACAGATCGTGTCGCTGCTCAACAAGAACGGCGGCAAGGCCATCGGGATCACCGGCAAGGATGGGGACTTCATCCACTGCCGCAAGCTGACTATTTCACGGCAAACGCCGGAAATGCAGGCACCGGAAATCATCGACATCGGCCAGGTAGGTGAAGTCATCAGCGTGAACCCGGCAGTGATCAACATGATGTTGTCGAGTGATTTCATTCCGGTGATCGCACCGATCGGCACCGATGCCAACGGCGGCACTTACAACATCAATGCCGACATTGTTGCCGGCAAAGTAGCGGCGCTGTTGAACGCCGAGAAACTGATACTGCTGACCAACATCACAGGCGTTAAGAACAATGAAGGCAAGGTGGTGCCCACGCTGACGCTGGATGAAGTGAACAACATGATCGCCGACGGCACCATTCACGGCGGCATGTTGCCGAAGATTGCGTGCGCACTGGATGCGATGAGCGCCGGCGTCAACAGTGTGCAGATCATTGATGGCCGGGTGCCGCACGCAACGTTGCTGGAGATCTTCACCGACAAAGGCATCGGCACCCAGATCACCCGCAAGCCGCGCTGAACCTTTACCCCAATACATTTATATGACTGTTACCAGCGCCAAAGTAAAAGGCCAGCGCCGCGAGCACATCCTGCAGGTGTTGGCCGCTATGCTGGAGCAAAGCCCCGGCAATCGCATCACCACTGCCGAGCTGGCGAAGGCGGTGGGCGTGTCGGAAGCAGCGCTGTACAAGCACTTTCCCAGCAAGGCGCGCATGTTCGAGGGACTGATCGAGTTCATCGAAGAGAGCGTGTTCTCACGCATCACCCGCATTGTCGGCGAACAGGACAGCGCCTACGGCTACTGTGAAAAGATCATGCTGCTGGTGCTGGGCTTTGCCGAAAAGAACCCAGGGCTCAGCCGCGTGCTCAATGGCGATGCGCTTTCAGGTGAACACGAGCGACTGCGCGTGCGCGTGAGCCAGTTCCATGAACGGCTGGAAGCGCAGCTGCGTCAGGTTTTGCGTGAAGCGGAGCTGAAGGAAGGCCTGCGCACGCAAGCTACACCTACAGTCACCGCAGCCTTGCTGCAGTCCTGCCTGGAAGGACGTATCAGTCAGTACGTGCGCAGTGATTTCCGGCTGTTGCCAACCCGCGACTGGACCGAGCAATGGCCGCTATTGCGCAGCGGGCTGTTCCGCTGAAGCACTCTCATCAGTAGCTGCAGCACTGACTGGTGCTGGCAGTGTTTGCTCCAGTGGAATCGGCGGCAGTCCCATAATCTCGCGCAGACGCATGATGTCGCGCGAGGCATCGGCAATAACCTTGGCCTTGTCGGTTTCCATCTTGTTTATCTGCGCTTGCAGGACTGACTCCTCTGTCTTGCCGTCTTCGATTTTTTTGACGGCATCGGCTGAAGGTTCGCGGCCTTCCTTTTTTGCGGTATCGATGATGGCTTGCACGCGTGCCACTTCTGCGCTGGCCTTGGCAAGGCCCAACCTTGCAAGATCCTGCTGGGTTTTCATCTGGTCCAGCGTGTAGTCGCGCTTGCGTTCGATTTCGTCTGGAGCCCGGTAGAGCCTGGTCAGCAGTTTGTCGTTTTCCTGCTGGACAAGACGATCGGCCAACGCTTGTTCTTCTGCGGCCTTGCTGGCTGCCTGCGCCGTAATTTCTTCCGGCGTTGCCGCCCGCGGTACCACCTGGATCACCTGACCCTGCGCATTGAGGATGGTGTAGCCCTTGCTCACGTATTCGGCGGGAATGTAGGAGTTGAAAACGGTGCCTCCGTTCTCATCGAGATACTTATATATGTTGGCGGCTACCGCCGGCAGCGCCAGCGTGGCGAGCAACAAGCCCGCAAGCGCGGGCAGCGAGAATTTACGATGCGCCATAACGTTCTCTGTAAGCCTCCAGTTTTGGCAAATAGAGTTGCAGCTCGGGGTTTCCGGTTTGCTGCAGGTAATCAATGATCTGGCCGAGTGCGATGATGCTGACCACCGGCAATCCGAATTCCTTGCGGATTTCACCAATGGCCGACAGCTCACCCTGCTGCCCGCGCTCTTCTCGATCGAGCGCCACCAATACGCCGGCGGCGGTGGCTTTCGCCTGGCTGATGATCGTCATCACTTCGCGGATCGCGGTGCCGGCGGTGATTACATCGTCAACCACCAACACCCGCCCGGCCAGCGCGGCGCCTACTATGGTGCCGCCTTCGCCGTGGTCCTTGGCTTCCTTGCGGTTGAAGCAATAAGGCTTGTCGCAGGCGAAATTGTTGGCCAGGGCAATGCTGGTGGCTGCCGCCAGCGGAATGCCTTTGTAGGCAGGTCCGAAGATTACGTCGTACTCAAGCCCGGCCTGCTGGATTGCTGCGGCGTAGCATTGGCCGATAAAGGCCAGCGCAGCGCCGGTGTTGAACAGCCCGGCATTGAAGAAATACGGACTCTGGCGGCCAGACTTGAGGGTGAATTCACCAAACCGCAGGATCTGGCGGTTGATGACAAAATCGAGAAACTGTTCCTGGTAATCCTGCATCGCGGTTTCCTGGTCGACCGGCTTCAGCCGTTCAATGCCTGCTGCTGCAATTCAAACAGGCGACGGATGCCGCCCTGGGCCAGTGCAATCATCGCATTGAGTTCCTGCAAGGTGAAATCACCGGCTTCGCCAGTGCCCTGCACTTCAATAAAGCCGCCACCACTGTGCATCACCACATTCATGTCGGTTTCGGCGGTGGAATCCTCAATGTAATCCAGATCCAGCACCGGCACGCCCTTGCAGATACCCACCGACACCGATGCCACCATATGCCGCAGTGGGTCGCCGGTAATTGATCCTTTGGTTTGCAGATAGCGGATGGCATCCACCAGCGCCACGCAAGCACCGGTAATACTGGCGGTGCGGGTGCCGCCATCGGCCTGGATCACGTCGCAGTCAATCTTGATGGTGTTCTCGCCCAGCCTGGTCAGATCCACCGCCGCGCGCAGCGAGCGGCCTATCAAGCGCTGGATTTCCTGCGTGCGGCCGCTCTGGCGCCCAGAGGCAGCTTCCCTGTCCATGCGTGAGCCGGTTGAGCGCGGCAGCATGCCGTATTCTGCGGTAACCCAACCCTGGCCTTTGCCCTTCAGATGGCGAGGCACGCTGGCATCCACACTGGCGGTGCAGATCACCTTGGTGTCGCCGAATTCAACCAGCACGGAGCCTTCGGCGTGTTTGGTGTAATGCCGCGTCAGTGTCACCTTGCGCAGTGCATCGGCGGCGCGTCCGCTGGGTCGTGGAATGGTCATGCAATTTCCTCTGTTACTGCCAAGCCGCTGTTGGGCTATAGTCCGGCCATTATTGCCCACCACCCCGGCAACAGCTATTGCCCTCAATCATTACATTGAAAGGACCTGCATGACCGCCAGCATGACTGCATTCGCCCGCCTCCAGGCGGACCACTCCTTCGGGACTCTTATCTGGGAAATCCGCGCCGTTAACCATCGCTATCTCGAGTCCAGCTTCCGCCTGCCCGAAGCCCTGCGCCAGCTGGAAGGAGGCCTGCGCGAAATGCTGCGGCAGCACATCCAGCGCGGCAAAGTCGAAGCCCAGTTGAAGCTGATCAGCTCCCACGGCACCAGCGAGGAAGTGACTCTCGACGAAAACGTCGTCAAGCAGCTGCACAGCCTCACTTCCGCGTTGCGCACGCAATTTTCCCACCTTGCGCCCATGAGTCCGATGGAAGTTCTGCGCTGGCCCGGTCTGATTGTGGAGCGCCAGCAGGATGTCAAAGGCATGGAAGAACAAGCGCTGACGCTGTTCAGCCAGACCGTCGCCGCCTTCCAGCAGCAACGCGAACGCGAAGGCGCCGAGCTGCAGAAACTGATCGAAGACCGGCTGGCGCAGGTGAGCGGCATCGTCGCCGGCATCCGCCAGCAGCTGCCAGTGATCCTCGCCGCTCAGGCCGAACGCATCAAAACCCAGTTCGCCGAGCTGCAACTGCAGGTAGACCCCTCCCGACTCGAACAGGAGATAGTGCTTATCGCCCAGAAGGCCGACATCCACGAAGAACTCGACCGCCTCGACACCCACGTGAAAGAGGTGCAACACACCTTCAAGCAGAAGGGCCAGGTGGGGCGGCGACTGGACTTCCTGATGCAGGAGTTCAACCGCGAGGCGAACACGATCTGTTCAAAAGCGATTGTCACAGCGACTACCTTTGGCGCCGTGGAGTTGAAGGTTTTGATCGAGCAGATGAGGGAGCAGATCCAGAATATCGAGTGAGGATTTGAACAGCCTCAGCGCGCAGCAACACCTTTCATGCGCGAGATGAATTCGGCATGACTCAAACATAGTCTGGCAACATTCTCCTGCTTGCGCAGCAAACGCTGATAACCGTCGTTGAGATTGCTTTCGAGCCTGGAGTTGGCGGACAGTCGCTGAAACGCCGCTCGATTGAATATGTCTACACCGGCACCGACCGTTATCCAACTGGGCGCCTTGAACATCTCAAGCGCGACAGTGTCGTGATCGAACAGCGGCATCTCCTGCCATAACTCCAGCTTTTCCTGCAGCGATGGAATTATCGTCATTCGCTCGCGGAATGTTTGCCAGAACGGGGAATCACGCCGACGGGTCAGGTAATGCAGCTGCAGGAATTCCGGAATCGGATCATTGACCATCCTGCAACCGGCATTGATTCTGTTGGTGACCTCGGGAGTCAGATTGTTGATCGCATCCGACTTGAGGAGGTTGATCAGGTTCCTGGTGAAAACCCAGATTGAGGTGGCCTCCAGCGGCTCAACAAAGTTTTGCGCCAACCCTACCGCGAAACAATTTTTGACCAGCGAGTTGCTGAATGCTCCTGCCTTGAACTTGAATGTTTTCGGGCTTGTCACCGAAAAGCCGAGCTTATCCTCAACCTCCTTCAGTGCTTCTTCCTCGTTTATGAAGGATGAATCAAACACATAGCCGCAACCGTATCTTTCCTGGACCGGAATCTTCCAGATCCAGCCATACTTCATCGCGATTGCTTCGGTATAGGGCGGCAGATTGCCGCCGTCATGTGGAATGAAGAAGGGCAAGGCGGTATCAAGCGGCAAATGCTTGCTGTAATCAACCCAGGTTTCGTTGAAGTGCTTGCCCAACAACAAGCGCGCGAAGCCTGAACAGTCAAAGATGAAATCACAGCCAAGCACCCTGCCGTCTTCCAGCGACAGACCGCTGATGTTGCCCTCTGCATCAGTGTTCACTTGTGCAAACTTGCCTTCAACCCGTGCAATATTGCGCTCGTTCCGGGCGAGTCTGCCCAGGAATCCGGCGAGTAGCCTGGCATCAAAATGCAGCGCAAAACTGCCGAGATGATGCAACCTCTGCAGCGGGTCAGGGTAGTTCTGCAAATCAGCAGGAGGAATTTCGCCTACAACAAACGGCACTTTGCCTTCTGCCGAAAGTCGGGCGATGAAGCTCGCGCTATCCAGTGGGATATTCTTGCCGACCAGCATGGTCGGTAGCACGTTTGATCTGAAGATACTGTCCAGATCCCACATTTCCAGTTCATCGTTGCCGGTGAAGTTGTGGAAGTAGGCAGTGTTGTCGCCATGCCAGTTGGTAAACTTTATTCCCGTTTTCAGCGTGGCACCGCATTCCCGCATCAGCGCTGAAACCGGAATTTTCAGAAAATCCAGTACGGCGACTATATGGGGAACAGTGCCCTCACCAGCGCCAAGAATACCAATGGTATCGCTCTCGACAACGGTAACCTCGAATTGCGGGTAAAACTCCCTCACCAGCAATGCCGTCAACCAGCCGGCAGTTCCGCCACCAAGAACGATTATTTTTTTCATTGAAAACGATTCCGGTCATGTTCATCGCACTTGCCGGGAATCTGCTTTCCAGCAGTCGTTATTCGAACAGGTTGGCGCTCTGAACGCGGCTCAGCCACTCGATCAGACGTTCCATGTTTTCGTCGTCAGGCAGGAAGGCTCCGCGCTGTCTCATCTCCACCACCAGTACACGCCAGCGGGCGAGGGACGCGCGGGTTTCGTATACACGATCCAGCTCATGGCACTCGGTACAGATCACATCCAGATCGCGTCTTCCTTCTACATCCGTATAGAAAGTGGTGATTTCCGCTGGAATGTATTTGCGGGGGAAGGGCGCGCTTTCGGTGCCGAAAGTGGTTGCGAGATACTCAAGCAGCAGTGCCTCATCATTATCTGCAAGTTTTACATTCATTCCCTGGTGCAAGTTGGTCAGCAGCTCGGTCCACTTGTCTTTCTCGAGTGCGTGATAGGCATAGTCGTCAATACCATGACAGGAAACACAGTTCTTGAGGATGATATTCCGAAGCGGACCTTCCGGCAGCGGCACCTGTGGCCTGGTGGCCCCAGCATTGAGCTGAGCGAATGACGGCATGGCAAAAAGCACAGCAAGCGTTGAAAAAACTACCGAGTAACCAAACCCCCACTTCATCAACCTTCTCCCCGTGACAGCATCTTGAGTCTGCCAATACCATCATTGTTGTAGTTATAAGTAGGCGGCGCGTACCGGGCTTCTGGTGTTACCCGGTACGTCTGCTCACCATCAAGCTAAACGTTTCCGCAACGCTGCGGAAAACGCGTCAGGCTATTTCAAGCGGTTTAGTGCTCTCGCCAATGGAGGCAGCTTCGATTCCATACAGATGCAGGATGCTCAGCAGCAGGTTCGAGGTTTTTTCCACATTGTCCGGATAGGCAAAGTGGCGATTGCCCTTGTAGGTGCCGTCGATGCCACCTACCAGTACAACGGGTACTTTCTCGTGCGCATGGCGGTGTGAGTTGCCCATGTTGCTACCCATGTAAATCAGGGAATTGTCCAACGCGGTGCCATCCACGTCCTCTATCTTGCTCAGCTTGTCGGCAAAGTACGCCAGCAGGCTGATGTGGTAGCGATTGACCTTGGCGTAGTTGGCAATATTGGCAGGCGTATCACCGTGATGTGATGTTGCATGCCAGCCACCGGTATAGCCTGAAGCAGGATGGGTGATTGACGACAGATCACGACCCAGCATGAAGGTAGCCGAACGCGTGATGTCGCCCTCAAACGCCAGTGCAATCAGGTCGTACATCAGTTTGAAGTGCACATCTTTTTCTTGTGGTATGCCGAACGGTATTTCCTGTGTTGGTTCGACAATGTTGCCTGACATGGCAATCTGGATGCGGCGCTCAAGTTCACGGATGTTTTCAAGATAGGTGTCCAGTTTGATCTGGTCACCCCTGCCAAGGTCGCGCTTGAGCCCGGGGACTTTCACTGCTACGGAATCAAGAATGCTGGCATTCAGCTCGCGCCCGCGCTGACGTTCTTCCGGGCTGGCGCCGTCACCGAACAGGCGTTCAAACGCGACGCGTGGATTGATTTCGGTCGGCAGCGGCTGGGTAGGCGATATCCAGGAAACCGAGTTGGTGTAAGCGCAGCTGTAACCCCAGTTGCAGTTACCGTAGTTGCCGGCATCTTCCACACCCAGTTGGATGGACCCAAGAATCGTGTCCTGACCGTATTTCTGGGCAATCAGCTGGTCGATGGTAACGCCCAGGTAGGGGCTTACCGCATTGCGTCGTGGACGCGCTCCGGACAGGAACACTGCGCCGCGGGCGTGGTTGCCGCCTGGCTCTTCTTCGGTAGAGTAGGCTTCAGGTACATCCAATCCGCTGACCAGCACTGTACGGTCACGGAAGGGCTCCAGCGGTTTGGTGATATACGAAAACTCGAAGTCGGAGCCGGTCTGCTGTGGTCTCCAATAGCCCGGTGCCACACCCTGCGGGTGCCACACACCGACGAAACGGCGGGGCGATATGCTTTCAGCGGCTTTCGCTGTGGGCGTCATGGCAGGAATCATTGCATCCAGCAGCGGCAGTGCCAGCGTGACGCCGGCTGAGCGCAAGAATTGCCTGCGTGGCAAGGATTTCTTGGAGATAAAGTTCATTGCAGTAACCTCATTTGACTCAGGTTTCAATTTTCAACAGACCAGTTATTCTTGTTCTTGGTGCTCTTGAATTGCCTATCGAGCTGCTTATTCGGATTGGGCAACGCTGTTTTCAGGGACTTCTTTTGTTCTCATCTGGAAAGGGTCGCTTTTCACGATGTTCGTTACCAGTGTTGAGAAACGGTAATTGTCCGGCTCGGCTGTATTGACAATGGAACGTACCACCGGCATGTCAAAATATTCAACGCCGCGGCCCATCGCGTAGCTCAGCAGTTTTTCGGTCATGAAACGGGCGAACTGCGGGGAGTAGCGTTTCAGGTTTTCCCGCAGATCCTTTACACCGTTTACCTCGGTACCATCCCACAGCACGGAAGTGGTATCCAGCGGTACTGATTCGCCGCTATTTTTGCGGGGGTGGCCTTCCACGGTGCGCCAACTGCCATCAGCATTGAAGTTCTCAAGCGCAAAGCCAATGGGGTCCATCATTTTATGGCAGGCCGCGCAGGTGGGATCGGCGCGGTGCAGCGTCAGCTGGTCACGCAGAGTCTTGATCACCACTTCGCCGCCAGTGGTCAATTCCAGCGCAGGCACATTCGGTGGTGGTTCCGGCGGCACCGAACCAAGGATGTTTTCCAGCACCCACAGGCCGCGTTTTACCGGCGAGGTTCTGAAATTCTCGGTGACGGATATGGCGAGGAAACTACCCTTGCCGAGCAGTCCTCTGCGCGCATCAAACTCGGGCGTCAGCTGCACACGACGGAACTGGGCCCCGTAGATATTGGGGATGTCGTAGTGTTTGGCCAGCCTTTCATTCAAAAAGGTGTAGTCAGCGTCGATCAAGTCGAGAACGCTGCGGTCTTCGCGGATGATGCTGCCGAAAAACAGCTCCGATTCCCGTTTGAAGCTCAGGCGCAGTTCGTTGTCCCAGTTCGGGAAGTAGATGCCATCAGGCGAAGTGGTGGGCAAATTGCGCAAATACAGGAACTGCTGACCGAAGTTGGTAATCAGCGACTCTGACCGCGGGTCATGCAGCATGCGAGTCACCTGGGCCTCGATCACGCCGGGGTCACGCAACTTGCCGGCACTGGCAAGGTCCAGCAACTCCTGGTCGGGGATGCTGCTCCAGAGGAAAAACGAGAGGCGGGACGCCAGTTCAAGATCGTTAATCGGGTAGGGCTGCCCAGGTGCTACATCGGCGGGTTCAGCTTCGGCCCGCACCAGAAACTCCGGGTCGGCCAGCAGTCGGCGCAGTGCGACTTCAATGCCATCTTCAAACACACCGTCTTTGGCGCCGTCACGGAAGAAGCCCATCAGCACGTCCATGTCTTCCTGCACAACCGGGCGCCGATAGGCCTTTTGTGCGATCGGATTCAGGATTTCTCGTGCGCATGCGCCGAATTCATCAGTGTTGGCAGGTTTGCAGGTAAAAATCTGTTTGACGCTTTTCGAGTCTACCGGTCTTGTTGCCTCAAACGGACCCAGGATTTTCAGCAAGCCGACCACTGGCGGGTATTGCACCTGTGGCAGCGGCTCATTCTCGATTGATTTGCGGTCATATTGCCGCACCATGTCGAGCGGAGGACGGTAGTTGGTGGCAATGAAAGTTGCGCCAACCAGATGGGTGCCGGCTTTTACCGGAAGCGTCACTTCAAGCGCGCCGTCCCTGTCTCCACCCATGCCAACATTCATCCCTACACCGGTATAAACGAATTCATGCACCTTTACGCCGTCAATGCTGAGTTCCAGCGTTTCCTGCGGTATGAAGCTGCCAACGCCGAAATTCTGCATGTGAAACTTATAGTTCCCATCGGCCAGGAAGTTGTGACGCACCGCCATACCGCCCCTGGTACCGAACGGCATGCCCTCCAGCTGGTAATTCTGAGACGAATCGCCGGGTGCTATATAGGAAACCTCGCCCGGCGACTTCCAGAAGCCGACGGCCATTCTGGCAATGCGCGCCGCAGCGGTGGTGTAGGCCTCAAGCAAGGTGGGTGAAATCGTCAGCGATCCGGCAATGTTGTCAAAACCCCGCGCCGAGGTATCCGCCGGCAGCAACGTAGTGGTATCGATTTCAAGACCGATCAGATCACGAATTGCATTCTGGTATTCGGTGCGGTTCAGGCGATGGAGCATCACGCTGCCGGGATTGGGCGTAGCAGCCTGGTCAATCCGGTTTTCCAGGAACTCTGTCAGCGCCATGTAGTCAGAAGCTGCAGGCCGCGGCTGGCCGGGCGGCGGCATTACGCCGGCACGCAAACGGCGAATTGCACGCTCCCACTCCGGAGCATGGGCAGTGATGGGCTGATCCAGTATTCCTTCAAGATCCAGCCCGCCGGAATAGTCATCGGCATTGTGGCAATCCCCGCAATACTGCTTTACCGCCGCCAACTGCGAATCTTCAGAAACAGCAGATTGCGCATTTGCCGCAGTTATCGCACACGCCAGCAGTGGAGCCAGCGCGAGGGAAAACCGGTTGATGTTGAGGATTGTTGTTCTGGACATGCGACTGTCACCCCTGTCTTGTCTGAATACCTTGGCGGTATTTCATTTTATTTTTCGGTCAGGTATTTGAGTCTCAACCCGAGTCTCCTCTCCTGATGCTTGCTCAAGAGTCTGACACCGGGCAATCAGCAAAGCACTGTTGCTGGAGCAAATTGACCTATTCCCTACTCTACTGCACTGATGCATGACTGCACCGCCGATAATAGGGAAAGTTTATGGAAGCGGCCAGCGCGGCGTTAAAAGTACCGAAAAATCACGCGCAAAATCGATATGTGAACCGAACAGGTCGGTTGATCGTGATAGCTGAATTTGTACCGGCAAATGGTGACAGTCAGAAGTATTGTTCGTATTCTACCGATGAATTCTTCAAAGTCTGGCGACATGATTTGATGTGTCGATGCTCTGAATAAAAACAAAAACAGGATTCCCCCGGGAGAGAGATGATGTTCCGCAAAAACAAGATCCTCAGCAGCATTTGCTTCATCGCCGCCATAACCAGTTGTGAACTTTCGCTGGCCGCAGTCGTTGCAGACGCCGCAATGGGCGGCGACCTCAATCTTGTCCGCAAGCTGATCAATGAAAAAGCGGATATCAATGAATCCCAGGTTGATGGTGCGACTGCACTGCATTGGGCGACGCATGCCAATGATCTTGAGCTGGCACGCGTGCTCATCGATGCCGGCGCTGATGTGTCTGCAACAAACCGGGTTGGTGCAACGCCGATGCTGGAGGCGGTAGTGAACGGCAATGCGGCAATGATTGAAATGCTGCTGCAGCATGGTGCCAATGCCAATGCCACGTTGAGCGCTACCGGTGATACTCCGCTGATGCTCGCTGCCCGCACCGGGATTGTGGAAGCTGTTCGGGTTCTGCTCGACAGCGGCGCAGACGCCAATGCCGCGGAAAATTGGGGGCGCACCACACCACTGATGTGGGCCGTTACCGAAAACCATACTGAAGTTGCCAAACTGCTGATAGAGCGTGGCGCCAAGCTGGAAGCACGTACCGTC
>Ga0255100_1000753_pt1 | contig 12626 bp, 14 predicted proteins | sample Colum_Colum_RepB_2_FD_188449 | JGI IMG/M metagenome (GOLD analysis project Ga0255100, IMG submission 188449) | Freshwater microbial communities from Columbia River, Oregon, United States - Colum_Colum_RepB_8d | ecosystem: Environmental > Aquatic > Freshwater > River | place: USA: Oregon...
CCACGGAAGTACACCATGCCGTTGGTGGAGCTGCAGCCGCCCAGGATGCGGCCACGCGGCAGCAGGATCTGGCGGCCGCCGAGCTGTGGTTGCGGCACTGACTTGTAGCCCCAACCATAACGCGGGCTAAACATCAGTGTGCCCACCAGCGAAGGTACATGTGCCAGCGGCGTAGTGTCCGGCGGGCCGGCTTCAATCAGCGCCACGCTGACGTCAGGATTGGCACTGAGCCGGTTGGCCAACACGCAGCCAGCCGTACCGGCGCCGATGATGAGGTAGTCGAACTGCATGCTGGCCATGACGTGCTCCTGCTCAGAGCACGGCCGAAGCCGCGATATCCGACAAACGCTGGAAGCGTTCGATGTTGGGCGCCTGCTGCATGATGCCGGCGGAGAGATAGACAAAGGTGAGATCGGTTTCCGGATCGACCCAGAACAGCGTGCTGCCGGAGCCATAGTTGCCGTAGGTGCCAGGCGAAGGCAGCGTGCCGAACAGGTTGGGGCACACGAGTTCGCCGCGCAGGCAGAAGCCGAGACCGATGTAGGCCGGGTAGGGTTCCCAGCCGTGGTTGATCGCCACAGCCTTGTAGAGTTCGTTGGGTTTGTCACCGGTCCAGTTCTGGGTGGCCAGCCCGATCATGGCTGGCGACAGGATACGCGCGCCGTTCAGAGTGCCGCCGCGCCGCAGCATTTCAGCAAACCTGAACAGATCGGGCACAGTGGAGATGCCGCCGACCCAGGGCATTTCGGCAGTTTCGTCTTTGAAGGCACCTTGTGGATCGTTGTTGTGGCGGCTCAGGTGTTCCTGCGGTGGTTTACCGCGGAAGTCAGGGAAGATGTGACGGTCGGCGAGGTCTTTGCGCTGGCCGATGGCGGTGTCGTGCATGCCGAGCGGCGTCAGTACTTCGTCCTGCAGAATCTGGCGGTAGCTGCGCTGTTGGGGATCGGTACGGCGCACGGCTTCTCCCATCAGTGCGTGATTGAACAGCGGAGAGTAGTGGCATTTGACGCCGGGCGGATCCACCGGGCGCACGTACTGGCAGATGGCGGCGATGATTTCGTCGAGCCGGTCGATGAACATGCCGGGTTTCGGAATCCACAGCGCCGGCAGTCCACTCTGGTGGGTCAGCAAGTGGAAAAAGGTGATGCGGTCGCGCATCGGGCCGTTGAATTCAGGGATTACTTCACACACGCGGGTGGTCAGCGCGAACTGGCCGAGTTCGATGGCACGCAGAGTGAGCACGGTGGTGAAGGCTTTGGTCAGCGAGAACAACGAGAACACTGAATCGAGTTCGAGTTTGCGCGCGTGATCAGCGCCCGACCAGCCGAAGGCTTCCTGCAGTGCTATTTCGCCCTGGTGGGCCACGAGAACGACGGCACCGAAGTATTTGTCGGCAGTGATGTCTTGCTGGATGGTTTCGCGCAGATGCTGCAGGCGGTCGGCATCAAGACCTTTTATTGTTGTTGTCATGGTCTGTCCTGGAGTGGGTAGCGGTGCGGTCAGTCGATGAAGATATCGCGGAAGGAAAGGTAAACGGAAATATAGAACATGGGAATAATCACCAGCAGCGCGAGTCCGAAGGTGAACACTGTCAATATACCCAGCACCGTCAGACACAGGCTGTAGATGAGAAAGGGCCACACGTTCTTGAGACAGGCCTGCATCGACAGCAGCAATGATTGCTGCACGCCCATGTTGCCGAAAACAATCAATGCTGGCGCAAACCACACGGCAGCGTACACCGGGATCGTCAGTGCCATCGCGATCAGGCCGCGCAGCAACAGGGAATTCATGTCCTGGCCAAGCAGCAGGGCCTGCGGGTCGGGTGCTTGCAGCAGTTGCACGGCAAGGGGGCCGACGGTGATGCCGACAATGACCAGCATGATGCCGCCTGCAACCACTCCACTGAGCACCAAACGGCCCAGCTTGGGGCCAAAGCCGGCAAATAGATGAGCCACCTTCACCTTCCCGCCATTGCGCTGGGCGTGTACAGCCAGCAACAAGCCCGCGCCCCATACCGGTTGCAGCAAGCCGTTGGCGATATTGATCAAGGGAATCAAATTGATGACAAACCAAAGCGCGGCACCAGCGATACACAACAACAACCACGAAACGGGGGCGGCCTTGAAGGCGTCCCAGGCTTCCGTCAGCCAGGCGGCACCGCGATCGCCGATGACTACACGCGGCTCGTGCACGATGAGCATGGGCTCATTGGCAGCGGGAGGAGCTGGTTGCAGTGGGGGAGTGTAATTGTCAACGTCCATGCAGGTATCCTCGCGGTGTTTCCGCCCGACTGTACAAGAGACCAATGACCGAAGTACACAGCTTCCCGCCGGTTGCGGCTGCCAACGCAACACGCTTGATTCTCGGCTCGATGCCGGGAGTGGCGTCGCTCACTGCCGGCCGCTATTACGCACATCCGCGCAACGGTTTCTGGCCCTTGATGGAGGCAGTGCTGGGAATGCCGACAGGGCTTGATTACACCGCCCGTTGCGAGGTGTTGATCAAGCAGCGCATTGCACTGTGGGATGTGCTGCAGCGCTGCGAGCGCCCCGGCAGTCTTGATTCTGCGATCGCGCGCCAGACCACGGTGGCCAACGACTTTGCGACCTTCCTGCAACAACACCCGCAGATACACTCGGTGTACTTCAATGGACAGACTGCGGCGACCCTGTGGAAACGGCTGGTAGCGCGGGTGTTGCCAGCCACGCTGCAACTGGCCACCCAGGTGCTGCCGTCATCAAGCCCGGCCCATGCCGGTATGTCGCTGGCCGAGAAACGGCAGCGCTGGCAATGCGTGGAACTGGTGTAAGTTTCAAAAGTTTTCCAAATTCTCCTGGCTTGAAAAACCAACACGCGCTCCTACTCTCCCCGCAGGTGGCATGGTGCCGGCTGCTCTGCTCACGTTGAAAGGCCAGACGCTGGAGGCAAAACTGCCCAGCGAAGCCGAAGTGCGGGTATCAATGCTGGGCTGGACCGAAGCCGACAAAGCCGATGCGGTGGTGCAGCAGTACCAGCAATACCTTGCTGACAAAGACGCCAAAAAATTCAACGAATTCCTGCAAACCCAGGATACCCGTGGTTACCTGTTCACCAGGGAAGCCACCGGTTACACCGTGAAGTACGCTTGGAAGAGCGACGATGCAATCAACCCGCGCATGGCAGCCCAAAGGGGTCGGAGATGTTTGCCTGAAAATTGAGCAAACGTCTCCGACCCCTTTGGTGGGGATGAGAGGTTTCAGCCGGCGGCCTTGTGGTGGGTGACAACGCTGGCTTCGTGGTCTTCGTCATTGAGGACGAGCTCACCGGTAGTGCGCAGCGCAATGCCGGCGGCGTTGGCTTCGTCGGTGTCGATGTGCATTTCGGTGACAAAGCCGGGCTTCACCCGTACCAGGGTATGGCTGAAATCGACGGCACGTTCGTCGCTGCCTACCTTGATGTCGACAAAATCGCCATCGCGTACTTGCAGTATGTCGGCATCAGCCGGGCTCATATGCAGATGACGCGCGGCGACTATCAGACCCTTGGTGACATGATCACCGGCCGGGCCGCGCAGTGTGACTATCGGCGTATCGGCCAACTGGCCCGATGGCCGCAACGGCGCTTCGATACCGAGCGTGAAGGTATCGGTGCGCGAGACTTCGATCTGGGTAGCATTGCGCGTGGGGCCGAGGACGCGCACATTGGCAAAGTTGCCCTTGGGGCCGATCACCGTCACCGTTTCCTTCGCTGCCCAGCCGTCGGGCTGGCTCAGCTGGCGCTCAAGTTGTAACTGGTGGCCCTCGCCGAACAAAGCCTCCACTGCTGCTTGAGACAGATGTACATGCCGTGCCGATACTGCTACCGGAATACGCACGCTGCTTTTCATCGCTGAGCGCTCCAGCAGCGCAGCCGTTTCGCGCGCGATCATGTACTGCTCATTGGTGCGGGTGACCAGTACCCGCACGCGGGAGTCAGCAGCCTGTACCGCCACAACGCTGAAATCGGCCGGTGCCTGCACCAGGTTGCGGTCGGCATCAAGCCACAGACCAAGAAAGCCGAGCCGTTCGCAGATGCGTCGTCGCATGTCAGCTGAGTTCTCGCCGATGCCGCCGGTAAAGATGACTGCATCGAGGCCTCCCATCGCGGCTGCATAGGCACCGATGTATTTGCGCACGCGGTAGGCGTAGAACTGCAGCGCCAGCTGGGCTTCGGTATCGCCGGTAGCGGCGCGGGCTTCGATGGCTCCCATGTCATTGCTGCCGGCGAGAGCCACCAGACCGGACTCGTTGTTCAAGGCATGCTCAACCGCATTCGCATCAAGACCGAATTCACGCGCAAGAAAGCTGAAAGCGCCTGGATCCAGATCGCCGCTGCGCGTTCCCATCACCAGCCCTTCCATCGGCGTCATGCCCATCGACGTATCGATTGAATGGCCGTGGGCGATTGCACACACACTGGCGCCGTTGCCGAGATGACAGCTGACTATCCGCAGCTCGTGCAGTGGCTTGTGCAACGCTTCTGCTGCCCGCAAGGCGACATAGTGATGCGAGGTGCCGTGGAAACCGTAACGTCGCAGACCACGCTCGCGCCACGCCTTCGGCACTGCATAGGTATGGGCAGCGGCCGGCATTGTCTGGTGGAAAGCGGTATCAAATACCGCCACTTGCGGCAGCGTGGGCCACAATGCCCGGCACTGGCGTATCGCAGCCAGTGCGATCGGGTTGTGCAAAGGCGCCCGTTCGCCACAGGCGTCGATGGCCAGTTCCACACTGTCATCAATCAAGGTGGCGCCATGAAAGCGCGCACCGCCATGCACCACACGATGGCCGATGGCATCAAATGTCTCATGGCCGTACTTCTGCAGCACCGCGGGCACCTGTTCCACCGCCTCAGCGAGCGAAGTGGCATGAGAACGAACGGTCACCTCGCCGGCAGTTTCACCACCGGTGCGCGACGTCAGCAGGCAGCCAGTGGCGGAAAACTTTGAGAACTCGGCCTTGAAGATGCGACTGTCAGCCAGGCTCAGATCGAAGATGCCGAACTTGAGGCTGGAACTGCCGGTATTGATGACAAGAACTTTCAAACGGGAGGCTCCCGAGCCAGGATTGTGGCTGCGCTATCTCACACAATATCTCACACAATCGTGTCCATACTTATCAGGTTCAAGGTTGGCTTGCCCTCATCTCGTGCAAGGTTCTTGTCGACTGTGAAAATCGCCTGCCAGTCGTTCAATCCTTCGGGATCCACCAGTACTTGCGCGATGGTCCACACGCCGGCGTCGTCGTCCTGGGTGACATAGGTGTGTTTGTGGTTGCGGGCTTCCGGGTCCAGCGTAAGCCGTTCGTGCTCCTGGTAATAGGCTTCGGTCAGCTCCAGTAGCTGGTCTTCGGTCCACGGCGCCACCAGCTCCGCTGCCGCATCGTAGCGGCCGGCAGCCAGTGAACGCAGGAAGCGGAAAATCTCGATACGGATAAGGGCGGTGAACTCGCGTTTGTTCTTCGTGATGTCGATCGCTTCGGGTGCCTTGTCGGCGTCGTCTTCCAGCGGCTTCCAGTCGGGATTCTTCAGGCGTTCCCATTCATCCAGCAGGCTGCTGTCGGTACCGCGCAAAAGGCCGGCGAGCCAGTCTTCGATTTCCTGCACATCTTCGTTTTTGCTGGCCGGCGGCACTGTTTGCGCCAGCACCTTGTGCACACTGGAAATATGGCGCAACAAGACGCCTTCGGCCCGTTCAAGTTCATACAGCTTCACGTAGCCGGCAAAATCCACATAGTTCTCCACCATTTCGCGCACAATGCTCTTGGGGCGGATGCTTTCCTGCCCCACCCACGGATGCAGCGTGCAGAAAGTCGCGAAGGTGCCGTAGATGAATTCACGCTGGGGTTTGGGATATTCCAGCTCGTCGAGCTTGGCGATGCGTTCTTCAAACTCGATGCCCTGCTGTTTCATCTCCGCCATCTTCTCGGTTTTGAGTGCGTCGAGTTGGCGGCGCAGGATGAGGTCGGGATTTTCGAGAATGGATTCGATCAGCGTGAGGATGTCGAGTGGATAAGTGGGGCTGGCGCTATCAAGCAGCGCCAGTGTGTCGAGCAGGTAGAGCGAGAGCGTGTGGTTGAGCGAGAAGTCGTCCTGCAGATCGATATTCAGCCGCAGTTTGCCGCCGTGCGCATGTTCGGCTTTTGGCCTGATCTCGATGATCTTGCGTTCCAGCAGCGAGCGGAACAATTGCCACGCGCGTGTCGTGTGCGCCTTTTTCTGCGCGGGTGTTTCATGGCTGTCGGCAATGAGGTGCTGCATGGCGCGACAGCCATCGCCCTTGCGGCTCAGCACTTGCAGCAGCATGGCGTGGGTTACCTGGAAGCGCGACACCAATGGCTCCGGCGCTGCTGACTGCAGTTTGGTAAAGGTTTCGCCCGACCATCCAACAAATCCTTCCGGCGGTTTGCGCTTCACCAGCTTCTTCAATTTCTTGGCATCGCCAGCTGCTTTGGCTTCCTGCTTGGCATTCTCCACCACATGTTCCGGCGCCATTGCCACCACGTAGCCAATGTCGTCAAAGCCTTTGCGGCCGGCGCGGCCGGTGATCTGGTGGAAATCGCGCGCAGTCAAGGTGGCGACTTTGGCGCCGCTGTACTTGGTGAGCCGTGTCAGCAGCACGGTGCGGATGGGAACGTTGACGCCAACACCCAGCGTGTCGGTACCGCAGATGATTTTCAGCAGGCCCTTCTGCGCCAGCTGCTCCACCAGCACGCGATACTTCGGCAACAGCCCGGCGTGGTGCAGGCCTATGCCATGGCGCAAGAAGCGTTTGAAGTCCTTGCCGTAGGGGCTGGTGAATTTCACCCCGATGAGTGCTTCGGCAATGGCGGCTTTCTCGTCGGCACTGCAGTAGTTCTGGCTCATCAGGTTCTGCGTGGTTTGCGCTGCATCGTTCTGGGTGAAGTGCACCACATAGACTGGCGCCTGCTTGGCCTCCACCAATTCCATCACGGTGGTTTCCAGCGACGATTTTTCTTCATAGCGGAAAGTCAACGGCACCGGCCGCGTTTTCGCCGATACCACCGTGGTCACTTCGCCGGTCAATCGCGTGAGTTCACGTTCAAACAGAGCGGTGGCGCCGAGCGTGGCGGAGATCAGCAGGAAGCGTGCCTTGCTCATCGTCAACAACGGCACCTGCCACGCCACGCCGCGCGAATTGTCGGAGTAGTAGTGGAACTCGTCCATGATCACATCGCCGAACGGCGCCTCAGCGCCTTCCGACAACGCGACATTGGCAAGAATCTCTGCCGTGCAGCAAAGGATGGGCGCATCGCGGTTTACTGTCGCATCACCAGTGGCAATGCCGACATTCTGCGGGCCGAAGTCGCGGCACAGCGCGAGGAACTTCTCATTCACCAAGGCCTTGATGGGGCAGGTGTAAACGCTGCGGCGCCCCTGCGCCATTGATTTGAAATGCAGCGCCGTGGCTACCAGCGATTTGCCTGAACCCGTTGGCGTGTTGAGAATGACGTTGTGATCATCAAACAGTTCGAGGATGGCTTCTTCCTGCGCCGGGTACAGTTCCAGCTTGCGCTCAGCGACGTAGTCAAGAAAGCGGTCAAGCAGTTCACTGCCGGAACAATCACGGGAAGCAGGAAGGCGGCGGAGCAGGGCAGAATTCATGTAGACAGCAACTCAGCGCACAGGCCGCAACACGATGTGACCCACCGCGGTGTTGGAGGCTGGCACATGGTAAAACCGGTGCAGTTCTTCCACCTTGTCGCCCAGGGCGGCACGCATGATCAGCCACATAATCAGCTCTATTCCCTCGGAGCCACTTTCACGCAGGAATTCCAGCCGCGAGATTTTGCGCAGGTCGTCCGGTTTGCTGGTGAGTTTGTCGAGGAAAGCGTTGTCGAATTCCGGGTTGATGAGGCCGGCACGCGGCCCCTGCAGCTGATGGCTCATGCCGCCGGTGCCCCAGATCTGCACGTTGAGACCGGCAGGATACGACTGCACTGCATCGGCAATACCGGGTCGCCCATCACGGTGGGCACTACATCCAGCATCATCGCGCTGGCGTGATCGTTGTAGCAGAGGATCACCACATCGGGATCTTCCTTGCGCTGGAACTCCTTCACCCATATCGCGGCGTATTCATCCGGCGTCATGCCTGTCATCGAGCCCACTGCTTTCTGCGTGCTCCAGCCATCGGTGTTGCTCAGCTTCACCAGAAAATAGATGTTGCCGCCGAGTTCAATCAGCTGGTTGAAATCGCGATCAAGCACGGACTGCTTTTGCTCGACGCTCATGCGGAAGCGATTGAGGTAAGCGCTTTCGTCGAGCCGGAACATGTCGCGATTGGCGGGGATGTCATCGAGTTCTTCGAGCGAGTAAAGGCGGGTACGCATAGCGAGAAAGCTCCATGGTGCTGGCAGCCATACTATCCCCTCGCGGGCTTCACTGGTATGGCTGACTATCAGCTAATATCCCGCTGACTGAATGCAACTTCACCCTTGGATTGCCGTTGAAACCATGAAGCAAAACCAAACCCTGATACTGGTGCCCGGCCTGATGTGCGACGCCACCGTGTGGCAGCACCAAAGCGCCAGCCTGAGCGCCGTGTGCGAAGTCCGCGTGTGCGACCACGGCCTCAGCGACTCGCTCGGCCTTATGGCCGAACGCATTCTCGACCAGGCTCCGCCACGCTTCGCGCTGGCAGGCCACTCGATGGGCGGCCGGGTGGCGCTGGAAGTAATGGCGCGCGCGCCGGAGCGGGTAAGCAAGCTGGCGTTGCTCGACACCGGCTATCAGGCGCTGGCGCCAGGTGAAGCCGGGGACAAGGAAAAGGCGGGGCGTTATCGCTTGCTGGATATTGCGCAGCGCGACGGCATGGCGGCGATGGCGGCGGATTGGTCACGCGGCATGGTGTACCCGCCGAGGCTTGCTGATGCAGAGTTGATGCAGGCTATTCAATCAATGATTGCGCGGGCTGGAGTAGAGCGGTTTACCGCGCAGATTCGTGCTTTGTTGCAGCGGCCGGATCGTACTGCATTGCTGGCAAGCCTGCGGCTACCCACGCTGTTGCTGTGCGGGCATGACGATAGTTGGAGTCCGTTGGCGCGGCATGAGGACATGATGAGGCTCATTGCTGGCAGCACGTTGGTGGCAGTGCCGGAGTGTGGGCACATGAGTACGATGGAAAGGCCGGAGGCGGTTTCGGCGGCGATGGTTGACTGGATGGAATCATGACAGGCTGTTTTTGGCTGTGTCGTAATTCCCAGTCCGGATTCAGCATCTTCGTTGACGCGCCAAAACCTGCTATCTACCATGCATCGTGCTCCGGCCTGCAGCGGCTGGGGCAACAAAAAAAGCTACACCGCTTGTGATCGCGACAACATGTCCGAGGGCGGAAATTTGAAAGGGGGAAGCATGCAGCAGAGATTCTCGGTAAGAAAGCTCGTCTACGGCATTGTTGCCGGTGCCTTTGCAGGCCTTGTTCTGGTGCGGGCATCTACGGCCGCCGATGCGATTCCTGAAATTGCGGGTCTCTGGCAGATGCCGCAGTGCCCGAGTACCGGCGCTACCGGTGGTGGCGGTCTCAACCGCCGCTGTATGGAAATAGCGGAGAACGACGCCAAGTTGACCGAACGCGCCAAGGCCTACCACGACGCCATTGATGAATTTGCCCAGCCAAAATACGACTGCGCACCGATGCCGATTCCGATGATGTGGAGCGAGCCCTACTCCTTTGCCATCGAGCAATTGGAAGACCGCGTGTTGATTCGCTACGGCAAGGAAGAAGTGGTACGCACCATCTGGCTCGAAGGCCATGGCTTCGAAGAACCGAAGTACAACGAATTTTTCTACTATGGACACTCGGTCGGCCGCTATGAAAACGGCGCGCTGGTGGCAGTGACCGACCGCTTCACTTTCGATTCCCAGGGTTGGAATGCCGATTCCCGCATACCTTCATCCACGCAGAAGCAGATGTTCGAACGCTTTACCAAAGAGGGTGACACCCTCGTACTCGAAGTAACTGCCACGGACCCTTTCTTCCTGAAAGAGCCGCTGACCTACCGCGTGACTTCCAAACCGGAAGCGGAGTGGGATTTCGACTGGGATTGTGATCTGGAGGCTTCGCGTTCGATCCTGAAAATCATGGAACCGCAGTATCCGAACGATCCCCCCGTCAACTATATCGACTATCAGGCACGTCCATAGGAGCAGCATATGAATCGCATTGGTCTGGCATTGTTTTTTGTAGGCGCCTCCCTCACCGGAACGCTGAACGCCCATCACAGCACACAGGGCATTTATCAGGATGAACTCTCTGATCTGACTGGGACAGTCAAGATGTGGCGGCTTATCAATCCGCATCCGCATCTTGTATTGGAAGTGAAGGACGAGCAGGGCGTGGTGCAGGAATGGGACGTCAGTTACGGTGGCGCCGCCGCCGTGCATCTGAAGCGGATGGGGTACGCCACCGATACTTTCGCAGTGGGAGAGACCATTAACTTCAAAGGCCATCGCGCACGCGCCGCTGGTGTGAACGGGCTGTTGGTGGAAGGTGGTGGCAATATCCCGACCCGGGCAGACGGCACGCCGGTGGTAAAAGGCGGCTCAATGTTCTGAACTGATCGTCCAAAGCGGTCAGGCGGTTTTACAGAACGAGGGATTGATACTGGTGGGAAGCAGGATGTCCCACCAGCCAACATCCCTCTACTGACTTGAGGCGCGATAGCCTAAATCTCTCGTTGAAGATCCGGCTGGAAAATACCGGCGGCAATGCCAGTACCGGTGGTCTGTCACTCGATCAGGACTGAAATTTCCATGAACCATTGCCGCAACAGCTTGTACCGTCGTCGCCTGCTCGCCACGCTGGCACTAGGTGGCGGTGCCGCATTGGCATTCCGGCTGCCCGCCGCGTTGTCGCAGGAAGCTGCCGGCAGTTTCCCGCTGCTGCCTGATCTGGTGGAGTTCCGCCGTTTGGTGGCTGCCAATCGCATCCTGGCCAATGAGAGTGTGGTGGATGCCTTCGGCCACATCAGTGTGCGTGATCCGCGTAATCCCGAACGCTTTGTGATGTCGCGCTCGCGCAGCCCGGCGTTGGTGGAGCATGCGGATCTGATGGAGTTTGATCTGGCAGGCACGGCGATTGATTCGCGGGGCCGCACAGCCTACGGCGAACGCATGATCCATGCGGCGATCTACCAAGCGCGGCCCGAAGTGAATTCGGTAGTACACCACCATGCCTACGCAGTGCTGCCGTTCACGATTACCGACGTGCCGCTGCGCCCGGTAGTACATGCAGCTGCAGTGATCGGTGCGCATATCCCTGTGTGGGACATACACAACGACTACGGCGACACCGACATGCTGGTGCGCACCATCGAGCAGGGCAGCAGTCTGGCGGCAACACTGGCCGACAACACCTGTGTGCTTATGCGAGGACATGGCGCAGTTGTCGTCGGCACCGGCATCGAGCGTGCAGTGCTCACTGCAGTCTATCTGCAGGTAAATGCCAATGTATTGCTACAGGCCGGTGCACTGGGTATGTCACAAGGCCTCAGTGATACCGAAATCCGCCTGGCCACCGAATCGCAGTTCTCAGCGCTGGCGCTGCCGCGGGCCTGGGAATATTTCTGCCAGCGTGCGGGTGTTGAGCCGGTGTGATTTCTGGCACGTGGAAATGAGGCTTGAAACAGAAGGGAATTTGGCTGGGGTGGCTAGACTCGAACCAACGCAAATCTGAATCAGAATCCTGCATGCAAGGCCCAGAACTGCGCCGGTGCAAGAATGGGATAGCGGGCAGCCAACGCCAGCAAATCGTTATCGCCGGTAATCAGATAGTCGGCACCGGTTGTGTTGATCGCGGTAAGTAATGTTGCCAGTACCGGTTGATCGTTGGCATCACGCAGATTGGGTTCAACACTTGCCATTGGTTCAATGAGCTCGGCCTGAATGGCGAGTGTGTCGATCAGATCGCGGATTTCTGCCGCATTCAATCCGTGGCGATGCTTGAGCTTTGGCAACACTCGGGCCAGCTCATCAAGAATATAGGCCGAGAGTACAACCTCCAGCGCGCCGTGATAGCGCCAGGCCGCCACGATTTTTCCCGGCACACTGGCCGGATAGGCAATACCTGACAGCAGTACATTGGTATCGAGTACTACGCGTAGAGCGGCCATGCTGTTACCGCTTGGCTTTGACTGCAGTTTTGGCTGGTTTGGGTGGGCGCGATTTGGCGCGTTCCTTCATGACAGCCGCGTCGATCTCGGCCAGCCCTTCAGCTTCGGAGATTTCTGCAAACCCGGCCTCTATGCGACTGCACAGGCCATCGAAGCGTTCCTGCATGCGGCGAATGCGCGCAAACAGCCGCGCATCAACCAGTGCTGCCACTGGCTTGCCGTCTTTGTTGATAACAATACTGTCGCGCCGGTATTGCACTTGGCTAAGCATTTCACCGAGATTCTGCCTGAAGCTGACTGCATTGGTTTCGGTAATCATGGAGTCTCCTTGATCATTATGACCATATTGGTCATAATGATCAAGGTGAATAGCGAAGTCAACAACCAAGGAGCACCCGATGGCTTTTCTGCAACCCGCCAAATTCATCACGAGCATGCGCCTATCAGGAAAACTACTGGCGCTTGGCTTCGCAT
>Ga0255100_1000754_pt1 | contig 12613 bp, 6 predicted proteins | sample Colum_Colum_RepB_2_FD_188449 | JGI IMG/M metagenome (GOLD analysis project Ga0255100, IMG submission 188449) | Freshwater microbial communities from Columbia River, Oregon, United States - Colum_Colum_RepB_8d | ecosystem: Environmental > Aquatic > Freshwater > River | place: USA: Oregon...
ATCCACACGTAGCGTTCGAACGCTACGTGTGGATTGATCTCGGTGGGCAGCGGCTGTGAAGGACCGCGCCACGAAATGCTGTTGGTGTAGGCGCAGCTGTAACCCCAGTTGCAGTTGCCATAGTTACCAGCGTCTTCCACACCAAGCTGTACCGACGAGACGATGGTGTCCTGGCCGTAGCGATCGGCGATCAACTGATCGATGGTGACGCCGAGATAGGGGCTCACTGCGTTGCGGCGCGGGCGCGCACCAGAGAGGAAAACCGCGCCACGTGCATGATTACCGCCGGGCTCTTCCTCGGTAGAGAAGGCTTCCGGGACGTCGAGACCGGTGATCAGCACCACGCGGTCACGGAACGGTTCAAGTGGTTTGGTGATGAACGAAAACTCGAAATCACTGCCGACTTGTGTGGGGCTCCAGTAACCCGGCGCAGCGCCATGCGGATGCCAGACGCCGACGAAGCGCCTCACAGGCGTGGCGGCCTTGGCCATCGGCGTCAACGCCGGCAGCATGGCATCGAGCAGCGGCAATGCGATGGCGGTGCCGGCTGCACGCAGGAATGTTCGGCGCGCGAGGTGTTTCTTGCGGATCACATTCATGGCGTTTCTCCTGTTGTATCCCCCAACACTACTCGTTGCTGGAATGGCATGCTCTGCACGACGCCGAGCACGAGGGAGGCAAAACGGTAATCATCATCGGCGGCATCGCGCACGATCTGGCGCACCACCGGCATGTCGTAATACTCCACTCCACGGCCGAGGCCGTAGGTCAGCAGTTTTTCAGTGGCAAAGCGCACGAACTGCGGTGAGTAGCGCAACAGCACCGAACGCAGGCCGGCCGGGCCGTCCACTTCGGTGCCGTCCCAAAGTGTTACCTTGGTATCGATCGGCGCCACGCGACCGTCCCATTTGCGCGGATGACCTTCCAGCGTGCGCCACTTGCCGTCGGCGTCGAAGTTTTCCAGCGCAAAGCCGATGCCGTCCATCAAGCGGTGGCAGGTGGCGCAGGTGGGATCCTGGCGGTGCAGCTCCATCTGCTCGCGCAGCGATGTGATCGGCTGGTCGCCGCCGGTTTCCTCCAGCGCCGGCACATTGGCCGGTGGCGACGGCGGCGGGGTGCCGAGCAGATTTTCCAGTACCCACACACCGCGTTTCACCGGCGAGGTGCGGAAGTTTTGCGTATAGGTCACCGCCAGAAAACTGCCTTGACCCAGCAGGCCACGGCGGTAGTCGAGCTCGGGGCCGAGCGTCACGCGGCGGAAGTGCGAGCCATAAATGTTGGGAATACCGTAATGCCGTGCCAGCCGCTCGTTGACGAAGGTGTAGTCGGCATCCAGCAGTTCGGTGATTGGCCGGTCTTCCTGAATGATGTTGGCGAACAGCAACGAGGTTTCCTGCGCGAACGCTAGGCGCAACTCGTCATCCCAATCGGGGTAGTAAATACCATCCGGAAAGGTGGTAGGCAGATTGCGCAAGTAGAACCACTGCGCAGCAAAGTTGTCGACCAGCGCAGCAGCGCGCGAATCGGCGAGCATGCGGCGCACCTGCGCCGCGAGCTCGGTGGGATCCGACAGACGACCGGCGACGGCAACATCCAGCAGCGTTTCATCAGGGATACTGCTCCACAGGAAAAATGACAGTCGTGATGCGAGTTCCAGATCACTGATCCGGTAGGCCGTACCCACCGGAACGTTGGCGGGCTCGCGCTCGGTGCGCACCAGGAACTGCGGGCTGGCCAACAGTCGCGCCAGTGCAAGCTCGATCCCGTCCTCGAAACTGCCCTCGTCGCGGCCCGCCTGCCAGAACTCCATCAGTGGTACGAGGTCGAGGTCACTGACCGGCCGCCGCCATGCGAGTTTGGCCAGACGACCGAGGATCTCGCGCGCGCAGGGCAGCTCCTCCTTCAGCGTGGCCGGATGGCACGAGTACAGCCGGCGCAGACTCGGCGAATCGGTGGGACGCGTCGCCTCGAAGGGACCCTGGATGCGCAAGAGGCCCACCTCCGGATGGTTGTGCATGCCGGGCAATATTTCGTTCTCGAGCGATTTGCGGTCGAACTCCTTGATGAGACTGAAGCTCGGCCGGTAATTGCTGGCAAGGAAGGTGACACCGACTTGATGGGTGCCGGCCTTTACCGGCACTTGCACGTTGAGGTCGCCTTCGCCGCCTTCGCCACGGCCGCGGCCGAGATTGGAGTACTCGAACAGATGCAAGCGTTCGCCGTCGATGCTCAGCTCCAGTTGTTCCCCGGAGATGAAAGTGCCTACGCGCAGATTCTGCAACACGAAGGTATAGAGGCCGTCCGCCGGGAAAGAGTAGCGCACGCTCATACCGCCGCGGGTTCCGTGCGGCTGACCGGGCAGTTGCATGGTCTGGGATGAATCGCCCGGCGGCAGGAAGGTCACTTCTGTCGGTGAACCCTGGTAGCCGGCGGCGAGGCTCGCCACTTTGAGTGCCGCCGAGGTATACGCTTCGAGCAAGGTCGATGACAGTGTCAGCGAGCCGGCCATGTTGTCGAAGCCTCGCGCCAGTGTGTCAGGCGGCAGCAGCAGCGACGCATCAATCTCAAGGGCAAGCAGATCGCGGATGGCATTGGCATATTCAGCACGATTGAGGCGGTGCAGGGTCTTGCTGCCTGCATTGGGCACTGCAGTAGCATCAATGGTTGTCTCCAGCGCTTCAGTCAGTGCCCGATAGTCTGCCGGTGCCGGCCGCTTTTCACCGGGCGGCGGCATCATGCCGGCGCGCAGTTTGCGGATCACGCGCTCCCAGGTTTCTGCATGTTGTGCCGGTGCTTCTTGCACCAACAGGCTGAGGTCGAGACTGCCGGCGTAGTCGTCACTGTTGTGACAAGCGGTACAGTAGTCGCCGATTGCAGTCTGCGCATCCGCAGTAGACAACGACTGCGCCATGAGGACGCCGGGCGAAATCAGCAACAGCAAACAATAATGAAACGCGTACGGTATCCGCATGGATGTTGCGACAACCATCTGCATGCCCCTCCTTTTTCTCCTGCTGCTGTTTTTTGTCTCGGCGCAGGGCCGGAATGCGTGGGTTGAATACGAATGCGCAGGAGTTGGGCAGATTTGTAGACCCATCTGCGTATCGGCGCAAGTGCGGGAAAAAGACGGTACGGTGCAGAACCGGTATTTCCCGTTGGATTCCCGTTTTTTGCAATATTGCAGGATGCGTACAGCATTCAGATAGTGGATGGACCCGGCGACATGGGCAAGCGGCCGATCTCCCTTCAGTGCTTTCTGGCTAACGCTTGCCAGCTTTCGTGAATGTAGGGCAGACTTGATTTGCAAAAGGATTTTTTTCACACCCACTGAAACCAGAAAAAATAATCATGCAAATTGTTGAATCCTATTCCGTCGCCGTCGCCATGTGCATAGTTACCATGCTCTGCTGGGGCTCATGGGCCAATACCCAGAAGCTCGCCAGCAAGGAATGGCGATTCCAGCTTTTCTACTGGGACTATGCCATCGGCGTTGTCCTGTTATCGCTGTTGCTTGCCTTCACGCTCGGCAGCACTGGCGACAGCGGCCGCGGCTTCGTAGCTGACCTGCAACAGGCCAACTCCCAATGGCTGGGCTCTGCGCTCATTGGCGGCATCATTTTCAATTTGTCGAACATACTGCTAGTAGCGGCTATCGATATCGCTGGTATGGCGGTGGCGTTCCCCGTGGGTGTTGGTCTGGCGCTGGTGCTGGGCGTCATCACCACCTACCTTGCCCAACCCGAAGGCAACGTACTTATGATCACTGCCGGCGTGGCGGCAGTAGTTGTGGCCATCGTGCTCGATGCACTCGCCTATGGAAAACTGGTGGCTGCTGGCAAGAGAACGCCGATGAAGGGCATCGTGCTTTCGGTAATTGCCGGCGTGCTGATGGGCTTTTTCTACAGCTTCGTCGCGCAGTCCATGGGGGCCATCGACGCCTCCACCCAAGTGTTGGAAGCAGGCAAGCTGAGTCCTTACACCGCGCTCGTGGTTTTCAGCGTCGGGCTGTTTGTGTCGAATTTCGTCTGGAACAGCATCGTCATGGCCAAGCCGTTCAGCGGTGAGCCGGTGACCTATGGCGATTACTTCACCAAGGGCAACCTGCGCCTGCACCTGATAGGAATCCTCGGCGGCGTTATCTGGAACATCGGTATGGGCTTCAACATCATCGCCAGTACCGCCGCCGGCCCGGCGCTGTCTTACGGCCTTGGCCAGGGAGCGACGATGGTCGGCGCTTTCTGGGGCGTGTTCATCTGGAAGGAATTCAAAGGGGCGCCCCCAGGCACCGACAAGCTGCTGGCAGCGATGTTCCTGTTTTATCTGATTGGCCTTGGCGTGCTGATCGCCTCCAAACTCTGAGCTGCAAACCATGAGCAAGCCATCCATTGTTGTCGTCGGCAGCTCCAACACCGACATGATCATCCAGCTCGCGCGGATTCCGCGTCCGGGCGAAACCCTGCTGGGCGGCGCTTTTACCAGTGCCGCCGGCGGCAAGGGTGCTAATCAGGCAGTGGGGGCCGCCCGTGCTGGTGGCAATGTCACGTTGGTCGCCCGCGTCGGCAAGGATGTCCTCGGTGCAGAGGCCGTGGCCGGTTTCCGCAAGGACGGCATCAACGTGGATTTTGTTTCCACCGACAAAACTGCCCCTTCGGGAGTTGCACTGATTTTTGTCGGAAAGGACGGTCAGAACAGTATCGCGGTCGCTGGCGGTGCCAACGCCAGGCTGTCGCCGGCCGATGTCAAAAAGGCCGCGAAAGCCATTCGTGGCGCCGCCGTGCTGGTGGCGCAGCTGGAATCGCCGCTTGATACCATTGCAGCCGCCGCCGCTATTGCCGCCAAGGCAGGTGTGCCCTTCATTCTCAACCCCGCGCCGGCGCGTGCCCTGCCGGATGACTTGTTGAAACTCACAAGCATCCTCACGCCAAACGAAACCGAAGCTGAACTGCTCACCGGAGTAAAGGTGAAGGACGATGCCACTGCCGCCAAAGCTGCTGCGAAACTACTCGCGCGCGGCGTGGAAACCGTGATTCTGACTCTCGGCGCGCGCGGCGCCTTCGTCGCGAATGCCACTGCTGCGCAGGTTGTACCCGGCTTCAAGGTGAAGGCAGTAGACACAACTGCCGCCGGCGATACGTTCACTGGGGCACTGGCCGTCGCCCTCGCGGAAGGGAAAACCCTGCCCGCCGCCATTCGGTTTGCCAACGCGGCAGCCGCCATCTCAGTAACCCGGCTGGGGGCCCAGCCGTCCGCTCCAACGCGCAGAGAGATTGAGAAATTCCTCAAGGCCAACCCTTAACCCTGCCTGCAGATATCACCTGCGGGCTTTATGATTCCTGAACCTTTGCTTCCTATACTCCCGGTGTAACCAACGCACCCCGGGAGCCAGCTCGTGCACAACATTTCTCTTTACCAGGCGACCCTCGCACGTCTGTCGCGTCGCCAGTTGCTGAATGCGGCCGCCATACTCGGCACGGCTGCTATTGCTGCACCGCTCTTCTCGCGCAAAACCCTCGCGGCACCGATCTTCATGGACTATCCGTTCCAGCTCGGGGTTGCCTCGGGCGATCCGACACCTGACGGTGTCGTCCTGTGGACGCGACTGGCGCCGAAGCCCCTCGAAGGCGGCGGCATGCCCGCCGTCAACGTTGAAGTCGAGTGGGAAGTGTCGACGGTTGCCAACTTCGCCACCATCGTGCAGAAAGGTGTCGTGCTCGCGCGTCCGGAGCTCGGCCACTCGGTGCATGTCGAGGTCAGCGGTCTGGAGCCGAACAAAGAGTACTTCTATCGCTTCCATGCCGGCGCTGAAGTCACGCCAACCGCGCGCACCAAGACCGCTCCGGCCATGGGCCAGGCGATTGATCGTCTGCGTTGGGGTATCTGCGGCTGCAATCACTTCGAAAGCGGCTGGTTCACCGCCTATCGCGGCCTGGCGAACGAGAACTTCGACTTCATCATCCACACCGGGGACTACATCTACGAGGGCCGCGACAACGGCAACCGCACGCCCGACACCGTAGTGCGCCGCCATCATGGCCAGGAAATCCACACTGTTGTCGACTATCGCAATCGTTATGCGCAGTACAAGAGCGACGCCAACCTGCAAGCCGCCCACGCGTCGGCGCCGTGGCTTATGACCCGCGACGACCATGAAGTCGAAAACAATTACACGGTGGTGGACGAGAACAACATCCCGCCGGAGATATTCGCCCTGCGCAAAGCCATGGCCTATCAGGCGTATTACGAAACCATGCCATTGCGTGCCACCGCCATTCCACAGGGACCGAACCAGCTGCTCTACCGTCGCCTCCAGTTCGGCGACCTGATGGACATCAGCTTGTTGGATACCCGCCAGTACCGGTCCGACCAACCGTGCAACGACGGTTCCAGGACCGGCTGCGCCGCCATTAACGACCCCAGTACCACCATGCTAGGCACAGCACAGGAGAAGTGGCTGTTCGACAACCTCGCCACGGTAAAGTCAAAGTGGACGGTATTGTCGCAACAGGTGCCGATCTTCATGCGCGATAACCTCAAGGCGACGCCGGACGGCCAGTTTTCGATGGACAAATGGGACGCTTACACCGCGGCACGCCAGCGCTTGATGAATCGCCTGAAAGAGACACAGGCGCCCAATCCGGTAGCGCTGTCCGGTGACGTGCACCTGGCCTTCGCTGCCGAACTGAAGATGGACTACAACAACCCCGACTCGGAGACAGTGGGTGTCGAGTTCACCGGCACCTCGGTCTCGTCTGGCGGTGACGGCACCGACGTCACCGCAGGGTGGGACGCCGTAAAGGGTGACAACCCGCACATCAAATACCACTCAGCCAAACGGGGCTACACCGCGTTCGTCACCACGGCCACCGAGATGCAGGCGGAGTACAAAATCATCGATAAAGTCACGCTGCCGAACCAGCCAATCACCCGCGGCGGTACCGTGATTGCAACCGCCGGCAAGCCTGGCCTGCGCCTGGCATAGATCCTGGTATGGCGAGGCCTGCAACGTTCGTGGTTGCAGGCTTGATTCGCTTCCGGGCCCAACGCTGGTGGACAAGTTCCGTCTGCCTCTCTATTCTCTACCCCCACTTATCGGCATTTGGCGTTCTTCAAGCGATATTGAGGAGTTTCCAGTTTGTATATCCGCCCTGGCGGATAATCGAAATTACCTGCTGCAGTAAATCGGACTACCCGCGGCCCGCATAAACATGCGTAGCCGCCGAACCTTGGCACCGCTAAAGAGTGTCAAATAAAAAAAGGGGGGGTGTACGTATGGGCATTTCTGGTAGAAAAACCATAACTGTTGAACTGCGAATCGCATTGATGGCAGCTGGCATGGTGTGGTTGCCGTTGTCTGCAGTGGCGGCAGGCAACCTTGCTGCTGCAGCAAGGACTGCAGACCTTGACCAGTCAAGACAGCTGATAGCTGCCGGCGCAGACGTCAATCTGCCTGAACCCGATGGCACCACCCCTCTTTTGTGGGCCGTCTACAATTCCTCGCCCGAGCTCGTCCAACTGCTACTGGATGCGGGTGCCAACCCCGACATCGCGAACCGACTTGCCATCTCCCCGTTGTTGCAGGCCAGTCGTAATGGCGACGCTGGTTTGATCCGCGCGCTGCTCGCCAGTGGTGCCAGCCTGTCAGACAACCACCCTGCAACCGAGCCGGCACTGCTGGCAGCGGCGAGAGCCGGCAACCCCGAAGCGGTACAAGTGCTGCTCGATGCTGGTGCCGATGCCAATGCCACCGAGCCACTTGATCAGCAGACAGCACTGATGTGGGCAGTGGCCGCAGGTCATCATGACGTAGCCAAGCTGCTGCTTGAAGCCGGCGCCGATCCCAAACTACAGGCGCGGGTCTCGACCCTGACAAAACGCAAGAATGCAGATTTTCCGAGCGGCGGCTTTGCAGCATTGCACTGGGCCACGCGCAACGGCGATCAAGCCATGATCAAGCTACTGACCGGGCACGGTGCCGACATCAATGTCCGCAACGGTGACAGTTCGACGCCGATGATGCTGGCGATCGTCAACGACCGCTTCGATATCGCGGCGCAGTTGCTGGAACTCGGCGCCGATCCGAATGACGGCTCGCTCTACTTCGTCACCGAAATGCGCGACGCCACGACAGATTGGCGGGCACGCGATGGCACGGTATTTCGTGCCGACCATCCCAACGAACTGAGCGCACTCGATCTCACCCGCCTCCTGTTGGAAGCAGGTGCTGATCCGAACAAGCCCTTCTTCGGCCAGATGCACAACACATCGATGTGCTGCGACACCAAGGCCAATGCCTCGCCATTCTTTCGCGCCGCGATTGCTGCCGATGTTGAAGGCTTGAACGTGATGCTGGCGCATGGTGCGGATGCCGATTGGTCACCTGCGCTCGAAGTCAAAGAGGAAAATGACTTGAGCGACACGCCGCGCGGCAATGTCGGCAAGACTGCACTGATGATGGCGATCACCGGCGGCAAAGGTGTCGGCGTGGCTGGAGGCCCCAACGACCTGCGCTACGGCCCGCCGGATTTCCGGGAGCCTGCCAACCGCGACACCCTCGCTGCAGTCAACGTACTGATCGCCGCCGGGGCTGATGTCAGCAAGAGCGACCCCAACCAGGAAACAGCCCTGCACTTCGCAGTGAAAGCACTGCACCCAGGCATCGTAAAGGCGCTGGTATCCAAAGGCGCAGCGCTTGATGCCAAAGACAAAGATGGTCTGACGCCGTTGCAGGTGGTTGAAAAAATGAAAGCGCCTGAAGCAACACCCGGCTTTTATTTCCAACCGCCACTGGCGCAACCAGCGGAGATGGCTGCCTTGCTGAAAGAACTCGCCGGGAATCATGTTGAATGAAAGCTACAGCAAAAAATTCGCTGGCAGCTGCAATCGCGTTTGCCACGCTGAGCATGACAGCCAGCGCCGCCGAACAGCCTCACAGCATGGATGCCGCGCTGGCTGAACAGTGGACACTGTTCGATGATTACTGCATGAAGTGTCACAACTACGACGACTTCAGCGGTGGATTGGCCTTGGAAGACTATGGTCCCGATGATGTAACCGAAAATCCGGCAGTTTTCGAGGAAGTACTGCGCAAACTGAAAATCAGCGCCATGCCTCCTCGCGGTCAAAAGCAGCCAAGCCCACAAGCACGCGCCCGCTTTGTTGCAACGCTTGAAAACACGCTGGACGCTGCAGCGGCAGCGAATCCTTACGCTGGTACCACCACGGTACATCGACTGAATCGGGCTGAATACACCAATGCCATCCGCGACTTGCTGGGCGTCGAAATGGACCTTACGGAGTTGTTGCCGAGCGACGGCGGTGATTTCGGCTTCGATAACATCGGCGAGCTGCTGCGCTCGTCGCCGATGCTGCTGGATCGCTACATGACGGTGGGATTACGGGTTGCCGATCTGGCACTGGGCAATCCAGAGGCCTCGGTGAGTGCCACCACCTACAACATTCCGTTCGACACTACGCAAGAGCATCACCTCGCCGGATTCCCTATCGGTACCCGCGGCGGCGTTCGCGCCACCCACTATTTTCCGGCCGATGGCGAGTATGTGTTTGCCGCCCGTCCACTACAGGGTGTGGCAGAAGGCTATTTCGGCATCGAAGGCCACGACAAACCGCACGAATTCCTGGTCTATGTTGATGGCGTCATCGCTTACTCAAGCGAGATCGGTGGACCGGAGCAGCACAGTATCAGCGTTGACAAAGGCTTCAACGATGTCATTCCGGTAGTCGATGCAAAACTGACCTCGCCCAGAATTCCGGTCACCGCCGGCCCGCATGAAGTGGTGTTCACCTGGCGCGAGCGCGTTACTGCCGAGCAGAATTCATGGCAACCTACCTTGCGCAATTCACTGGAGATACATAACCCCTCCGGCATGCCACGGCTGGAAAAAGCCATGGTTGAAGGCCCCTATAACGCAACCGGTGTCAGCGCGATGGCACCACGCAAGCAAATACTGGCGTGTCAGCCGAACGCAGCTGCCGATGAAGAAGTTTGTGCACGGGAAAACCTGGCGAATCTGGCGCGCAGGGCTTTTCGACGCCAGATCACCGATGATGACATCGCCGCTCCGCTGGCGTTCTATTTGGACGAGCGCAAGAACGGCGGCGATTTTGATGCTGGCATGCGCGCTGCAATCGCCCGCCTCGTTGTCAGCCCATTCTTTCTTTTCCGTGTCGAAGCCGATGCCAATGATGCAGCCCCGGGGGCCGATCAACCTGTAAGCGGTGTTGCTCTCGCCTCGCGCCTGTCGTTCTTCTTGTGGTCTTCCGCTCCCGACGATGAGCTGATCGCGCTAGCAGAGAGCACAAACCTGGAAAACGCCAGCGAGCGCGAGTCGCAAGTGCGTCGCATGTTGGATGATCCCCGCTCCAGCGCCTTCGTCGAAAACTTCGTTGGTCAGTGGCTGCAGTTACGCAATCTGGAAATGCGTGCACGCCCCGATTTGTTGATGTTCCCTGATTTCGACGACAACCTGCGCAAGGCTTTCCGGCAGGAGACTGAAATGTTGTTTGCGCACGTGCTGCGCGAGAACCTGCCCGTGCATGAACTGCTGACGGCCAACTATACGTTCGTCGACGAGCGGTTGGCACGTCACTATGGCATCGCAGGTGTTACCGGCACGCGTTTCCGCAAGGTCGCCGTCAATGACCCGAATCGTTGGGGCTTGTTCGGGCACGGCAGCATCCTGTCGCTGACATCAGCCACAAGCCGCACGTCGCCCATCATGCGCGGCAAGTTCATCCTGACTGAATTCTGGAACAACCCGCCACCACCAGCACCACCCAACGTACCTGCGCTGGAAGCGAGCGCGCCAGAGGACAGACCATCGACTGTACGCGAACAACTCGAACGCCATCGCAGTGACCCGGCCTGTGCCGTCTGTCACAACGTCATTGATCCAGTGGGTTTTGCACTGGAGAACTTCGATGTCGACGGTTCATGGCGCAAGGCCACCCGTGAGGGGCTTACCCTCGACACGTCCGGTGTACTGCTGGACGGTACTGACGTTGACGGACCGAGAGCCCTGCGCGAGGCGCTGCTGAAAGATCCCGAGCTTTTTGCGAGCACCGTCACTGAAAAATTGCTGGTGTACGCACTGGGCCGCGGCCTCGACCCGAAAGACATGCCAGTGGTACGCAGCATCGTGCGTAATGCGGCCACCCAGAACTACAGCCTGCTGGCTATCGTGCTGGGCATCGTCGACAGCTACCCCTTTCTAATGCGCACCAACAGTTCGGCTTCCAGCATCAACGCGGTTGCTACCGCAGGAGAATGAAAATGTTCATCACAAAGAAACATTTGGATCGTCGGATGCTCCTCAGAAGTGCTGGAGCCGCCATTGCACTACCCTTGCTCGATGCGATGATACCGGCCGCCACCGCGCAATCGGCAACGGCTGCCGCACCGAAGCTGCGTTTCGGTTCGGTCTATGTGCCGAACGGCATCTTCCCTGCTGACTGGCATCCGGAGCAGGTGGGCAAGGACTTCGAGTTCAAGCGGGTGATGAAACCCATCGAAAGCAGTCGAGACTATGTCACCACCATCAGCGGCCTTAAATCGCCTGAAGGCCGGCAGGACATGGGCGGCATCCACATGGGCGCCAGTGCAGCCTTCCTCAATGGCGCCGGCCCGCTCAGTGAAAACGGCAACTTCAATCAGTTGCGCTCCAAAAAATCTCTGGACCAGTACATCGCCGATGTAATCGCCGGTGACACGCCGATCCGCTCGCTGGAAGTCGGCACCGAAGATATGGGGACATCGGCTGGCGCTTGCGACAACTACCCCTGCCTGTTTTTCGCCACCATGGCCTGGTACGACGATGAGAGTCCGTTGCCGATCGCCATCAGCCCGCAGGCAACTTTTGAACGCATGTTTGGCGATCCCGGCACTGCAGAACAACGCATGCGCCGCCTTGCCACCAAACAAAGCATGCTGGATTCGGTGCTGGAAGAATCGAAGCGACTCGAACAGATGCTCGGAGCCGGTGACCGCTCGCTGCTTGATGAGTACCTCACGAACATCCGCCGCATCGAAGACCAGATACAGAAGCTATCCTCACGCTCCAGCGTGATTGCCAATACGTCCAACGGTCCAGTCGGCATTCCCGACGACTTTGATGAACACATGACCTTGACCTATGACCTGATGCACCTGGCCTGGCAAGGCGACATGACTCGCGTATTCAGTTTCATGACCGGCCATGAGGCGAGTGGCCGCAGCTATGCGCATGTGGGTGTGAACGAGCCACATCACAATGTCTCCCATCACAAGAATACCGACGAAAGCATCGACCGCTATGCTCGCATCACCACGTACCAGATGCAGAAGTTTGCCCAGTTCGTCGACAAGCTCAAAGCAACTCCGGACGGCGACGGCAACCTGCTTGACTCGTCGATGCTCTACTTTGGGGCCGGCATGAGCAACGGCCTGTTGCACGATCGCCACAATGTGCCGGCACTGCTGGTAGGACGCGCTGGCGGCCGACTGCAAGGCAACCGGCATATCAAAGCCAATGATGACGAGCCAACCTCCAACCTCTTGCTCGGCATTGCCGACATGATGGGAGCCGAGCTCGATACCATCGGCATTGCCAACAACCGG
>Ga0255100_1000759_pt1 | contig 12569 bp, 9 predicted proteins | sample Colum_Colum_RepB_2_FD_188449 | JGI IMG/M metagenome (GOLD analysis project Ga0255100, IMG submission 188449) | Freshwater microbial communities from Columbia River, Oregon, United States - Colum_Colum_RepB_8d | ecosystem: Environmental > Aquatic > Freshwater > River | place: USA: Oregon...
TGCGCCCGCTGCCGCACCGTCGTGGGCCGGCACACCACCACGGAAGACAAGAGCATCGGCGGCAAGCTCGCCCGCCTCGCCGGTCGGCTCTTCCCTCGCTCGAAGTAGCCTGCCCGCCATCTGGCCGCGCGAATGCCGGGTGGCACGGCCCCGTCCACCTTCGCACTGCATGATGTCCGGTCCGCCCAATGCCTTTGTCCCGCTTGCGCTGCACGAACGCGTTTCGCGGCGTGAATGGCTGCGAGTGGGCGGCTTGGGCTGCCTCGGCCTTTCCCTCGGCGGACTGCTCAAACCCACAGCCAGCGCGGCGGTTCCGGCCAGCGGCACCTTCGGCAAGGCGAAACACTGCATCATCCTCTACCTGGCCGGTGGCCCGCCGCAGCATGAGACCTTCGACCCCAAGCCCGACGCTCCGAGTGACATCCGCGGCCAGTTCCGATCCATCGCCACGAGCGTGCCGGGCATCCATTTCAGCGAACTGCTCCCGCGCACGGCCAAGCTGGCCCACCGACAGGCTGTGATTCGCTCCATGTTCACGGACGTGAACAGCCACTCCACCAGCGGCTACTGGATGCTCACCGGCTACCGGCATCCCTCCGCTGCGGAAAGCCTGCCGCCCAGTCCGGATGACTGGCCCAGCCTGGCGGCGGCCATTGGCGCGCTGCGGCCCAGCGAGCGTTCACCTTTCTCGAGCGTGGCGCTGCCGGAGCTCATCCACAACAACCCCAACATCACCTGGCCCGGGCAGGACGGCGGGTTCATGGGGCACCTGTGGCATCCCTTTGTGTTCAAGTGCGATCCGGCGGCACCCCGCTTCGAGATCGAAGGGCTGAAGCTGCCGCCCGAGCTTTCGGTCCTGCGCGTCAATGAGCGCGCCAGCCTGCTCCAGCAGTTGGACCAGCATTTTGTGCGCACGAGCCAGACCGAGGCCATGGCCGCGCTGGGCCGCATGCAGCAGAGCGCCTTGGACGTCGTGCAATCCACCACCACCCGCGCGGCGTTTGATCTCGAACGCGAAACTTCCGCCGACCGTGACCGGTATGGCCGGCACAAGTTCGGCCAAAGCGTCCTGCTGGCGCGGCGGCTCATCGAAGCCGGCGTGCGGCTCGTGCAGGTGAACTGGCCGCGCGAGGCTGGCGACACCGCAGTCAGCAACCCGCTCTGGGACACCCATCAGAAGAACGCGGAACGCGTGCACGATGTCCTCTGCCCGCAGTTTGACGCCGCCTATTCTGCGCTGCTCACGGACCTGCATGAGCGCGGCCTGCTCGACGAGACGCTGGTGGTGGCGATGGGAGAATTTGGCCGCACGCCCAAGCACAACGCCAGCGGCGGGCGCGATCATTGGGGCCACTGCTTCTCCGTGGCGTTGGCCGGCGGCGGAGTGCGGGGCGGTCAGGTGATCGGGGCGAGCGACCGGTTGGGCGGTTATCCGGCGGACCGTCCGCAGCGACCGCAGGATCTGGCCGCGACCATCTTCCACCTGCTGGGCATTGACCCGCATGGCTTCTTCGAGGATCGCGGAGGTCGCGCCCGGCCGCTGCAAACCGGTGGGGACGTGATTCGGGAGCTGGCCTGAACCCAGGTCAGGCAGCCGGCGGCACCGGGCTGGCGTGAACCGCCACCAGCTTGAAAGCGACGATGTGGTCCTTGAAGCCCTTGAGCTGCATGGGGTCCATCTCCGTCACCGCTATCCGGTCGCCAAGCTGCTCCCGCGTGCTGGCCCCCAGCACGATCTCCCCGCGCGCGGCGACGCTGCACAGGCGAGCCGCCAAGTTCACCCGCTCGCCCAGCACCGTGTAATTGGAGCGGTCGGCGGAGCCCATGTTGCCCGCCAGCACTCGACCGGTGGCCAGGCCGATGCCCACCTGAAGCTGGTAGCGCGAGGTCTGGTTGAGCCGGGCCCGCACCGCGAGCATTTCCTCGGCGCAACGGACGGCGTTGAGCGTGTCGTCCCCGTAGCTCTTCGGCGCGCCGAAGATGGCCATGACCGAGTCGCCGATGAACTTGTCCACGACTCCATTGTGCGCCGTGACCACCCGGGTGAGCGCGGTCATGTGCTCGTTGAGCAGGGCAATGACCTCGGTCGGGTTCATGTTCTGCGTCAGCGCGGTGAAGCCACGGATGTCACAGAACATCACCGTGGCCTCGCGCAGCTCGCCGCCCAGCGCGATCTTGCCGTCCAGAAGCTGCTGCGCCACGTCCTTGTCGGCGATGGTGTGCAGGATGCTGTGATACTTGTCCTTGAGGGCGAGGCCGGCGGCCATCTCGTTGAAGGACTGTGCCAACTGGCCAAGGTCGTCCCGGCTCCGGACCGGCACCTGCACGGCGAAGTTGCCCCGGCTGATCTGCTCCGTGCCGCCGACCAGCTCACGCACGGGCACGGACAGGCCGTGGGCGAGCAGCAGGCTGACCAGCAACGCGCCGACGAGCGCGCCGCCGCTGAGCACCAGGATTTGCGCGCGCAGCTCGGCCTGCGCCTTGAGCGCGGCCTCCCAGGAATACAAGCCCACCTTGTAGGCCACCGGCAGCAGCGAACCTTCGTTCAACGCCGTGTAAAAGATGCGATGCGGGATGTCATGCAACTGGATGATGAAATCCTCCCGCGGTTCGGGATGCTGGCGAATCTCCTCCGAAAGTTTCGCTGAAAGGGTGTCCCGAATCTCCGGCGGAATGGTGCGGGTGTATAGCCTGCCCTCCACCCATGTGCCGCTTTCGATGTCACTCACGTCGCTGATGACCCGCTCGGTCACGGCGGAGGCGATGTCGAAGAACTGGATGCCATACACCATGGCCCCGACCGTCTGGCCCGCATCCCGCACGGGCGTGACGATCACTTCGGTGAGGCGATCCGATCCCAGGTCCAGATAACCCACCTGCTGGGACTCCAGCTTGGCCACCAAGGAGCCGAACCGCACGAGGCGCTCGTGAAAACGCTGCCGATCCGGCAGGAGCTGGCGGGCGCTTTCCGGGATGGGAACAACCTTTCCTTCGGCATCCAGAAATCCCAGATACGGCATGGTCTTCGCCGGCGCCGGCACGGTGGGTTTGCCGCTGCCCTTCTTGGCTGACTCCGCCATTTTTGCCGCGAGCCTTTCCGCCCCCTTGGGTGACTCCGTCATCTTGACGGCCAGCCGGTCCACCTGCTTGGCCTTCAGCTCGATCACCGGCGCAGGCGATGTCGGTGCAGGCGGAGGTGGCAGCGTGGCGGCGGGCGGGTTGGTGTCCCCGTTGGAAAGCTCCTCCTCGGTGCGCAGGATGATCTTCAGCTCATCGCGGCCCACACGGTAGAGCTGCTGGGCATCGCCCTCCTGCAAGGCGGCGATGATGCGGACGGATTTAGCCAGCCGTTCACACTCCGCTTTGATGTTGCCGATGCGCAGCTCCTGCTCGCGCGGGACATAGGTTATCTGGGCCTCCAGCTTGTCCTTGAACACCTTTTCGTAAGCGGCCTGCACGCGCTTCTGGGTGAGATACAGCGTCACGCCTGACACCGCGCCCACGACGAGCATCATCGCGAAGAGCAGTTTGAAGCGGAAGCTGAGGCGCGGCATGGGCGGGGCTCGTCCTCTAGGCGGCTGCGCTGGGCTGACCGGCGCGTGGCGGGAACTGACCGTGCTGGGGTGCGCGCTTCATCAGTGTCTATTCGTGGTCCGGCTCACGGCGAACCGGGGAAGTTGACGCGGGTGGTTTCGCCCGGCTTCAGCTCGACAGTCTGCTCGCGGACCAGCTTCTCGTCGATCCATGCCTTGAGCTTGAACTGCCCGGCGGGCAGGCCGGTGATGCGGTAAGCGCCGTTGGTGTCGGTCTTCGTAAAATAGGGCGTGTCCAGCACCACGATCGTTCCGCGCATGTGCTCGTGGATTTCACAGTAGAGCTTCACGATCCCGGCCTGCTCGAAGGTCACCGCCGGCGGCTTCTCATCCTTCAGATAGCGGCCGAGATCGAAGCGCCGTGCCTTGGAATAGGAGAAAACGTTGTGATAAAAGCCGTCCAGATTGGGAAACTCAACGCGGGTGCCGGTGCGGACGGGCATCAATCCCGGGCTGAACTGCATGCCCTGCTGGAGCATCCGGACGGTGTTGGTCGCCTTGGGCTCGGCGGCTGGCGGAGGCGCGCCTTCGAGGAACACCACCGCCGTGGGCGGCTCGGGTGGCAGGAACGCGCCCGCCTGCGCCTGATAACGCGGGTTGAGGCGCGCGGCGGGCGGCGGGGGAGGCAGCTTCACAGTGCCCTCAACCGTGCCGCCTGTCTGGGCCGCGCCATCCTGCTGGCCCAGCAGCAAAACTGCGCCGCACAGGATCGGGAAGAATCTGGCTTTCATTCGATTGCCCCGAAAGCCCGCGCCCGCCGGCCTGGCAAGGTCTGCCTTCGGTGCGCGACACGCTACGACCAAACGGTGGCGGGTTCAGCAACAAACTTTCCGGCCTGGGCGCGCTGGGTGTTGCCACCGGAAGCATCACCCGCCCCCGCCTCCGCTCACAGCCACTCGCGGATCTTGTCCTGCCAGCGGTTGTAAACGTAGCCCAGCACGATGAGCGCGATGCCCAGCGCCATGAAGCTCAGCACGCGATACACCAGCGCAAGCTGCCACACATCCAGGAACACCACGCGGCCCAGCGCGCCTGCCAGCACCGCCAGCGCTAGCCACCGATACATGCGCTCCCGCAGCGCGAAGCCCACCGCGAACACCGTCAGCGCCAGCCCCGCCCAGCTCACCGTGAGGAAGAACTTTCCACCCGCTGCCTGCACGACCCAGCGGGACAGGAATAGCCACAGCGTCAGGCCGCTGGCGAAAATCGCCGCCGTGTGCGCGCCCTCGGGCAAAGCGGTGCCCTCGGGATGCCGGCGAGCCGCGCGTTGCAGCGCGAACACGGCGAGCATCGGCAGCACGTTCAGCGCGAACAGCTCCGGCTGCCAAGCGTCGCGGAGGGCCACGCGGGCCAGCGCCACCGCGAGGCAGCCCAGTCCGAGCGCGAAGTAGGTCCGCTCGCGCAGCCACAGTCCCACGGCGAAGAACACCGGCCCGAGCAGCGACCACGCGAGGGTGAAGAAATGCCCGTCGCGCTCCGGCAGGAGCCAGCGCGTGAGGTGCAGCCAAAGGGAGCCACCGGCCACCAGCACCACCGCCGCGTGCGCGTTTGCCGGCACGGGGAACCGCGCCGGTGCGCGGCGGGCGACTTGTTGCAGGGCGAGCGGCAGCAGCACGGCGAACAGGTTTGGCACGGTGAACAGCTGGTCGCTGGTCACGTTCGGTGAGAGCAGTGTCAGCAGGCCAAGGCCGAGTGCGAGCGCGCTGGCGAGCAGCGGCTGGGCAAGCCGCCCGCCGCCGGCAACGGCGAACAGCGCGCCGCCGAACAAGGCGAAAGTCCAAGGTCGGTTTTCCATCGGCACGTAGCGGAAGACCATCGCCACAATCATCGCGAACGCGGCCCAGAAATACACCGGCACGGCCACCGACAACGTCGTTCGCACGTTGTCGGTCAGTTGCCGGTTTCGGGCAAACCACGCCGCCACGGCTGCCGTCAGGCCAATCATGGCGATGGGCGCGAGCGCGACGGCCCAGTCATCACCGCGCCATTCGCTCAGATGGCCCACGAAATTGACAAACGCAACGGCGGTAAAGACCTGGCCCGTGGCCGCCAGCCGCCACGCCCGGGTGGCCGCGCCGTAGCCGCTCACACCCAGTGCCAGTCCGCTGGAGGCCATGAGCCATTGTGGCTCCGTGCAATGGGCGTGCAGCCACGAGTAGAGCAACGCGACGACCGCGACCGCGCAGCCCGCCTCGAAAGTCCCTGCGAGCTTGCGGTCGCCGACCACGCTTTGCCTCGTCCACCAGTGCAGGATCACCAGCGTGGCGGCGAGCAGCAACGTCGGCCGCCACGCGGGCAGTTCCGCACAGCCACCGTTGCCGAACAGCCAGTAACCGTGTGCGAGCAACAAGTAGCCTTGTCCGAAAAGTGTCAGCTCGCGTGTGCGCAACCAATGGACGGACACGGTGAGCAGCAATGCCGCGCCCGCGAGCCACACGGGAATCCACGGGGTCGCCGCGTGCAGCACGATGCTCGCCCCGCCCGCAATGAGCGCAAACATGGTGAAGACCGCCGTGCGAGCGCGGAGCAACGCGGCGTCCGCCGGGTCTTCGTGCCGGCCCATCCACCAGGCGTTGAAGAGCAGCAGCGCGGTCACGCCGAGGCCCAAGACGGGCGATTGCCCCGCGCGGTCGGTCAGCACCAGCCAGCCCGCCGCCAGCGCTGCCGAGACGAACGCGCCTGCGCGCAGCAGTCGGCTGGGCTGGCGCAGCCCGAGCGTGAGCAACACGACGCTCTCCGCCGCGAGTAGAACGGCGAGTTGATGGCCGGTGAACTTGAGGATGAGCCCGAGCGTGAGCAGCAGCAGCCCTTGCGTGACATACGCGGCGCGCACGGACGGCTCCAGCGGCAGGCGCAGCCGGGCGAGCGCCGCGAGGCCCAGCAGCACCGCGCCGAACCCGGCGCAGAACAGCCACAGCTTTCCGCCCCGGTGGGTCGCCATCGACAGCACGGCGAGCGCGAAGAACGCGCCGTTGTTCGCGCTGAGAAACGCGGCGCGGCGCTTGTCCGCGAGGATGTCTCCCTCGGCAAGGAAGGTTGCCGCCGTGAAACACAGCCAGTAGCCGGCGAGGAAGGCGAGCGCGAGTCCGAGATGTTCGCGCGGCGCGCCGAGCAGCCATTGGCCTTCATGAAAGAAGCGCCAGAACGCGAAGCCGCCGTAGGACGCCACGAGGCCCGCGAGCGTCAGGTGCGCCCAGCGGTTCCGGACGAGGAAAAACACCGTGGCGAGGGTGAGCACGAGGTTCGACGCCAACGTGAAGGTGCCGACCCGCGTCACGACCGCCGTGTAAAACCCCAATCCCAACGCGAACAGCGCGAGGGTCTCGGATTTCTTACGGTCGGCGAGCCACACGATGAAGCCGGCCCAGCCCAGTAGCAGCACGCCGTCGAGCCCCGCGCTGCCGATGACGCGCAGCGGCTCGTAGTGGTGCGCCGCGTAGGTGGTGAAATAGACCGCGCCCAGCCCGCCCGCGAGGAGCACGTGCGCGAAGTTTTGCAGCGACTCCTTCGCCTGCTTCCGCTGGAGCCACGCGCCTGCACCGAGCAATGCCGCACTGGCGACGTAGAGCAACGCGACTTTGCCCGCTGCGCCGAGCTGGGGGACGATTTGTCGGTAAGCCAGGTTCGCGAGGAAGACAAAACCCGTAAGCAGAATCACCACGCCCACGCGCACGAACCAGTAAGTGCCCAGCCGCAGCTCGAAGGACTGCGGCGGCTCCGGTGGGGCGGCGGGAACGGACACCGGCGGCAAGGATGACAAAGGCGCGGGCGGCCCTGCCTTCACTGCAGAGTCATCAGCCCGCAGGTAAGCGGGAACGGCTGGCGCTGGCGACGGAAGCGGTGGCAGGGGAGGAGGCGTCACCACGGATGCGGGTGCCGGCGGAACTTCCACGACCGGCTCCAATGGGACCGGCGGAATCGGTGTGGGTTCAAGTGCGATGGATGGCGTCAGTGCTGGCAGTTCAAGGGGTGTCGTGGCCAGCACCGGTTCCGTCACGGGGGGAGGCAGGACGATGGGCACCGGCGCAGGTTCTACTGCTGCGACCACTGGAGCCGGCGAGGGCGGCGGGGTGTTTTTGTCTGCCCGCGCCGCTGCCATCTGCGCGGCCTGAATTTCTCGGAGACTCCGGGCAAGTTGATCATGCCGGTGCTCCAAGTCGGCGTTGGCTTCGTAGAGCCTGGTCGTCCGGATGAACAGCCAGACGACGGCAACGATGAGGCAAAAGATGATGAAGCTCATGCGATTCTCCATGCCGCGTGCGGCGGCGTGTGTGGTTGGCAATCGGTGTTCACGGAGCGCAGGTTGACCCGGGCTTGAGCGGCACGGGTAATCGCTTTTTTTGGCGCAGGCATCGGGGCGGGCTGGTGATGAAATGTCGCGTCACCACCGGAGCTTGGCGAGCGGAGAGTTGGATCCGAGGCGAGCCGCCTCCTTCAGTGCCGGAACTGCGCCTGCTTGCTCACCCGTGCGAGCTGCTTCTCCCACTGGCCTTTGTTCGCCAATGGATCGGCGTCGGTGCCCCAGAGCTTCTTCACCATCTCGCGTTGCGGGACGAACGGGCACTTCGCCTTCGGGTTCTTGTGCGTGTCGTCAATCTGCCGCAGCGCAAGCTGCGCACCCGTCATCAGCGCGGGCTTGCCTGGCTGGCCGAACACGTTGTTCAACTTGTGTGCCGCCTCATCCAGCGCGCCCCAGCGCTCGGCGTGCGTGGTGCCCCAGAGCGTGGGCGGCGTGTCGAGGCGCTCCAGGTTCCAGAAGGCGAGGCGGATTTGCCGCACCGGCTTCCACTCGCGGCTCATCAGGTCGCGGAACAGCTCCTCCACCACGCGGTTGATGACCGAGTTTTGAAACTGCGGGTGCTGGAAGCGATGGTTGCTGCCCGTCTCGGTGAAATCGCAGAACCGAATCGTCAGCCCCAGCTCGCGCGCCTGGAGCTGCTCGCGCCGGAGCTGTCCCGTCAGCCGCGTGGCCTCGCTCAGCGCGAACGTCAGCGCCGCCTCGTAGTCCGGCTCGTCGTAGGGCAGCGTCGTGTTGCTCGAAATCGTTGTGCGGTCCTTCACTTCCAGCAGCAGCGGCTCGTTCCACTGGCCGTTCGCGAAGAGCCAGAGCTGCTGGCCCCAGATGCCGAACGCCTGCTTGAGCAACATGGATGGCAGCGCCGCCACGTCGCCAAACGTCTTCGCGCCGAGCGCGGCGAGCGCGCGTTCGCGACGCTTCGCGATGCCCGACATCTCACGCACGGGCCGGTCCTTGAGAAACTCCTTCTCCGTGCCGGACGCGACTTCGAGGAAGCCCGGCTTGCCCGCGTCGGTCGCGAGTTTCGCCAGCCGCGCCGAGTTCGCCAGCCCGCCGGACACCGGCAGCTTCACTTCGCGCCGGACGCGCTCGCCGATCGCGCGGATGTAATCCATCGGCGTCGTGTCGCGCCAGACGTGCTGGTCCATCGTGGTGAGGTCGAGGAAACCCTCATCAATCGAGACCGGCACCAGCGTGGGCGCATACTGCTCCAGAATGTGAAACATCTCGCTGGAGAGCCGCCTATACTCGTCGTAATGCGGCTTGCACAGCACGCCCTTGGGGCAGCGCTGCTTCGCCTCGAAACACGCCATGCCCGTCGTGATACCGAACTTCTTCGCCAGCCGGTTCGCCGCGATGACGATGCCATCCCCGCGCCGGCCGCCACCCACCCACACGGGCCGCCCCTCCAGTTTCGGCTCCAGCGCGATCTCGCAACTGGCGAAGAAACTGTCGCCGTCCACGTGCAGGATGCGGTTGAGCCGGTTCATCTGGCATCGGCCAGCGTAGCTCCGCGCGACACCCCGCCAAGCGACAAAGTTGGAAAAAGTGTTTTGCCTGGACAGGCGATGTCCGAGGGGTCGCCGTTCTCCAGTCCGGCATTGCACCTCGCTACGTCCCGTCAACGGACAGCAGCGCGCAGTGCGAACCCGCACCGGTCCGGCTGCCCCCGCTTCATTGACACTCCCGCCGCCGGTTCCTACCGTGCTGCGACATGAATACTTTGAAAGACTCGCTGGTGGAGCTGATTCGCCGGACCTCCGCCGAGCTGCCCGATGACGTGAACCGCGCGCTCGTCACCGCCTTGGAAAACGAGAAGAAAGGCACCATCGCCGCCAGCGCGCTCAAGATCATCGAGCAGAACATCGAGCTGGCCAAGCGCAAGTCCCAGCCCATCTGCCAGGACACCGGCAGCGTGATCTTCTACGTGGATTGCCCCGTGGGCTTCGACCAGATCGCCTGCGAGGAAGCCGCGCGCGAAGCGGTGAAAGCCGCGACGAAGATTGGCTATCTCCGGCAGAACTCCGTGGATTCCCTCACCGGCAAGAACGACGGCACGAACCTCGGACCCGGCGCGCCGGCCATCCACTTCCACCAGCACCGCTCACCGGAAATCGCCGTGCGGCTCGTGCTCAAGGGCGGCGGTTGCGAAAACGTCGGCGCGCAATACTCGCTGCCCGCCGAGAAGCTCCACGCCAACCGCGACCTCGACGGCTGCCGCAAGGTCATCCTCGACGCCGTGCTTCAGGCGCAGGGCAAGGGCTGCGGGCCGGGCATCCTCGGCGTGTGCATCGGCGGCGACCGCGCGACGGGCTACGAGTTCAGCAAGCAGCAGTTCCTCCGCCTGCTCGACGACCGCAACCCGAACCCCGAGCTGGACGCGTTGGAACAGGACATCTTGAAGACCGCGAACGAACTGGGCATCGGCCCGATGGGATTCGGCGGCAAGACGACCTTGCTGGGCGTGAAAATCTGCGCGGCCAACCGCGTGCCGGCGTCGTTCTTCGTCAGCGTGAGCTACATGTGCTGGGCCTACCGCCGGCAGGGCGTGGTGCTGGGGGCGGAGGGGGAGATTGAGAAGTGGCTGTATTGAACCGCGCTGAATGAAGCTGGCCCTTAAGATGGAGAATTGAGTATGATGTTCAACGAAGAGACAATCCAGCGGCTGTTTGGCAATGAGGCGGCTGAAAACGAGTCACCTTTGAGGCTGAAACAGTATTTTGTGAAGGGTTCTGTTTACGAGCAGGTTGCGAGCGATAACCCGTTGCGAATCTTGGTTGGCCACAAGGGAATTGGCAAATCCGCGTTGTTCAAGATAGCGATGTTTGAGGATGCCGAACGTGGTGATCTCACCATACTGATTCGTCCTGACGACATCGTAGGGATTGCGGCACAAGAAAGACCGATCCTCGAACTCATTCGCGACTGGAAGGAGGGGCTTTTGTGCCTCTTGGCGGAGAAGTCATTCCAAGCGTTTGGTGTCAGTGCGAATCAGAAGCTGGATCTAAAGGGCATGGGAACGCGTATTTTGGATTTCTTGGCCGACTCGGTCAAAATGAAAGCGGCTGAGATCTCCATGGAACCCGCCAAAATGGCAATGCTCGACAGGTTCCTCAAACGCGGGAGAATTTTCGTCTACATCGATGATCTAGACAGAGGTTGGGAGGGGAAGCCCCAAGACATTAAGCGCATCTCTGCTTTGTTGAATGCGGTGAGAGATCTTTCCAGCGATAATGAAGGATTGAAGTTCCGTATCTCACTGAGATCCGACGTATTCTTCTTGGTGCGGACTTCCGACGAATCCACAGACAAAATTGAAGGCTCGGTTATCTGGCATAGTTGGACGAACCATGAGATTCTGGTCCTCCTAATCAAAAGGATCGAAACTTTCAAAGGCAGAGACTTTGACGAGCGTGTAGGAGGACTCCAAGGGCAACAACACCTCTCTGGCTATTTGAAAGGCGTTTTCGAGGACCGCTTCAGCGGTGCTGGCCTTTGGGATAATGCGCCGATGTATCGCGTCTTGATGTCCGTTATCAGGAAGCGACCAAGGGATCTCGTGAAGCTTTGCACCGCTGCCGGTAGAAGCGCTGCTGGTGAACGTTCTGAGGTTATCAGAACGGTTCATTTGAAAGCGATATTCGATGATTATTCGCAAGGCAGGCTTCAGGACACCATCAACGAGTATCGCACAGAGTTGCCCGACATCGATCGTCTCCTGCTTTCCATGCGTCCCTCGAAGAAGGAGAAAATTGAGAGGCAGGCGTTCAAGTTTGGCACTGATGCCCTTCTCCGTAAGATCGGCAATGCAATGCAAACTGGAGCGTTCGTGTTCGCCAATGGGAAACGCGCTTCGAAGCGCGATTTGGCCGAATTTCTCTACAAGATCAATTTTTTGACGGCACGTAAGGAATTGCCGAGCGGCTTAATCAATCGAAAATACTTTGAGGAGAACCGTTACCTGGCGCACCAGTTCGCTGACTTTGGATTCGATTGGGAAATACACCCTGCATACCGGTGGGCATTGCAGGCAGACGACGCTTCAAGCGTTTACCACTCCGTGCAACTCTCAGACTTCGAAGATGCCACACCACAAATATCCGTATGATCTCCCTCACCTTCCCCTTCACCGAAGCCCAGGTCCGCGCGCTCAAAGTCGGCGACGAGGTTTCCATCTCACGCATCATCTTCGCTAAGCGCGGTCGGGAAGAGTTGGAAGTGGTCGCGGTGAACACCGAAGATTCATTTGAGTCACCGGGGCGCGTGGAGGCGGAGGTTGCCCGGGAACAATTCGGACGGTAGCGTGATGGCGGTTATGGCAGATCAAACGAAACGCATCGAGCAACTGGAAACCCAGTTTCCCGCCGTCTCCGGTTCGGCCTTCGCAACGGCGCGCGAACAAGTCCTCGCTTCCGGGCAAAGTGTGCTGCAATCCGATCAGGGCTGCCTTTACGAGGTGTTCCCGGACGGGCGGCGCGTTCTGATAAAGCAGCTTGCTCCACCCACCCATGCCGTAGCCGGCAGCAAGCTCCCCATCCGGTGAGCGCGGCCTTGGCACGCCTTCGGATGTTTGCCGGGCCGAATGGTTCCGGCAAAAGCACGCTCAAGTCCCATCTGCCGAATGAATTGCTCGGGGTTTATTTGAACGCCGATGAAATCGAGCAGACCATTCGCACTCA
>Ga0255100_1000780_pt1 | contig 12415 bp, 10 predicted proteins | sample Colum_Colum_RepB_2_FD_188449 | JGI IMG/M metagenome (GOLD analysis project Ga0255100, IMG submission 188449) | Freshwater microbial communities from Columbia River, Oregon, United States - Colum_Colum_RepB_8d | ecosystem: Environmental > Aquatic > Freshwater > River | place: USA: Oregon...
CGAATCCTAAACCGCTGCCGAATGACCCGACCAAGTGCCTGGCGTCGATGGGCAATTACATCTTCCGCACCAATTTCCTGTTCGACCAGTTGAAGACGGACAGTGGCAACCTGCAGTCAGATCACGATTTCGGCAAGAACATCATTCCGTCGATCATCAAGGACAACAAGGTGTTCGCCTATCGCTTCGCCGATCCGGAAAAGACCAAGCAGGCCTACTGGAAAGATGTGGGCACGCTTGATTCCTACTGGCTCGCCAACATCGAGCTGACCACACCAACACCGGCGTTGAACCTCTACGACCCACGCTGGCCTATCTGGACGTTCCAGGAACAGCTGCCGCCGGCGAAGTTCGTGTTCAACGACGACGACCGCCGCGGCTTGGCAGTGGATTCGCTGGTGTCGGGAGGCTGCATCATTTCCGGTTCAAAGATTGTGCAGACCGTGATGTATTCCAACGTACGCACCCACAGTTACTCGACCATCGAAGAGTCGGTGTTGCTGCCTGAGGTAGAAGTCGGCCGCCATTGCAGGATCCGCAAGTGCATCATTGATCGCGGCTGCCAGATTCCTGCCGGCACTGTGATCGGTTTCGACCACGAAGCCGATCGCGAGCGTGGCCTGCGCGTGACGGATGGCGGTATAACCCTGGTGACGCGCTCCATGCTGGGCCAGAGCGTAGGCGGTGGTTGATGCACATCCTGATGGTGGCAGTGGAGAACGGCGCACTGCCGCAGGCAAAGGTCGGCGGCATCGGCGATGTCATCCGTGATGTGCCACGCGCGCTGGCCCGAGCCGGCCACAAAGTATCAGTACTGACACCGGGCTATCAGTCGCTGTCGCAGTTGCCGGATTCGCGCATGCTGCTGACACTGACGGTCCGCTTCGGCAATGTGTTGGAAACGCTGTCACTCTATCGCATCCATATGAGCGATGATGAACCGGGTGTGCAGCATTACGTGCTGGAAAATCCGCTGTTTGCTGCTTGCGGCGTCGGCGCCATCTATTGCCACGATGCGCACGAACCCTTCGCCACCGACGCCAGCAAGTTTGCGTTGTTCTGTACTGCGGCCTGCCATGCAGTGGTTACCGGTGCCATCGCTGCGGTGGATCGCTTGCATCTGCACGACTGGCATGCAGCCCTGGTCTTGCTGTTGCGTCAATACGACCCGGCCTATCGCGTACTCAAACGTATCCCTGCCGTGTACACCATCCACAACCTTTCGCTGCAGGGTGTGCGCCCGTTCGCCGGCAACTGGTCGTCACCGACTGCCTGGTTTCCACAACTGCATTACGACCGAACCATGGTGGCAGACCCGCGTCATGGAGACTGCATCAACCTTATGCGTACCGGCATCAACCTGGCAGATCAGGTGCATGTGGTGTCGCCGCGCTACGCCGCTGAGATATTGCTGCCAAGTCATCCAGAACTCGGGCTCGTGCGAGGCGAAGGACTGGAACCCGATTTGATGCGCCTCAGTGGCAGTGGCCGTTTGCACGGTATTCTCAATGGGTGCGACTACGATGACGATGCCCGGCTGCCGCGCAAACCCAGTCGTACCCAGTTGCTTGATGCCGCCAAGGCAGCGCTGATGCAGTGGGTAGGCAACCGCATCACGATTCCGGCGGCCTGGTTCTATGCTGAACAGCGGCTGCAGGAAATGCGCATGCTTAAGCAGCGCGAAGCCATGGTAGTTGCGTCGGTGGGCCGACTCACACCTCAGAAGGTACGCTTGCTGCAGGTGCAGCTTGGCCCCGGTCGTTATGTCATTGATGATTTGCTGAAACAGCTGGGCGATGGCTGCATGTTGATGCTTGGCAGCGGTGAAGCTGCCTGTGAGCAGTTCATGGTGGAGGCGATGCGACGCCATCGTAATCTGTTGTTCCTGTGCGGATACAACGAGAAACTTGGCGACCTGCTGTATCACTACTGCGATGCCTTCCTGATGCCGAGCAGTTTTGAGCCCTGTGGCATCAGCCAATTGCTGGCGCTGCGTGCCGGCAAGCCGGTATTGGTACATGCGGTAGGTGGCCTCGCCGATACCGTGCATCACGGCGTCAACGGCTTCAGCTTCAGCGGGCAGGACGAGCAGGAGCAGGCGCGTAACCTGGTAATGGCGTTCGGCGACATGCTCAACCTGCATGCCACCCGCCTGCCGGAATGGCGCAAGCTGAGTCGCAACGCCGCTGCTACCCGCTACACCTGGGATCGCACGATCGAATACTACCTGCAGTCCCTGTATGCAGTCGAAACGCCTGGAGAGGTAAATGCATGAACACCGCCTTTGACATTGTGATTTTCGGCGGCTTTGGCGATCTGGCGCTGCGCAAGCTGCTGCCGGCGCTCTATCGGCTGGAAGTGTCCGGCAAGCTGCCGGCGCCGTCGCGCATCTTGTTGGCATCTTCGTCGGCGGGTGCGCCGGGCAAGGATGTCACAGCAGTACATGAGTGGCTGCAGAAGATGCTCAGCCCCAACGAAAGCGCCGAATCCCATTGGCCGCAATTCTCGGCCAAGCTGCATCCTGTGCAGCTGGATGTCACAGTCAACGACGATCATTGGAGTGTACTCAGTGAATTACTGAACGCCAAATGCGAGAACGAGCGCATTTTCTTCCTGGCGATGCCACCGTCGTTGTTCGACGATACCTGCGTAAATCTGGCGGCGTGTGACTTGATTACGCCGAAGGCGAGAGTGGTGCTGGAAAAGCCGCTTGGTCATGACAGACCGAGTTCGCTGCAGATCAACCAGACCGTGGCGCGCTACTTCCCCGAGCCACAGATCTTTCGTATCGATCACTACCTCGGCAAGGAGACAGTGCAGAACCTGTTGGCGCTGCGTTTTGCCAACGAGCTGTTCGAGCCGCTGTGGAATGGCCAGCACATTGACCACATACAAATCAGCATTTCCGAGCAGGTAGGCCTTGAAGGCCGCAAGACCTTCTACGACCAGACCGGCGCCATGCGTGACATGGTACAGAACCACCTGTTGCAGTTGTTGTGTCTGGTGGCCATGGAGCCGCCCAACCGTTTGCAGGCCGACAAGATCCGCACCGAGAAGCTGAAAGTGCTGCAGGCACTGCGGCCGCTGACGGGACATGATATTTCCCGCAGCATTGTGCGTGGGCAGTATGTGCGCGGCATCATGGGTGGCAAGGAAGTCAGCTCATATGCGGAAGATCTTGGACATGATAGCGAGACAGAAACCTTCGTGGCCATCAAGGCGCATATCGACAATTGGCGCTGGAGCGGTGTGCCATTCTACTTGCGCACCGGCAAGCGCATGCGCCAGCGCTGCGCCGAGATTGTCATCCAGTTCAAATCGCTGACGCACAATGTATTCGACAACACAGTAGGCGTATTGCATCCGAACCGGCTGGTTATCCGCCTGCAGCCAGATGAAGGCATGCAGCTGGTGATGATGGCGAAAAAGATGAACCAGGTGGAGCTGCAACTGCAGCAGGTGCCGTTGAATCTGAACTTCCATGACACCTTTGCCAACTTCAGTTCCGATGCTTACCAGCGCCTGCTGTTGAACGTAATCCAGAATGACCTGAGTCTGTTCGCACATGTCGACGAATCATTGCTGGCGTGGAGCTGGGTGGATCCGATCATGGCATCGTGGCACCGAAACGAGCCGCCAATGCAAACCTATGAAGCCGGCACCTGGGGCCCAGATGCCGCCGCTGCGCTGATGCACAAAGACAGCCGGGCGTGGCACAACAACGGTTTCAACAGCAATATCCGCAACCTGATGCAGTCTGGCGCTGGCAAGAGCTGAACATGGCGCTGAGCGAACATCGCTTCGACTCTGCTGCACAACTTTCGGAGGCGTTGTACAACAGTTGTTTGCCGCTGCTGCAGCAAGCGTTACAGGCACAAGGCAGCGCAACCCTCTTGTTGTCGGGCGGCCGCACACCATTACCGTTCTACTCCCGATTGGCGCAGGCAGACCTGGATTGGCCACACGTGCAGTTGGCGCTGGTGGATGAACGCTGGTTACCGGTGACGCATGCCAGCAGCAATGAAGGCGCCTTGCGCCATTGCTTTGCCGGCAATGCCACAGCACTGCAGCAACTGACGGGAATGTACAACGGTACAGCGTCGGCGCAGGCGGCAGTGGCGGAGTGCAACGCACGTTACGCGGCGCTCCAGTGGCCGGCTACCGTTGGCTTGCTGGGCATGGGCAGCGATGGCCACACGGCTTCGCTGTTTCCGGGCGCCCATGGGCTGGATAACGCACTGACCGCCAGCGATTATTGCGCTGCAATAGCGGCAGTACCTTCTGCCGTTACCGGCAGCTGCACCGAACGGATGACGCTGACATTGCATGCACTGCTGCAATGTCGCCACCTGCTGTTGCTCATCACTGGTGATGACAAATGGGCGGTGTATCAACGTGCAAAGCAACAAGCCGACAAGGCACTGCCGCTCAGCCTTGTCCTGCAACAGGCAACATCCCTACAGGTATTCTGGAGTCCATGATGCATCCCGTCGTTGAAGCTGTGACCCAAGCCATCATCACCCGCAGCAAGGACAGTCGTGCGGCCTATCTTGCGAAGATTGAGGCGGCGCGCGGCAAGGGACGTACGCGTGGTCGGCTTGCCTGCGGCAACATTGCGCATGCGCTGGCTGCCTGCAGCCATCTTGAAAAGCAAACCTTGTCGGGTGAAGACAAACCCAACATCGGCATTGTCACTGCCTATAACGACATGCTGTCGGCACATCAGCCTTACCAGGGTTATCCCGATCTGCTGAAAGCCGAGATCGAAGCCACCGGTGCGGTTGCACAAGTTGCTGGCGGCGTGCCCGCGATGTGCGATGGCGTAACCCAGGGGCAGGACGGCATGGAGTTGTCGCTGTGGAGCCGCGATGTGATTGCACTCAGCACGGCAGTAGCCCTGAGCCACGCCATGTTTGACGGCGTGCTGCTGCTCGGCATCTGCGACAAGATTGTGCCAGGGCTGTTGATAGGTGCTCTCAGCTTCGGTCACTTGCCGGCCTTGTTCGTGCCGGCCGGACCAATGCCGTCCGGTGTCTCCAACAAGGAGAAGCAGCGCGTGCGTCTGCTGTATGCCGAGGGCAAGGCCGACCGCGCTGATCTGTTGGCATCGGAACTGGCGTCATATCACAGCCCGGGTACCTGCACGTTCTACGGCACTGCCAACAGCAACCAGTTGCTGCTTGAACTGATGGGCCTGCAATTGCCGGGCAGTTCTTTCGTCAATCCGGGCACACCGCTGCGAACTGCACTGACCAAGGCGGCCGGGCGTCAAATCGTGCAGCTCGCCAGCAATGCCGATGATGTGCGGCCGCTGGGATTGGCAGTGGATGAAAAAGCCATCGTTAACGCAATGGTGGGCCTTGTTGCCACCGGTGGCTCCACCAACCACACAATTCACCTGGTAGCGATTGCACGCGCCGCTGGCGTCCTTATCAACTGGGATGATTTCGATGCGCTGTCGAAAGTGACGCCGCTGCTGACCAAGATGTACCCGAACGGCGATGCCGATATCAACCAGTTCCAGCAAGCCGGTGGCATGGGTGTGTTGACGCGTGCACTGCTCGATGGCGGCCTTATCCACGCCGACATCCTCACCTCGGCCGCCCAGCGTGGCATGCAACAATTTGCGGAAGCACCTGAACTCGACGGCGACACTGCCGTGTGGAAACCAGCGCCAGCCAAGTCATCGAACGATGCGGTGTTGCGGGATTGCGCGGCACCGTTTGCTGCCACTGGTGGTATTCACGCCGCCCGCGGCAATCTCGGGCGCGGCATCATCAAGATCAGTGCGGTCAAAGCCGAACACCGCTTTATCGAAGCGCCGGCACTGGTGTTTGACGAGCAGGAAGATTTGATCAAGGCCTTCAAGGCCGGCGCACTCGAACAGGATTTCGTGGCAGTGTTGCGCTACCAGGGCCCGCGCGCCAACGGCATGCCGGAACTGCATCAACTGACACCAACCTTGAGCGTATTGCTTGATCGCGGCTTCAAGGTGGCGCTGGTGACTGATGGCCGTATGTCGGGCGCGTCCGGCAAGGTGCCGGCGGTATTGCACCTGAGTCCGGAAGCGCTGGGTGGTGGGCCGCTTGCATTGGTACAAAACGGCGATCGCATTCGGCTTGATGCTGAAGCCGGCACGCTGGAATTACTGGTTGATGCCAAGGTACTGGCGAGCCGCATTGCCACCGTCGGCAACATCGCCGCGCATCACATTGGCTGCGGCCGCGAATTGTTCGGCGGGTTCCGCCAGCGTGCCGGCACGGCAGAGCAGGGTGCTTGCACGCTATTCGATTGATACCGGTTTTGACTGATACAGAGTGACTGACACGGGAGCAAACATGATTACAGTGGATGAGATCGTTACACGGGCTCCGGTAATTCCGGTGATCACGATAGAGAAGCAAGCCGACGCGATACCGTTGGCACAGGCGCTGATAGCCGGTGGACTCACTGTGCTGGAAGTTACGCTGCGCACCCAGGCTGCGCTGCAGGCCATCAGTGAGTTGCGCGCACGTTTTCCCGACGCATTGGTGGGTGCCGGTACAGTATTGACCGAGCAACAAGCCCAGGCGGCGAAAGCGGCCGGCGCCCAGTTCTTTGTCAGCCCTGGCAGTACGCCAACCATACTGGCGGCAGTAGAAAAAACCGGAGTGCCTATACTGCCCGGCGCCGCTACGCCGAGCGAAATGATGCTGCTGGCCGAACGCGGCTACACCGTGCAGAAATTCTTCCCTGCCGAAGCAGCCGGCGGTGTGCCGATGCTGAAGTCGTTGTCGGCAGTGCTGGCGCATATCCGCTTCTGTCCAACCGGCGGCCTCACGCCGGAAAACGCCAACTCCTATCTGGCCTTACCGAATGTAGTCTGTATCGGTGGCTCATGGATGGTCAGCAAGAAACTGGTTGATGGGCATCAGTGGGGCGAGATTGAGCGACTGTCGCGACTGGCAGCTGCACTGAAAGGCAACTGACAGCAACGTTGTGCCCCCCACGCCGCTATCCTTGTATCCACACTCGTCAGCGATTCCCGTGTTGTCATGAATGCCGCACAATACGGTTTCAATCATAGACGGTTGGGTAATGACGAATGAGCACCATCGCGATAGTTGCCGACATCGGCGGCACCAATGCCCGCTTCGCCACGGTGGACCTCACCGAAAAGCCATCAGTGGACCGACTGAATCATCTGCGAAAGCTGCGTTGCGCTGATTACACCGACATCGAGCAGTTGATTCGCGCCTATCTCGCCACTTTGCCTGCTGATGCAGTTGTCGCCCGTTTCTGCATTTGCATTGCCGGCGCAGTTGAACAAGATGAAATCTACATGCCGAACCGAGGCTGGACTTTCAGTCAGCAGGCATTGATTCAGGCGCTCGGCCTGCCTATCCGATTCATCAACGACTTCACCGCGCAAGTGCACAGCATCGCCACGCTGCAGCCGGCAGAAATTGAATGGCTGGGAGAAGCACGCCCGCATGGTACGCGCGTATTCGCTGTCATTGGTCCTGGCACCGGCCTCGGAGTGGGTGCGATGACCCCGCGCCATGAAGCAATTCCGTCAGAAGGCGGCCACACCAGTTTTGCACCGCAGAATCCGCATCAACTTGCATTGTTGAATGCACTGTGGGAACACCAGCGGCGTGTCGAGATTGAACATGTATTGTCAGGCCCCGGCCTTGAACGTCTGTACCGTGCCAACGCACAGTTGCAGGGCAGGGCAGCGCAACTGGCGGCGCCTGCCATCACGGCAGCAGCCATGCAGGGAGATACGTTTGCCCTCGCCGTTATGCAGGACTTCTTCGACATCCTGGCCGCCTTCGCCAGCGACACTGCCGTTTTGATGGGAGCAGTCGATGGTGTCTATATCGTTGGCGACATGATGACCAAGCTGCGCAGCATCAATGACATTGCCCGTTTGCGTGAATGCTTCGACGACAAGGAAAACTACCGGGCGTATTGCAGCCGTATTCCGCTGGCGCTGGTGACCGCGCAGGATACAGGGCTGAGAGGGTGCTGGCGCTACCTGGAATTGGACGCCAGCAACTGAGTCAGTAGCCAGCCACGCCGCCCACATTGCGTGGATCACTGACTGCTTCCAGCATGCCGTCCTTGCGCACGATGGTATTGGCATCACCGATGCCGAAGCCGGAACCGCTGAGGCCTTTATGGCCCATGGCTTTCAACTCATTGGCTACTTCATCGCTGAAGGCGCCGGTTTCATAGCGCACGTTGTCGGGCAGCCATTGATGGTGAAAGCGCGGGCTGGCAACGGCTTGTTCAGCACCCATGCCGTGATCAAGTACGTTGATAACGACTTCAAGCACAGTGTTGATGATGGTAGAGCCGCCGGGTGAACCAGTGAGCATCACGAGGTCGCCGTCGAGGGTGACGATGGTAGGTGTCATCGAACTCAACATGCGTTTGCCCGGAGCGATCTCATTGGCGTCGCGGCCGATCAGTCCGTAGGAGTTCGGCGTGTTGGGCTTGCTGCTGAAATCATCCATTTCGTTGTTCATCAGGATGCCGGTGCCGGGGATCACGATGCGGTTGCCGTAGGAACGGTTCAGTGTTGTCGTCATTGACACTGCGTTGCCGTCTTTGTCGACCACCGAGAAGTGTGTGGTCTGTGGGCTTTCTTCCGGCCAGCTGCCGGCACCGATGGCGGCGCTGTCGGTGGCTTTGGCGGGATCGAAATCAGCAAAACGAGTGCGGGCATATTCTTTGGTGGTGAGTTGTTGCGCCGGTACATCGACAAAATCCGGATCGCCGAGAAATTCGGCACGGTCGGCATAGGCACGTCGCTGCGCTTCGATCATCAGGTGCGCAGTGTCAGTGGAGCCGAAGCCGAGTTTGCCCAGCTCGTATGGTTCCAGCATGTTCAGCATCTGCACCAATAGCACGCCGCCTGAAGAGGGCGGTGGCATCGACCAGATGTCGTAGCCGTGATAGGTGCCGTGTATTGGTTCGCGCCACACTGGTTCGTAGGTCGCAAGGTCTTCCAATGACATGATGCCGTTGTTGCGCTGCATTTCGGCGGCGATCAAGGCGGCTACTGGTCCCTTGTAGAAGCCATCACGACCTTCATCGCTGATGCGTTGCAGGGTGTCGGCGAGATCCGTTTGTACCCACAAATCGCCCGCCTTGTACGGTTGGCCATCCTGGGTGAATTTGGCGAGCGATGCCGGATATTGTTTGAAGCCTTCGAGATTCTCGGCGAACTGGCCGGCGAGATCGTCATTCAATTCAAAGCCTTCACGTGCCAGTTTCAGGGCAGGGGCAATGACTTGTTGCCGCGTCATGGTGCCGTAGCGCTCCAGTGCATCAAGCACTCCCGCTACAGTGCCTGGCACACCTGACGATTGCAGACTGTTGACGGCGAGATTGCGGTCGACGTTGCCATCGGCATCAAGAAACATGTCGCGGTGGGCTGCAATGGGTGCCTTTTCGCGGTTGTCTTGCGCCACCACGGTGCCGTCTTGCAGAGCGATCAGCATGAAACCACCGCCACCTAGGTTGCCGGCCGATGGATACACCACGGCGAGTGCAAATGCAGTAGCGACTGCAGCATCTACGGCGTTGCCACCGGCCTGCAGGATTTCCTTGCCCACTTCAGAGGCAAGATCGGAGCGTGACGCCACCATCCCACCCTTGCCTTGCAGGGTTTCGGCGTAAGCGGAGTAGGAGGGCAGCAGGGCGGTGAGTGCCCATGCAAATAAACAAGCAGCTGTGCGCAAGGTCATGGCAGTCCTCGATACGAGCGATAGGGAGGGAAACAATGGAGGCAAAAATGCTTCAGCAAGCATCATGCCATTGCATGAACGAATCGGAAAGTCAGATTCAGGCGAGTGCCGGTGACACCGGCTTGCTTGGGGATCTGGTGCAGATAATGTTGTTGCACGCCTGGCCCCATCAAGAGCAACGAACCATCACCGAGTTCGATGCTGAATTTGGGCTGCTGCGGCAACGTACGGTGTTTCAGGTCGAAACGACGGGCAATCCCGAAGCTGAGTGACGCGATCTGCGGATCGGGTCCGAGTTCGGGTTCGTCGTCGCTGTGCCAGGCCACGCTGTCGTTGCCGTTGCGGTACCAGTTGAGCAGTACTGAATTGAACGGCAGCTGCAGGCGGCTTTGCAGGTCGGTACGAATGCAGGAAAGCAGGGGTGTCCACGCCTGTGGTACCAGCTTGAGCCCGGAGTAGCCGTAATGACTATGGCTGTCGCCGTGCCATGATTGCAGGCGTGGGGCGGGAACCGGCTTGCCGGCGAAGCTGAGAGTGTCCTGTTGCCAGGGGATGTCGCGCAGCAGTTGGTGCTGGTAGTCGGCGCAGAGGGCATGGCTGTAGAAATCAGGGTAGTAACGCAGCTCTGCACCCGGCAGGCTCAGCTGCTCGCCGTCCGTACCGGTGTCGGCTGCGAGCAAACTGTATTGCATTGGCTCAGCCCAAGAGTTCGAGCAGGGCGGCCTTTTTCTCCAATGGCAGGTTTTCCAGCACACGGCCGAGATCGGCTTCAGGCTGGCGCATGCCTGCAGAGTAGTTGCCGTCGCTATTGGCTTCCGTCATCTGTTGAACCAACTGATGGCGGATGTGGTTTTCCAGCACCATGATGATTTCGGAATTCATGCTGCGGCGGTTGTGCTCGGACAACTGGCGGATCTGGTCACGCAGCCCCATCGGCAACCTGATCACAAACTTCTCCACCACAGCAGGGCCACGCGCAGACTCATCCTGCTCCTGTTCGACGGAGATATTTTCTACTTTGTTGTTCATGCCTGCTTTCTCCTGATGAAACAGCGAAGGACTACAGCCAAGTATTGAATTAAGAAGGTTGGGGTTTAACCTGTTGCGTCTCGCCCCCACATCATAAACTCCGGGATTGTTTTGCTACCAGATTGATTTGAAGGATTTTTTGCCAAATGCATGATTTTGATTTGTTTGTAATCGGTGCAGGCTCCGGTGGTGTACGTGCTGCCCGCATGGCGGCTGCCCAAGGCGCCAAAGTGGCCATTGTTGATGAAAAGCCGCTGGGCGGTACCTGTGTCAACGTTGGCTGTGTGCCGAAGAAGCTCTACAGCTATGCCGGCCATTACAGTGCGGATTTTGCAGATGCCGCCGGTTTTGGCTGGAAATTGGATTCGGTAAGCTTCGACTGGGTCAAGCTCAGAGACAATAAACAGAAGGAAATCAGTCGGTTGAACGGTATTTATGCCGGCTTGTTGAATAAAGTTGGTGTCGAGTTGGTTCGTGGTCGCGCAGTAATTGTCGATGCCCACACCGTGATGGTGGGTGAGCATCGCTACAGTGCCAAATACCTTCTGGTAGCCACCGGTGGTCGGCCGCAGCGGCCTGATTTTCCGGGCAATGAACTTGCCATCAGTTCCGACCAGGTATTTGACCTGGCCAGCTTCCCACAGCGGCTGCTGATCCTTGGCGCCGGCTATATCGGCGTTGAATTCGCAGGTGTATTTGCCGGATTGGGCGCTGAGACCTGGCTTAGCTGGCGGGGTGACTTGCCGCTGCGCGGTTTTGATGACGATCTGCGCAAACGTTTCATGGCAGAAGCTGGCAAGCATATGCAGTTGCTACCAGGCACTTTAGTGCAAAAGCTCGAACTGACGGGGGGCCGGCTGCGTGCCATCTTCACCAATGGACAAGAGCTGGAAGTGGACCAGGTGCTGGCTGCAACTGGTCGGGCAGCCAATATCGAGGGGCTGGGGCTGGAAAATACTGGCGTCCAGTTGACTGCCAGCGGCCATATTGCAGTGGATGCCGGGTTCAAGACTGCCGAGCCTTCCATCTACGCCCTGGGCGATGTGGTGGGTCATATGGCGCTGACGCCGGTTGCCCTCGCAGAGGCAATGCTGGTAGTAGACCACTTGTTCGGAGCCGGCAAGCGCCAACTGGATTACCGCAATATCGCGACCTCCGTTTTCAGTCATCCCAACCTCGCTACTGTTGGGCTGACCGAAGCCAGGGCGCGGGAGCAGGTTGGAACGATTGCTGTCTACGAGACCGATTTCCGCCATCTGCGGCATACGCTGTCGGGCCGCAACGAGCGTACGTATATGAAGGTGCTTGTGGACCCAGTGACCGACAAAGTACTTGGCATGCACATGATGGGCGCCGATGCCGGTGAGATCATCCAGGGTTTCGCCGTAGCCATGACGTGCGGGCTGACCAAGACACAACTGGACGCCACGATCGGCATTCATCCCACAACAGCGGAAGAGTTTGTGACTTTGCGGACCCAAAGCCGGTAAGCCAGGTGGCAGTGCTTAAGCAGCCCAAAGAGAAGTGATTAATTCAAATTAGTTGGGGGACGAAGGTAAAGTGATTTGTTACTTGTTTACTTGATCCACTATTTCCGGTAATCTTTATTACCGGAAATAGTGGATAGATCTAGAAATCACATTAAGTAC
>Ga0255100_1000784_pt1 | contig 12367 bp, 15 predicted proteins | sample Colum_Colum_RepB_2_FD_188449 | JGI IMG/M metagenome (GOLD analysis project Ga0255100, IMG submission 188449) | Freshwater microbial communities from Columbia River, Oregon, United States - Colum_Colum_RepB_8d | ecosystem: Environmental > Aquatic > Freshwater > River | place: USA: Oregon...
GCCGGGGGTCAAGGTGGAGCCTGCTTCAACAGTCTACCTTGACCCCGGAAAGGTCCGGAGCTTGGAGGCCCCAGAAAAACACCCTGACCCGCCTCTACAAGGACGGGGATTGGGCGCTTGGCTCTGAGGTTTGCCACCCTCATCGGGATGCTGACCGTCGTTCGTTGGTTTGCACGTATCCCGTCTCCGAGTCCGACCACCCGACCTCACTCGGTCGGCTTCGGAGGAAACGTTAGGTCTTTGAGAACCTGGTTGAGGCAGGTGGGGTCCTTCCTGTTTGGGAACGGACCTCGCTTTTTCTGCCGACTGGCAGCCCAGATAACGGCCCCGGTTTCGGGGTCGATGACCAGACTGGCGATGAGTTGTTTGAGGGTGAGCCTCTTCTTCCGAGGGTCGCTGAGCTTCATAGGCACTCCTTGTTTTGTCCCGCGAAGCCAGACCCCCTCCCGTGCCCCGCTGGATTCAAAGCAGTGTTATGGACGAACTCTTGTCAGGTGTGCCTTTGTGGAGCCACGAGAGGACAGAAAACGGGTCAGGGATTCCCTAGGTCTGCCAACTCGTTCAAGAATTCAACCAGGTGATGGACTCGGGTTGACGGGTTGTTGACCTCAGGGCGTGGCGCAAAAGACCAATGCCGCTCCAACTTTCGCGCATTCTTGATGGCCTCCGGTTGCAGGTTCTTGAGCCGGTGGTAAATGCCTCGGTCTGCTTTGTCGTAACTGAAGTGACGAGCAAGTTTTTCAGCGTACTGACGTCTTGGGATTCCCGTGTCGATGTAGTTGAAGTGGAGCAGGTACCACAGTTCAAACGCCTCATTCGACCAAGCAACGTGGAAGCGATGCGTGCGTGCTAGGTCGAATGCTCGCGCATAGTTCGACTCGGGAAAACTGTCCCGGTCGAACACACACCACACATCGCCGTAGGGAGTTCCCATTCGGGACTCTCGGGACACCCGGTCGATGGCTTCCTCGACAAGACGGTCCGTGTTGAGTCCGGTGCCAACCGCAACCACCTCGGCTCGCTGACGGTCGACTGGAAAGGACTCAAAGTAGTAGCGGGAGCTTTTCTCATCTTCGCAGACGATGAGAATTCTGCGTCGGGGAAGAATGTCCGAACGTCGCCGACCCGTGCCGCGTTGCCAGGGTTTGTTACCGGCCATGATGGATGACCTCCTCTAAATCTCCCAAACGAGGAACCCCCCCGAACTGTCCCAGCAGGTACTCCTTTGCGAACTTCGCCTCCTTCCGGACGCCCTTGAACTCATCGAGGCAATAGAGTCGCGAAGCACTGAAGGGGTCTTTCTCGACAAACCAGACTTGGTCTCTGCGCGTCCGCTTTGAGTCCAGCAACCCTTCATCGTGGGTCGCGTAGATCAGTTGAGCATTCTTGGTGTTGGCAGGGCTGTTGAAAAGACCCACCAGTGCCTTGGTGAGCAATGGGTGCAACCGTGCCTCAAGCTCGTCGACAAAGAGAACAGAACCCTCGCGCAGGGTGTGAAGGAAGGGGCCAGCCATCGCGACCAGTTTCTGGGTTCCTGCTGATTCCTCTGCTTGGAAGTCGAACTCCACGGTGTCGCTAGCATTACCGGTAGAGTCGAACCGGCGGTGGAGGGTTCGGATGGAGTATGCTCCCCGGCTGGCGGATTGGAGAAACAACTCCCTTATTCCATCGGGAATCCCCTTCGGAAGGGTGGCTACAACTTGGTCAGGACTGACCTCCATTCGTTTCAGGGACTCGATTCCAACATCAGCCTGACGGATGAGGTTCAGTATGAGCGGCGCATACTCGGAGTTGGACATCAGGTTGACCGTGAACTCCAAGGTCGCTTGGTCGGAAATCCCCGAGATGCCATTAAAGCGCAGCATCCAACCCATGATTTTGCCAGCGGTCTCGCCATTGAACTGGGCGACAACAGAGAGAAACAGCGCGTTCTGTCGGGTGAACTTCTCGAATGAGCGTCCCTCGCGAAAGGCATCGCTGACCTCAATCCGGTTGTCCTCGCGAGTAAACAGGGTGGTTTCGCGAATGGAATCGGCCTGACTGAACAGCCACTCAGAAGTGACAGCCTCGGTTGTTGCCTCGAACCCGTAACGATAACGGGTCCCATCAATGACGAAAACAACTTCGAAGTGACTCGGAGCTCGCTCGGTTTCGGTGTGCAACCGAAAGGGAATCACAGGGATTCGGTCACCCAGTTGCGTATTCTTTGAGGAATTCTTGAGGAACTCCCGGAAGGTGCTCATGGCCAGCAACAGGTTGGACTTGCCTCCTGCATTGGCTCCGTAGACAGCCACCGTGCGGGCGAGGCGACGGCCCCCAACGTTCGCAATATGGGTCTCTTCCAACCAATCGTCCGTGGTTGCCTCCATCGACAGGGTTGCCCGGTCTTTGAAGGAGCGAAAATTGGCGACTGAAAATTCGAGGAACATGGCATCAGCCCTCTGGCTCGGACCAATCTGCCCCATCAAGCCGATCTGAAAAATTATTTTTCGTGATTTATTTTCGTTTTTTCGGTTTTCAGCCTCCGAAAACACGCTGAATCAATGGTGAGTGCCGAAGAAAACATCGAGCGCTGCAAGGTCTTCTATTATTAGTTTCTTGTTTTCTTGTTTTCATTTTACCCCTTCAACATCTAAGCATCATCGTTGGCTGGAGCTTCAACCAAGGCCTTGGGTTCGAGTTCCAGGGCCTCAATGGTGGGAATCTGTCCGCCGATGATGCCCTGCATGTCGCCGTAGAGACCCACCGTGTTTTTGATGACCCGCTCAATCTGCTTCTCGCGCTCTTTCCAGTTTTTCTCCATGGCCCGCCGCTCCCGTTGGAGTTGGTCTTGAAGACTGGTGAAAGCCTCTACGATTCCCTCCACCCTGCCCTTGAACTCATTGCCCGCGAGATAGGCGTACAGCATCTCCATTTTGACTGATTTGCCTGTGGAAGCCTGCCGTTCGCGTTCCAGTTGGAGGAGCTGTTGCCGCAGAGCCGCGGCGAGGGGTAGTGCGGAAAGAGGGTCGCTGACCCAAACGCCATCGACTTGGCCAAACCGGGCAATTCCCTCAGGCAAAGCAACGGTCACCAGAATTGCCAGACTGGCTCGGGTCTCGGCCATGTCATCCTTGAGTTTGGAAATCCAACCAGGACTCCAAGCCTTGGTATTCTTGGTTTCCCAGATGATGGAACCACAGTCGGCCCCAACAGGAGTGCGGACCATCTGGACCAAATCGGCACCCCTAATCCCCCGCGGAACAGGTTGGATATCGTCGAGGTGAAACATCCGACGCAATCGTTCCTCGAAGTCCAATTCGAGAACCTCTCCTTGGGTCTCCATCGAACCTTGGTCCGCCTTTCGTTTCATGTCATCGAGCGCGGACTTGAGGTCTTGGATGAGTTTGTCTTTTTCGAGGTCCTTCAGCCGGTGAGATTCTTGGGTCCTGGCCTCCGCATCCTCACGAATCTTGGACCGTTCCTCGGCCAAGGTCCTCTGGACTTTGAGGTCTGCATCAAGGACAGCCGCTTCGAGCTCCCTCTGCTTTTTCCTCAGCCCAAGTTCGAGCTCTCTGAACTGTTGAAGGTCTTGGTCTTTGCGGGTCACCGCCTCAGAGAGGTCTTTCAGTCGGGCCTCCAGCGCCTGCTCTGCATCGGCCTTGGCTCTGGCTTCGAGGTCTCGAACCTTGGTTTGCGTGCGACGGGTCACTTCGGCCTCCAGGTCTAGCCTGGCCTTGGAGAGCTCCTCGTCTCGTTTCCGAGCCTCTTCCTGCTGCTGATGGAGTTGAGCTTCCCGTTGGGTGATGTCGGCCTGAAGTTCGATTCGAAGTCGGTCGCGCAATTCCAAGGTCAGTGCATCCGACAATTCAAAGGAGGTCGAACATCGGGGACATCGAACTGAATTCATCGGTCATCCTTGCGAAAGGCGCTCCAGCGCATAGTCATCCATGAGATTTTGTCTGGCCGCCTCGGCCAAGCTGCCACCCTTGGACAGAAGGTCCTGATACATGCGGTCAGCCTGGGAAAGGGCTTCAGCCTCAGCGGCAATACGGTCCTCTTTCGGAAGCGAAGCCCAGAACTGGTCGATGGTTCGCCGCCGCTCACGCTCTGCGGCTTCCTCGCGTTCCTTCCGCTTGGCTTCCTGCTGCTGAAGAACTTCCTGCCTCTTTTTCTTGGCCTCCTCTTTGGCCTGCTTCTGTTCAGGAGTGACGAAGCTGCGCGGCAACGGAATATCCGTGCGGATGGCCGTGATCAGGAAGCCGGGTGGATTGTCGGAAACCTTTTTGCTCTTGGTTTTGGTGAGGTGTTCCGTGAGTTGGATTTTGCTCTCGATGTAGGCGGCTGGATATTTTCCGGCCAACTCCACAGCGGTCTCCAAGCGAACACCTGCGTCGACCAGCTTTTGGATGACGGCCGTGGTCTCACTCAGGTCGGTTTCCGAACCGGGCGGTGCCGTCTTGGTCTCGGCAGAGGCCTTGTTTGCGGCAACCGGCACAAAGTCAGACTTCTCGAAGTGAACGTGCCAGACGCCAGCTCGTTCCTTGCGGAAGCGTTGTTCTTTGGGCAGGGGTTTGAGGAACTGCTTTCCGACGAGTTCATCGATGGCGGTCAGGAGCTTCCTCTTGAGGTCAGCCACCGGAGAATTTCGAGAGAGACCGATGTGCTCATAGGCCAGGTTTTTCAGCTCAAAGGACAGGTTCCTGGCCTTGTAAAAGCGCTTGTCGAGGAAACGGTAAAGTCGGCGACTGATGGAACTCTCGAGTTCGAGAACGAAATCGTAGTCGAGGGACTTGATGTTGCCGCTGGTGAAACTCCGGTAGACGGCGTCATTCCAGACGAAGAATGAACTGGCGAACTCGAAACTCCCCTGCCCCGGGTCTGGTTTGGGTCTACTGCGTTCGTTCTCCTGCGAGTAAATCTTGATGCGCTCAAGGATGTGGAACTTCTCATCCACCCATTGGTTGGTTTCGCGATCTCTCCACGCATTCTGGTAGTAGAGAGTCACTCCAATCCACCGGTTCAGAGCCTGGTCGATGCGGTCGTAGCTCTGGCCATTGACCGGCCACCGGAGAAGTTTGATGAGTTGGTACCGGCTGAAGAACACCCTGCGGTCCTTGAATTGCTGGAGCTTGGTCAACTGGAGTAGTCCCAAAAGGACTTCATCGTCAGTCGACGTTGGCAATCCGTGGGCATCTGACCCGGTGATGGTCAGCTTCCGTGGTATCCAATCGTTCTTCGACTTGTCGAAGATGCGGTCTTCGAAGTGGAGAGTCTTGACCGTGGGGTCGATGCGCTCTGCGATGGTCCCGAGAGGAAACTCCGCGAAGTTGAGCTCATCACGGCCCTCGGAGAATTTCTCCGGTAGGGCCGGGATGGCTCGCATTTCAGGTCGCTCGTCGGGCTCTCGCATGGGTTCTCCTAATCCTTGGGCACTACCCAGAGCACAACAGCATCGGGCCTTGTCGAGGCCTGTGGGAGTCCCCTGCCCTGTTGTTGTTTAGAGGATTTAGAACAACAAGGTTTCATATTTGTCTTTCAGAATCCCCTCTGTTTTCAGGCCTTTGCTCATGGTTGATGTGACTCGTCACTCTGCAAAATGTGGCCCGTACGTCTGGAGTACCCCTACGAAACATGGCCCATTGCTCTGCAAAATGTGGTTCATGCTTCTGTAGTCTCCGGTCAAAATGTGGTTCAAGAATCAGCACCTAGAGCCTGATGAAAATGTGGTTCAGTCATCAGTATGGACCGATTACGTCACGGGCTTTGGATGTTGTCAACGGTCGGAATGATTCCGACGTGTAACAGGTCAAGAAAAAAATCTGCAGTCCCTCCCCGTTCAGAGCCCATCTAGACCCGCTGATTGCTAAAAATGTGGCTCAACAGTCACTACCCTGCTTTCCCCAAATAGAGTTTGGTTTGCCGTGAGTGGATGCCCTGTCCTGGCCGATGGCGGAATGTGCTGCTAACGACGGTGGATTCGTCGGCCTAAACCTGAAACCGGTGGAAATGTGGCTCATCCATCAACAAACGGTGTTTGAAAATGTGGCTCGTTAGTCGACCGATCTAACTTTGCCGTTTGGTTTCCCTGGAGTCCCACTTACCGGCCTATTTTCCAGGTGATGTGTCAAAAATGTGACTCGATAATCTGGAAACACTGTTTGAAAAAGTGATTCGTTACTCTGTAAACGTCTCAATTCAGTGGTTTCTGGGCCGTCCAGGTGTCAAAAAAGTGACTCGTCAGTCTGCATTCATACGGAGCCTGGCCCTTCGAGACTCGTTGTTGTGGGATGTTTTTGGCGTCGGTGCCTCTGGAGAGTCTTTCTGAGAGCCTTTTTCAGAGGCTTTTCGGGAAATGTGGTTCGTGGGTCATCAACCACCGTTTGAAAATGTGGCTCATTAGTCTCCCCCTTCTTTGGGTGCGAGGGGCTGAGATTGGTAAAGATAACAAGAAAACACGAAATCATGGTTTCGAGAAAACAAAAGTCCTGACTCGCAGTCGGTGGAAACCTTGAAAAAACGCGGTAGAGGTGATTTTCAACCTGGTGCCACTGAATGATTTCTCTGAGAGCCTAGTTTGGGGGCCCTTTGGAAAATGTGGTTCGTTGATCGCCCTTTCCATGGGCGCAGGTGTCGGGATTAAAAGATTTCCTGAAACCATGAATATACCGAGGTTGGCTTTTAAAAGACAACAAGAAAACAGGTAATCAGGGCATCATGAAAACATGAATGCATGGTTCGTAGTCAGATGCAAACAAGAAACCAAGAAACCATGATGACGGGAAAACGTGTAATCAGGGTTTCATGTAAGCCGCACCTGTGTCTCGTTGGAGTTGGAATTCAAGAAAACAAGAAACCAAGATTTCGAACAACCAAGAAACCAGGAAACCCAGAAATCATGTAACCAGATGCGGATAAATGATTTCAGGATATCAGGATTTCGAGAAAACCTGATTGCCAGAAACCAAAATATCTTGCCATCAAGAAATCAACCAAGTATGTAATCCTCCATGATTGTCGCGGTGGCAAACCAGAAGGGTGGGGTGGGAAAGTCGACGGTTGCTGTGCATTTGGCGGTCTGGTTGGCGGAGAAGGGAAGCAAGGTCGCTTTGGTGGATTCTGACGTCCAAGGATCGTCGTCGATTTGGTTGAAGGAAGCGGCTCCATCGGTGGCCCTTTACCGTCTCCAGACCCCTGATGACGTTTTGGAGCAATTGCCGAAATTGCGGTCGGAATTTGACCACGTCGTGGTGGACGGTCCTGCGGGACTCTCCGAAGTCACCCGGGCCGTGCTTTTCGTCACAGATTTAACCCTGCTTCCATGCGGTCCCTCGGTCCTTGATCTGCGGGCTGCCAATGATGCCATTCGAGTGCTGAAGCAGGTTCAATCCATCCGCCAGGGCCCCCCGAAGGCGATTTTGGTTCCAAACAAGGTGCAGGTCGCTTACCGGCTGTCGCAGGAAATGCTGGAGGCCGCTCAGACCTTGGGTATTCCAGCAGCAGCTCCTCTGAAATTGCGTCAAGCCTATGCCGATGCGGCGGGGCAGGGGAGTGTCGTGTGGCGGATGAAGAGCAAGAGTGCGTCTGATGCCGCCGCTGAGATTAAGAGCCTTTTTGAGGAGGTACTGAAGAATGAAGCCTGAACGTCGCTCTATGACTGCGGCCATTCAGTCGGCTGTCGACCTGCCGCCTGAAGCAATTGCCCTTATCAAGGCGGGGACCCCCAAGCCTTTGTCAGCGAACATCGTGGTGGCTCCGCCGGCGCCGGAACCCACAGCACCTGTCCCAGTGCCCGAATTGACTGAGCAGAGGCTCGAGCCTCCAATTCAGGTTGAGCCAGCTCAGTCTGTCCCTTTTCAGCGGAAACCCCGGGGTCGTCCAAAAGGTTCAGTGAGCCGTCCTGTTGAGACGGTCGGGCGTTTGGTGGGTACCAGCTATCGGCTGCCAGAAGACTTGGTTTTCCGGGTTATGAAAGCCTCGGCCGAGCGAAAAATCGGCAAGATTCAGCCTTGGGCTCAGCAGGACATCGTGGCTGAGGCTTTGAATGCTTGGCTGAAGTCAGCCGGGTATTGAGAGATACAGTGGGGCTAAGTATGGATGAATGCCCGTGAAGAGGAAATGGTGGCGAAGGCATTGCTAGCGAATCCCGACGCTGCCTTGCAATGCTTCCATCAAAAGCGGTGGGCGGAGTTGGCCGCGCTGGTCCGGTTCGTTCGCCGGGATATTCCGGTGGAACTTGCACAAACAGATCCGGCTTTGTACCGCACTCTTCGTGATCAAGTGACCCGATTCTTTTTACGTGGAGGGGACGCCTTATGTCTCGAGAAGCTGGAGTCTTTGGCTTCCTGCAAGGAGCGAGTCGAAGAAAGAGGGTCCGTTTAAGGCACGACCCACAGAGCCTTGTTGAATTACCTTCGTTTGGAACCTTGGGCCTCGCTGTCGACGGTGGCTTGCGACTCCTTGGTTTCCGAGTCCTGGGTCTGAGCCTGTTGGGCGCAAATCCAGGAGTGTGCCTCATCAGCAACCTTGGCGAGTAGGAGCAGGTCGTCGCGGCCGAAGCACTCGGTGGACTTCCAGTTCGACCCGTCTCGGTACAGGCGGCTGAAGGTGACGTTGTGGCGGGTGCCCGCCTCGGTGTCGTTTTTCCAGATGGTGGCCTTGATGGACCCCATGCGGACCTCTTTGGGAGGGTTGTTCTTGGTAGCCATGGTATGTGTCGCAAAATGCAGGTGAACCCCACCTGCAGGGCGTCCCCACCAACGTGGAAGACAGCGGGTTTCAAACCTCTTGAAACCATCCCCTCGGTTTTACCATGGCTGGCGGTGCTAAACAAAAAGGGCAAGGAACCCTGTAAATCCACGGAGTTGACCTGTGGCACCGAGTGGTTAGCCTGCGTTTAGGTTGGCTAAACAGCGTTAGGCGGCTACCACGCCATGAAACGTATCGCGCCCATTCTCGCTTTGATTGCACTCCTCGCGGCGTATCTCCGCATGGCTGAGTGGCCTGTCTCTGGAACCTACTGTTGCCCAAATGGAGGCAAGAAGTGAACCGCCTTGAAGACCCACAGCCGCCCAAGCCGAATCGGCGCAACTCACGAGCTCTGAAAATTGGGAGGTTGGCGGTTGCAGCAATGCTTTTGGCGTTACTCGCCAATCTCACGCTTGGGAGGCTTGGTGAAGGTCAGATGTTGGAAAAGCTTCTCGATGCTCCGCTATCTTCAGGCCAAACAGTCGTTCAGTCTGAAACTCAACGAGGAGTTCTGTTTGGTGACTCCGCCTTCGCTTGGAAAGTCGCATCTACAGGCGACCGAATCTTGCTGCCAAGTGATTATCATGAGTCGGATGACAGTGACCTCCGATTCGCAATCCAGGAAATCGAATCGCTCCTTCAAACGAAGGTGACGCGCCCACCTGAACGGAAAGTGCTGCGAGGAGAACGGGGTGGAACGAAAGTTTACTGTGTCACTGAACCCGGTGGGCACGAACTCTTCGTTTTGGGAATTAAAAACTGACACGGTGTCCCGCCAAAAGGTGTGAAGGAATCTAGCGGCGCTCAGGCCGCGCCGAAGTGAGTCGTCCACCCGTCCCGCAGCCGCCACAGCCCTCGTGCTCCTTCCTGCCGCTACGGGTCATCCAGGCCACAGCGTGAACGTCGGTCGGAGTCAGTGAATGACTGGTGAATGAGACATGCCGGTGGCGTGTTGTGGGGCAGAGACGCGAAGCTTTACGCTCTCATTGGGATGCTTGTCCTTTATGCTCTGCTCACGCTTGCGCTCTTCGTCATGCGCCGCCGATTGCGGAGAGAGCAGCCGGACCTTGCGGCAGACTTGGACGACGATGTCGTCACTCCTTGGTATTGGCGACTGTTGGACGGCGTGCTCGGAGTGGCTTTTGCCATCATCCCTCCATTGTTTGTGTCGCTTGCGCGTCGTCAGCCATTGTCGTGGGAGAGCGAGTTTACCGGTTACCATCTGCTTGCGATGGCAGGAGGAGTAGGCGTTTACTTGCTCGGTCGAGCCTACGTTATCAGACGCTATCAGCGACTACTTCCTGTGCTGTGATTTGCGGGAGCGACAACGATGCCTACTAGCATTCTCGTGCTTTGTTTCGGCGGCGTCGGATTGGCCCTCATTGTTGCCAGTGTGGCGAGGCGTGCGCGAAAAACTCGAACCGCCTGCTTCGATTCGCGGGAAATGCTTTCCATCGGTCAGTGGTGCAGTGCGTATTTTCCAAACCTTCCCCAGCAGACCGTTGCCGAGTGCTTGACTACAATTAGTCGAATCACAGGAATTGATGCTGGGAGACTTCGTCCGACTGACCGATTCGATGCGGAGTTAAAACTACCTCGTGCAAACTTCATCGCAGGCGAATGGGATGACGTTGAAGACCAAATCGCAAAAAGATGTCAGCATGTCCAACGTGAGGCGAAGGTTCTGACAATTGGTGATTACATCGAACTGATAGGCGCGAGTCGGTGAATGCCAACGCCGGTGTCCCGCACAAACGGTGTAAGGAATCTAGCGACGCCATCAGGCCGCGCCGGAGAAGGTCGGCCACCCGCGCCTGTGCCGCAGCCCTCGCGCTCCCTCCTGCCGCTCTTCCGTAAGCACAGACACGGAGTTACGAATGACGCCGCCTAACACCTCACTGGAGCCAACGCCGGTTACACCGGTCAGTTTTCGCTGCGGGTTTCGGGTTGGCGGAAGTCACCGGCAGCGTGGCTCAGTTCTTGGTCGTTTGCCGCAACCACAGAGGGTCTGGTCCTGCCGTACACCCCCCTTTGGTTATCAAACGCCGTTCTGGTAGTGTGCTTGGCGCAGGGTTTTGCCCTGTCGTCGTCATGGTCAGCAAACGCTTTCCAAGGCGGTGCCAGTTGGGCGCGAACACCCGGTAACGCTGGTCACCAACCAGCATAAGGGGACGGATTTCATCACCCGTCAGGTTCGTGTCTCGTAGAGCCGGATGCATCGAGAGGTGCTCGTCCGGTTCGAGAGAGGCTTTTGGCAGTAATCCCGGGCCACAGTTGGTCCGGAGTAATCGCCAGATTCTATCTCATGGGCCGGAAACGGCTTGGTTCGCGGGCGACCGTGAAAGACCCCGCTACGCCAGCGCCGCAAGGGTGCTGGAGAGTGGGGCCGTGATGACTCAAGAGGTGCGCGTGCGGGAAGAGCCCGACGCAAATCCTCCGGACGGGGTTCGGACCAAAGCCCAAGAGGCTATCGGGGTGAAAGTCCTCGTGATGGGTTCGTTCAACGTCTGCCGCTGCCGGGAGCCTGGAGGGTGGTGACACCCCCAGCCGGTCTGACAGGACCGGGTATCCGCCGAAAAAGCGGAACGCGAATAGCTCAACGGTGCAAAGCCCAGGAAGGGCGAAGCGGTAACGGAACCAAGAGACGGAGCCGAATCGGAAGGGAACCAAGGATGGTGGGTAGGGGGGCGCTTCTGCGTTCTGCCCCCCGAAATCGACCGGTGGCAACCCGACCCTGAAAAGGGGAGGGGAGTGCCGGTTGCAAACCACGGCGGGCTGGGAAGCCCGTGACGTGTCATCCGTTCCTCGCTCCAGAAATGGGGTAGCCGACGTGACTCGGTTCGACAGCAGGTCATTGCTAAACGGGGAAGGAGTACAGCTATCGGGGTGATGCCCGGGTTCTGCCCAAGTCAGGGCAGGTGGACGCTGTAGTCTGGGAGAGTGCCTCAAGTAGGAGTGCTTGCCCCCATGCCAAGGGGGAGGGCCACAGGGACGCTGCAAGGCAGTGGCGTTCGTGTCGTCAGGCCGACCGGGTGGTGCCGAGGCCAGGAAGACGGACCGAAAGGGGTGACGAGAAAACTCGACTGGTATCCGCCGGGGGCGTGGGAGGACGGGAGTCCATTCCACGCCCCCGGGTTGGGAAGTCCAGCAAAGCGGGTGCCGCAGACTGTTCCGGGAGGAGCGGTGTGTGGTGTCAGTTGCATGAAGGCCGACACCGGACGTGTGGCCGGAGGTTGTGGAAGCGCCGTAGGCGCTACCTCTATTACTGCGAAGCAGCCATAGGGGAATGCAGCAACGAGGAGGAAAGACCCCCCGAGCAAGAGCGGGGTCGACCGAAGCGTTGCCGCAATCCGACCAGGTTTTGAGAGAAGGTGAGAGGTTTTGCCGGTCTGCGACCGGGAAAAGGATGTGTCGGAGAGTACCCCCTGCGGGGCGTACGAACCGGCCAAAGGATTTCAGGGCTTTAGGAGGATTGCGCCTTTCCCAAGCAACCTCCACCCATGCTTCCACCATAACCCCGTGTGGAGGTTGTGCCGTGGTCAGATACCAACACGAATGTGTCACCCTGGCCGGGTTCATTCAGCAGCTCGCAGTGGCGTATGTGGCCAAGGGGTACTGGTTCTACGTGAGCGGGGTGATT
>Ga0255100_1000785_pt1 | contig 12358 bp, 10 predicted proteins | sample Colum_Colum_RepB_2_FD_188449 | JGI IMG/M metagenome (GOLD analysis project Ga0255100, IMG submission 188449) | Freshwater microbial communities from Columbia River, Oregon, United States - Colum_Colum_RepB_8d | ecosystem: Environmental > Aquatic > Freshwater > River | place: USA: Oregon...
TTCAGATACTGGACGTTGAGGTTCGAGACCAACGTCGTCGAAGCCACGGTCAGCGGCGCGGTGCCTGTTACAGCTGTTGACGCAAATGCTCCCGGAGTGGTGACAGTTCCAGTGGATTTGTTGATGGTGAAGCTGCCGAAGTCTGCTGAGATGTTTAAGGCGCTTCCACTGGCGTCGGTCACGCCTAGCTTCCAGATGGTTGAGCCTGTTACGTACAACCGCAGAATGTCTGTCGCCGTCGCTCCAAGGACGGACAATTGAGTGGAGACCGTCAGCCCCCCCGTCAGTGTGCCCCCAGCCAACGGCAGGTAACTCGAAAGCGACGACGCTGCGGCATAGTAAGTGCCCGACTGACCATTGAGGAACTGGGCGTTGAGGTTGGAGACGAGCGTGGCTTGATTGACCGTAAAGGGGGCGACACCCGACGCGGTAAATACCTGCAGTTGGCTCTCAAGCTTCATGTTTTATTGGAATTAATAACCGATGACTACCCAACGGTATGTGGCCGTATTTGCAGGGGCCACAGCGAACGTGAACCTAACCGTATTTACATCGAAGGTTTTGGTGTCTACGAATACCTGGTCGTCGTTTGAATCGTATAGAACAGCCAATACCGATTTCGTGTTCAGACTGTGGGTCGCCGAAAAAACGGTTAAAGCCGCATTGCCAACGATTGTTCCAGAGACCTGAGCGGGTATCGCAGCACTCCTGTCGGTTAGCGAATATGTGCGAAGAGTTGTTCCACCTGTCGCGAACAGAGCGTACTGCGTTCCAGTGCCACCGTTTGCGCTAGGTAGGAGGCCTGTAACCGCGTTTACATTGGCAAGATTGATTGCGCCAAAACCGAGCGCAGTACCTGCTGAATCGACACGCAGCACTTGATTCGCTGTGCCGGTAATCGCAGCACCGTTTGCTGCTGTGGCTGTGGAATTGCCAAACACCGACAATCCCGCGATCTGCTGGAACTTAGCGTAGTTGACCGCGTTCGCTGTAATCGTTAGCGCACCAGCCGCCGTAATCGTGGCGTCGGTTGACATCGACACGAACACCGGGACTCCACCCGCGCTGCCCACAACGATCTGTCCGGTTGTTGGTGCAGCGGTCTGCCCCATCGCGGACGCACCGCCATAGAACAATCCGTTTGTGGTCCACGCTGAGAGCCCAGTGCCACCGTTGCCGATCGGTAGGATTCCGCTGACATGGTTGGTCAGGGTTATTTTGCCCCATGCAGGAGCAACTCCAACACCCCCGGAAATCAGCGCGTTACCAACCGCTACGTCAGCCAACTTCGAGAGCGCGGTAGAAGTGCTTGCGTAGAGGATATCTCCGATCGCGTAAGATGACTGCCCAGTGCCGCCATTGGCTGCAGCAAGCGTCCCCACAACAGCTGCAGAGGCACTGATGTCGATGGCTCCAAACGCTGGAGCGCCACCACCACCCGGAACGCGCAGCACCGAGTACGCAGCACCGGCTCCAATGAATCCAATCGTCGTGAGGCCTGAGGCATAGGGGATCGTGTTCGCCGTGTAGTCGCTGCCCTGAGCGAAATTGAACTGGCCGCCTACGAGGGCCATGCCTCGACCAGCACTGTACGATCCGGCACCGCTGAACTGCGTCCAAGTTAGAGAGGTGGTATCAAGAGCCACCGTCGCATCGGCACTCATCACCCACCCGGTGTCCGCGTAAACAGTGCCTTCCTCGATGAAAGTAAACGATCCAGGGGATGCTTTGGCGCTCGTGTTGAAATCGGTGGCACGAGTCAGCACCCATGCCGAACCGTAGCTGCCGATTGCTGTGACGGTATAGATGCCGTTTTGACTGGCCGTTGTGCTGTTCTTGACGAGAACGCGATTGGCGACGGCTAACGTAACGCCATCGATGACCAGCGGCACTGATGGGCCGGTGATCGTCAGGGAACCAGCACTGTACGTACCACCAAGATCGGCGGTCGTGGACGCACGGCAGGACTGCTTGGGATCGAGCCCCTGAGCTGTCGAGTCAACGTAGCGTTTGTTCGCTGCGTCCGTGTCTGCAGTTGGGTCGGCAAGACTCGTGATCTTGTATCCACCGAGACCAACATCAGCTCCAGCAGCCGCAAATCCAGAGATCGGTATCGTGTTTTTGGCGACAGCCGAACCAACGCCGCTAGACCCAACGATGAACGAGCCGTTCGCTAACGTGATTTCCCCCGGAACTACGGTCAGAGACGTGACGTTTAGCGCGACCGCGCCGGTTCCATTAAATGAAACTGTAGCGGCAGTCGCTTTGCCGGTGACCGAGAAATTTTGCGGGGCGTTAAGCTGAGCGGCCAGTGATGCAACACCAGTCAGGCTTGCCGTAATTGTACCGGCTCCGAAATTTCCACTCGCGTCACGTAGGACTGCGGTAGAAGTCCCTGAAACATGGGTTATCGATAGCGGGTAGATGGCTTGCCAACTCGTTCCATCACTCCATTTCAGAAGGTTGTTGGCCGTGTCCATCCAGAACGCACCCTTCTGACTGGTTGCGGCGTAAGGCTGTGCAGCGTTGTTCTGAGTCCTGAACTGGACGATCTCCAGTCCGCCCATATCAATCGGTGAGTAGAATTTCATTTTAGTCTTTTAGTTTACGTATGCTTTACCGGAATTTTCTGAAAATAGAGTCAGTGTGCAGGTGTTGTTGTCGATATATTCCACATCACCGAAAAACACGTTCTGAGACATGTCAACTGCGGTGACAGAGGGATACCATCCTAAGTTGTGTTGGATCGTCCACTTAGAGCTTGGGAAGCCCTGGTTGTGAACGTATCGAGCACTCTTGATGATCGCCTGTACGTCAACTGCGTTGACGCTCCCAGAGTCAATCTGATCGATCTGACTCTGTAGGTTCTCCACCTGTGATGAGACGATGCTTTTGATACCGGAGATCTGCCTGTTGATGATCGCAACAGCCGCGTCAACTGCGCTCGCAATCTTCTCGGTCGGATCGATCGTGATGCTTGTCGTCTGCCCACCGACAGGGATCGGGAATTGCGCCTGAAAATTCGTTCGCCAACGATCAACCTCTTCCGAGAAATCCTTAATCGACTGTTCCGTTAGCCGATTAGGCAGCTTCGGAAAATCAGGCACCACGATGTCAGCAGTGCCCAACCCGGTATTAGCCCCTAACCCCTTTCCTGGGGTGGAAGCCAAACGGTTAATTAGGACTGCCTTGGCATTGGAGGCCATTGGCTACAGATTGCCAAGAACGTCCAACGCTACAACTCGAAGTCGTTCCTGGAACCCTTTCTTTGTAAGTCCAAGCGATGCTCTGTAAGAAGCTGCTGCCTTGCTCTGTAATAAACTGCGATTGCTGTAGGCCTCTCTCATCGCCGCAATGACGCTGTCCTTTATTGGCTTGGCTCCACGACCAACACCTTCGTAAGGATGATCTAGCGGAGCAGGGACCATCGTGTAGTCCAAATGCCATGATGTTTCCGGGGTCGTGAAGTCTGCAGGGCCTCCCCAAGGAACTATGATCGACGGCCTATTAGCTGCCATTAGTTCGCAAGCTGGAAAGTTCCATCCCTCAAGGCCTGACAGGAACACGCCGCAGTGATGTTTGGAAAGCATCTGTTCATAGACCTCCTTAGGGTAGTCTTCATAAATGATCTCGATGCGCGGATCTTTGACTTCGCGTCGGAAGCAGTCCGGGTTGCTCTTAATCGTTAGCTGAACATCTTTCTCGGAAGGGAAGGCTAGCGAGAAGTACTCCATTAGCTCACAGATGCCTTTGCGTGATTTGACGCCGCTGTCTCGACCGACGCAGATAAACTTGAAGACGGAATCCTCTGGCATAGGGGACCACTCCGCCTCTCCCCACAAAGGAACAAGATGAATCGGCTTTCGGTATCCGCTGTTCCTGAACAACTTTAGGTTCATTGAACAGGGAACAATTAGGGACTTTGCATCCATGAATCCGAATGCGCTCTCTGGAAGAGCATCAGGCTCCCACATCGTAAACCTAACCGGAGAAGGACCAGATTGGCTGGGAGCGATAAGTATAAAATCAGGATATTGATCTCGAGACACATGTATCATGTTCAACGCAGCCATGCACTCCATTGCAAGGCGACCGTACCCTGTCGCTTCATTTGCTTGCGGCGTATAAAACCGTAACGGACGCCAAAACGGCATCGTTCGATTATTTAGAGGCGGCCGAACATTAACAGTCAGCATGCGTCTGGGGCAGTCAGTCGCGGCTCATTGACAAATTTCTGTTGACGACGGCAAGCCCATACCAAATTTGAGACCGAGTCCACGTAGGCCTTTGTCGCTGTCTGGAATGTGCCCATGTCCTTTGTCTCGCGACGAGCCACCTGCGACTCCAGATATAGCTCAACTGTGCTCACTACGTCTCGATCCTGAAACGTAGCAGGGAGGACTGTACCGTCTTCAAACGTGCGCCGAATACCGTTCCACTCGACGACAACTTGCTCGGTGCTCTCGATGGATGGGAAGATGTAGATTGTTCCGCGATTGAGTGACCAGTAGCCCTTCTTGTTTTCGGTTCGATAGTCTTTGTCTGTAGACGGGCTTCCTGTGACATAGAGGGGTGATCCAGCAGCATGGTTAAGCGTGTATGGATTCATGCCGTACGCATTCTCTGAAATACAGCATCGGTACGAATTGATCATGTCGTTCATCCGGTTCTGATCGATGTAGGCGTACTCAACCTCTGAACAGCCTTGATCTATCAGCATGGTGTACACCCGTTCAATGTTACCATCTACCGTGTCGAAGGTGCTTGAACCGCAATGGAACAGCGTTGATGACTGAGCTATGTAGTCTGCGTTATCGGTACGCAGACATGGGATCTTTGTCTGTAGATCGATCAGAGCATCCTTGACCGCAAGCTTGTGGACATTGACCAAGTTTTCAGCCTCACCTTCGGGGAAGACGGCTGCGCTGATCAGGGTGTAGTATTGAGCAAATGTCATCTCGCAAGCCTTCCGCGCTGAGACTCCAGTTCGGCGATCTGAGAGTTCAACATGCTGATGGTTGGGTTGTCCGTAGCAAGAATGGCGCGTTCCCTGACAGATCGAATCTGCTGAGCAAGCATGCCATCGAAAGTCTGGTACGCTGCGTTGACTGCAAGACTGGAATTCCTGACACGGTTGAAAGCGAAAAGCAGAATCAAAACCCCTATGCCAATTAAACCGATGCTCACGCCGATTGGGATTGAGACCTCCTTCCTATCGGCGGTCGCCGTCTTTTCGGCGTCTGCTGCGTCCACGTTCGATGTATAGCGGGTTTCCTCGCGGTAAGGCTGGTTGACAGGTTCTGGAGCGGGTTCGTGCGACACGCGAGGAACTTCCACCACCCTCACTTGGACCACAGGAACTGGAGGTGGATCAACTTGCGGAATCTTCAGTTCCACTTTATTGCCCAGCCCACCGACATGAAGCTCTGCAATCGGACCTTTCGGCTGCCCATGGACGATCTTTGAGAACTGCTCACTCGACTTAAGACTTGCAGTCGCGGCCTCAGCGGTAGTGCTTGATCGCCGAGAGGTTTGTGGAACGAGAACTCCACAGCTAGTAATCAAGAGGACGATGGTTAGGAGAAAGAGTTTCATTAATCGTCAATGTTTACGCCGAGTTGATGCGCTTTAGCTCTTAGGATTTTGAGCTCTGCATTGGTCTTTTTCATGTTCAATCGAGTAAGTCGAATCGCGTAGACGCTTGCAACTGTTGCCGCTATTGCTGCCGACACTTGAATCCAAGTCGGCATGTTGAAAAAATGAGAGACGGTCACGGCTAGAATACTGCCAAGCGAAAGCACTCCAGACTTTGTGACCACAATATCGGTGGCGATGCTCTCAGTAATCATGTTTGGTTAGCGTTTGACTTTCCCTACAGACGGACGAGACACGTTTACCTCAGTAGAAATTGGCGCGTTTGATTCAGCCGCAATGGTTGGTACTGGCTTCTTGGCCTCATCGGCGACCGGAGCAGCAGCTGCGTCGTGGCGGTTTACCATCTGTTGAGCTTCCGCTAAGCTCATCCCCCCCCGAACTACTGAGTCTAGCCGCCGCTGCGATTGAGGCTTCGAGTTCACGACGCTGTTTTTTTTTAAAACCTCATCGTACTGATCTAATGTAATTTCCCAGATTCCTCCACGTCGCTCGCGAATCCGTGTTTCAAGAGCTTCTATGATAGCTGGATCATCGGTTGCGATAACTCCTTGCCCCGCTTCATGCTCGATGAATGGAACGGCTTCTCCGGCAACATAGATGAGGTTGTAGATAATCGACTTTCCGAAGTGCCGCATAAATAAACTCTTGGTTAGTGACGGGTTGCTCGCAACTCAAAGTCTTTCATCCAACAAAAAAGGCGGCTGAGCCGAAGCCCAACCGCCCTGTGTTAAGACCGATTAGACGTAGAAGGTGCCGTCGTTGCTGCCGGTTCCTATCGGCGCAGCGGAACCAATATTCTCCAGCACAAAGCTGGTAGTCTCAGCCTCAAGTACCGACGTGTAGGTCGTGCTCGTCAGCTTGGTGGTTCGGCTCGGAACCTTCATCACACAGCTATAGGAGTCATCCACAGCCGCAAGCTGCTTCAGATCGCCAGTCTTGTTGGTGACGGTGTTGGAATCGATGATCCCCTGGTAGACATTTTGCCAGTCGATGGCCCACAGCATGCGGCCCGAAGACTCGAATCCAGCCGCTTTGTGGGCGGAGAGCATGTCGTCGAACATGCGGTGGGTCACGATGCGGAGCTCCACCTGAGGGTAGTCCAACGTGAACTTGTAGAACTTGAATCCGAACGGACCCTGCTCACCGCCCTGATTCAGCTGCATGGTCAGACGGAACACGTCGGAGCCGTACTTCGTCTTGAAGTAATTCACCATGCCGATGATGAACTGGTTGGCAAAAAACGAGTCAGTAAAGAGCTCGATGATGTCCGCCTTAGTACCAGCCGCTTCACGCTCACGCTGCAGTTTGTAAAGCGAGTTGAACAGCTTGTGCAGGTTGAGGGTCTCACCCTCCAAGTCAACAACCTGACCGCACTCAGCCATCTGCTCGTAGATGCCGGTCGCATTAGCTTTGCGGCCAATGCACTTGCCCTCAATCGGGATGTTTAGAGAGGCCGAGGTGGGAACAGTGATCTGAGCCAGATCCTGATAGAGAGCAAGCGTCTGGTTAGGAAGCGCCTTGTTAAAGAAGAAGGCGTTCGCATGGCGGCGCTGGAAGTCCTCAATGATCTGCTTGTTGAGCTCAACCTGAGGTACGTCGCCGAATTCCTTGAAGAACGGATTAGAGTCGCGCAGCGCACTTAAGTACTTCTGCGTGAGCTCGTCTTCACAGATCGAGTATCGGGTGGTCTCGATCCAGAACGGCAACAGCTGGTTGTTGTTGAGGCCAGGAATCTCAGAGCAGAAGCTCTCGTAATCGGACACGTTTGCAGTGCCGCGCAACAGCAGACCAAGAACATCACCAGCCCCCAGAGTAGTCGGGATCTTCGACTTGTTAGAAATCGCTGGAGCAGCGTTGTTGTAGAACACGCTAGCGGAGTTCTGCGGCATCAATGTGCATGGCAGATACGAACCGTTGCCATCGCTAGCAACCGTGCCGACAGTGGCGACAACAAACGAAAGGCGGTAAGCCGTATCTCCAGTTCCCGCAGAACCAGCGTTTTTACCATTAACGAACACACGCAGTCCGACCGGGAACCAACGAGCATCAGACGGGGCGCTGCCCTGACTGTAGATCTTGACCGAGAGGGCAGTGGTTTGACTCACACTTGCAGTGGAGCCGACAACACGCACGGTCCAATACTCGGTGTTCAGTTGGCGCTTGCGACCCATCTTAACAAACGGGCTAATCTCCCAGAGGCCGCCGTTGACTTGCTGAACGCTCAGGCGCTTTCCGCCCATAACGCGCTTGTTTGCCTGAAGGAAGTCATACAGACCGTTTTGGCGTACGCCGACGGCCTTGCCGAGAAAATCGGCAGAGATGAGGTTCCCGAGGATGCGGTAGTTTGAGTCGCTTGATCCGTAGATCGTAGCGAGATCAGACGACGTCACCTGCGTTGCGGTACAGGCAGTAACAGCGCCACAGGATGCGATGTTAGTGCTTACCGCTGGAGCGCAGCGGTTAAATAGATTGGTCGTATCGATTCCAGCCATAGGTTTTTAATCTTTCGGCTGTGATCATTACACGGTTAGCTATGTCTTAGGAATAGGGTCAGGTGTTTTATAGGGATGACCTAGTACTGGAGTTAATTGGCCAAATAAAAAAGCCGCGCTTGTTAGACGCGGCTTGTGTTAAACGGTTGTAAGTTATGTTATACTGGGAGACCTATTGAATCCCAGAAACCCTTTGGTATGCCATTGAATGATGTCTCCTCAGCCTTTTCATCCTTACGCCCAGTAGGTTGAGCTTTTACCGACGGAGCTGACTGACTTGGTGTCGATTTGACTGTAGCTTTAGGAGAGGATTCACTCTCCGACTTTGTGAAACCCATGCGCTTTGCGTAGCTTTCCGCTTTTCTTTCGATGTCAGACTTGATTCGAGACGCCTCATAGTTAGCTGTCTTGATGATCAGCTGAGGAACCAAGCTCTCGTCTTGAATTGTGTAATGCCGCGACCTCTGTGAGGTGGGCATGTTCGCGAAGTCGTTCATGGTTGCGAACCTGCGACCGTCCTCTGTAACAGGGCGCTCATCACGCGGAACTGACTTGAGTATATTTTCAACCCGCATCGCTGCGTTCACAAGAGTCTGAACCTCTCGTGACTTGTTGCTGTAGCCGGACGGATTGTTGATGACGCGGACGGCTGCATCGAGAGCAGGGATGCTCCACTCCTCAACAATGCTCACGGCCTCCATTGCAATGGGATCGCTTTTAATATCTGCAAGCGCCTTTGCACGATCTGAGTCATACATGTCTACGAGATCAGGGCGCACGGCCGCTAGGAGGCTCTTAGAGCTAGCGTCATCTAATTCGCGACGGATGGGTGCGAGTTGCGCTTCTGCTTTCGAGCGGCGAATCTCATCGATCTCGTTGCCGTATCGCTTTGTAATCCGCTCTTCCGCCTCGGTGATGGCTTGTTCTTTTAGGATCGAGCGGTCGGCCTCTTTGAGATGCTTTTCTGTGACCTCGATTGAGTTGTTATCGATGAACAGCTTGTGGTCGTGATCATCCCAAGAGAAATCAACGCCCGGATTCTCTTTGCGCCACTTCTTCTCGTAGTTGCGCTCGTTTTTTGCGCCTTCCAGAAACTCACGAGCCAGGTCTCGACCGCGGTAGTCGTTGGGATGAAGTCGCTGAACCTCTAAGAGACGCTCAACGTCTTCTTTGGCATCTTCAGGGATGCTGACTTCCGATGCCTTGGCAGCCTCTTGAGCAGTTCGCTCCGCATGCACTCGCTTCTGGTCTTCGATCTGCCGATAGGTCTCAGCAGCAGCTTCGGCGGCGGCCCTGCTAGCAACCTCAGCAACCTTCTCAGCGGTGATCCTGTTTCGGCGAGGCGTGGGGACAAACTTCTCGTCCTCAAGATCTTCGTTAGGATCTTCGGATTTAGCCTCCGGCTTAACGGTCTCTCGGAATTCAGACTTCTTCTCGGCCTTCTTGGTAGGCTTAGCCTTCTCCTCAGCCTTAGGCGGAGTGTTGGCGGCGTTTTCCTCAGCCACCTTCTCCTCTCCAAGGAGGCGGTCGAGCAGCATCATGCTAGCCTCTTTTGCGGCCTCATCCATTGCTGCGGTGTTGTCGCCCTGCTTCGTGTCAGGAGGGGCGTGAAAAGGCGTTTGGGCCTCGGGAGCATCGGGTTGAAACCCAATGTCGTTCTGTTCTTCAGTGATCATGTTTATCTGTAATTTGTACCTCGGCTGTACGGAGCTTGAGCTTATCCGACAGCACCTCATTCAGGACGTTGAGACACGTTTGATAACGTGCGGCCTGAACCAATGCGCTTGCGGCTCGATGGTCTAGACCAGCCTGGGTGGAAAGGACGCTTGGGTTGCGAACTACGACATTCGCAGCCTCAGCCTGTAGGGCCGTAATCTCAGCCAAAAGGCATTGTTTCAGGCGAAGGCATTCCGGCTGCAGCAGCCATTTGCTGATCTGCAGGGTTTCCGCCTCCGGTATAAACTTGGTTAGGACTTCCAGCATTCTGTTGTTGGGCTATGTCGATGATTTTGAACAACCGCATTACCGCCTCGGCTTGCTTGTCTTGCCGCATTGCTAGCTGTTCGAGAGCTTGGATTGTCTGCTGCGCCTGAGCTTGCATGGGCTCGACAAGATTCGTGCGGAGCTCTTCTCCCAGCTGCATGATCTTGCCGTCCACAACCTGAGTCGCCATCTGAGCGAGTTGCTGTTGCACTTGAGCCGCTTGCTCCTCCTGAGCTTTCTGAGCTTCCTCAGGGTTCTCTGGCTGGTTCTTTGGCAGCTGAATGCGCAGTCGGAAATCTTTTGGCGCACCGCTATAGACGAGAATCTGATTGAACAGCTCGATCAACTGCTCAAGACCGGCAGCTTCCGATAGCGCGGGGTTGGAGAAGATCGACTGGAAAGTCTGGATCATCGTGGCCGCAATCTTCGAGTCCACGATGCGATCAGCACCTTCTCGATCGCTGGAGAACCCATCAACGCGCAACGCATCTTTGTTTCCTCTAATCCCCGCTTTGGCGCTTCGAGACTCTGGCTCATCCACCTCAAATCCCATGTCTTCAAGGGACTTCCTCTTGGTGTCATCCATGTCGGCGACATCCGCCAGAACCTCGTCCGATGAGTAAGCCAGGAACGCTTCGTAGAGCATTTTCTTACGTGCTTTCATCGCGCCATCGATAAAGCTGCCAGTAAGCTCAAGCCGGTTGCTGGTGTTGGACGCTACGATACGCACCTCTTCAGCCGTCTGCTCGTGCGAGGCCGGGAACCCAACCTCTTGCGGGGAGTAGCCAAGAACCCGCTCCATCATCTGAAGTAGCTGGTTGATGCCACCGGCGATCTCCGTCGAATTACCCTGAGGGAGGTTTACAGGCGTGAACGCATCACGTTCCGATTGCTGCTGCCAGGACAGTTCTCGCTTGCTGTACGGGATGTAGGACACTCCGCGATACTTCTTCTCTCCGAGATTGCTAATAAGGTCGATGTACTTCTGGTCAACCACATCCGCGTTCCAGAATACAACGCGCTCCAGGTTCTGCTTCACGGTCAGAATATACTGAGTGAGCATGTTGGAGATGTGATCTTGGAACGGCAGGAGCTCCAGAGACAGCGACGAGTTGTGGGCACTGCCTTGATCCGCGTCGTACATGTAGGCTACCAGCGGGTTGTAGGCGAGGGGAACAGCGTGGCTGACAGTGTGCGATCCTGTGTGGATGAACCGCATCCAGACGGGGTGATCGTAATCGAAGAGATCCCACTCAGATGGGATCAACTTCGAGAAGTGGGATACCACGGTGACGCCCTCATCATTGTGGTTTAGCGTGTAGCGATAAGCATTCTTAAGGCGATCATCCTCACCAGTACCCGGCGCAAACATCCCTGTTTGAGGGAACTTTAGAGCGCACGGGAAAAGTTCTCGGTAGAAGTTGTACTTCGCGTCAACCCACGAGCCGTACTTAAACTGGATGTTATCTGTGTTCCAGAACTGTTTGTTGTTCTTTACGTCTTTAAACCTCTGAACATTCCAGAACCCGGCGTACTCACAGCCGGTATCCGTGTTCATTGTGGTGAGGCGGTTGGTCAAGTCCCAGAACACGCGGCTCGGGTGAGGGATCTCAAATCGAACGCCTTCCTTTACGGTGCGCTTGACCTCTTTCGACTTCTCCAAAAAGATCTGCTCCTCACGGTAGAAATCCTCCGCAGGGAAGTTGATACAAGTGCCGTACTTGAGCATCTGTAGAATCGACTGCCTCTCGTCCTCGCGATAGCCCATCTCCTGCACCATGCGCTGAATGCGGCTGGTAATAATCTCACAACGCAGACGGTTCGGCGTCGTCATTGACACCGGCTCATACTTGTAGAGAGGAAAGATGTCTCTGTCAGAAAACAGCTTTGCCCAACGCATTTTGGTGTAGGCCTGAACCAGCGGGACAAAGATGTGGAAGAAGGTGGGAAGATCTAGCTTCATTACGGGTTTGCCGTCCCGCCCACAGACCGCCGATCCATCCTTGTTACACATCGGAACAAGCATGTTCGTGAGTCGATTTGCCATGCCCCACGTTTTCATTGCGTCCAGAGCCTTCTCACCAGACACACCACTAGACAGCAGACCTTCGACTAATGTGTAAGTTATCTGCCGCTGCGACACATCATAAGCCTGATCAATCGCATACCAGAGACGAGCGTCGTCTAGATTACGGCGTATGCCTTCATCGATGCGCGACGAATTTAGG
>Ga0255100_1000786_pt1 | contig 12356 bp, 13 predicted proteins | sample Colum_Colum_RepB_2_FD_188449 | JGI IMG/M metagenome (GOLD analysis project Ga0255100, IMG submission 188449) | Freshwater microbial communities from Columbia River, Oregon, United States - Colum_Colum_RepB_8d | ecosystem: Environmental > Aquatic > Freshwater > River | place: USA: Oregon...
CTGCAAGGCGTCGTAACAGACCATGTGCTGGCCGGCGTGGAACTCGACGAGGAAGCGGTCGAGTGTTTCCCGCGCAGAACCACTGGTGCGCTGAGCAGTCTCGTGTTGGAGAATGAGCGACTCCACCGCGTGCAATTGGTCGCCAGCGCGCCCGGCGCGGTCGAGCAGGTCTTTCACGGTCTGGCGCATTTCCTCCGGGCCGAGGCGATTTGGTTCCAGCGCGCCGTCGGCCAGCAGGTCGCGGCAGAGCGAACGCAGCGTGGCGGCGAAGTCTTTGAGTTCCGCCGGACGGTCTTCGGCCAGCTCGCGGAGCATTCGCAGCAGGCGATGCAGCGGCGGGGCGATGAGGACGAAGTTTTCATCCAAGCTCACCCGGCGTGGCTCCAGCCAGTGGACTTCGAGCAGCTTGTTGAAGAACTGCGCGGCGCGCTGTTGCAGGTCGCGGAACTGCCCGCCCTCGTCCTCGTCGAGTTGGATGTCGGGATGCTGGGCGAGCACTTCGCGAATCAACAGCCGCGCCTCGTCATGCGGCACCTGCCCGCTCTCGTCCGCCGCCTCGACGAGCCGCTCCGCGCAATCCACATAAACCGCCGCCGTGGGGCGCGCGAGCGGGCGGAAGAAGCCGCCGTTAAGCAACGGTCCTAGCCGCGTGCCCAGTGAAGTTGTTTGCGGAACAGGCATGACGAGTTCACAGCCCCAGCTTCTTAAACCGGTTGTTCACTTCCTTGAAGTGGAAGTCGAGGGAGCAAAGTTTCTCCAGCTCGCCTTTCTTGAAGTGATTCGCCACGTCGGGGGAAGCTTTGAGCACTTCCAAAAAGTCCGCGTCGTCGCGGCCGGCGTGCTTCACCTCCCAGGTTTTCATGGCGGCGTCCTGGCAGAGCTTGTAGGCGGCTTCGCGGGTCAGGCCTTTGCGGATGAGCGCGAGCAGGACGGTCTGGCTGTTCCACATGCCCAGCGAGAGGCCGAGGTTGCGCTTCATGTTCTCGGGATAGACGGCGAGGCCGTCCATCATGCGCGTGAGCAGGCCAAACATGTAGTCTAGCAGCGTGCAGGAGTCGGGGAAGATGATGCGCTCGACGCTGCTGTGGCTGATGTCGCGCTCGTGCCAGAGGGCGACGTTTTCCAGCGACGCCATCGCGTTGCCGCGCAGCACGCGCGCGAGGCCGGTAAGGCGTTCCCACGTGATGGGGTTGCGCTTGTGCGGCATGGCGCTGCTGCCTTTCTGGCCCTTGGTGAAAGGCTCCTCGGCTTCGAGCACTTCGGTGCGTTGCAGATGGCGAAACTCGACGGCCCAGCGTTCGATGCTCGCGCCGACGAGGGCCATCGCGAGTTGGAATTCGGCGTGGATGTCGCGCTGCACGACTTGCGTGGCGATGGGCGCGGGGCGCAGGCCAAGTTTCTTGCAGACGTAGGCTTCCACGCGCGGGGACAAGTGCGCGCTGGTGCCGACCGCGCCGGAGATTTTGCCGACGGCCACGACTTCGCGAACGCGCTCCAGCCGCTCCAGCGCGCGCCCAAACTCATCGTGCATGAGCGCGAGCTTGAGCCCGAAGGTCGTGGGCTCGGCGTGGATGCCGTGGCTGCGGCCGATGCAGGGGGTGAACTTGTGCTCCTTCGCCCGCTTGGCGATGGCGGCGCGGGCGGTCTTCACATCGGCGATCAGAATGTCCGCGCTCTGCACCATCTGCACGGCATAGCAGGTGTCGCCCACGTCGCTGCTGGTGAGGCCGAAGTGGAACCACCGGCTGGCGTTGTCGTTGATCTTCTCGGCGACGGCGGTGGTGAAGCCGATGACGTCGTGGTTGAGGATTTTCTCCAGCTCCTTCTGGCGGGCGACCAGCCCCGGCAGGTCGGCGAACCAAGCGTCACAGCCAGCCTTGATCTTGGCGAAGTCCCTAGCGGGAACAATCTTCTCCTTCACGAGCGCCTCGCTGGCGAGAAGCTCGATTTGGAGCCAGAGCTTGAGTTTGTTTTCGTCGGTCCAGATGGCCCGCATCTCGGGGCGGGAATAGCGCGTAATCATGCGGCCCAAGGAGAAAGGAAAAGGGTGAAAGGCAAAAGGGGAATCCGCGCCCGGACAAATGAAAATCCCGCCGCAGTTGCCCGCGACGGGATCTCACAAAAGTGGGAGAAGACTCAGCTCAAGGCTGGTCGTATTGGCGCAAGCTGCGCAGCCAGATGTTGCGGAAGCGCATCGGGTTGTTGTGGTCCTGAAGCTGGATGAAGACCTCGGGCGCGTGCGGCTTGCTGTAGTCGCCGTTGCGCTGGTGCGGGGTGTTCCCCTGATATTCCTTGCGATGATGCACCACCACGCCGTTGTGGATGACCGTCACCGCCGCCTTCTTGGCGATCTTGCCGTCGGCATCCCAGCGAGGCGACTCGAAGACGATGTCATAGCTCTGCCACTCGCCGGGCTTCTTGCTGGCGTTGACCAGCGGCGGGGACTGGCCGTAGAGCGCGGCGCACTGGCCGTCGGGGTAGGTCGGGTTCTCGAAGGAGTCGAGCACCTGCACCTCGTAGATGCCGTTGAAGAGCACGCCGCTGTTGCCGCGGCCCTGGCTGTTGCCCTCGACCTTCGCGGGTGTGGCGAACTCCAGATGCAGTTGAAAATCCGCGAACGAGTCCTTGGTCTGGATGCTGCCGGACTTCGGGGCGACTTCCATGTATCCGTCTTCGAGCTTCCATCCCGCGTCGCCCTTGCCGCTCTTCCACTTGGACAAATCTTTGCCATCAAAAAGCACGGTGGCGTCCGAAGGCGGTGGCGCGAGGTGGCTGAACGTCGCGCCAGGCGTGACTGCGGGCGGCGCGGGGCGGGTGCCGTCGTGGACGTGCCACTTGGTGCCGGGGATGAGCGGTGAGGTGGCTTCGTAGCCGAGGCTCTTCTTGGCCGCATCGGCGGCGGTCAGCGCAACGGCGGCCCCGACGATGACCGCCGGGACAATGAATTTAGGGGAGAGGAATTGCTTGAGCATGGGGCGCATGATTTCGGCAGGAGGGAAAAAGGCAAGCCAGTTTCCCGCCCAAGCAGACCCAGGGAACAACGGAACCCCGCCCCGCGCTACGGCGAGACGGCCAAGCGCTCTTCGGTCGCGGCGCGGCCCATGATCACGCCCTGCTCTTTGTAAGTCTTGAGCATGAAATGCGTGGAGGTGGAGATGACGCCCTGGATGGTGGAAAGCTTCTCCGCGACGAAGGAGGCCAGCGCCCGCAAATTGTTGCCCTCCAGCACGACGAGCAAATCGTAGCCGCCGCTCATCAGGTAGCAGGACTTCACCTCGTCGTATTTGGCGATGCGCTCGGCGAGCCGGTCGAAGCCCCCGCCCCGCTCGGGCGTGAGTTTCACTTCGATGACCGCGCGCACGGTGTCGCCGCCGACCTTCTCCTCGTTCAGCACGGTGCGGTAACCCAGAATGGTGCCGTCCGCTTCCAGTGCCCGCACCTTCGCCGCGACTTCCGCCTCGGTGAGGTTGAGCATGGCGGCGATCTGGGCCGGCTTGAGCGAGGCGTCGTTGCGGAGCAGTTTCAGCAAAATATCCATGTGCAAGGTGTAGCGGGAAGGCACGCGACTGCGAAGACTTTTCCATGTCGTGTGCCGTTCGATGCTGCTTAAATCCAGCCCCGCCAGCCATGAAAAGCGCTCCGTCCGCACCACCAATAGTCTTTCACAACGGCACCGTCGTCCTGCCGGACAAGCTACTGCCTGACGCGGCCGTCGTCTGCGAGGGCGACCGCATCAAGCGTGTTGGACACCTCCGCCCGCTGCCGCGCGGCGCAACGCTAGTTGATGCCAAAGGCGGCTACATAGCGCCCGGTTTCGTGGATATCCACGTCCACGGCGGCGACGGCGCGGACTTCATGGATGGCACGGCTGATGCGGTGCGCACCGCCTGCCGCGCGCACGCACGACACGGAACGACAACCATTTTTCCGACGACCACGACCGGCTCGCCCGAACAGCTTTCCGCGATGCTTCAGGCGTGTCTTGAAGTGCAGCGGAGCAGGACCGACGACGACGGAGCGCGCCTTGCCGGCGTCCACTTCTACGGCCCTTACTTCGCACCGGACAAGGTCGGCTGCCATTCGCAGGCGGGGCGCCGCAACCCGGAGGCGCGAGAGTATCGGCGGCACTTTGACACCAGCATCATCCGCATCGCGACGTGCGCGGCGGAGCTTCCGGGAGCCGAGGCGTTTTACCGCGAGGCACGCAAGCGCGGCTGCCTGATCACCTGCGGCCATTCGAACGCGACTTGGACGGAGATGGCTCGTGCCTTCCAAGCGGGCATGCGTCATGTGGACCATTTCTGGTGCGCGATGAGTTCGGTGGCGTCGCTACGGCAGCGCTACGGAACGCCGATGCAGGCAAGCATGGAGCAATTTGTCCTGGCTAACCCGGAAATGAGCACCGAGGTCATCGCGGACGGCTGCCATCTCGCGCCAGAGCTGCTGGAGTTCGCATATCGCCAGCTCGGCCCGCGCCGCCTGTGCCTCGTGACCGATGCGAACCGCGCGCTGGACATGCCGCCGGGACGCTACCGCTTCGGCTGCGCGGCGGACGGCGAGTGGATCGAGAGCGATGGTCGCGTGGGCTTTGTGCCCGGCGGTGGCGCGCTGGCCAGCTCCGTCGTCGGGCTCGACACGATGGTGCGGCACATGAAGGCCGCGACCACGGCGTCGCTCCCGGAAGTGATTCGCATGGCGAGCCTCACCCCGGCGGAGCGGGCTGGCATCGCCGATGAAGTGGGCAGCCTGTCACCCGGCAAACGCGCGGATGTGCTCGTGCTGAACCAGCGCCTGCAAGTGAAACGCGTGCTCCTCGGTGGCGTGGCTATGGCTGCGTCTTGATGGCAGTGTCACCGACGTGACAACCCGACGCGTGGATGGCGCTTGTGATGACGGACGACCGTGATGCGCATGGTGTCCGGGCGGAGACGGAAAAGAAAATGGTAGGGGAACCGCTTGAGATTGAATCGCCGGAGACCCGATTCCAAAGCATGGCAGCGCTCGGGGTGCTCGGCGGCGCGTTCAACTCCGGCCCGGAAATCAGCCCAAAAGTCGTCACCCAGCTTTTTGGAGACGCCGTCGTAGTAGCGCAGAATGGCGGACACATCCCGCTGCACGCCCGGGTGATAAACCACCCTCACGCGCGGCGCTCCAGCTCGATGCGGCGGACGAACTCAGCTTGGGAAAGCGGCTCGACGAGCCCTTCCTCCAGCTCCCGGTCACGTTGGGCCACCTCCTCGTCCGACACGTCGTAGGCCGAGCCAGGGAGTGTATCAAGCAGGGTCGTCACCAACGCCGCACGTTCCTGAATGGAGAGCGCCTTTGCTTCGTTCTCGATTTCTAGCAGGCTCATGAGTGGAACGTATTCAAGCTGGCCTTGGCACGCAACGCGCGTTCACGCCGAGTAGTCGAGATAGACCGTCTTCAGCTTCGAGTAGAACTCCACTGCGCCCGCGCCCTGTTCCTTGAACGAGTCGGTGCTGCTCTTCTTCACGCCGCCGAACGGGGCTTGGAGCGCGAGGCCAGTGGAAATCTGGTTCACCTTCACCACACCGGCCTGGATGCGCTCGGTGTAAAGCATGGCCTTCTTGAAATCGCGGGTGACCAGGCTGGCGCTGAGGCCCACGTCCACGCTGTTCGCGACGGCGAGCGCTTCGTCGAAGCTGTCCACGGGGATGATGCCGACGACGGGGCCGAAGACTTCCTCGCACGCGATGCGCGCGGCGGGCTTCACGTTGCCGAGCACGGTGGGCTGCATGAAGTGGCCGTGCGCAAGATCGCCCTCGGTGAGGCGCGCGCCACCGCAGAGGAGCGACGCGCCTTCCTGCTGGGCGATAGCGACGTAGTTCAAGTTGCCTTCGAGCTGCGCCTTGCTGACGGCAGGGCCCATTGTGACGCCGGATTTCAAGCCGTTGCCAACCACGATGGCCTTGGCCTTCTCAATGAGCTTCGCGGCGAACGCGTCCGCCACGCTGCGTTCGACGATGACACGGCTGGTCGCGGTGCAGGCCTGACCGGTGAGGCCGAAACCGGCGATGGCCACGAGCCGCGCGGCGAGGTCGAGGTCAGCGTCAGCGAGAACAATGGTGGGATTTTTGCCGCCCATCTCCATCTGCGCGCGGGCCATGCGCGGCGCGAGCTGCTGGTAAATCTGCGAGCCAACTCCGAGTGAGCCAGTGAAGGAAAGCGCGACGACGACGGGGTTGGTGGCGAGTTCGCCGCCAACTTCCTTGCCGTTGCCGATGACGACGTTCAGCACGCCCTTAGGCAAACCGGCTTCGGCAAGAATCTTAGCCAACTCACAAGTCATCGCGGGCGCTTGCGAGGCGGGCTTGATGATGACGGCGTTGCCGCTGACGAGGGCTGGGGCCATCTTCCACGCCGGGATGGCGATGGGGAAATTCCACGGCGTGATGAGCGCGACGACGCCCAGCGGCTCGCGGCGGGTGTAGAGCAACTGGCTTGGCAGGTCGTGCGGGATGGTCTGGCCGCCGAGCTGGTAACTCAGACCACCGAAGAAGCGGAAGATGTCCGCCGTGCGCTGCACTTCGCCGGTAGCCTCGGCGAGCGTCTTGCCCTCCTCACGCGTGAGCAGGTCGGCCAGCTCCGGCTTGCGCGCTTCGATGAGCTGCGAGGCTTTGCTCAAGACTCGGCCGCGCGCCACGGAGGTTTGCGCGGCCCAACTTGGAAACGCTGCCTGCGCGGCGGCGATGGCGGCGAGCGCATCGGCGCGTCCGCCCTGCGGATACTGCGCGACGGTTTCGCGCGTGTCGGCGGGGTTGAGGTTGGTGAAGGTCTGGCCGGACTGGGCGGAGACCCACTCGCCGGCGATGAAGTTCTGATAGCTACGCATGGGCGCGACTTAACACGCCTTTGCGGTGGAAGGAAAGTTCCAGTTCGTGCGGGAATCCCGCTCGGCACACGTGAAGACGGCGACTGCAAGTCGCCGGCACATGTCAGCGGCGGTCGTAAAGCATGCCGGGCACGCCGCCCTCCCAACCCTTGGGCGCGTTCCACGGGCGGGTGGAGGCGTTGTCGGGCTCGGTCGTTCCGCAACCCGTGGCCAGCAGCACCATCGCCAGAGCGGCGACAGCGAGCAGACTTCGTCCCAGCAGGCGCAGGTTCATATCACTTCTTGGGGGGAAGAGCGGTGGAGGAAGGTGTCAGGATGTCGTCGCCTTCTTGGATGTCGCTCTTCTTGAAACCGGCCATCACGTTGGCGATGGCGTAGTCCGTCTCCACCTTGGCGAGCTTCACACGGGCGACGAGCTTGCCGCCGCGGCTGATGGTCATCTCGCCGTTCTTGAGCAGGCCGTGATTGGCCCCGATGTCGAGCACCACGAAGTCCCACTTGGGGTCCACGGCGGACACCTTGCCAATAAGTCCGGACGGCAGCACGACCGCGCCCTTGGGATTCAGGAAGCTGTCGAGCTCGCCCTTGGTCTTGGTGAGCTGGACCATGGCCAGCCCCTGCTCTCTCTTGATGAGGGAGAGCTCATTGGTGGCCTTGGGCAGCTCTTCGTTAATCTGCCGGATCTTCGGCGGAGTCAGCCCGAGCTTGGCGAGGTCGAAGTATTCGGCGCTCTGCACCTTGATGGCCTCGGTCTCCTGCTTGGCCTTGTTGGTCTCCTGTGCGGCCGCCACCGCCTTCTGGCGTTCCGCGTCGGCAGCCTTCTTGGCGTCGTCCTCGGCCTTCTTCGCCGCCTCCACATCGGCCTTGCCCGCATCGCGCTCCTGCTCGGCCGTCATGGCACGGGCCTTCTGTTTGGCGTGCTCGTCCTTCTCCTTGGCCAGATCGGCGGCGACTTTTTTCTCCTTGGATTTCAGGTCTTCCAGCAGCGGTTTGACCTTCATCTCGCTGACCGCGATCACACCGGCACCGGCCAGAATCACGGCGAAAAGGATGAGCCTGAGGAACAGCATTGGGTTCGGTGTTTAGGTTAAATTGGCCATTATAATTAGGCGCTGCCGGGAGGGGTGTCAACGCTGGGGTTTGGCCAGCAGACTTCAGTAGAGGATGGTGAAACTCCCGTTCGGCTCGGCCACCGCCGCCGCCAGGCCCCAAACCGGGACGCCGTCGCGCCGCTGCGGCTCTCCAACGGGCCGGCCATCCGGGCCAAAGACCTGCCAAGCCAGCGCGCCACCGCGTTGCCAGGCGGTGCCTTCGGTCCAGACCAGCAGCGTTTCCCCGCTCGCATTGACGGCGAGCACCGGGTGCTTGCCCTTGGCCATGGTCGAAGGCCGCTGCGCCACCGGAGCGTTTGAAGCGGTGGCGCTCAGGCTGGCAAACTGCACCGGCCCGTCGGTCTCCCACGCCGCCAGCATCTTTCCGCCCGCCACCGTCATGAATTCCGAGCTCATCGGGCACTGGCCCAACCGCCAGCGATGCAGCGTGGTGCTGGTGAAGCGCCCGCCTTGATCCCGGGACACCAGCAACGTCATGTCCCGGTTCAACGCGCTGGCGGCCGTGCGATACACGGCAAACAGGTTGCCCTCGGCGTCCGTGAAGGCCCGCATCCCGCAGCACGCGCAGGCACCGGTCGGCTCCGGGTTCACGCCGCGCTCCCCGGCAAAGGTCCGGCCCTCGTCCTGCGACCGGGCGAGCAAGACGGCCCGGCCCGCCTCGCCAGCCTGATTGCCCGCCGGAGCACTGTGCCAGAGGACATAAACATTGCCGGCCAGATCGGCGGCCACCGTCCCGCCACCGTCGAGATGCTGGGTGGTGTTGACGAGGTTGCGCTGCGGCTCGAACGCCGTGCCCGGGTCAGTCATCCGGGTGTAGAGCAGGGGGGCGCTCTGCGTCGGCGGCTTGGGCGTGGCCTGTTGCGAGCCGTTCCACACCACATGGACGCGTCCACCTTTGCCAAGGGCGAATTGTGCGCCGCGGATCGTGCCCACCGCTACCGCGCTGCCGGGCTGGCTGTTGACGCGCAAGGGCGGGGTGAAGCCCTCGGCACCCCGGGCACGGCGGGAATAAAACACGTCACACGCCTTCGGCTCGCCCTTGAGATACACGAGGTGCAGCGTGCCCTGCGCATCCATGATGGCTTGGGGTTGCAAGGCTCCCGCTGGCACGCGCTGGAGACGCACTTCCGCGCCAAGCACGGAACTGGCATGCGCGCCGGCCAGCCAGACAATCGCAAACATCAACGAGGGCTTCATGGCAGGGGAGCAGAGCGCAAACTCCGCCCGGAGACAACTGTGGAGTAAACTCCCTGCCGCTGCGCCGACGGGATTACTTCGCGAACTCCACCGCGCGGGTCTCGCGGATGACGGTCACGCGAATCTGGCCGGGATATTGCATCTCGTCCTCAATCTGGCGGCACAAGTTGCGGGCCAGCGCCGCGGCCTGCTCGTCAGTGACCGCCTCCGGTTGGACGAAGACGCGGAGTTCGCGGCCCGCTTGCACAGCGTAGCACTTGTCCACCCCGGCGAAGCTGAGCCCGATTTTCTCCAGGTTCTCCAGCCGCTTCACGTAAGTGTCCATCGACTCCGAGCGCGCCCCGGGCCGGCTGGCGCTGATGGCGTCGGCGGCGCTCACCAGAATGCCCCACAGGCACGTGTGCGGCACCTCGTCATGGTGGGCGGCGACGCCGTTGACGATGTCGTCCGCCTCGCCGAGGCGCTTGAGAAATTCCGCGCCGATGATGGCGTGCGATCCCTCCATGTCCTGCTGGAGCGCCTTGCCAATGTCGTGCAGCAGGCCGGCGCGCTTGGCGGCGGCGATGTCCAGGCCCAGCTCTGCGGCCAGCAGGCCGGTGAGGTGGGCGACCTCCACGGAGTGGTCGAGCACGTTCTGGGAGAAGCTCATGCGGAACTTCAGCTTGCCCAGCACCTGCGCGATGTCCTCGTGCAACGGCGGCACGCCCGCGCGGAAGATGGCGTCCTCGCCGGCCTTGCGCACATTCTCATCCATCTCCTCCTTCACCTTCGCCACGACTTCCTCGATGCGCGTCGGGTGGATGCGACCGTCGAGGATCAGCCGCTGCATCGCCTCGCGGGCAATCTCCCGGCGCACTGGGTCGAAGCCGGACAACACCACTGCCCCGGGTGTGTCGTCGATGAGCACAGTCACGCCCGTGAGCGCCTCGAACGCGCGGATGTTCCGGCCTTCGCGCCCAATGATGCGGCCTTTGATCTCGTCGCCGGTGAGCGTGATGGTCGCCGTGGTGGTTTCGTAGGTGTGCTGCGCCGCGTAGCGCTGGATGGCGAGGGAAATGACGCGGCGGGCCTGCTCCTCCGACCGGTTTTTGGCGTCGGTGAGGATGCGCCGGGAAAGCTCGTTGGCATCGCGCAACGCGGCCTGTTCGCACTCCTTCAGGAACTGGGCGCGCGCATCGGCCTCCGTGAGCTGCGCCACGCGGGCGAGCTGTTCGCGGCGGGCGGCCGCGAGCGCCTCGGCCTCGGCGCGAGCTTTCTCCAGCGCGCATTCCCGTGCCTCCAACGCGGTCTGCTGGGCCTGGATGGCCTTCTCGCGCTGGAGGAAGCCTTCGAGCTGCGTGTTGATCAGCGTCTCGCGTTGCGCGAGCCGCTGCTCGGCGCCATTGAGCTCCTGCTGGCGGGTGACGTAGGCCAGCTCGGCCTGGCTGCGAAGCTTGATGGATTCCTCGTTGGCCGCCACCCGCGCCTCCCGGAGCAGGGCCTCGGCATCGCGTTTGGTCGCCTCCAGCCGCTCCTTCCGCTGGGCTTCCATCTCCTGCTGCCTTGCGCGCTCCTGGAACCGGGTGAAGAGATAGCCCAGCATCGCGCCGAGAACGATCCAGCCGGCTTCAGGAAGACCAAACGCGGCGAAGAGGCTCATGCGGGGGAAAGGGAGAATCGTCCAGCGTCCAACGTCCAACGTTTACCGTTCAACCCCCCGAAGCCGCCAGCCACCAGACGCCCCCCTGGACGTTGGAAGTTGAGCGTTGAACGTTGGACGTTATGCATTTTCGGCTTTGTGCTCTCTGCGCCCGGTCGTGGCTAATGCGCCTTTGCCGCAATCCAGCGCGCCGGGGTGACGATGTCATCCAGCACGATGTCGTGGGCTTCACACGGAACTTCAGCCATGATTTGAAAGTCGAATGCCACGCCAATTTTCCGGCCGCCAAAACCGGCCAGCAGCCGGTCGTAATGTCCCTTGCCGCGTCCGAGGCGATGCCCGCGAGCGTCAAAGCCTAGCCCCGGCACGAGCGCCAAGTCCAGCCGGTTCAACGGCACCACGGGGCAGATGGCCGCCGGCTCGCGCACTTGGAAGGGGCCGACGACCAGCTCTCGAGTGAGTTCGCAGACTTGCACGGCCTCATAGCGCTGCGCAGCCGCGTTGAAACGTGGCAGGGCGAGCAGTTTGCCATCGGCGAGCGCGGCAGCCAGCAGCGGGGCAACGTCCGGCTCGCTGGTGAGGGGGAAGAACAGCAGGACGGTGCGGGCGCTTTGCCACACGAGCGAAGCTAGTATCCGTGCGCACAATTGCGGGGAGGTAACAGCCCGCTCCGCCGCTGGGATGCTTTTGAATCGAGCGCGAATCTGTTCGCGCAGAATTGATTTGGCGGTGCCGGTCGGCGAAGTCATTTGAAGCAGCTCAACAATTAGCCCGCTAGAAATATGCCCTTCAGCGCCCGCGTCTCGATGTCGTGTGGGATCGGCGTGATATTTGCGATGCTGTAGGTGACATCAACGCTCGTGAGATAACCGCGTTGGTCGCAGATCAGTAGGAAGTTCAACTCGAACTCGTGATTCGTCTCGTATGCGAACTCGCAGAAAAGGCCCCTCTTGTCAGCAAGAGGGGATAAAATCACCCCGTCAGGAAAATGCAGGTCAAACGAGTGGCATCCGCAATCGCAGAGCGTGATGCTTGTGGCCGCCTCAATATGCTGCCGAACGAGTTCACGCTTTGGAAGGTCCACCGTCAGCAACAAAGCTAGCCAGCGTTTATGAAATTCGTCTCGGGTGGACATAACCAACGATGGCCTTGTTAGGCTGCGGGCATTTTGGGTGCTTTCGCGGCTTCGGTTTGCTGCCGCCATTTCTCCACGCGCTCCTTGATCTTCTTCTCCACGCCCTGCTCGGTCGGCTCGTAGTAGCGGCGCGTTTCGGTCAGGTAGTTTTGCGGGACGAAGTGCCCCTCGCCGTCGTGCGAATACTGGTAGCCCTTGCCGTGACCGAGTCGCTCTGCGCCCTTGTAATGCGCGTCGCGCAAGTGCTCGGGCACCGGCAGCGTGCGGCCGGAGCGCACGTCCTCCAGTGCGGCATCGATCGCCTTGTAGGCGCTGTTGCTCTTGTTGGCGGTGGCGATGTAGATGGCCGCCTCCGCAATCGGAATTCTGGCCTCGGGCCAGCCCACAAATTCCGCCGCCTGGTGCGCGGCCTGCGCCAGC
>Ga0255100_1000790_pt1 | contig 12314 bp, 13 predicted proteins | sample Colum_Colum_RepB_2_FD_188449 | JGI IMG/M metagenome (GOLD analysis project Ga0255100, IMG submission 188449) | Freshwater microbial communities from Columbia River, Oregon, United States - Colum_Colum_RepB_8d | ecosystem: Environmental > Aquatic > Freshwater > River | place: USA: Oregon...
GTTCTACGCTGAACGGTTCTGATCAATGACCTTTGGAACTTTAAAATAATCGCTGTCTTTGAGGGGTGCATTTTTAAGCGCGTCGTTTTGAGTAAGCGCTGGCTGAATAACATCTGGACGTAATGTAATGGATTCGTTAGTCATATGCACCAAAGGCTCTACGGTATCTGTAGGTATTTCATTAAGTTTTTCTACAAACTTGAGCATCCGATTTATGTCGTTTCGAATTTGTTCACGATCCTGTTCATTAAATTCAAGACGTGCTAAATGCGCCAGTTGATCTATAACCTTATCGTTTACTTCTTGAGACATTGTGAAACGCTGTGCAATTGCATAAAATTAAGAACTTTTTGTTTAACTTCTTCCAAGTGTTGATTACTAAGTCCTTGGGTTTGAATTGGAGGCCCAATATGTAATTCGGGAAATCCAGGCTGGCCTAAACTTTTAAAAAAACCCCCGTTTTGCAGGTATTTCCAATTATTTTTAAATGCTAAAGGCAATAGTGGAACTTGCATGTCAATAGCCAGTTTAAAAGGTCCGTTTTTAAATGGTAATAACTTACCGCTTGAACTGATGGTACCCTCTGGAAAAATAATCATATGCATGCCGTTACGAAGTTTATCGGCTGCCTGATCAAATGCAGCTTTGCCAGATGTTGGTCTTTTTCGGTCAACCGGAATATCACTATACTTAAAAAACATATTAAATAACGGAATTTTTAAAAGTTCCGCCTTTGCCATAAAAATTGAGGTTTGATTAAAAATTACTGGAAATAATAAAATGTCTAAGTACGAGCTGTGATTACAAACAAATACCACTGGTTTTGAAAAGTGATGAATTGCATTGTGATTTATTACTTTTGGAAATATCCCTACCAAACCACAAACGGTTTTAGATAATATTATTTTTAATATATATATACCCCGCTGAAAACGTATTTTAAATACAATCCAAAACAATGGAAACAATATTAAAAAAACAGTTGCAAAACAAAAGGCGAACCAGATTTTCCAAATGCTGGTAAGTATGCGTCTTAGTATTTCAAACATGCATTGAGGGTTTCCAAATTTGAAAACTATGCTTATAGCTATTTTTTTGGTCTTGTGTGCCTAAGGTTTCATCTGTTAATGTGAAGCCGTTGGTGCTTAAGTTTGGAAAAAAAACATCGGCCTGAAAACGATGCTGAATAAGCGTTCTATAAACACAGTCAGCCCATGAAAGCGTTTGCTCATATATGGAGGAACCACCAATTATAAAATAGGTTTGATCTTTAATGTACATCGTTTTGAATGCTTCAATAGATTTTAATGAAAGTGCTCCAGGAATGGTAAAACCCGATGCGCTGATTATTATGTTTTGTCGCCCGGGTAATATGCGGCCGATACTCTCGAATGTTTTTCGACCCATTACAACCGGAAATCCTAAAGTGGTTTTTTTAAAATACGCCAAATCAGCGGGTAAATGACATAATAATTTATTTTGAAAGCCAATGCCGTTATTTAGGTCTGTAGCTACAATAAGATTAATAGGCATATTTTAAATGTAATAATTCCATTTTTAATCCTGCATTTACCAGGCCGTAAACTACTTTTCGGCTGATTGGCATGTATGAGATAGTTAAGGTTATTTTAACACGCACTATTTGCGTTTACCAAAAATGCGTAAAAGATATAAAAACAGGTTTATAAAATCGAGATACAGGATTAAAGCTCCCATTATAGATTCTTTTTTATCAGCTTCGGTTCCTTCATTACCAATAACATTTAATTGTTTCACTTTTTGCGTATCATAGGCAACCAGGGCAACAAAAATCAGTACGCCAACGTATGTACATATCCAGTAAAGCGTTTCATTATTCCAAAATATATTTACTACTGAGGCCAAAATTAAACCAATCAAAGCCATCATACATAGATTGCCAATTCGGGTTAAATCGGATTTCGTAAAATATCCATAAGCACTCATTATGGCAAATGTTCCGGCAGTAATTAAAAACGTAGAAGCAATGGAGGATTCAGTATAAATTATAAAAATGGATGAAAACAATAGACCGTTGAGCGCTGCATATAATAAGAACAAGGCAGTTGCAGTAGTAGCGCGCAATGCATTCATAGAACGGGTTAAATACATAACCAATCCAATTTGTAATACAACCAATACTATTAAAACAATGGTAGAGGAAAAAATAATATTTAATATTTCTGGTGTGCCTGCTACATAATACGCCATGGCGCCCGTAATTGACAGAGCAACCGACATCCACATATATACGCGGGTCATAAATGCTGCTTGCTCACGCTGAACATCAACGGCATTAATATCTGCCGGATTATACGAATTGAGGTTAAATGAACTCATAATTTATTTTGAATTTACAAAATGTTTATAAAATAAGGGTATCGTTTCTATTCCTTTTAAATAATTAAAAATGCCGAAATGCTCATTAGGCGAATGTAAGGCATCTGAATCCAAGCCAAAACCAAACAATATGCTGTCCAGTTTAAGTTCTTTTTTAAATAAGGCAACAATGGGAATACTACCGCCCCCGCGGGTTGGAATTGGAGTTTTACCAAATGTTTCTTGCATGGCTTGGCTTGCAGCCATATATCCCGCACTGTTTGTTGGAACTAATACAGGTTCACCGCCATGGTGCACAGTTACGTTTATACTTACCGCCGAGGGTGCAATTTTTTCAAAATACGATTTAAACAACTGTGCAATTTCATCTGAACTTTGATTTGGCACAAGGCGCATACTAATTTTTGCAAAAGCTTTTGATGGCAAAACGGTTTTTGCACCTTCGCCAGTATATCCGCCCCAGATGCCATTAACATCTAACGTAGGCCGAATACCTGTACGTTCTATAGTTGTAAAACCGGTTTCACCCCAAACCTGATTAATATTTAAATCTTTACAATATGCAGTTTCGTTATACGGCGCCTTTGCCATTTCGGCCCGCTCCTCTGGAGACCAGGTTCGGACCTTATCGTAAAATCCCGGTATGGTAATGTGCCGGTTTTCATCATGGCAAGAAGCAATCATCTGGCACAATATATTTATGGGATTTGCAACAGCGCCTCCGTAAACGCCACTGTGTAAATCACGATTTGGTCCGGTAACTTCCACTTCCATATAGGCCAAACCACGTAATCCACAATCAATACTTGGTGCGTCATTTGCAGTTATAGATGTATCTGAAATTAAAATAACATCGGCCTGGAGTTTTGATTTATGCTGAATTATCCAAGGACCTAAATTTGGAGAACCTACTTCTTCTTCGCCTTCAATCATAAATTTCACGTTGCAAGGCAAGGTGTTGGTTTTTATCATAAGCTCAAAGGCTTTTATGTGCATATAAACCTGGCCTTTATCATCGCATGCACCGCGCGCAAAAATGGCGCCTTGCGGATGCAGTTCGGTATTGCGAATTACAGGCTCAAAGGGAGGCGAATGCCACAGCTCATAGGGCTCTGCGGGCTGCACGTCATAATGTCCGTAAACCAATACGGTTGGTTTTTTAACATCAATAATTTTTTCACCGTACACAACCGGATAGCCTGCAGTTGCTGAAATTTCAACACTGTCAGCACCAGCTTCTAATAAACGGTGTTTAATGGCTTCCGCCGTTGCCAGCATATCTGCTTTATACTCTGGTTTTGCACTAACCGAAGGCATGCGCAAAAGATCGCATAATTCATTTATAAAACGGGTTTTGTGCTGTGTAATATAGTCTACTATAGTGCTGTGATTCATATTATAAAAGTACTGAATAAATTAGCCCGCAAATGTCCTTTCGAGGTTACTATTAATTGTATTTAACACACAGCTATACATGTGTCATTTTATTGAAAGCAATATAAACAAATAAAAAGCCCTGTTTAGAACAACTATATGTCTTACATTGCTGCCATTAACAAGTGAATGTCTTTGTATGGCAAATTAAAAGACTCTGCTAAAAACGAATTCGTTACAGATCCATTTAGTAAGTACACCCCATTTCGAAATCCAGAATCTTTTCGAATAAGACCTTCAAAACCGCCTTCATTTCCCATATTTATAACCACCTGAGATAAAATATTACTTAACGCATACGATGCCGTGCGCGCTACTCTGCTATTTATATTTGGTACACCATAATGAATTACGTCATGTTTACGAAATACAGGATTGGTATGGTTTGTTACTTCTGAAGTTTCAAAAACGCCGCCCTGATCAATGCTTACATCAATTATTACCGCTGACGTTTTCATTTCACGAACCATAGATTCGGTAACAACACAGGGTGTGCGACCCTCGGAGGCGCGCAGTGCACCAATAGCTACATCGGCTGTTTTTAAATGTTTTTCTAACACCTTGGGAATGATTACTGACGTAAAAACACGTGCGCCCAATTGACTTTGTAAACGTCGCAATCGGCTGGTAGAACGATCGAAAACCTTAACGGTTGCACCCAGTCCCAATGCAGCCCGTGCTGCAAATTCTCCGACCGTTCCGGCGCCTATAATTACAACTTCCGTGGGCGAAATACCACTTATTCCACCTAATACAGATCCCATACCCTGATTTACATTGCTTAATAATTCTGCTGCAATGGTTATGCTGGCACCACCTGCAATTTCGCCCATAGCACGAATTACTGGAAAAATTCCAGCCTCGTCTAAAATGAGATCAAAAGCTACCGAATGCACCCGTTTTCGAATTAATTTTCTTAAAAAATCCTCCGGTTGTACAGTGAGCTGCAAAGCGCTTAAAAGTGTTTGCCGGGGTTGCATATACTCTATTTCTTCTAAGGTAGGCGGCGCTATTTTAATTATTAAATCGGCTTTATAAACTGCTTTTGGACTATCTGTAAGTTCGGCGCCCGCCTCACTGTATTCGTGATCTGAAAAATGTGCGGCCAGTCCCGCTCCACGCTCCATACAAACCCGGTGCCCATTATTAACAAGTAGTGCAACCGCATCTGGAACCAAGGGCACACGGTTTTCTTGAAAGGCAATTTCTTTGGGAATTCCAATAAAAATTTGATTTTTAGATTTGCTTACTTCCAAGGTTTCTGCCTGTGGCATCATAGCACCTTTGGTTAAAGCAAACAGCACGTCTTTTGTCATTACAGTCATATTACATGGGGTATTTTGGACCGTTGTACTTAGGCGCATTACAATCGTCAATACGGCGTTTTCGTTCGCGTATTACAATACCCGTGCGCAGTTCAAGGGTTCGGTTTTTAATTCGTATTTGCTTATGATAATGCCATAAAAGATCAGGATTATAATGGAATTCGATAAAGCCGTGAGCACGTTTTTTTATTGGAAATTCATACCCCAGTGCGATATCCCCTCCGTACCATATTTTTGGAAACTGTGAACTGAATTCTGAAAATACCGGTGTACTAGACTTAAACAAATACTCTAGGCGAACACCCGACATGGCATACCAGGTTTGAGGTTTAAAATAATATTTTAATGCAGTATTCCATGTGAAATAAGTATAGGTGTTACTAAGAAAGTTTTCGGTACGTTCAAGTGTGTAAATATTTACATACGGCTTTTCCTGAGCCCCCTTATTGATGTATTCCAATTCACTTTGCAAAAACAATGGGCCGGTTAATGCCCACTCTCCAAAAATGCCTGCAGCCCATGACACATATTCTTTTGACTGATGATTGCGCGTATAAAAATAACGCTCTAAAAGCGCCAACTCCATTTTATGCGCATCTAAGTTTATGTACTCATGCGCCGAAGTCGTTACACCTCCATAAATTCCATAGCCTTTTAAACGCTTTTGAGAAAATACAACTTGGCTAAATAAAAACATAAACAGAACCATTACGATATTACATCCGTTTGTATACCTCATGATTTAGGAATTATTTTTTTAATTAAACCGCTTAAAACACTGCCAGGCCCCACCTCATCAAACTGCGTGGCGCCATCATAATGCATTTGTAATATACTTTGCGTCCAACGCACCGGAGCGGTAAGTTGAGCACTTAATTGTAGCCGAATGGCTTCGGGATTGGTTGTGCCCTGAGCAGTAACGTTTTGATATACCGGACATACAGGTTTATTAAAAGGTGTTTGTGAAATTGCTGTGTCTAAGGCATCTGCCGCAGATTGCATTAACGGGGAATGAAATGCACCTCCTACAGGCAACATAACAGCGCGTTTTGCACCTGCCGCCTTTAATGCCTCGCAGGCTTCTTGTACAGCCGCTAAGTGCCCTGAAATAACAAGCTGGCCGGGACAATTGTAATTAGCAGCTACAACCGTATGACCGGGTTTACTGATAGTATTGCAAATTTCTGCAACACGATCATCTTCCAAGCTTAAAACTGCAGCCATTGTACCCGGCTGGAGTTCACAGGCGTGTTGCATGGCGGTAGCACGACGTGCAACAAGTTTTAATGCGTCTTCAAATTGTAACGTACCGTTAACAACCAAAGCCGTAAACTCACCTAATGAGTGCCCAGCCACCATGTCTGGTATTTGATTTTTAAAATTTGTATGGTACGAAATTACCGAATGAATAAAAATTGCAGGCTGCGTAACACGGGTTTCTCTAAGTGCGGCCTCATCCGTGCCAAACATTATCTCTGTTATATTAAAACCTAAAATAGTGTTGGCTAATTCAAACATATCGCGGGCAGCGGAATGTTGTTCGTAAAGGTCTTTTCCCATTCCTGCAAACTGAGAGCCCTGACCTGGAAATACAAATACGCGTTTCATAATTGAGCTTTAAACTAATGCAAATTTTAAAATACTGGTTTAGGTAAATCTAAAACTAATCAACCCTAAGGCTTTAATAACCTTTGCGTGTTTCGTTTTATAAATCCACCGCCCACCACATCGTCCCCCTCGTAAAATACCGCACTTTGTCCCGGCGCAATAGCAGATACCGCTTGGTGAAAAATTACTTCTATGCCGGTATCTTGCTGATGCAGTGTAGCTGTGGTACCGCGATCTTTATAGCGTATTTTGGTAAGTGCTTGAAAATTATCCGGTAATTGCGCGTATTTGATAAGATTAATATCCCGAATATGCATTTGTTGATCTTTTAAGTCCGCTTCATCACCTAAAAAAACTGTATTGGTTTCTGGCTCAATACCGGTAACATAAACGGGATGTCCTAAAGCTATTTCAAGTCCTTTACGTTGACCCACAGTATAATAGGGATATCCCCTATGGGTTCCAACAATTTTATTTTTATACATAAATGAACCTCCCTGAAGTTGTTGTTCAAGGCCAGGTATACGATGGTTTAAAAACGTGCGGTAATCGTTATCCGGTATAAAACAGATATCATAGCTTTCGCTTTTTTGTGCCAAGTGTGAAAATCCATACGCCCTTGCCATGTCTCGAATTTCAGTTTTTAAATAGCCCCCCAAAGGCAATAAGGTTCTGCTGAGGCATTGTTGCGATAAGCCCCAAAGCACATAGGTTTGGTCTTTACTGGAATCACGCCCTTTGGATATGATATAGCGCCCATTTTCAAACCTGATATTGGCATAATGTCCTGTGGCAATATAATGGCAGTTTAACATATCGGCGCGCTTAAGCAGGGCCTCCCATTTAATATGCGTATTGCACAATACACAGGGATTTGGCGTTCGACCGGCAAGGTATTCGTTAACAAAATTATCTATTATGGATGCGCCAAAGTCTTCACGTATATCCAAAATATAATGAGGAAATCCATTTTGAACCGCTACATCCCGGGCATCTTGTATACTGTCGAGGCTGCAACATCCCGTTTCCCGCTTGGAAGCACCTGAACTTTGATAGTCCCATGTTTTCATGGTCATTCCGATGACTTCATACCCCTGATGATGCAACATAAGGGCCGCTACGCTGCTGTCGATTCCACCGCTCATGGCCACTAAGACCCTGCCTTTTGTACTCACGATTTTCGCTTTGATGGCGTTTTTACCGGCGTTTTAAATCCGGACTTAGGCACTTTGGCTTTTTTTAATTGCTCTAAATGCGCTCGGGTTTCTGATTCGGTTAGTAACTGACCATTTAAATAAAATTCTTTTACTGGGGATTTTGTTTTTTTATCCATTCGCATCCAAAATCCTTCGCGAATGCCGTTACGGTATTGCCCTGTACTGGAGATAGTGCCATCTGTTCGGTAATACGTGGCTTCGCCCTCTAAAGCGCCATTTTTATAAAATCCTTTAAATTTAATCTGCGTGCCGTCAAGATATTCTACTACAGGTCCGTTAAGTGTATCATTACGGTATATAATTTCACGGCTTTTTGTACCGTCCGGTAAATAAATTACAGACGGGCCATGTTTTTTTCCGTAGCGGTAAGTCTCAACTGATAAAATAGCACCATTAATATCATAGAATGTCCAAACGCTATCTCGAATTTCACGCCCAACATATTTGCCACTGGCCATGTTTGTGCCCTCGGGATGAAACAATTTAGCATATATAATTTTGCCGTCAAGCTTATAGTGCAGAATGCTTTTTATTTGCTCCCCGGGATAGTAAAAAGTAAATGTGCCTACAGGGCGATCATCTGCAAAGGTACCCCGATATAAGAGGTCGCCAGAAACCGCATCGTACTTGGTCCAAACGCCCTGTTTTCTGCCCTGTGAATCGGTTTGTTGAGCCACAATACAGCAAGGAAGCCCAACCATTAACAGGAACTTACACAGCAACTTCATGATGTAAAAATATGAAATAAACTCATGCCTAATTCTGTATCTTTAAGCCATGCGGCATATTGAACAGAAGCGTGTATTAGTTACCGGTGGTGCCGGTTTTATTGGCTCACATTTATGTGAAGACTTATTGCGATACAATAATCATGTAGTGTGTTTAGACAATTTTGCAAACGGTAAACGCTCTAATATTGAGCCCTTTTTAAACCGAAAAACGTTTACACTGATTGAGGGCGATATTCGTGATTTGTCAACTTGTTTAAGAGCCGCCAAAGGCTGTGATATTATTTTACACGAGGCCGCACTGGGTTCGGTGCCCAGATCTATAAATGATCCTATTACCAGTACACAGGTTAACATTGACGGTTTTTTAAATGTTTTAATTGCGGCCCGTGATCAAGGCGTACAGCGTTTAGTTTATGCTGCAAGTTCTTCAACCTATGGCGATTCTGAAAAACTTCCAAAAACCGAAGATCATATTGGTAAACCGCTTTCAACCTATGCGGTAACTAAACTGGCCAACGAACTTTATGCCCATGTATTTCATTTAAACTATGGATTATCCGTAACCGGTTTACGGTATTTTAATGTTTTTGGCGAACGGCAAGATCCCCTAGGCGCCTATGCTGCCGCGATACCTAAATTTATTCAACATTTTATTAAGCACGAGGCACCACTCATTTTTGGTGACGGAGAACAATCGCGAGATTTCACCTATGTGGCTAATGTGGTTCAAATGAATCATTTGGCAGCAACAGCTGATGCAACACATGTAAATGCACAAGTGTTTAATACCGCTGTAGGTGACCGATGCCGTTTAGTAGATTTAACTGAAACCATTAGGCAATTGCTATCGGTTTACGATTCTGAAATTGCACAGGTTGCCATTCAGTATGGTCCCAAGCGTGAAGGCGATATTGCTCATTCACTTGCATCAATTGAAAAAGCTGAGCGATTATTGGGATACAGGCCCACGCATACCTGGAAACAAGGTCTTGAACAAGCCATTGCATGGTATTGGAAGTATTTTAATTAAATCTTCTTGAAACAGTACTATATATATTTGATCATTCTTGGTTTTGCATGTTCAAAAGATTTGGGCCTATATAAAAATTCGTATACAGGATCTTATAATGGTACAAAACGTGATAAATCGTGGATTATGTATCAAAATGCCAAAGACACCCTTTATGAATACCGCTTTGAACTTATTCCGAAATTAAATGATTCTGTAATAATTAAAGGGCCCGGCATATATCAGGTTTTTATGCCAGATTCAGATGGTTATTATTACGATGCAGGATGGCCTGGAAATTTTATAGAAATAATACTGCGTAACGACAGCTGTTTTTATTTACGACGTAATGGTGGTCTGGGCGGTTATGAAGAATGCGAAATTATTGGACGAAAAGTAAATTAGGGTGGTGAAAACACCAAACAAGGTGCACTAAAAACCCCGATGCCGTCGGTTAATACAAAGTAATAAAGACCGTCAGAAGGAAATTGGACGTTTACCAGTGTACTACCCGCTGTAAGGGTTACATGTAAATCACAAAGCCGTATTCCATCAGAACTGCAAATAAAGCCTTGTAATTTTGATTTTTGATGTCCGGCAACTTTTAACATTACCTGGTTTTGATTTTTAGAAAGCGGATTTGGACAAACCCACAGAGTACCTGTTGAAGTGCTTTGCGGCACAAAAACAGAAGCGTATTCTTGATCAAAGGGAAATACTTCAATTTTATAATAATTTATTTGATTTAGCATTGGGCTTGTATGCACAACATCAAAGGGTTCGTCGGTTCCGCTTGCACCGCAAATTTGAGGATATTCGTGAATCGTTTGATACGTTACACCGTCTGAACTATGTGCTATTTTATAACCCGAACATGAGGTGCCTGCTGTAATGACAAAATGTATGAGAACCTGATTGTTTTGAGGATACAATTGAACGTTTGCCAAGCGTTGTGATGAAACCGTGTACACACATAGTATATACAAAATTATAAAATTACACCGCCTCAGCATCTTGCACATACCTTACTAATTGGGGCTTTGCAATACCCGTATACTGAAAAACCTGTAAATGGTGTTGCGGCCGTATTTGATTTGAAACCAACCAATGCTGTACATCAAAATTAAATGGAATTATCATACACGATCCTAAGTGTGCTGTTATGCCCACGGCTTTACAAATTTGTTTTTTTTCAAGGCCTTGAAGTGGTTGTATAACTAAAGCCGCAGGTTTTATTTTAAAATGTGTGTAGTAATCTAAGGCTAGTACATGCCGTGCATACAAATCGTGGCAATAATTTGCTTGAATTAACTGTATAGCAGCATTAAATAAATCGCGCATTGAATACGTAACAGTATTAAAATGTTGTTGAACTGTTTTACCAAACTGTAACAACACTTGACTTATAGAATAGGTGTTGCACATATACCTTACCCAATGCTTCATTTTACCGCCATTCCAAAGACTGTCTAGTGCCCATTCTATACAAATAATATCTGCCACTTCGGTGGTGCTTAAAAAATCACTGCTTATTAATGTATAAGGCGGATCGGGTGAAAATTTATAGTGGAAGTTTTCATAATTTCGCAGTGGTGTGCCTTTAAGAAATTTTAAAATGCCCAATTGCAATTCATCAGGAAATAAGGCCATTACGGCATCTATGCCTTTTGTGATATCCGTAAATTGCTCATAGGGCAGGCCTGCGATTAAATCTAAATGTAAGGTGACATAGCCCTGTATTTGTGAGATTACAGATTTTGTTTTTTCAAAATTTTGAATGCGTGCAACGGCTTTATTGGTAGACGCATGTATGCTCTGTATTCCAATTTCAAAACGTAAAAGGCCCGGCGGAATTTTCGTACGTATGTAGGAAATTATATCGGGATGTAAAATATCACTGGTTATTTCAAACTGAAAGGTTTGATGGGGTTTATGATGTTTTACAATAAAATCAAATATTTTTAAAGTAAACTCTTTTTTTAAATTAAAGGTGCGATCTAAAAATTTTATCGTTTTACCATGTTGAATTAAAAACCGCAGTGTTTCAAAAATATAGGTTTCAGGAAGGTACCGTACTTTATTATCAAGGCTAGCCAAACAAAAGTGACATTTATAAGGGCATCCGCGAGACGTTTCAATATATAATACTTTATTTGCCAGCTCTGTAAGCGGGTCATCGGCATAAGGTTGTATGGTTGCAAGACATGCCGAGGGCGTTTTTAATGCTGGAGGATTTCGAACAATTGTTGCATTTTTTTTCCAGCAAATGCCAGCTATGGTTTCAGGTCGTTCACTGTTTTGAATCCATTCCGAAAAGGGGATTTCACCTTCATCGTAACAAATGGCATCTATGGGATACTGACTTAATAATTGTTCTGCATCGTAGCTGACTTCAGGGCCGCCTAAAAATATTTTAACCTGAGGGTTATGTAATTTTAATTGCTGAATACATTGTAAAGTGGGCGTAATATTCCAGATGTAACAACTAAATGCAATACGGTCATAAGTCAAGAGGTCATTAACAATTTCATCAGTGGACTGCTTGATGGTAAATTCTTTCCAAAATAAATTAGGAATGCGTAATTTATTTAACTGATACAGAATTCTTACTGCTAAATTTGTATGTATGTAC
>Ga0255100_1000794_pt1 | contig 12228 bp, 8 predicted proteins | sample Colum_Colum_RepB_2_FD_188449 | JGI IMG/M metagenome (GOLD analysis project Ga0255100, IMG submission 188449) | Freshwater microbial communities from Columbia River, Oregon, United States - Colum_Colum_RepB_8d | ecosystem: Environmental > Aquatic > Freshwater > River | place: USA: Oregon...
CTGTCATTTCGACCATTCCTTTGCCGCGCTTGGCGCAGGCGGTGGATCCCGCACTAGGCGCCACGGCCCGCACCGCAGCCGAAGGTTTGCGCCATCGCGCCGTGCGCTTTGCGCATGTGGAAGTGGCCCGCCCGCAAGTCAGCCCCAACCACTGGATCTACTTACCGGAGCGCGAGCTCGAGGTGCACCGCGTCACGGAGTTCAAGAACTTCAGCGCCCATGGCTTGCCCGGCGATCGCACAGCTCTGTGCGCCGAGATCACCTGCGCGCAAGGCGATGAGCTTTGGAACCTGAACGATGCGCACTTGCATGCGCGTGTCGAGCGCGACCTCGTGCGCGCGGGTCTTGTGCAGCCCGGAGAGACCTCGCTCTTGGCGAGCTCGCGCTTGGCCCATGCGTACCCCTTCTACGACTTGGGCTACAAAGCGCGCGTCGAGACCACGCTCAAAGCCTTGAAGGCGCTGACGAACTTGCGCAGCACCGGCCGCCAAGGCTTGCACCGCTACAACAACATGGACCATTCCATCGCCATGGGTTGGCACGCGGCCAAAGGCCTTGCGCGGCTCTCGGCCTCGGCACCTGTAGCGCAGCATGAGCGTGTAGGCACCGAGCAAGTGTGGTTTGGATGAGCTCGTCCGGCACTTGCCCGCTCTGTCTCTCCACTCAGTCGCGCCTGCACTTGCGTGATGGCGATTGGTACTTGATGCGCTGCAAGGAGTGCGCGCATGTGTACCTGGCCAATCCGCCCAGCGAATCCAGTCTGCTGGCCGAGGTCTACAACGAACACTACTGGAGCTCGGCTACGCCGGCACTCCGCGGCTACGCCGACTACTTTGCTGACGATGGCTTGCACTTGGAGACGATGCGACGGCGCGTCGACATGCTGGGCATCCAAGCCGGCGAACGGACCTTGGACGTAGGCTGCGCCTCGGGCCTGTTCCTTGCGGCCGCACGCGAACGCGGCGCCGAAGTGGAAGGTGTGGAGCCCTCGACCAGCGCCGCTTTGCGCGCGCGCATGCGTCTGGGTGGCGCACGCATCCACCAAGGTGTGCTGGCGACGCGCCCCGACGATGGCACGCGCTTTGACTGGATCACCTTCGTGGACAGCCTGGAACATCTGCACGATCCGCTCGCAGCACTCGTGCAAGCGCGCGGCCTGCTCAAGCCCGCGGGCCGCCTTGCCATCTTGACCCAAGATGTCAGCAGCTGGACCGCGCGCGGTTTGGGGGCGCGCTGGCATCACTACAAACAACCGGAGCACCTGCACCACTTCTCGCCGCGCACGCTGCGCCGGGCCTTGGATGTGTGTGGCTACGAAGTCGAGCACCTCACGCGCACCGCCAGCGGCAAGTACGTCACCAAGTCCTTCGTGACCGAACGCGTGCAGCACATCCAGCCGTGGCTGGCGCCTGTGCTGCGGCCGTTGTGCGCCTTCGCCCCCGAGCGTGTGTGGGCGGATCTGCGCGACAGCTTCTGGTGCATCGCTGCTCCGCAGAAAGGAGCGGCCTAGTGCAGCCCGAAGCAGTGCAGCAGTTCGCGCAACTGTCTCAAGAGCATTGGTGGTTCCGCGGGCGCCGCGCGGTGTACAGCGCCATCCTCGCCAGCTATCGCGGACACGCGCAACCTCATGGAGTCGCGCTCGACCTGGGTGGCGGCGCGGGCTCGATGACCGCGGTGCTGGAGCAAAGCTGCAAGCGTGTCATCACCTTCGATCGCGAACCTTCCTTGCTCACACACGCAAAGGACTCGGTCGCCGGCGACTTGAGCCAGCTCCCCTTCGCGGACGCATCCTTTGATGTGGTCGCGGCCTTTGATGTGTTGGAGCATGTGCTCGACGAAGGCGCCGCGTTGCGCGAGATCGAGCGCGTGCTGCGGCCCGGTGGCCTGTTGATCACTAGCGTGCCGGCGCACAGCTGGCTCTACGCCAACAACGATCGCGTCGCGGGTCATGTGCGACGCTATTCGCGGGCTGACTTGGAACGCACACTCGCCAGCCGCCGTTTGCGGGTCGACCATGTGACCCACGCGAATGTGCTGCTCTTCCCGCTGATTGCACCGGCAGTGCTGGCGCTGAAGGGACTGGAGCTGGTCGGGTGCTTTGGTCGCAACCCGCGTCACACCAACTTGTCGCTCAAGCTGCCGCGCTGGATGCAGACAGCCCTCGAAGCAGTCTTCCGCGCGGAAATCCCGCTGCAACGGCGCATGGCAGCACCGCTAGGACACTCGCTGGTAGCGATTGCGCAACGCACGCAACCGCTGTACACCCGCAAACAAGTCGTGCGCCAAGTCCCGCGCGCTACTGCACGCGGGCTGGTGCCTACTGCGGCTGCTCGACGTTCAGCTTGAGCTTGTAGCGCGCTGTCAAGGCTTCTTGACCCGAGACTTGCTGGGTCATGAAGTTGCTGCGCTCCGTCATGGTGGTCATGCGACCGACCGAGGCCAGATCACCGGGCCCCATGCGCGACAACTGCGGGTCACGCACACCGGCAACGCGCACCAACCACGCCGTTGAACCTTCGCGGTCCATCTCGGCGCGCAGCACGGTCTTCTCGGTCTGTGACCAGACCGCAAAGTTGTTGCGCAACCAAGTATCGAAGGCGTTCTCGCCTTCCTTGGCCACGCCCGTCGGACGCTCGGCCCACTCACGCACGGTCGGCACCAAGCCCAACTCCGTGGCAGCAGCGACAAAGCCAGCTTCGTCCGCCTCGGCCTTGATGCCCGGCGTGCCATCGGCGTTCTTGACGATGAAGCGCTCGTGCAGGCCGTTGAGCTTGGCCAAGGCCAACTCTTGCGCCTTCTTCTTGGCCCACGCTTCCGTCACGCGATCAGCAATCTGATCGAAGGGCGGCATGGCCGCGCTGTTCTTCTGCAGCACCTTCGACACCACGAGGCCCTTTTGATCGACCGTCACCGAGTCAAGCAGACCCGTCTTGGTCGAGTACAGAATGGCTTCAAAGGCGTAGCGCGAGGCAGCCGGCAGACCCAAGTTGTTCCACGAGTCGAGCGTCAGCACATCCGTTTGGCTGCGGAAGGCCAGACCCAACGCAGTGGCCTCGGCGCCGAAATCCACGGCTTCGCCCTTGGCTTCGCGCTCCTTCATGTCCTTCAACCACGCGGCCAGCGAGTAGTACGCCTTGGCTTCGCGCGTGGCATCGGCCTTCACTTCGTCGAAGGGCAGAATCAGGTTCTCGATGCTCGGCACCATGCCTTCGGGGAACGAAGCACGGCGGAAGCGCGTGAACCCGTAGTCCTGGTGGTACTTGCGAGCGAGTTGCTCTTCGGTTTGGTCGGTAGGCAGCGGGTACTTGGCCCACAAGGCCTCGCCCGCGAACGCGCCCTCGCCGTGCGCCGCGACAGCCAGCTCTGCGCTAGCCGCATCTTGCGTCTTGTAGGCGTCCTTCTCGGGCTGCGACAGCGCGTCAAACCACGCTTGCAGGTCGGCTCCTTGCGGAGCTTGGGCACGCGCCTCCACCATCGAGTCGACCACCGAAATGGCCAGACCTTCGAGGCGGAACTCCTGGTGCTGTCCGCGCCAGCTCTTCTCCACCGCAGCGATGTCCGGCACATTCAGCGCGGCCGACAACAACTGTTGGTAGCGCACATAGCGCAAGGCACGGCGCAGCATGGCCTCGAAGTCTTTGGCCGAGAGGCGATAGCTACGCAGGAACTGCTTGTACTGATCCGCTGTGGCACCGCCCACGCCCGCGGGGAAGCTGCGCTCGATGAAACCGAGCAGGTCCGTGTCGGCCACGCGCACGCCGGCGGCATCGGCCACATCGTCGATGACAATGAAGCGCGCCGTTTCCTCGTCGCTCACCGCGCGGCCGTCATTGGCGCCGAACAGGAACCCACCGATGGGCGCCAGCTTGCGCTTCTCGGTCATGAAATCCTGCGCATCCATGCTGCGCGGCTGGCCTTCGACCTCCCAGGTCAGGTAGGCCTCGCCCGGCATATCGCCGCCGGTCAGGGCCGTCAGCAACGGGCCCGTGACTGTAAAGGTGGTCAGCAGGATGATGACCAACAGGAAGGTCATCAGAAACCGCGTCCGGCTCTTCCCAGTCGGAGCGACAATGAGGTCGTCGTCCTTCTGCAGGTCGCCTTGGGTGGCGAGCGGGGAATCGGAGGTCGGGGCCTTGGGATCGTGCGGCTTGTCGGTCGACATCGTGTGGCTTCTAGTGCGAAGAGTGTAAGGGTCGGCACGCCGCGGCGGCAAGTTGAGTCCTAAGTGAGACTTGTGACCTCACTTCTGGCCTCACTGCTGGCCTTTAGGACGCGTCCTTGGACAGTTCGGCGTCGCGGGGCAGCTCGTCCAGCGAGCTGAGCCCAAAACGATCGAGGAACTGGCGGGTGGTGCCGTACTGGAGCGGGTGCCCAGGCACATCGGCCCGCCCGGCGACCCGAACTAGGCTGCGATCGACCAGCATGCGCAGGATAGGACCGGCCTGCACCCCGCGGATGGCCTCGATTTCGGCCTTGGTCACCGGTTGGCGGTAGGCGACGACGGCCAGCGTTTCGAGGGCTGCACCGCTCATTTTTTCGATCTTGCGGGCCTTTTCGAGGCGCTGGACGACCGAACCAAGGTCTGCCACGGTCAGGATTTGCCAGCCGCCGGCGATTTGGCGCAGCTCGAGCGGCAGCCCGGTGGCGGTCAGGCGCTCGCCCAGGGCTTGAAGGGCGGTGCGCACGCGCGGCAAGGCCGGGCGCTCCAGCAGCTGTTGGAGCCGGCGCTCGGTCAGCGGGTCCGGCGAGGCATACACCAAGGCCGTCAGGGCGCGCAGGAGGGATTCGTCGTCCAGCAGTTCGCCGGCGCCCAGGTCATTGGGCCCGGCTTCGGCGCTCCCGGCGTCCGTCGGCAAGCCCACGGCGGGAGCCGCTTCCGCAGCCACCACATCCGTAGCCACCTCCACCGGCGGTACTTCCGGCGGGCCCAGCTCTAGCGCCAATTCCGCCTCTAGAGCCTGCTCGTTCGCCGCCGCCTGCGGTTCGCGTTCCTCGTCGTGATTCATGCCGTGGGTTCCTAGCTAGCGACCTAGTTGTAACAGGTCAGCGCCCCTCTTGTCCCACGAGGCGCAAGAACGGCTGGAAGTCGACCTCATAGCGCAGCTGCATGGCGGAGCGCCATTGGGCCATCTCCAGCTCGTCCACTGGCCGTTGCGCCAGGTCCGCTTCCACGGCGGCGGCGAGCTCGGGCCAAGCTCCTGTCAAGGGAACTGGACGCGACTCGACCAACATCCACAACTGCCGGCCGGCTTCGGTCAGCGGGCCGACCACCTTGCCGACCTCGCCCGAGAACGCGAGCCGCCCAATGGGCGAGTCGCTGCGCACGACAGGCGGGATGCGTCCCCCATCCGCGGACGAAGCATCGGCCGAATGCAGGCGCGCCAAGTCGGCGAAGTCCTTGCCCGCCGCGAGACCGGCCTTCACCACGGCGGCTTGCGTGTCGTCCTTGGCCACGATCAAGCGCACTTCGCTGCGCTCGGCACTCAACAACCACGCACGAGCCACGCGCTCACCTAGTTGCTGGCGCAGCGCCACATCGCGCAGTTGCTGGCGATAGCGAATGGGATCCAGCCCCATGACGCGATCGACATACGAGTCGAAACCCAGCTTGGGGTTCTTCTTCTTGATCTCGCCTTCCATCTCGGCGACCGTGCGTTCATACGCGGCCGTCGTGAAGGCCGGCTCCACACGCACCTGCAAGCGTTGCGCTTCGGCTTCTACGATGCGCCCCAAGGCAAGGTTGTCGAGTTGCTTGAGCACCTCGTGATTGCGGGCGTAGACCCACTGTGTCAAAAGTTCCGACACGTACACCGGGCGGCCAGCGACCACGGCGACGATAGGTTCCACTGTGGCCGCAGCGGGTGCAGGCTTTTCAGTTGCAGGCTTTTCAGACTCAGTCTTTCCAGGTGGCGTAGCAACAGCTGCCGCCGGCACAGGGTCTGCCACCGGCTCAGGTGCGCTGACCGTGCGACGCGGATTGGGCGCAGCACACGCCCCCAGCCCCAACAGCACAACGGATAGAACCTTCATCAGCGGTACGACACGCGACGCACGATGCCGATGCCGTGACAGCCCACGCACTCGGCGAAGGTGTCGGTAGGAGCTGCTTGCTGGGCCGCGCGACCGCCGCCTGCTTGGGCTTGGTTGTTGACGGAGTTCGCACCCACGATCGACATCTGGCGTGTGCCCGTGCCGCCGCATTCACGACACGGCGAGAGCAACGGTTGCGGCCGCACTTCGAACACGCCGCTGTTCTCGGCGTAGTAGGCCACGATCCAGTTCTGACGCGCGGTGGACGGCAGCTCCTTCCAGAAGGCCTCACGTTCGTCTTCGTCGTCCGCGCCGCCTTGGGCACTGCGCGCCAGTTGCTGGTTCTCCAAGAAGCGCGACAAACGCTGCTCCAACTCCATGCGCTCCTTGTCGCGCTCATTCACCGGCGCGTCTTGCGGCTTGGTCTCGCCATCCGCTCCTTTGAGTGCGGCCTGCTTGCCCAAAAGCCAGGTGCCTTGACCGTACGAAGCGCGCAACCAACGCTCTTTCCTGCGCGCAGCAAAGGCACGCCGCACCACTTCGGCTGTGGCTTCTTTGGTGGACTTGGCGAGCTCCTTGACCACACCCGCGAGCACATCTTCTTGCAGCTTGCCTTCCAAGCCGGCCAACACTTCGGCCAGCGTGGCGCGCACGGACAACTCGCGCGCCACTTTGCCCAGTTGCGCGTTCCACAAGCTCCACACACGCTCTGTCACCCAGCGATCGCGCGCTTTGACGGCACGATCGAGAGCACGCTTCGCATCGGGGCGCAGCGGGCTATCGGCAAAGCGCGTGGTGAAGGCATCCGCGGCTGCGATGGCATCGTCAAAGCGCTTCTTCACCACGAGCGCATCCACGTTAGCCAACCACTCGATTTGGTCGGCGCGCGCAGCCTTTTCTGTCGCACGCGCGAGTCCAGCCTTCACTTCATCGGTGCGGTGCGAGGGATCGAGCTCTTGCGCCTTGGTCCAATGCTCCACGGCGCGCGCGAAGTCGAGGATACGCTCGCACCATGTGGCCAACTCCACTTGTCCCAGCGCGGTGCTGGCATCGACCTCTGCGGCTTTCTGCGCGTAAAGCTCGTCCTTGGTGTACACCTCGCGAGCCGGCACTTGCGTGGGAGCGGGCGAACCCGCGAGACGCGCCTTCGGCAACGGAATGGTCGCCGAAGCAGTCTTGATCAGGATCGTGTCACCTGTGCGTGACAGGACCACGCCGGTGTACTGCTGGCCTTCGGTCGTCGTGAGCGTTTCCGCGTCTACGTAGACTTCGTCCGCGGCAATCTCGACATAGCCAAAGCGGGTCTTGAGCTCCTTCTCTTCGACCGGGTCCAAGAGGCTCCAACCCAGACGATGGCGACCACCGGTGTCGGCGCGCACGAACACCAACGACTCGGGTGTGTGCTCCGAGATGCCGCCCCACAAGATGGAGCCGTCGCGCAAGCGCAGCATCATGGTGGCGTCTTGCTGAGCCGCAGCGAAAGGAGCCAACACCAGCAGCGCAAGGAGTGCAGAGAGTTGCAGGATCTTCATGGTGGGTACTTGATTGGGCCTCAGTTCGCGGCGCTGGACTTGGGTGGTTGCGCCAAACGGCGACGCAAGCGTTCGCCAAAGGGCAGTTCTTGTACGAGCAAGGTGGTGAAGCGCTTGTCGCGGCGCACGCCAGCCGACAGCCACGACACTTCGACATCGACGCGCCATTGCGTGGTGCGTTCCGGGTTGCGCGTGGGCTTGGCCGAATAGACCAAGCCATCCAGCACACCCAGCGGACGCGCTGTGATCTCTTGCGGATCTTGCAGCACGCCCTGTTCGTCCAGCGGGAAGAAGCTCTCTTCCAAGTCGGCGATCACGGCCTCCACGGCCGAGGCGCCTTCCATGCGCAACTGCGCGGTGCGCGTCAACGCTGCGCCAAAGGTCAGCAAGCCCAACACCGCGGTCATGCCAACCAACAGAATGGCCATCGCCACGAGCACTTCGAGGATGGTGAAGCCAGCGCGCGCCGATCGAACGGGAAGCTTCATAGGTTCCAGTCCTCGCGATAGCCGCTGACGACCACTTCGCGCACCGTGGGCTGACCCCAGTGCACCATGGAGCCTTGGGCGTGCGTCAAGGCCTGCGTTCCACGCGCCGCGCGACGCACCGTGAGCTCGGGTCCGGAACGCGTCACGACTTCCATCCATTCGCCATCGATCAACACATGCGCGTTGTCGGTATCCGGCAGGTGGCGCGCATCGTCCACGGTGAAGCTCGTTTCCTCGGTCGCCAAAGGCCGCAACAAGCGCGTGCGCCGCAAGCGATCTTGCGGGCGCTCGATCTCCAACTCAATGCGCACGCGCCTCGGCAACAAGGGCCGGTCCTTGACCTTCGGTGCGTAGTCCCACGGCGCATTCCACGGATGAATATCGCGATCGGGACGAGCACGATTCCACGCATCCCACGCGGCCACGGCATCCTCGGCGTCCGTGCCCAACGACCAACCATCGTGCACGACAGAGGTCTGTCCAGCCATTTGGACACCTAGCCACAAGAGGCCGCCGCACACATCATCGGTGGTGCCGGCCGGCGGCTTGTTCGCCACACCGTAGAAGTCCGGCGCGAAGAAGGACTTGCTGGTGACATCGGACACGAGGCGTTCGCCACGATGCACACGGCCTTCCGAGCGCGCATCGCGATCGGTCAGCGAGGCGGGCACGACGCCCCACACCACTTCAATCAGCTCGGGCGCGCTGCGCTCGATCACGATGCCTTCCACCGGTGCAGCGGGCGCACCATCGCGCTCGCGCGCCGCCATAGCGCTGCGCAAGCGCGCGACCTCAGCGGCGGAGGCCGCACGCACCATGCGCAAGCGCGGCCACGAGGTCTCGACCACACCATCCCCATCGGCATCAAAGCGCACCCACTCGGCCACGAAGTCACCGGAGGTACCTGGTTCTAGGCCGCGCAGATCGCGCGTGAGCAACTCGCTCACCACCGCGGCTTGTTCCATCACGCCGCGCCGTGTTTCGCCGGTGCGCCACAGGGACAGAGTGCGATCGAAGATCTGGAACACCAACAAGACCAGCAATGCCAGCAAGCCAGTCGCCAGCAGCAGCTCGATCAAAGTGAAGCCGCCTGTGCGGTGCGCGCGCGTCCTCATCGCTCCATGCTCCGCAGCGTCGTCGACGGCGCATAGTAGAAGACCGAGAAGAGGCGCAGCTTGGGCGTACGCTTCCAACCGTGGGACAAGCCTGTGACCGGATCGAAGGCCCGTTGATCGTAGACCGCGTGCACGCGCCACTCGGCGCGGTCTGATTGCGCCATCACGGGCACGGCACTTTCGTTGAGGTTGCCACGCTGCAGCAGCTTGACGCGCGGATCTTCTTGCGGATCCAGATCCCAAGGTGCTTGTGCATCCGTCTTTTGCAGCGCACGCAGGCGCACGCCGTCGGCCTGAGCCTCGGCGTAGAACACACCGGTCCAGTACGCGGCCGGATGATCGACCGCAAAGCTGTGGTAGCTCAGCTCGGGCGCATCGGCCTTGTCGGCCCAGCGATCGGGATAGCGCGCCGGGAACAAGATCACCATCTCGCCCGCGGAGTGCGCCGAAGGAGTGGTGCCAAAGCGACCACGGAACAAGCCTGAGCCGCGCTCGTCGCGCAGCCCCGGTTGCTGCGAAGCACGCGGCATCTCCAAGGCGCCGCTGACGATACGCGTGTAGTGCAGCAACTCCTCGCCGATCAAGACGAGCCCCTCGGGCGGGAACGCATCGGTGGCGGCCAAAGGCAAGGTCGCGTCCAGCGCGCCGATGCCGCCGCCTAGAGTCGACACAACCATGTGCTCGAGGAACGCGATCGGCTCGGTGGCCGAGTGCGGACCAGGATCCGTGCCGAGCAAACCGCGGCCATTGGAAGCGACCGTGATCGTGCCAGTGGAAGCATCGAGCTGTGAGTAGCCCACGATCTCGTCACCGATCTTCAACAAGCCGCCGGCCTGCGGCAGGTCGTTGAGGAACTCATGCGTGCCGCCGAGCACACCAAAGGCGGTGCGCACCGCTGTCGGCGCCACCAAGATGGTGGTGTCATCTTCGGAGATGCTCTGGATCAGCACCAAGCTCGCGCCGGCAGCAGCCTCGGGGTCCACGTTCGGCGTGCTGCGCCCGAATTGATGATCACCAAAGATCACTTCATCCACGGTCACACCAGGCACCACACCGGTCAGCCCGTTTGCCGCGCCACCCAAGGCTACTCCTGAGACGAGGCGCGGCCGTTCGCCGCTCGGGAAGCTCGCGATGCGGGTCAGCAAGCGCGTCTCCACATTCGCCACCGTCGAGGATTGGCCCTGCTGTTGCGGCTGTTGCGCCGTGGCTACAAACGGCTCGGGCGAGCGATCCTCGAAGGCCACCCAGGTGCGGTTCAACAGACCCGGATCTTCCGGCACCGGCCCGCCTTGCGGGTTCTCAATGCCTGCGGGCCGAATCGCGTTGACGGGTTGTTCCCAAGCACTGGTGCCGACCAAAGGCGCTGCTTGGTAGGCGCGATGCACCAACAACGGCCAACCCGGATGGTCCGGCGTGGGCCCCGACAAGAAGATGGCATCGCGACGACCGGGGCGACCTTGGTCCGGGCCAGCCGGCGGCAGGGCGATGACAGGCAAGATGCGCGTGCCGGCGGGATGCAGGTGCGAGTAAGTGCCGAGCACACCGCGGAAGCGGAAGTGTGCTTCGACCGCGCGTGAGATCGGGTGATCCGCGACCGTGTTCTCTGCCACGCCTTGGCGCGGATCCCATTGGAAGCCACCGCTTTGGGCGCCTGCGGACTGCTGTACAGCCGTTTTGACAACGGCGCTGGTGCTCGGCGGAGACACCGGACCTCCACCTGGGCCGCCACCGCCTCCACCACCGGGCGTGGTCGGAACCTGCACCGCCACATCACCGCCCGACACGATCACGTCGTAGACACGATTGAGAGCGGCAGGCTCGTCACGCACCAACTGGCCATTGGTGGAATCAAAGTGGTCGTAGCGCACCCACTCGGTGTACTCCGCGTCTTGCAAGCGCGTGATCTGCGCCAACTGCGGGTTCTGCGCCGTGGCCGACAGGAAACCGTTGACCGTGCCAGCTCCCGGCACAGGCAGCGAAATGGGCACCACATAGCAGCGCCAGCGCAGTTGCGTCTGGACCGTGACCGCCGGTTGCCCCGCACCGCCGCCGACGACGATGTTCGGATTCCACTGCGCCACAAAGCTGCGCTGGCCACCGATGCGTGCGGCTTGGTTGCCTTGCAGATTGGCGATGTTCGGCAGCGTGGGCGCACCTAGACCGCGTTGCGCAATCGACAGCGTGCGATCGTTCCAACCCGAGTAGCGCACAATCTCGATGCCGCCGATGGCTGCACCATTGGCATCTTGGGCTTGGCCCGTTTGCGCGCTGATCAGAGTCTGCACGATGGCGGCGTAGCCTCCACTCGGGCTGAAGGCCGACATGTACTCGCTCGCCGGAGTTGCATTGCCCGTGTCATCGCCATCATCGGCGCAACGCAACACAAGGCCGGTGGCTGTGGAGTTGGACAAGATGCCATCGCCCAAGGTGATGCCGAACAAGCCCACCGGCAACACGATCGGGTCACCCAAGGGCGAAGACGCACCGACTACGCCTTCCAGCATCGCCACGCGGAAGCGACCGAGGTCCTGCGCCAAGTCCACGCGCCCTGTCGGCACATCGGACAAAGTCTGCAGCGCATAGCCGTACAGTTCGACCGGCGTACCGGCCGGATGAGTCGTCTGGATGCCGGCAAAGTTAGCCGGGATGTTGGCCGTGCCGCCTTCGACGAGTGCCGCGTAGGGTTCACGCGCCAAGCGACCGCCGAAACCGGCCAACGTCCCCGTGAGTTGCCGTTCCGCTTTGAGGGAAGTGCCGTCGTTCAGCACCTCGATCAACTCATTGCCGATGCGCACCACACACTGCGCCGGAAAGCCCTCGAGTGAATCGACGGCAATCACACCGGCACCTTGCGACAAGGACTGGCTCAAGCGTGTCAAGCCGAGTGTACGCACACCAAAGGCCTGACCGTTGACCAACATGGTCATCTGGCTCGGGCGATTGCCGCGCACCTCGAACCAGACATGGTGCCAGGTGTCGTAGGGCAGACCGGGCCCTGCGGTGCTGCTGCCTGCGCTGCCGCCGCCGGCCAACGCGTAGCGCACTTCGCCCGCTTCCTTGAAG
>Ga0255100_1000800_pt1 | contig 12093 bp, 9 predicted proteins | sample Colum_Colum_RepB_2_FD_188449 | JGI IMG/M metagenome (GOLD analysis project Ga0255100, IMG submission 188449) | Freshwater microbial communities from Columbia River, Oregon, United States - Colum_Colum_RepB_8d | ecosystem: Environmental > Aquatic > Freshwater > River | place: USA: Oregon...
GCTGTACGACTCTTCGCGCGCCGCTTCGACTGCCCGCGAGCAGTTGCCGGCTGCGCTGCGCAAGGAAGTCCAGCCCTGGCCGCGGGCGCTGAAGACCCTGCTGGCGCCCGCGCGCTAGCCCCGACGGGCAGCAGGCGAGCATCACGAATGGGTGAGGCATGAGTTTGTCGCGCACCTTCATTGACCGCCCGGTCTTTGCGGCGGTGCTGTCGATCGCGATCTTCGTCGGCGGGCTGATTGCCATTCCGCTGCTGCCGGTCTCGGAGTATCCGGACGTCATCCCGCCGGCGGTGGTGGTCACCGCCACCTACCCCGGCGCCAACCCCAAGGTCATCGCCGAAACCGTGGCGGCGCCAATCGAGGAGCAGATCAACGGCGTCGAGAACATGCTCTACATGTCCTCGCAGGCCACCACCGACGGCATGTTGAACGTGACCGTCACGTTCAAGATCGGCACCGACCCCGACCTCGCCGAAACCCAGGTGCAGAACCGCGTGCAGCGCGCCTTGCCGCGGCTGCCACCGGAAGTGCGTCAGATCGGCGTGGTGACGCAAAAGCAGTCCCCCAACCTGACCATGGTCGTGCACCTGCTGTCATCGGACAGCCGCTACGACGAGCTATACCTCCGCAACTACGCGGTGCTGAACATCCGCGACAAGCTGCGGCGGATCGAAGGCATGGGCGAGGTGCTGGTGTTTGGCGGCGGCGACTACGCGATGCGCGTGTGGCTGGACCCGACCAAGCTCGCCGCGCGCGGCATGACCGCCAACGACGTGGTGGCGGCGATTCAGGAACAGAACCAGCAGGTGGCCGCCGGCACCGTCGGCGCGCCGCCCACCACCAGCGGCATCGAGTTCCAGCTGCCGGTTAATACGCGCGGGCGGCTCAGCACCGAAGCCGAGTTCGGCGAGATCATCCTCAAGACCTCCGCCGAGGGCGGCCTGTTGCGGCTGCGCGATGTGGCGCGCATCGAACTCGCCGCCAGCGACTACTCGCTGCGCAGCTATCTGGACAACAAGCCGGCGGTGGCGCTGGGCGTGTTCCAGGCGCCGCTGTCGAACGCCATCCAGCTGTCGAACGACGTGCGGACCCTGCTGGACGACATGCAGAAAGACTTCCCGCAGGGCGTGAGCTATCAGATCGTCTACGACCCCACCCGCTTCGTGCGGCAGTCGGTCAGCGCCGTCATCGAGACCCTGCTGGAGGCGGTGGCGCTGGTGGTGATTGTGGTCATCGTGTTCCTCAAGACCTGGCGCGCGTCGATCATCCCGCTGGCGGCGGTGCCGGTATCGGTCATCGGCACCTTCGGGGTCATGATGCTAGCCGGCTTTTCGATCAACACGCTGACCTTGTTCGGGCTGGTGCTGGCGATCGGCATCGTGGTCGACGACGCCATCGTGGTGGTGGAAAACGTGGAGCGGAATATCGAACTCGGATTGAGTCCGAAGGCCGCCAGCTATCGCGCGATGCAGGAGGTCAGCGGGCCGATCATCGCTATTGCGCTGACGCTGTGCGCGGTGTTTGTGCCGATTGCCTTCATCAGCGGGCTGACCGGCCAGTTCTTCCGCCAGTTCTCGCTGACGATCGCGATCTCGACCGTCATCTCCGCCATCAACTCGCTGACGCTCTCGCCCGCGCTGGCGGCGCTGCTGCTGCGCGGACACGACGCGCCGAAAGACTGGCTGACCCGTGCCATGGACGCCGCCTTCGGCTGGTTTTTCCGCGGCTTTGACTATGTTTTCCGGCGCAGTGCAAACGGCTACACCTGGGTCATTGCGCGCTTCCTGCGGGTCAAGTTTTTGCTCGTGCTGGTCTACGGCGGACTGCTGTGGGTGACCTTCCACGCCTTTCAGCTGGTGCCCGGCGGCTTCATTCCGCCGCCGGACAAACAATATCTGGTGGGCTTCGCGCTGCTGCCCGACGGCGCCTCGCTGGAGCGCACCGACAAAATCACGCGGCAGATGACCGAAATCGCGCAGAAAACGCCCGGCGTCCAGAACGTGGTCAGCTTTCCGGGGCTGTCGATCAACGGCTTTATGAACGCCTCGAACGCATCCCTGCTGTTCATCAACCTTGACGAGTTTGAAAACCGCCGCACGCCGGAACTTTCGGCGCCGGCAATTGCGGGGGAAATCAACAAGCGCTTTGCCGGCATACAGGGCGCGTTCATCGCTTTCTTCACGCCGCCGCCGGTCGAGGGTCTGGGTACCATCGGCGGCTTCAAGCTGCAGCTGGAAGATCAGGCGGGCCTGGGCGATCAGGTGCTCTATCAGTCGCTGCAGGCCGCGCTGATGAAAGCCTGGCAAACGCCGGAACTGGTGGGTGTGTTTTCCAGCTACCAAATCAACGTGCCGCAGCTCAATGCGGTGATTGACCGCGAGAAGGCGAAACAGCTGGGCGTGAACCTGAACGACCTGTTCTCCACGATGCAGATCTATCTCGGCTCGCTCTACGTCAACGACTTCAACCGCTTCGGTAAAACCTATCGCGTGGTGGTGCAGGCCGACGGCAGCTACCGCGACAACGCCGAAGACATCGCGCAGCTGAAAACCCGCAACACGCGCGGCGAGATGGTGCCGCTGGGCGCGCTGCTGAAAATGGAGCCTTCCTTCGGGCCCGACCGCGCGCTGCGCTACAACGCCTTTCCGTCGGCCGACCTCAACGGCGCGCCGGCGCCGGGCGTCAGCTCGGGACAGGCGCGAGCCAAAATGGAGGAAATCCTGCGCGAAACCCTGCCGCGCGGCATTACCTACGAATGGACCGAACTGACCTATCAGGAAATCCTTGCCGGCAACACGGCGGTGCTGGTCTATCCGCTGTGCGCGCTGCTGGTGATGCTGGTGCTGGCGGCGCTCTACGAGAGCTTCCGGCTGCCGCTGGCGATCATCCTGATCGTGCCGCTGTGCCTGCTGTTTGCGATTGGCGGCGTGCTGCTGACCGGTGGCGACAACAACATCTTCACGCAGATCGCGCTGTTCGTGCTGATGGGGCTGGCCTGCAAGAACGCGATTCTGATCGTCGAGTTTGCGCGCGAGCTGGAAATCAACGAGCCCGGCATCGGCCCGGTGAAAGCGGCGCTGGAAGCCTGCCGACTGCGGCTACGGCCGATTCTCATGACGTCCATCGCCTTCATCATGGGCGTGCTGCCGCTGGTGTTGTCCTCCGGCGCGGGCGCCGAAATGCGGCAGGCGATGGGGATCGCGGTGTTTTCCGGGATGCTCGGGGTGACGATTTTCGGGCTCTTCCTGACGCCGGTGTTCTACGTGCTGCTGGCCAAGCGCCCCAAGGCGGCAGCCGCCGTGCCGCCCAGTCCGGAGCCCGGCGTATGACGCGGCGGGCGCTGACACTGGCCCTGCTCGGCGCGCTCGCCGGCTGCTCGCTGGCGCCGCCGCTGGAACGCCCGGCGGTGGAGACCCCGGCCGCCTGGCAGGAAAGCCTGCCGCCGATCGAAGGCCAGTGGCAGACGGCGGCTCCGGCCGACGCCGAAGGCCGCGGTGCGTGGTGGACTGTCTTCAAAGACCCCACGCTGAACGGTCTGGTCGAGGCGGCAACCGCCGCCAACCAGGATCTGGCGGCGGCGAGCGCAAGGCTTGAACAAAGCCGCGCGCTGGTCAGCAATGCGCGGGCCGCGCGGCTGCCCAGGCTCGACCTGGGCGCCGGTGTGGGCGGTGGCAAACCGGCCAACGTGGGGCCGGGTCTCGGCGGCGGCCGCGATTTGCCGGCCTACGAGCGCTATAGCTTTGGCGTGTCGGCAAGCTATGAAATTGACCTCTTCGGCCGGGTGCGCGACGGCGTGAAGGCGGCCGGCGAAGACTATGCCGCCGAAGAAGCGCTGTATCAGTCGCTGCTGCTCGCGCTGCAGGCCGATGTGGCGCGGAGCTATTTCCTGCTCCGCCAGACCGATGCGGAACTGGCCGAACTCACGGCCGCGACCGACTTACGCCAGACCAGTGTGACGCTCTTCAAGGCGCAGCTGGCGGCCGGCGATATCAGCGAACTTGAACTCGCACAGGGCGAAGCCGAGCTGCAGACCACGCTGACCGAAGCCGCCGGCGTGCGTCGCTCGCGCGCTGAACTAAGCCACGCGCTGGCCGTGCTGCTGGGGCGCGCACCGGCGGCGTTCACGCTGGAGCGCGCGCCGCTGGCCACGCAGCCGCCGGCCATTCCGGCAGGCCTGCCGTCTTCGCTGCTGGAACGCCGACCGGACATCGCCGCCGCCGAGCGTCGGCTGGCCGCCGCCAACGCGCGCATCGGCGTCGCGAAGGCAGCCTTCTATCCGCTGCTCAACCTGACCGCCGAGGCGGGCTTTGCCTCGGGCGATCTGGGGGATCTGTTTTCCTGGTCAGCGCGCACCTGGTCGCTGGGTCCGCTGGCCGGTGCGCTGATTGCGCTGCCGCTGTTTGACGGCGGGCGCAACCAGGCCAACCTCAGCCGGGCCGAAGCGGCGCTGCGCGAAGACACCGCGCGCTATCGCCAGACGGTGCTGCGCGCCTTTGGCGAAACCGAGGACGCGCTGGTCGGTTTGCGCACGCTGGCCGAACAGCAGGCGAGCGTCGCCGCCACCGAAGCGGCCGCCGCGCGGGCGGCGCGCATCGCTCGCCAGCGCTTCGACGCGGGCGCTACCGGCTACCTTGGCGTGGTCGATGCCGAACGACAGCTGCTGGCCGCCCGCCGTCAGGCCCGCCAGATCGCGGGCGCGCGCCTGCAGGCCAGCGTCGCGCTGGTCCGTGCACTGGGCGGCAGCTGGTAGCGCCGTGGACCGCGACATCTACGTCCCGCCGATGAACCCGGGCGCGGTACCGCCGCCGCCGCGCGAGGTCTTCGCGGTGATGGGCGAGGCCAACATCGAACGCATGCTCGAAGACTTCTATCTCGAACTGGGCCGCGGCTCGCCGGCGCTGCGCGCGCTGTTTCCGGCCGATATGGTCGCCGCATCGCGCCGTTCCGCCGCGTTTTTCATCGGCTTGCTGGGCGGGCCGCCGCGCTATCACGAACGCTACGGCAACCCGATGATGCGGGCGCGGCACCTGCCGTTCGAAATCAACGACAGCCGTCGCGACGAATGGCTGGCCTGCTTCGAGCGGGTGCTGGCCGACGCCCCGGCGCGCTATCAGTTTCCGGCCGAACATCTGGAGGCATTTCGCGCCTTCCTGCACGGCTTTTCCGCGTGGATGGTCAATAGCCGCGACGCGTAAACGAGGCCGGCCGGCGCCGTGCATGAAACCCGCCGCCTGAGTCTGCTACCTTCCCGCCCAGCCCCTCGGAAGGAGAACCGCCTTGAAACTCGACCTTGCTGCCCGCCTGCGCGGCCTCGCCACCCTCTGCCTGCTCGCCGGCCTGCTCGCGCCGCAAACGCCGGCCCGCGCCGAGGGCGAACTGCTGATGGGCCTGGTGCCGGCCGAAGACCCGAGCATCGTGGTCAACGACAATCAGGCCATCATCAAGGCGCTGGAAGCGGGCACCGGCATGACGGTCAAACCGTTCGTCGCCACCGACTACAACGGCGTGATTGAAGCCCTGCGCGCGAAGCGGCTGGATCTGGCGATTCTCGGCCCGTTTTCCTATGTGTTGGCGGCCAGCGTGACGCAGGTCGACCCGATCGCGATTGCCGCGACCAAAACCCAGGGCGCGAGTTATCACGCGCTCATCATCGCGCGCAAGGACAGCGGCATTGCCACGCTGGCGGACCTGAAAGGGCACAGCTTTTCCTTCGTTGATCCGAGTTCCGCCTCCGGCCACCTGTTTCCCAAAACCGGCATGCTGAAGGCAGGCCTCAATCCGGACAGCGATCTCCGCGCAATCTTCGCCGGCAGCCACGACGCCAGCGTGCTGGCGCTGCTGAACGGCAAGGTCGACGCCGCGGCGGTGGCCGACAGCCTGCTCGACACGGTGGTCGCCCGCGGACTGGCCAAGCGGGAAGACCTGACCGTGGTCTGGCAGTCCGATCCCATTCCCGGCGCGCCGGTGGTAATGCGCAGCGACCTGCCGGCGGAAGTGAAAGCGAAGCTCATCGCCGCTTTTGCCGGCATGCACGACGTGCCCTGGAGCAAAGGCGCCGTCATTACCGGCTGGGTGCCGGCGACCGACGCCGATTTTCAGGTCGTGCGCGATACCGCGCGGCTGCTGAATCTCGATTTGGGCAAGATGAAGTGATCAGTATTCGCGGGCTGGCCAAACGCTACGGCGAGCAGCCCGCGCTGCAAGGCATCGACCTTGACCTCGCGGCGGGCGAGCTCTGCGTGGTGCTGGGCCCGTCGGGCGCCGGCAAGTCGACGCTCCTCCGCTGCATCAACCGGCTGGTCGAGCCGGACGCCGGCGAGATCCGCATCAACGGCGAACCGCCGCCCGCAAGCCCCGCGGCCTTGCGTGAACTCCGCGCGCGCGTCGGCATGATTTTCCAGCAGCACAACCTGGTGCCGCGCCTGTCGGTGCTGAAAAACGTGCTGAGCGGACGCCTCGCGCGCCTGCCGCTGTGGTCTTCGCTGCTGCAGATTTTCCCGCGCGAAGACATCGCCATTGCGATGGAAGCCCTGAACCGGGTGGGGCTGGCTGAGCGCGCGGAGGACCGGGCGGATCATTTGTCCGGCGGCCAGCAGCAGCGGGTCGGCATTGCGCGCGCGCTGGCGCAGCAGCCGCAGGTGCTGTTGGCCGACGAGCCGGTGGCGAGCCTCGACCCGCAGACTGCCCGGGTGGTGCTGGAGGACCTGCGCAGCGCCGCGCATGACCTGCAGATCGCCGTGCTGTGCAACCTGCATCAGGTGGAACTGGCGCGCGAGTTCGCCGACCGCGTGGTGGGGATCGCGGCCGGGCGGGTGGTCTTCGACGGCACGCCCTCGGCGCTGGATGAGCCCGCGCTGCGGCTGATTTATCCCGGCCTCGAACCGGGCCTGCACGGACTTGCCGCATGAGCGGCTGGCGGCTGCTGTGGGACGGCAGTTGGCCAGCGACCCGCTGGGTGAAATGGACGCTCGCGCTGCTGCTGGGACTGGCGGTGCTGGTCTGGAGCGCGCGCGGTGTGAATCTCAGCCTGCGCGAACTCCTGCGCGGCCTGCCCTGGGTGGCGGATCTGCTCTCGCGCATGCTGCCGCCCAACCCGGCATTTCTGCCGCGCCTGGCCAAGCCGGTGCTGGAGACGGTGCAAATCGCGCTGTGGGGCACCTTGCTGTCGATGCTGATGGCCGTGCCGCTCTGCCTGCTCGCCGCACGCAACCTGAGCCCGCACCCGGCGCTGTATCACCTGATGCGGCAGGCGCTGAACGCGCTGCGCGGAATCAACGAGTTTGTCTTTGCGCTGATTTTTGTCGCCGCCGTGGGCCTCGGACCGTTTGCCGGCGTGCTGTCGCTGGCCATCCACGGCGCCGGGCTGCTCGGCAAGTTCTATGCGGATGCGATTGAAGAAATCGACGCCGGCCCGCTGGAAGCCCTGCGCGCGACCGGCGCGCGACCGCTGCAGGTGTTTGTGTTCGCGGTGCTGCCGCAGGTCATCCCGGCGTGGATCGCCGCCACGCTTTATCGGTTTGAAGTGAACCTTCGCGCCGCCACCATCCTCGGCATGATTGGCGCCGGCGGCATTGGCTTCGAGCTCTACAGCTCCATGAAGCTGTTCCAGTATCAGGACACCGCGACCTGCGTGCTGGTAATTCTGGCGATGGTGATGACGGCGGACTATCTGTCTTCGCGCCTGCGGGCGCGGGTGCTGGCGGGCTAGTCGACGACCAGCCCGTAGCGCTTCAGCTTGCGATAGAGCGTGCTGCGCGAAATGCCCAGACGCCGCGCCACCGCCGAGAGATTGTGCGCTTCACGCCGCAGCGCGGCTTCAATCGCGCCGCGCTCCAGCCCGCTGATGCTCTGGTTCTCACTGCTTGCCGCGCTGATCGGCGCGTCGCCGTCGGCCAGTTGCGCGGCATAGTCTTCCGGCAAATCCGCCGGCGAGAGCTGCTCGTGCTCGCTTTGCAGATACAGCGCTTCCAGCAAATCGTGCAGCTCCTGCACGTTGCCCGGCCAGCGGAGCTTGGCCAACGCGGCCTGCAGCGCGGGCCCGATCTGGCGCGGCCCGAGGCCGTAGCGCGCCTCCAGTTCCAGCAAACGGCGGTGCGCCAGCAGCGGCAAATCGTCCAATCGATCCCGTAACGCCGGCAGGCGCAGGCTGAACACTTTAAGGCGGGCGTAGAGGTCCGCACGAAAGCGACCGGCGGCCACTTCCTCGCCCAGGTGGCGCCGAGTGGCGGCGATCAGGCGCAAGCGGAGCGGAAACTCGCGTGTGCCACCGGCGCGTACCAGCAGATTTTCCTGCAGCAGACGAACAATCCCGAGCTGCGCGACGGCGGGCAGTGCGTCGATGTCGTCCAGCAAGACCGTGCCGCCATCGGCGTCCTGCAGGCGACCGCTGCGGGCGCTCGCATCTTCGCCAAAAAGCTCCACCAGCGCCTGCGCGGGCTCAAGGCTGCCGCAACGCACGACCACCAGCGGGCCGGCCGCGGCGTTCGAGGTCTCGTGGATGGCGCGCGCGAAGCGTTGTTTGCCCACCCCGGCGTCGCCGATCAACAGCAGCGGCGCGCTGGCCTGCGCCATGCGCGCGGCGCGGCGGCGGGCGTCGGCCAGCGCCGGGTGGGTGCCGATGATCCCGGCGAAGGCGTCGGGCGAGGCTTCAATCAGGGCAACCGGACGGGCACTGTGGGCGCCGCGCCGCGGTTCGAGCACCAGCAGCCCGCCCTCCCAGGTGCGTGAGCGCGGGCCGTAGGGTTCCAACGCCAGCGCTCGCGTGCGGGGTGGCAGCGCAGCCACCAGATCGCTCAGCGTGGGTTCGGGCGACTGCCTGCGCAGAAACTGCCGGCCGCGGTCCAGCGGCGTCGCGCTCTGGCATTCCGCAAACAGGGCACGCGCCAGATCGTTGGCCGCCAAGACCCGCCCCTTCCGGTCCAACAGCACCAGCGCCTGCGCGCCGCGCCGGGTCACCTGCACCTGATACCAGTGCAGCAGCTGGACGGAGCGGGCGAGTTCGCGGGAATTCAGAGTTTCTTCAATTTGATGCGCGGCCGTCACGGCCAGCGCCAGACAGTGCTGCTGATGGCTCTCGCCGACCGAGGTCACATCCACCACCCCGACCAGATTGCCGTCCACCACGTCGCGCACGGGGGCCGCCGAGCAGCTCCAGATCTTGGCCACCGCCAGCAGATGCTCGGCGCTGTGGACCTCGGCCGGCGCGTTGCGGGCAATCGCGGTGCCGATGGCATTGGTGCCGCCGCTCTGCTCGCTCCACTCATAGCCCGGGGACACGCAGCCGCGGGCGCCCCGGTCGACCACCGCCGGGTTGCCGCAGACATCCAGCAGGGTGCCGCTGGCGTCAGCGATCACAAGACAGCTTTGGGTGTCGGCGAGAATGTCGCCCAGCACCCGCCAGGTGTGCTGAAACGCCCGCAGCAGCTCGACGTTCCGGTCGCGCAGCTGTTCCAAGGCGTCGGCGGTGCCGCGCAGCGTGGGCCGCTGCGCCACCGGCTCGACGCCCATGGCGAGGCAGCGTAGCCAGGAGTCACGCACCACGTCGCGCAGCTTGGGGTCGACCTCGCCGCCGCGCTCGACCAGGCTCAGCCACGCCCGCTCGACCTGCTTGCGGTAGAGCCGATCGGCCTCTTTGGGGGTGCGCCCGAAGCTGTGAATGTCCATGCGTCGATTGTCAGACGGGTCTGCGGCCGGAGACAAGCCGCGGCTGTCGCAAATTGCGACACTTGGCCGCCGCGGGGAATTTTTGCCGCGAGGAGAGTCCTTAGTGGGTGACAGGTCTCGCGCAAGGCGCGCCCCGGCGGTCAAGATGCGAGCGTCAAACCCTAAATAGAGTCCGGAGCCCTGCCCGAAAAAAGGCCGCCCGGACCCCACAAGAATCGTAGAGGAGAGAGCAATGGAAGTAGGCGCGTTTTATTTGCCGTCCGTCGGCACCAAAGAAGAAATCCTGCAGGGCATGGCCGGCAAGCGGACCGATCTCTATCAGGGGATGCTGAAAGAAATCGGCGAGCAGGTGGGCTACATGGACCAGCACGGCTACTACGGCGCCGGCTTCACCGAGCATCACTTCCACATCGAAGGCGAGGAAGTCTCGACCAACCCGGTCATTCTCGATCTCTACTTCGGGATGCAGACCAAGAATATGAAGTTCGGCCAGCTGGGTAACGTGCTGCCGTCCCAGAACCCGATCAACCTCGCCGAGAACATCGCGATGATCTCGCAGATGCTGCAGGGCCGGACCTTTGCCGGTTTCGCCCGTGGCTATCAGCCGCGCTGGGTCAACGTGCTGGGTCAGCAGGTGGGTCTGCAGGAGCCCGGCGAAGGCGCGGACTACGAGGAGCTGAAGCGCTCCCTGTTTGAAGAGCACTTCGACATCATGCACACCGCGTGGACCAAGGACACCTTCCGCTACGAAGGCAAGCACTGGCAGATCCCGGGCAAGCCGATCAAGTGGCTGGCGCATGAAGTGGCCGCCAAGTACGGTCAGGGCCTGAACGAAAACAACGAAATCGTTGAAATCGGTATTGCCCCGCCGCTGTACAACAAGAAGCTGCCGGACATGTTCATGCCGTTCGCCACCTCCGAGCGTTCCATCGCCTGGGGTATGGAGCGCGGCATTGTGCCGGTGACCATCATGACCCACCCGGAAGTCATCAAAGGCCACTTCGAGGCCGGCATGAAGGCGGCCCACAAGGCTGGCCGCGACCTCAAGTTTGGTCAGGGGATGGCGATGAGCCGCGAAATCATCGTGGCTGACACCGACGAAGAAGCCGAAGCGATCGCCCGCGAGGCCGGCGCCTTCATCTGGAACAACTTCTTCGTGCCCTTCGGCTTCAACGCCGCCATCGCCGGTCCCGGCGAAGGCCCGTTCGACATGGAAGCCTCCTTCGAAACCCTGTCCGACCGCGGGCTCGTGATTCACGGCAGCCCGGACACGGTCAATCGCAAGATCGAAGCCCTGCTGAAGCAACTGCCGGTCGACTACTTCTGGATGTTCATCTACAACCACATGCCGCACGCCCAGTGCATGAAGAGCCTCGAGCTGCTGACCGAAAAGGTGTGGCCGAACTTCACCGACAAGATCGGCGCCGGCAACGTGACGCGGATGCGCGCCAAGGCCTGAGGCAAGACCGCAAGGTCTACCGGAAAAAAGGGGCGGCAACGCCCCTTTTTTTCGCCCGTTGCAGAGGCTGGCCGCTGCGCTGATTTGCCCCGCCGGCGAATGAGATTAGCCTTGGCGCATGTCTGAGCTTGCAACGCCCTGATGTGCGGCTTCTGCGCCGTGTTTGCCGGCAGTCCGCACTGGAGCGAGCTGCACGGGGTCGATGCGCCTGACGATTACACGCGCCGGCGGGTCCGCCGACAGCGTCTGCAGCTGGTCAACGCGCTGGTGCGCACGCTGGGCTGCACGGTAGAGGACTGGCACGGCGGGCAATACATCGTGCGCAGCCTGCGCGGGCGCAGCGAAGTGGTCAGCGCGCTGCCGGAAGTCTGGACGCTGGTGGAAGCCATCGCCGGCCGCCCGCTGGATCCGCTGGACCCCGCCCTGCTGACCGCGCTCGCTGCCGTGCCCGAGCGATGAACGCGCCCGCCGGCCGCCCGCTGATCGTGCTGACCGGCTTCCTCGGCAGCGGCAAGACCACGCTCCTGAACCGCTGGTTGCGCGATCCGGCGCTGGCCGGCACGGCGGTGCTGATCAACGAATTTGGCGAGATTGGTCTCGACCATCAGCTGATAGAAGCGTTGGACGATGCGCCGGTGCTGCTGGCCAACGGCTGCGTGTGCTGCAGTATTCGCGACGATCTGAAAGCCGCGCTGCTGCGGCTGGAAGAACGGCGCTACGCCGGCGCGGTGCCGGACTACACGCGGGTGATCATCGAGACCACCGGGGCGGCCGATCCGGCGCCCATTCTGGCCACCCTGCTCTGCGACCCGGAACTGCGTCATCACTACCATCTGGGCGGCGTGGTGACGGTGGTCGACGCGGTCAACGGCGGGGCGGATCTGGCGCGGCGTCCCGAAGCCTTACGGCAGGCGGCGCTGGCCGACACCCTGCTGCTCAGCAAACGCGATTTGGCGGCGGCGCCGCCTGCC
>Ga0255100_1000804_pt1 | contig 12038 bp, 10 predicted proteins | sample Colum_Colum_RepB_2_FD_188449 | JGI IMG/M metagenome (GOLD analysis project Ga0255100, IMG submission 188449) | Freshwater microbial communities from Columbia River, Oregon, United States - Colum_Colum_RepB_8d | ecosystem: Environmental > Aquatic > Freshwater > River | place: USA: Oregon...
CGTGGGAGAGGGTGGCGCGGAGCGCCGGGAGAGGGGGAGCGAGCACCAGCGAGCTGGGTGTCCGCGCATGAGCACCAACAAAGACATCGCCATCCTCGGCGTCGGAATGCACCCCTGGGGTAAATGGGGCAAGCATTTCGTGGAGTACGGCGTGGTCGCCGCGCGCGCGGCGCTGGCCGATGCGGGTATTGCCTGGCGCGAGGTGCAGTTCGTTTCCGGCGCCGCGACGATCCGCAACGGCTATCCCGGCCAGGTCGCGGGTGCCACCTTCGCGCAGGCGCTGGGCTGGCAGGGTGCACAGGTGAATACCTCCTACGCCGCCTGCGCCTCCGGTTCGCAGGCACTGGCCGCCGCGCGCTCGAAGATCCTCTCGGGCGAGTGCGAGGTGGCATTGGTGATCGGCTCCGACACCACGCCCAAGGGCTTCCTCAAGCCGCAGCCGGGCGACCGCCCGGACGACCCAGATTGGGTGCGTTTCCGCATCGGCATCACCAATCCGACCTATTTCGCGCTGTATGCGCAGCGTCGGATCCAGATGTACGGCGACACGCCGGCCGACTTCGCGCTGGTGAAGGTGAAGAACGCCGAGCACGGATTCACCAACCCCAATGCCCGCTACCGCAAGAAGTTCAACGCCGAGGAAGTCGCGGCCTCTGCCATCGTTGCCGACCCGCTACGATTGATGGACATCTGCGCGGTGTCGGACGGTGCGGCCGCGATCATCGTTTCCAGCGTCGAGTACGCGAAGAAGATCGGCAAGGCCAAGACACCGCGCATCGCCGCGATCTCGACGGTGACGCCGACTTTTGCCTCCGCCCTGGTCGAGATGCCCGACATTGCGACCGACTCCGCTGTGGCGGTGCCGGCGCAGTCGTTCCGCGCCGCGCTGCCGCGAAAGGCTTACGAGGAAGCCGGTATTGGTCCGATGGACGTCAGCCTCGCCGAGGTTTACGACCTGTCGACCGCGCTGGAGCTGGACTGGATCGAGGACCTGCAGCTCTGCGAGCGCGGCGACGCGGCCAGCCTGCTGCGCGCCGGCGCGACCCGGATCGGCGGTCGTATCCCGGTCAACACCTCCGGCGGCCTTGCTTGCTTCGGCGAAGCGGTGCCGGCCCAGGCGCTGGCGCAGGTCTGCGAACTCGCCTGGCAATTGCGCGGCCAGGCCGGCGAGCGCCAGATCGCGAATGCCAAGGTCGGCATCACGGCGAACCAGGGCCTGTTCGGTCACGGCTCTTCCGTGATCGTCAAAGCCTGAAGCCATGACCGAGATGCGCGCCGTGGAGGAGAGCAGCGAGGTGGTGCTGTACACCGTCAGCGAGGGTATCGCCACGCTGACCATGAACCGCCCGCGCTACCACAACGCACAGAACTCGAAGATGACCTACGCGCTCGACGCGGCGTTCCGGCGCGCAGTCGACGACGACGCAGTGAAGGTGATCGTGTTGCGCGGCGCCGGCAAGAACTTCTCGGCCGGCCACGACATCGGCACGCCCGAGCGCGATGCCCACGAGAGCTTCGAGCGCCAGCACCTCTGGTACGACCACGTCGGTAAGCCCGGCGCCGAGCAGCAACTGGTTCGTGAGCAGGAGGTCTATCTGGGCATGTGCCGCCGCTGGCGCGATGTTCCCAAGCCGACCCTCGCGATGGTGCAGGGCGCCTGCATTGCCGGCGGCCTGATGCTGGCCTGGGTCTGCGACCTCATCATCGCCAGCGACGACGCCTACTTCCAAGACCCGGTGCTGCAGATGGGTATCCCCGGCGTTGAATACTTCGCCCATGCCTTCGAGCTGCATCCGCGCATCGCCAAGGAATTCCTGTTCCTAGGCGAGAAAATGAAAGCCGGCCGTGCCCAGCAGATGGGCATGGTCAACCGAGTTGTTGCTCGCGAGTCGCTGGAGGCCGAGACGATGGCCGTCGCGCGCAAGCTGGTGCAGCAGCCGCGGATGGCGCTCGCACTCGCCAAGCAATCGATCAATCACGTCGAAGACCTCCGCGGCAAGCGCACGGCGATGGACGCGGCCTTCGGCTGGCACCACTTTGCGCACGCTCACAACAGCCTGCTCACCGGCAACAACCTCGGTGGGCTCGATGCCAAGGCGATGGCGGCGGCGAATAGAAAGAATGACTGAAACATGAGCCTGAACACGCCCCTGACCGAACTGCTCGGCTGTCGCTATCCCATCGTCCAGACCGCGATGGGCTGGGTGGCGGACGCCAACCTGGTCATCGCCACCAGCAATGCCGGTGGCTTCGGTTTTCTGGCAGCGGCGACCATGTCCACCGAGTTGCTGGCTCAGGAGATCGCGGCGGTGCGCAAGGGCACGACGGCGAACTTCGGCGTCAACTTCCACATGTTCCAGCCGAACGCGGCAGAGGTCATCGAGCTCGTTCTGCAGAATGCCGATCGCGTACGCGCCGTCAGCTACGGTCGCGGCCCGAGTGCGGCGATCATCAAGCGTTTTAAGGACGCCGGCGTGCTCTGCATGCCCACCGTCGGTGCGCTCAAGCATGCGCAGAAGGCGGTCGAGCTGGGTGCTGACATCATCACCGTGCAGGGCGGCGAGGGCGGGGGGCACACCGGCTCGGTGCCGACGACTCTGTTGTTGCCGCAGGTGCTCGACGCGGTAAAGGTGCCGGTGGTCGCTGCCGGCGGTTTCTACAACGGCCGTGGCCTCGCCGGCGCGCTGGCCTACGGCGCTGCCGGCATCGCCATGGGCACGCGCTTTCTGATGACCTCGGATTCGCCGGTGCCGCAGACCACGCTGCAGCGGTACGTTGCGGTGAAGGAGGCCGCGCAGATCCGCGCCTCCACCGCCGTCGACGGCATGCCGCAGCGCATGATCGACAACCCCTTCCTGCTCAAGCTCGAACGCGGTGGCCTGCTGCGGCGGTTGTTTGTGGCGCTGTCCAGCGCCTGGGCTTGGCGGGCCCACACCGGCATGTCGGTGGCGCACATGGCGAAGACCTTTTTCGCGGCGCTCAAGGACGGTGACAGCGCCATCCAGACCATGATGGCCGCCAATGCACCCGTGCTGATCCAGCGCGCGATGGTTGATGGCAGACCCGATGAGGGCGTTCTGCCCTCGGGCCAGGTCGCCGCGAACATCAACGGCCTGCCCAGCGTCGCCGAATTGATCGCCGGCATCGTCCGCGAGGCCGAGGCGCGGTTGGTGGCCTTGCGGTCCAATCAGTAGATCAACTTTTTCAGGATCGCCATGAGCGAACAATTCCAGACCACGATCCGCGACGGCATTGCCGAGCTGGTCATCAACCGTCCGCCGGTCAATGCCCTCAACGATGCCGGCTGGCATGGGCTCGCCGACGAGATCATCCGGCTCGGCAGTCATCCCGATGCACGGGTGATTGTGCTGCGCGCCGAAGGCCGCGGCTTCTGCGCCGGCGTCGACATCAAGGAGCTGGACAAGCACCCGGAGAAGATCGTCTCGGTCAACGCCGGCAACTACCGCAGCTTTGAAGCCGTGCACCGCAATCCGCTGCCGGTGATCGTCGCCGTCCACGGCTTCGTGCTCGGTGGCGGCATCGGCCTGGCCGGAGCCGCAGACATCGTGGTCGCCAGCGATTGCGCGACCTTTGGCGTGCCGGAAGTGGATCGCGGCGCCATGGGCGGCGGCGCGCATCTGCAGCGCCTGTTCCCGGTGCAGAAGGTGCGGATGATGTATTTCACCGGCGACTCCATCACCGCCGCCGAGGCCTATCGCCTGGGCGCCATCGAGAAGGTGGTGCCGAAGGCCGAGCTGCGCGAGGCCGCACTCGCCATCGCCGCCAAGATCGCTGCCAAGAGCACGGTGATGATCCGGCTGGCCAAGGAATCGCTGAATGGCATCGAGGACGGCAATCTCGAATCCAAGTACCGCTGGGAGCAGGGCTTCACCCTGCAGGCCTACAGCAGCAAGGATTCCGCCGAGACGCGCCGCGCGTTTGTCGAGAAGCGCGAAGCGGACTTCAAGGACAAGCCATGAGACTGGAATACACCGAACGGCAGAAGAAATTCCGCGCCGAAGTCCGCGAGTGGATGACGGCCAATGTGCCGACCGCCGCGCTGAGCAGTTTCGATACCCAGGAAGGTTTCGAGCAGCATCGCCAATGGGAAGCCAAGCTCAATGAGGGTCGCTGGAGCGCGGTCACCTGGCCGGCGGCACTCGGCGGTCGCGGCTGCGACCTGATCGAGTGGCTGATCTTCGAAGAGGAGTACTGGCGCGCCGGTGCACCGCTACGGGTGAACCAGAATGGCGTGTTCCTGCTGGCGCCGACGTTGATGGAGTACGGCACCGAGGAACAGAAGGCGCTGTTCCTGCCGCGCATGGCCGCGGGCGCCGACATCTGGGCGCAGGGCTGGTCCGAGCCGGGTGCGGGTTCCGACATGGCAGCGATCCGCACCAAGGCGACGCTGGACGGCGACCACTACGTCATCAACGGCCAGAAGACCTGGTCCACGCGCGCGGTGTTCGCCGACTGGTGCTTCGGGCTGTTCCGCACCGATCCCGATTCGCAGCGCCATCACGGCCTCACCTTCGTGCTGTTGCCGCTGAATCTGCCGGGCATCACCATCCGCCCGATCAAGCAGCTCAATGGCCTGCCGGGCTTTGCGGAGATCTTTTTCGACAACGTGCGGGTGCCGGCGACGAATCGCCTGGGCCCCGATGGCCAGGGCTGGAATGTGGCGATGGCCACGGCCGGCTTCGAGCGCGGCCTGATGCTGCGCTCGCCGGCGCGCTTCCAGAAGACGGCGCAGAATCTGGTCGCGCTCTACCAGCGCCATCGCGCACATGCCGATCGCGATCCGAGCATCCGCGACGCGGTGCTCAAGAGCTGGATGGATGCCGAGGCCTACGCGCTGTCCACCTACCAGACCGCCAGCCGGCTGGTGCGGGGCGGCCACATCGGCCCCGAGGCCAGCACCAACAAGATCTTCTGGTCCGAGCTGGACCTGCTGATGCACGAGACCGCGATGCGCATTCTCGGCAGCCACGGTGAGCTGATGCCGGAAGCCAGCGAGGCCGCCGAGAGCGCGCCCTGGCTGGACGGCTTCCTGTTCGCGCAGGCCGGGCCGATCTACGCGGGCAGCAACGAGATTCAGCGCAACATCATTGCCGAGCGCGTGCTCGGCCTGCCGAGGGCCTGACCGTGGACTTCACCTTCACCGAAGACCAGCTCTCGCTGCGCGACGCCATCCACAAGTTCCTGATGGTGGAAGCCGCGCCCGAGATGCTGCGCGAGATCTGGGAAACCCAGACCGGCCGCAGCGCCGAGCTGCGCGCCAAGCTCGCCGACCAGGGGCTCACCGCACTGTCCGTGCCGGAGGCCTACGGCGGCATGGGCCTGGGTGACCTCGACTGGGTGCTGATCCAGCAGGAGCTGGGCTACTACGCGATCCCGGATTCGCTGGCCGCCACCGCCTACCTGGCGGTGCACCTGCTCAAGGGGCTACCGGATGGCAACAAGCTGAAGGATGAGTGGCTGCCCAAGGTCGCCGCTGGCAGCGCCCGCATCGCCGTCGGCAACGGCGCCAATCCCTTCGTTGCCGACGCCGCCAATGCAGACCTGCTGCTGCTCTGCCACAACGACGAGGTGCACGCGCTGAAGCCGGGCCAGGTGCAGCTGGAGCACCAGCCGAGCATCGATGCCTCGCGCCGTCTCTACAAGCTGACCTGGACACCCAGCGAGTTCACCCGCGTCTGCGACGCCACGCTCGGCAAGGCGCTGTGGCTGGGCGTGCTGGATCGCGCCGGTGTTGCCATCTCCGCCCAGTTGCTCGGCCTCGCCCAGCGCATGCTCGACCTCGGCACCGACTACGCCGCGCAGCGCAAGCAGTTCGGCAAGCCCATCGGCAGCTTTCAGGCGGTCAAGCATCACCTGGCCGACGTCACCGTGAAGATCGAGTTCGCCCGGCCGGTGGTGCAGCGCGCGGCGCACTCGCTGGCGACCCAGCATCCGCTGGCGTCGGTGCATGTCTCGCAGGCGCGTCTCGCGGCTGGCGAAGCGGCGCGGCTGGCCGCCCGCAAGAGCATCCAGGTGCATGGCGCCATGGGCTACACCTGGGAGGCCGACCTGCAGATGTTCATGAAGCGCGCCTGGGCGCTCGATGCTGCCTGGGGCGACGCCATTTTCCACAAGGCCCGCGTCGCCGACTCGGTGTTCGCCAACGGAGCCCTACTGGGGCCCGACGCGACCTTCGCGTCCCACGTCTAACGTCTCACATCCCACGGAGTTCTCAATGGCCGAAGCCTATATCGTCGACACCCTGCGCACGCCCACCGGCAAGCGCAAGGGCAGCCTCTCGCAGATCCACGGTGCCGACCTCGGCGCCTTCGTGCTCAAGGCACTGGTCGAGCGCAATGCCGTGCCGGCCGAAGCGTATGAGGACGTGATCTTCGGCTGCCTCGATGCCATCGGCCCGCTGGCCGGCAACATTGCCCGCACCAGTTGGCTGGCTGCCGGCTTGCCGCTGCATGTGCCGGGCGTGACCATCGACCGCCAGTGCGGCAGCTCGCAACAGGCCGTGCACTTCGCCGCGCAGGCGGTCATGAGCGGCGCGATGGACGTGGTGGTCGCCGGCGGCGTGCAGACCATGACCCAGATCCCGATTTCCTCGGCGATGGTCTGCGCCAAGCCGCTGGGCTTCAGCGATCCCTTCTCCGGCAGCGAAGGCTGGGTGAAGCGCTTCGGCAGCGACCCGGTCAGCCAGTTTCACGGTGCGCAGTTGATTGCCAACAAGTGGAATATCTCGCGGCTGGAGATGGAGCAGTTCTCGCTCGAAAGCCACCAGCGCGCCCGCAAGGCGATTGCCGAAGGTCGCTTCAAGAAGGAGATCGTCGCGATCAACGGGCTGGAGCATGACGAGACCACCCGCGAGACCTCGCTGGAGCAGATGCAAAAGCTGGAGCCGCTGGCGCCCGGTGGCACCATCACCGCCGGCGTGTCGAGCCAGACCGGCGATGCGGCGGCGGCGATGCTGATCGTCTCGGAGAAAGCGCTCAAGCAATACGGCCTCAAGGCCCGCGCACGCATCCACCACATGAGCGTGTACTCGGACGATCCGATCTTCATGCTCACCGCCCCGATTCCCGCGACCCACTACGCGATGAAGAAGGCCGGCATGAAGCTGTCGGACATCGACCTGGTCGAAATCAACGAGGCCTTCGCACCGGTGGTACTGGCCTGGCTCAAGGAAACCGGCTACCCGCACGCCAAGACCAACGTCAACGGCGGCGGCATCGCGCTCGCGCATCCGCTGGGCGCCACCGGCGTGAAGCTGATGAGCACCCTGCTCTGCGAACTGGAGCGCACCGGCGGCCGCTACGGTCTGCAGACCATGTGCGAAGGCGGCGGCGTGGCCAACGTCACCATCATTGAAAGGCTGTGAGACGTTAGACGGGAGATGTAACCGATCCCGTCGAGCATCCTTTTCGTCTCCCGTCTCCCGTCTCCCGTCTCCCGTCTCCCGTCTCCCGTCTCCCGGAGTCCCCATGGGCATCTGCACCAACCGCACCATCATCGTCACCGGCTCGGGCTCTGGCCTGGGCCGTGAGTACGCACTGGCACTGGCCGCCGAAGGCGCCAATGTGGCCGTCAATGACATCCGCCTCGACGCCGCCGAAAGCGTCGTCAAGGAAATCGAAGCCGCCGGCGGCAAGGCCGTGGCCGCGCTCGGCGACATCACCAGCATGGCCGGCGCCGACGCGATCGTTGCCGCGACGCTCGCTGCATTCGGCGACGTCCACGGCGTCGTCAACAACGCCGGCGTGGTGCGCGACCGCATGTTTGCCTCGATGAGTGAGGAGGAGTGGGACACGGTGATCCGCGTCCATCTCAAGGGCCATTTCTGCCTCGCCAGCAAGCTGGTGCAGCGCTGGCGCGACCAGGTGAAGGCCGGTGGCAAGCCGCTCGGCCGCATCGTCAACACCAGCTCCGGTGCCGGCCTGCAGGGCAACATCGGCCAGAGCAACTACTCGGCGGCGAAGGGCGGCATCGCCTCGCTGACCCTGGTGCAGGCGGCGGAACTCGGCCGCTACGGCGTCACCGCCAACGCGCTGGCTCCGGCCGCGCGCACCGGCATGACCGAAGGCCCGTTCGGCGCCATGATGAAGGCACCGGAAGACGGCAGCTTCGATCACTACCACCCGGGCAATGTCGCGCCGCTGGTGGTGTACCTGTGCAGCGAGCTGTCGCAGGGCGTCAGCGGAAAAATCTTCGAGGTCGAGGGCGGCAAGATCTCCATCGGCAATGGCTGGAAGACCGGCACGGTGAAGAACAAGGGCGGCCGCTATGCGCCGCAGGAACTGCACGAGGTGATCGGCGGCTTGATCGCCACCGAGCCGCCGGCCCAGAAGGTGTACGGAACGTAGTTCGTGCCCCTTTCCGCCGAAGGCGCGCGCCCAGAGGACTACCGCTACTGGGCCGACGAGCGCGTCCGCTTCTACGATCTCGACCTGATGGGCCACGTCAACAACGTCGCCTACACCATCTATGCCGAGTCGGGCCGCGCCGCCTTCCTGCGTCATATCGGCTTCTGGACCGAGACCGGCCGCCGCCAGAACGTGATCGCGCGGCTGGAGATCGACTACCGGCAGGAGCTGAATTACCCCAACGAGCTGAAGGTCGGCCTGCGGGTGCTGAAGATCGGCGGCAGCTCGTTCACTCTGGGAATCGGCATCTTCGCGGGCGAGGCCTGCGTCGCCACCGCGCAGGCGACCCTGGTGCGCTTCGATGCCGAGACCCGCAAGGCGATTGCGCTCGACGACGCGGACCGCGTCCTGCTGGCTCCCTATCTCGCCGGCTGAACCCGGCGACATCGACGGCGCCGGCTGCTAGCGTCCGCGCCCACGTTCCCGTCTCCCGTCTCCCGTCTCCGCCGATGCGCTCGCCTCTGACCCTCCTCGCCCTGCTGCTGGCCCTCGCCGGCCTCGCCTTCGGCGGCTGGCAGTGGCTCTCGGCGCGCGAGACCCGGCAGGCACTGGAATCGATGAGCCCCAGCGTCATCGACGTGCGCTTCGCGCAGTTCATGTCGCTGCATCACCATCAGGCAGTGGTGCTGTCGCAGATGATGCGCGGCACGCTCTCGCCGGCGGTATTGGTGCTGTCCGAGACCATCCGCAGCGAGCAGCAACTGGAGTTGGGCGAGATGCGCGGATGGCTGCGCATCTGGGCGCAGTCGCCACTGCCGGAGAACCGCGATATGGAGTGGATGCTGCTCGGTCGCACGCCGCCGAGCGACGCGCTGCGCCAGTACCTGCTGGACTGCCAGCGCGCCCCAAGTGGCATGAGCGGGCTGGCCACCGATGCCGAACTGGGTGAGCTGCACCGGCTGCAAGGTCCGGCCCGGGAGCGCCGCTATCTCGAAATGATGCTGCGCCATCACGAAGGGGCGCTGCCGATGGCGCGCTTCGCGTTCGACAACGCCCGGCATCCGGCGGTGCGCTCGCTGGCCTCGCGCATCGTCCTCGACCAGCAGCAGGAGATTCTGGGTATCCGGTTGATGCTGGCGCAGATGGCCGCTGCCGCCGCCCCCTGACCGCCCCGGGAGCCCGCTCAGGCGGCCGGCAGTTGTGCGGCTGACAGTTGCTTCACATAATCGCCGCCCCCGACGCCCTGAGGAGTGCGCGAATGAATGGCAGCTATCGTCTGCTAGTGCTGGCCCTGCTGTCCGCCAGCCTTGCCGCCTGCGGTGACAGTCGCGAGGCCGGTGACAGCGCCGAGATCTCGCGCCCCACGCCGAAGGCGGTCTGCGGGCCGGGGTCGCGCCCCGAACTCGGCATGCAGGGCCGCGTCAGCCGCGCCGAGCACGAGAGTGGCCGCGCCGCCGAGGGCTATACCTGCAACACGCAGATGGTCAGCAACTACGTACCACCGGGGGTCATCACCGGTACCGCCACCGGCACCATCGGCGGCTTCAAGGTTGAGCGTTACACCGATGCGGCGGGCCACGACTGCGCCTACTACGACACCACCCTGCTGTACCCGACCAACCTCGTGGATGCCGAGGCCGGCGTCAGCGTGCTGGACATGAGCGACCCCGCCAAGCCGGTGCGCACCGCGCAGTTGCTGTCGCCGGCCATGTTGTCGCCGCACGAGTCGGTGGTGGTCTCGCAGCAGGCCGGGGTGCTCGCGGCCGTGACCGGCAATCCGGGCTTCTATCCAGGTGTGGTCGATGTCTACGATCTGAAGGCCGACTGTCGCAACCCGCAGTTGCGCTCAAGTACGCCATTCGGGTTTCTGGGACACGAAAGCGGCCTGAGCCCCGACGGCAAGACCTTCTACTCCGCCAATCCGGGCACGCCGACGCTCACCGCGCTCGACATCTCCAATCCCTTGATCGCCATCCCCTTGTGGACCGGCTCCTATTACTCGCACGGACTCACCATCGGCGCCGACGGCAACCGCGCCTATGTCGCGGCGGGTAACGACCGGGGCCTGGTCATCCTCGACACCTCGGAGCTGCAGTCGCGCAAGGCCAACCCGCAGGTGCGCGAGATCGGCAGCGTCACCTGGCCGACCATGACCATCCCCCAGAACGCCATCCCGTTCACCCGCAACGGCAAGCCCTATGTGCTGGAGATCGACGAGTACTCCACCGGCGGTTCGGGCGGCAGCGTCGGCTTCAACGGTGCCGTGGTCGGCGCCGGTCGCATCATCGACATCAGCGACGAGACGAAGCCCAAGGTCGTCTCCGACCTGCGGCTGGAAGTGCACCAGCCCGAGAACCGCGAGCTGATTGCCAACGACCCGGGCGCGATGCTGCCGGTGCAGGGCTATGCCGGCCATTACTGCAACATCCCGACCCGGGTGAATCCCGATATCGCGGCCTGCAGCATGATTGCCTCCGGCCTGCGCATTTTCGACATCCGTGATCCGAGCAAGCCCAGGGAAATCGCCTACTTCGTCGCGCCGGCCAAGCCGCGTCTGACTCCGGTGTTCGAAGCCAGCAACTGGGCCATGTCCAGCCCCAGCTTCGTGCCCGAGCGCAAGGAGATCTGGTACTCCGACGGCTACAGCGGCTTCTACGTCATCCGCGTCACCAACGGCGTCTGGTAGCGGTGCAACGCGGCTGAAGCCGCCGCAGGCCTAGCTGCCGACGGCGGCGTTTGCATTGCGGGTGGTGGCGACGCTGCCGGCCCGGCCTGGACTCCGCGCCTTGGGGCTTCAATCACCCCAACGGGTGAAGAGTCGCCGGGGACCGCGGCCGACAATGCCGGCCTATGAACCTTGCCCTTAATGACGATCAGCGGCTGATCCGCGAGTCCGCCGAAAGCTTCCTTGCCGATGTCAGCACCTCGGCCGCCGTGCGCAGGGCCTGCGAGGGCCAACTGGGCTACGACGAGACCGTGTGGGCGCGCATCGCCCGCGAACTCGGCTGGTGCGGCATCGCCGTGCCGGAAGCGCAGGGCGGCCTCGGGCTGGGCGCGGTGGAACTGGCGCTGGTGCAGGAGCAGGCGGGCCGGCATCTGCTGTGTGCGCCGTTTTTCTCCAGCGCCTGTCTGGCGACCACCCTGCTGGCCGAAGTCGGAAGCCATGAGGTGCGCGACCGCGAGCTGCCGGGCCTGGCCGCCGGCGAACAGCGCTTCAGCGCGCCGCTGCCTTCGCAGGCACAGGCCTTCCTGTCGCTGCCCGACGTTCAGGCGCGTCGCGATGGCGACGGCTGGAGTCTGAGCGGCGTCGCCACACGCCTGCCCGAAGGCGACAGCGCCGACGCCCTGCTGTTGCCGGCGCGGGTCGACGGCGAGGTGACGCCGGGGCTGTTCCTGGTACGACGTTCGGCGGCCGGCCTGCGGTTGCAGGCGCAGCCCGGATTCGACCGCAGCCGCCGCTTCGCGCAGGCCGACCTGGCCGCTGTCGCGGCCGAGCGGATCGACGATCCCGGCCATGCCGCGGCGGGCTATGAGCGCGCGGCGGCCCTGGTGCGTCTCTACCTTGCCGCCGAGCAGCTCGGCGCCGCCCAGGCCTGTCTCGACCTCACGGTTGCCTATGCCGGCACCCGCAAGCAGTTCGGCCGCGTGATCGCCGGCTTCCAGGCGGTCAAG
>Ga0255100_1000808_pt1 | contig 12016 bp, 12 predicted proteins | sample Colum_Colum_RepB_2_FD_188449 | JGI IMG/M metagenome (GOLD analysis project Ga0255100, IMG submission 188449) | Freshwater microbial communities from Columbia River, Oregon, United States - Colum_Colum_RepB_8d | ecosystem: Environmental > Aquatic > Freshwater > River | place: USA: Oregon...
CGGGTGACTCACCGACTGGAGAGCCGGATGCGGGAAATCCGCCAGTCCGGTTCGGAGGGAGGGGTGGCCGGCAACAGCCATCCCTACCCCTATGTGTGAACATGAAACTGAAACGACTAACCGGTGAAAGACCGAGTACGGTGTGGGCATGGCACCGTGTAGCTGAAGGTCACTGCGTCGCCGTGAGGCGGGGGAACAACCGGAAGCGAACCTGTCGTCCCAAAGCAGTCAAACGAGACGGCTGAATCCGATTCGGCCCGTCGGAGTGGCGAGCCTGCGTAGGATAGGCGAAGCCTTGGCTCTGAGCCTGCCCGAAGCGATCACCAAGCATGACCACAAGATCGCCAAGGACTCCGAGGGTGGTTGGGATGAGAAGGCAGGGAAAGCCGAGCAGTTAAGTGTTGAGATCCTCCCCGGTGCGACGGAGAGCGGGGAGGAAGTCAGAGCCCTCATAGTAGCGCTGAAGCGGGTAACGACCGTGGTGGGCCTGCTTCGAAAAAATGGAGAGCAAAATAGAGGTTAGTCTTGGTTTTGCTGGGTGGAGTTGAGTGAGTAGGGAGTGGGGATAAATTTGAGTGTCAGGGGTTGATCATGGGTGAAGGTGCCGGCAGCGCCCCCCGATGGGGCCCCAGTCGCACGCTGCTGGCCGCGAACGTCGGTTTGCTGCGCTTCGGCCTTCAGCGGCTCTACCCCCATCGGGGACCGCTGCCTCGTTGGTTCAGCCTCACCGGCTGCAGTCTCGAAGGCGGCGGGAGACTTTGCCGCCAGAGCCGTATGGAGGCGCTCGCGATTGTAGAAGGTCTCGATGTAATCGAAGATTTTCCGGCGAGCCTGCTCGTGGGAGTCAAAGTCTTGGCGGTAGACCATCTCGAGTTTCAAAGTGCTCCAAAAACTCTCCATGGCGGCGTTGTCGTAGCAGTTGCCGGTACGACTCATGGAAGCTAGCAACCCGGCCTGAGTTAGGGCGTCTCGAAAGGAGCCTGCGGCATATTGAACTCCGCGATCGGAGTGGAAGATCAGTCCGGTATTGGGACGTCGATGGCGCAGGGCCATGGTGAGAGACTGGAGGACCAATGCCGAATCTATGGATGAGGACATAGCCCAACCGACGATCCGACGACTGAATAGATCGAGGACGGCAGCCAGATACAGCCATCCTTGGCGGGTGGGGATGTAGGTGATATCGGCCACCCAGACTCGGTTAGGTGCCGCGGGCACCCCGACCTCCTTCAAGCGATTGGGAGCGATTGGGTGAGGATGCCGGCTGTCAGTCGTCTGGGGGCGATAGCGGCTGGGTTGGCGACCACGCAATCCCTGCAGGCGCATCAGTCGTGCCACGCGGTTGCGTCCGTGCCTGCGGCCGTGGGTGCGGAGAGCCGCGACGATCCTGGGACTGCCGTAGGTCTGGCGGCTGCGGAGGTGGAGATTGGCGATCTGCTGGGCCAGGTCGCGATCCTCCCGGGCACGAGGTCCGGGGACGATTTCGCGTTTAGCCCAGTCATAGTATCCACTGACAGAGACTTCGAGCACTTGGCAAAGTCGTTCGATTGGATAATCGAGTTTCATAGCCGTAATCCGGAGGAAGCGTTCGGTGTGGGTTCGGAGAGGATACCCAAGGTTTTTTTTAAAATGTCGCGTTGCTCCTTGAGATGCCGGATCTCACGCCGGGCGGCATCGAGTTGGGTTTGAAGATCATCGGTGGATGCGACGCTCTGGGTAGTAGCTTCGGCAGGTGCCGTTGGGCCGAAGAGGATTCGCCGCCAAGTGAAGAGGCGTCTGGAATCGATTCCCAACTCACGGGCTATGGCTTCGGCTGACTTGCCGCTTTTGAGCCAGTTTTGGACGGCTTCGCGTTTGAAGGTGGGATCATACTGACGACGTGGTTTTAGAGCGGGGTCTTTCAATGGGATCATGCTGCATCAGGTTGCTCAATTCTGCCTCCGTCATTTCGAGGCAACCCCACACTCTCCCCTCGCGCGCAGCGCGAAAGCTTCAGCCTCCCCGGAGCTTCCATGCGAGCGCAGGCCCGGTCCCGCAGAGCGCCCCGCCCACTCGCCTGCGAATCCCGCGTCTGGGAAGCCCGCCCGTCCAGGGTGAGTCACCCCTTACTATTCGTTTTCGCCGCTGTTCTTGCCCGTGCTGTTCGAAGCGAGCCAAACGGCGGCCCGGAGACCACATAACCCGCAAAACCTCAGCCGACCGAGCCGACGCCACGGGATGAGCGGATCGCACAGTCTGGGCCGGCCTTGCCAATCATGCCTGCGGACTCTCGCGCAACCGCCGGATCTCCGAGAAGAACACCGCGCTCGCGGCGGCGACGTTGAGCGAGTCGACCCCGGACTCCATAGCGATAGAAGCGCTCACGTCGCAAACGTCCAAGACCTCGGGCGAAATGCCCTCACCCTCCGCACCCAACACCACGCACAACGGTTGGTGTGCCGGCAACCGGTGCACCGAACAGGCCGTGGCTCCCGGGTGGGCCGCCACCACCGTGACCCCCAAGACGCGCAACTGCCGCAGCGACTCGGGCAGGCTTGCGGCCAGCACGTAGGGCTGACTGAACACCGTGCCCATCGAACTGCGCACTGAACGCCGCAGGTAGGGATGGGCCGACGTGGGGCCGATGATGAGCCCACAGGCCCCGAACGCTGACGCGTTGCGAATCACCGCGCCCACATTCTCGCCACTGGTCAATCCATCCATGGCCGTCAGCAGGGCCGGCCCAGGGCCCGAGAGCAGGTTTTGCAGGGAATCCGGCCGCGGCACCTCGCCCAGCGCCAGGATGCCCTGGTAGATCGGAAACCCCGTGAAGCCCTCGAGCACCGCACGCGGAGCCACGAACAGGTCGGCGGTACGGCCTGCGGCCCGGAGGCGGGCCTCCAGCGCATCGGCCTCGGCAGGAGGGGCCAGCACCGAGCGCAACCCCAATCGCGACTCGATCAACCGGTGCACCAACTTGTCACCCTCGGCCACGAACACCCCGCCTCCCAGGTGGGAGTGCTGGGCCTTCATCGTCCGGTAGGGGATCAGCTCGGGAGCTTCCCCATCCGGCAATTCCCTGCGCGTGACCATGGGTTCAAGACTTCCAGAATCCGGGCCACAACACCCGGCTCAGTGACGGAAATGACGGGTTCCGGTGAACACCATGGCCATGCCCCGCTCGTTGGCCGCACGGATGACCTCTTCATCGCGCACCGAACCTCCCGGCTGAATCGCGGCCGTGGCGCCGGCTTGAGCCGCAGCGATCAACCCGTCGGCGAACGGGAAGAACGCGTCCGAGCAAACCACGCTGCCCTTGAGGTCCAAGCCCGCCTCGCCCGCCTTCCACACGGCGATGCGGCTCGAATCCACCCGGCTCATTTGACCGGCCCCCACACCCAGCGTGGCCTGGGCACCGCAGTACAAAATGGCGTTCGACTTGAGATGCTTCACCACACGCCACCCAAAGAGCATGGCCTCCAACTCGGCCGACGACGGCGCGCGCTGCGTGACCACCTTGAGGTCCGCCTCGGTGGTGATCTTCAAATCGCGCTGCTGCCACAAGTACGACTCGGCTCCCACGCTGCGCAGGTCGTGCGATCCGGCCGCGACCGGCGAGCGCCGCATCTTCAGGAGCCGCAAGTTCTTCTTCTGACGCAACAGTTCCAGGGCATCAGCCTCGAACTCCGGAGCGATGATCACCTCGCTGAAGATCTCAGCGATGGCCTTGGCGCAAGCGAGATCCAGCGGACGGTTGACCGCGATGATCCCGCCGAAGGGTGCCTGCCGGTCCGTGGCAAAAGCCCGCTGCCAGGCCTCCTGGAGATCGGCTCCGCGGCCCACGCCGCAGGGGTTGGTGTGCTTGAGGATGGCCAGCGTTGGCAACTGACCTTCGAACTCCGTGATCAAGGCCGCGGCGGCCGTCAGGTCGAGGATGTTGTTGTACGACAACTCCTTGCCGTGCAGTTGCTGGAAATACTCCTGAAACTTGCCGTAGAGCGCCGCCTTTTGATGCGGGTTCTCACCGTAGCGGAGCGGCTGAGCCAGCGGCGCACTAATGGCCAAGGCCGGCAACACCGCATCCGGGCCGGAAAACTCCCGGGTCAAATGGGCGGCGATGGCCGCATCGTAAGCGGCCGTGCGGGCGAACACCTTGGCAGCCAACGTGCGGCGCAGTTCCAGTGTGGTGTCGCCGGCGTTGGCCACTTGTTCAGAGACGACCGCGTAGTCAGCCGGATCCACCACCACCGTCACGCTGTCGTGGTTCTTGGCGGCGCTGCGGAGCATCGAAGGACCGCCGATGTCGATGTTCTCAATGGCGTCATGCAAGTGAACCCCGGGCTTGGCCACCGTCGCCTCGAAGGGGTAGAGGTTCACCACCACCAAATCGATGGGCAGGATGCCGTGCTCGCGCACCGTGGCCTCGTGGACCGGGTTGCCACGCAAGTAGAGCAATCCGCCGTGAACCCTCGGGTGCAACGTCTTCACCCGACCATCGAGCATCTCCGGGAAACCGGTGTGCTCGGAAATGTCGCGCACCGGCAAGCCGGCATCACGGATCGCCTGGGCGGTTCCACCGGTGGAGAGCAGTTCCACGCCGGCCGCCACGAGAGTGCGGGCGAAGGGGACGAGTCCGGATTTGTCGGAGACGGAAAGCAGAGCACGCTGAATACGAGACATACGAGAGCGGCGTAGCGTGGCGGACAGACACGGGCCGTCAACGCTGCACAGCGACCATCACGGGCACCGTGATCGTCAGGGGGTAAAGGTTCTCCGAAGCGGCGCCCCGCTCAGCGGAGTATCTCGAGAGCCAGCGAGAAAATCCGTTCACGATTCTTGCTGGCCACCACACTGAAACCCTGGATTTGGGCCGACTCGTAGGCGGCCGCCAATGGCAGCGAATTCTTGAGCACCGGCAACCCCAGATCGCGCCCCATCTCCTCCTCGTTCTGACCACCGACCAAGGTGCGTCGACGCACCTTATTGAAGAGGATCATGGCCCGAGCAGTCGGTGACATGAAGCACTTGACCGACTCGACCATGGGAATCGACGCCTGCGTGCTGAACAAGGATTTCTCAGCGACAATCACCAAACGGTCACTGCGTGAAATCAGGTCCCGGAAAAAAGGATCGGGGCTGCTCGCTGAAACATCGATACGACCCGGAGTGTCGCAGATGATCACATCCGGAGAAACCCCTTCGGGCAAAGGCGCCAATTTGCCCACGTGCGAAACCCACATGGCCAGCGACCCCTGCGGATCCATGTCTTCGAATTGCACCTGATAGCCGGCCGACTGGAGAGCGGCACCGACCAGAATGGAGCAAGTCGATTTGCCTACTCCACCCTTCTGATTGAGAAAGCTGATGCGTACGGCCATCGGAGGGAATGTGATGTCGGTTGGCCGTGGCGGGTTGCCGTGCGGCGTGGCCCAATGCCGGACTTCAGATGTAGTCCAACAGGCTGATCCTCAGGATCTTGCCGGCCGACTGGAGTGCCGCCGAGTAGGCCGCCTGAAGTTGATTGAGCTCCACGAGCGTCTGAGCCAAATCAGCGTCGCTCTCCTGAGAGATCAGTTGATTGACTGAGATCGACTCCGAAGAATTTTGCTTGGCCACTGCTTCCAATCGCGCCTGGGCGGCTCCTAATGCAGCAAAGCTCTCGATGTAACCGCTCTCGTCCTTGACCAACGAAGCACTGATATCAGGGATTGCTGTCTTATCGCCCTTCTTCAGCGAATCCCGCAAGGCGATCAGGTGACCGAAAACATCGATTCCAGCCCGTTCGTCCTTCAACAACCCTCGCGGACCGCTGGAAGACTCGTTGGCTCCCGGAACGTCTATGGAGAAGGACACGCCCGAAGCAATGTCCATCTGACGAACTTTGCTGTTCCCCTTGTAAGCCACCGAAGTGATTTTGCCATCGGCATCGCGAACAGCCTCAAACGCTACATCTACCCCGGAGGTACCACCAAACAACGACTCACTGTCATGCTTGCTGTTAGCCAGCGCGATAGAATTCTCTAGCAACTGGTCAACTTCGGAAGAATAGGCAGCGTAATCATCCGCGGTGCGGATACTGTTGGCCATGGTAGCCAACTCCGATGCCCGATCGGTCATCTTCTTCAGCTGAGAAGTCGCGGAATAAATCGCCTGAGAGCGGGTCTGAAGCTTGGAGACATTATCCGAATACTGGCCCAGCTTCTGAAAATCCCCCTGTAACTGAAGAACGTTCAGGAATGCGCTCGGGTCATCCTCGGCATTGCGGATCCGCTGCCCCGTAGAGGCCTGTGTCTGCAGTCGAGCCTGCCGCACCGTCAACTCATTGACGGTCCGTCCCAACTCATCAGGGAAGCTGGACTGGGCTACGCGCATGCAACCGAAATACTTACAGCTTTCAATCCGGGCAATTCATTTTTTTCTTAAGTTTTCTTTTTTACAGCCACTACCAACCTTCCCTCAGGCGACATCAGTCCGTCCGAACCAAAGAACCCCCGATAATCTCTCGAAACAACCCCGGATAATCGCCCGGAAAACCAACTTTTCATATCGCCCGATCAACCGAAGCTTGAGATCGGACACCTAGCACGCCTTCATCCTCCGCATGCACGGCAAAAAGAAATTGAGACTCGGGGTCCTGGGTTCGGGCAAAGGATCCAACTTCGTGGCGATCGCACAGGCGATACACGACGGCTCCATGGCAGCCGAGGTGGGGCTTGTCCTCACCGACGTGGGCGATGCTGGCATTTTGCAGCATGCCCAGGAGCGCGGCATCCCGGCGCGATTCATTCCACCTGGAGCCTTCCGCACCAAACTCGACCCGACCGCCGAAGCAGCCTTCATCCAAGCATTGCAAGACGCGCAAGTCGATCTGGTGGTCCTGGCCGGATTCATGCGGATCCTCAAAGGGGACTTCCTGCGCGCCTTCGAAGGCCGCGTGGTCAACATCCACCCGTCGTTGCTGCCCTCCTTCCCGGGTTTGGAAGCTTGGAAACAAGCCCTGAACTATGGGGTCAAGGTCACCGGCTGCACGGTGCATTGGGTGGATCAAGGCGTGGACACCGGCCCCATCCTGGCTCAGCAAGCCGTCCCCGTGCTCGAAGGGGACACCGTCGCCTCATTGCACCAGCGCATCCAAGAAGCGGAACGGACCCTGTACCCCGAAACCTTGGCCCGATTGGCGGATGGTGCGTGGCCCGTCAAGGCTCGCTCCATTCCGAACCCCTAGCCCACCGAAGCCGGTCATTCCAAAGGCTCGTCCCGATTTCCTGATTCAAGATCCCTGACACCCCCTCCCATGACACTGCGTCGCATTCTCCTTCGGGGCGTTTACATCCTGGCCGGCCTGATCCTGATCCTGACGGCTTTGGCGGGCGGGCTGTGGCTCTACTACCATCCCACGCTGGCCTCGATCCAGCGGGTGGCCTACGGACAACGCCATGGCCATGAATTATCCTACGATGTGGTTCGACCCGAGAACCCGAACGGCCTCGGCGTATTATTGATGGTGAGCGGAGGGTGGAAATCCGGCACCAACAGCTTCCGACCTTGGATGACCGCCCCCCTACTGCGCCGGGGGTACACCGTCTTGGCCGTCTATCATGTGTCTCAACCGGAGGCCACGGTGGCCGAGATCTTCGAGGACGTGAGTCGGGCGGTCCGACACATCCGACATCATGCTCAAGACCATGGCATCGACGCCAAGCGTTTGGGCGTCACCGGCGGCAGCGCGGGCGGCCACTTGAGCCTGCTTCTGGCCACCCGCGGCGGCCCCGGCCCTGCCAACACTCCGGACCCCGTCGACCGGGAAAGCTGCGCCGTTCAGGCGGTGGCCATCTTCTATCCCGTCACCGATTTGCTGAACCTCGGGGATTCGACCGAGAACTTGCACGACGGCGGTCCGCCCAAGAGTTTCGTCAAAGCCTTCCGTCCCCAACCGAGCGGCCCGACCAACTGGGTGGACATCGGCAAGCCCCTCTCCCCGCTCTTCCACCTGCACCCTCAGACGCCACCAACCCTCATTTACCACGGTGACGCCGACACGCTTGTTCCGCTGGACCAATCCCAGCGCTACCAGGGCCGCGCTCGGGAAATCGGACGCACCGTGGAACTCGTCGTTCATCCCGGAGGCAAACACGGCTGGCTCACCATGCTCTGGGACATCCACCACTTCGCCGACTGGTTCGACCAACACCTGAGCCGCCTAGAAAATCCATCCTTGGCACTCCGCTCCGGGCTGGGCTTGATGAACCCTCAGCATGGCGAACTCCCCGATCCCCGCCGCTAGCGGCCCCTCATCCCGACTGGCCAGCCTCGATGCATTGCGCGGCTTCGACTTGTTCTGGATATGCGGTGCCGACGCCTTCGGTCAGGCCTTCCTGAAGGCCGCCAACGGACCCGTCAGCCACGCCATCGCCGATCAATTGGAGCACGTGGCCTGGCAAGGCTTCCGCTTCTACGACCTCATCTTCCCGCTCTTCGTCTTCATCAGCGGGATCTCCATCGTTCTTTCGCGCAGCGCCAAACCCGAGGCCGGCGATCGGAACCATGCCTTCCTGAGCATCCTGAAGCGTGGGGTTCTCCTCTACCTGCTCGGGGTATTCTTCTATCGGGGCTATCCCGGCTGGGAGAACGACATCCGCTACCTCGGCGTCTTGCAGCGCATCGCCCTGTGTTATTTTTCGGCCGGCACTCTGCATTTGTTCCTGAGCCCCCGGGCTCTGCGCATTACCGTCGTCGCAATCCTCTTGGGTTACTGGGGCCTCATGACCCTCGTGCCGGTGCCCGGGGTCGGCCCGGCCAATCTCCAACCGGACACCAATCTGGCCCATTGGGTGGATGCCCAGTTCCTCGGCGGCAAGAAGTGGAACGGGGCCCATGATCCGGAGGGGCTCCTGAGCACCGTGCCGGCCATTGCCTCCTGCCTCCTCGGCGTGCTCGCCGGACTATTCCTCAAGGATCCCTCCCGCAGCGCAACCCAGCGATTGAAGGGGCTCACGATGGCCGGCGTGGCCTTGCTGGCCACGGGGCATGTGTGGGGACTGGCCTTTCCGATCATCAAGGGCTTGTGGACTTCCTCGTATGTCTGCGTCGCGGGCGGTTGGAGTTGCCTGCTCCTGGCGCTCTTCTACGGACTCATCGATGTAAAAGGGTGGTCCGGTTGGGCCAAGCCCTTCACTTGGATTGGCATGAACTCCATCGCCGTCTACCTGGCCTCGAACTTGGCTGATTTCGGAAAACTGGCCAAACGCCTGACCGGCGGCGAAGTCACCCTCTTCCTGGATGGACTGCATCCGGGGACGGCCGGCGTAGTCACCGCCTTCGTGTCCGTCGGATTCTGCGTCTGGTTGGCTTGGCTCCTCCATGGCCGACGGATTTTTCTGCGGGTCTGAACCCAACCTCGGAACGCATCGCCTCCTGCATCCCCTTTTCTTGTCATGTCCTCTGCCCAGAACCCTTCATCGACAACGGCCACGCCACCGTCCGAGCGCCTCATGTCCCTCGATGCCCTCCGGGGATTCGACATGTTCTGGATCGTCGGCGGCGCGGGCATCTTGCGGGCGTTGGAAAAGTTCAGCGGGTCCCCGTTCCTGAGCGCCATCCGCCAACAGCTCACCCATGTGGAATGGGCTGGCTTTCGCTTCTATGACCTCATCTTCCCGCTCTTCGTCTTCATCGCGGGCGTGTCGTTGACCTTTTCCACCGGCAAGGCGGTGGAGAAGATCGGCAAGGCCGGAGCGGTCCAGCGCCTGCTCTCCCGAGGCCTCCTGCTGTTCCTGGTGGGCGTGTTCTACTCCGGCGGGCTTTCTCAAGGATTGGAGGGCGTGCGCTGGCTCGGAGTGCTCAACCGCATCGCGCTGGCCTCCACGGCTGCGGGTATCCTGCTGGTGTTCCTGCCGGTCCGGGCACTCTTGGGAGTTTGTGCCGGTATTTTGCTGGGCTATTGGGCCCTCTTCGCCTGGGTGCCCATCCGGGCCATCCCACTGACTCCGACCTCGGTGCAGGAAGGCATGGCCCGCACCGGAACCACCAATGTCCAGCAACTGTACTGGAGCACCACCCAGCGAATTTCGGGGCAATATGAACCCGGCCTCAACGTGGTGAACCACTTCGACTTCGAGCACCTTCCCGGAAAGAAGTACGACACCTACTACGATCCCGAAGGCATCCTCAGCACCTTTCCAGCAATCGCCACCTGCCTCCTCGGAGTGTTCGCAGGCACCTTGCTTCGACAAGTCTCGCTCAAGCCGAGCCAACGCACCCTCCGACTCCTCCTGGCGGGTCTGGGCTGCCTCGCCGTTGGATGGGTTTGGAGCGGATCCTTCCCCATCGTGAAAAAGCTATGGAGCTCCTCCTTCGTCTTATTTGCCGGCGGATGGAGTTTCCTGCTCTTGGCCGGATTTTACCAAGTGGTGGACGGATGGAACCAACAACGCTGGTGCCAACCCTTTGTCTGGATCGGCACCAACCCCATCACCCTCTACCTGCTCTCCAGTTTCGTGGGATACGGAGCGGTGGCCGGCCGGTTCTTGTCTCCGGAACTACGGGCCCGACTCGGCACGACGGGAGAGGTGCTTCAGGCCACCGGCGGGCTGCTGGTGCTCTTCCTCTTCGCCCGCGCCCTGCACCGCCGGAAACTCTTCCTCCGATTGTAGGACACAACCTCCGCCAACGGATCGAGTTGGGCCGTGTCAGGGAGTCACCGAAAGCCGCTCTTCGACCGCATCGCGCTTCATGAGCAGGCCCTGCTCCTTGTAAGCCCGGAGCACGAAGTGGGTCGCTGTCGAAAGCACCCCTTGGATGGTGGACAACTTTTCGGAGACGAACGCGGCCACATCGCGCAAGTCGGAGCCCTCCACTTCGACCAGCAAGTCGTAGCCGCCGGACATCAGGTGGCAGGAACGCACCTCCTCGTAGCGGGAAATCCGCTCGGCGAGCTTGTCGAAACCGCCCCCCCGCTCCGGGGTGATCTTCACCTCGATCATGGCCCGCACCACGTCATGCCCGAGCTTCTCCTCGTTCACCACAGCCCGGTAACCCAGCAGGATCCCCTCGGCCTCGAGACGTGAAATCTCGGCCCGGATCTCCGATTCGGATCGGCACAGCATCGCCGCCAGCGCGGCGGGGCTCAGGGTGGCATCCTGGCGAAGAACCTTGATCAGCGCGTCCATATGCCCAGCAAACCCCAGCCGTCCCACGGATTGAAGGCATAAGTTGACCGATCCAGCCCCCCCACGGGGAAGACACTCCGGGTTTGACGGAGCGCCGCAGATCCGTCACCGCTTAACCCATGCAACGCCCCTTGGCACTGGCCGCCTTGATCGCCACCTCCCTCGGTTCCTACGGAGCCGACTGGACCGAGTACCGCGGACCTCGCCACGACGGGTCCACGGCTGAAAAAATCGCCACATCCTGGCCGGCCACCGGACCCAAGGTGCTGTGGAAAGTTCCCAGCAACGCCGGGTTCAGTTCGTTCGCCGTGGCTGGCGGCCGCTGCTTCACCCAAGAACTGCGCGATTCGGGTGGTGCCATGCTGGAGACTCTCGTTGCCCGCGATGCCGACACCGGCAAGGAACTGTGGACCATGGCCTTGGGATCCATGAAGACCGGCGACGGTGGCGATGACGGCACCAAAGAAAATCGCGGCGGTGACGGCCCGCGCTCGACACCCGCCGTGCAAGGCGGCCGGGTGTACACCTTCTCGGCCAAACTCGTGGTGCAGGCCTTCGACGCGAAGACCGGCCAGGAAGTCTGGAAGCGCGATTTGTCGAAGGACCACTCCGGCCGCAACATTTCCTGGCAGAACGCCCAGTCGCCCGTGATCGAAGACGGCCGTGTCTTTGTGGCCGGCGGCGGGGCTGGCCAGAGCTTGATGGCCCTCGACGTCAAGACGGGCGCGATCCTCTGGAAAACCGGTGACGAGAAAATCACCCATGCCTCGCCCATCGTAACCACGATCCACGGAGTCCGACAGGTCGTCTGGTTCCTGCAATCTGGACTGGTCTCAGTCGATCCCAAGACCGGCGCAGAACTCTGGCGA
>Ga0255100_1000810_pt1 | contig 12006 bp, 11 predicted proteins | sample Colum_Colum_RepB_2_FD_188449 | JGI IMG/M metagenome (GOLD analysis project Ga0255100, IMG submission 188449) | Freshwater microbial communities from Columbia River, Oregon, United States - Colum_Colum_RepB_8d | ecosystem: Environmental > Aquatic > Freshwater > River | place: USA: Oregon...
CTGGCAATGCGTGCTGAGTCCAGACGGCTCATTTGTCCGGCACCCACGCCCATGGTCATGCCGTTGGCACAGAACACAATGGCATTGCTCTTGACGTACTGCGCCACTTTCCAGGCAAACAACAAGTCCTGCAGTTGCTCGGGGGTGGGCTGACGGCGCGTCACCATCTTCAGATCTGCCAGTGTCAATTCGTGGTTGTCAGCGGTCTGAATCAACAGGCCCGAGCCCACGCGCTTGATGTCATGCGTGTTGCGTCCTTGCTCCCAGGCGCTCGCACCCCCGGGGGGCATGGGAATCTTGAGCACCCGCACATTGGCTTTGGCCTGAAACAGGGCCAGGGCTTGCGGGGTGTAGTCGGGCGCCATCAGCACCTCGACAAACTGTTTGCTCACCTCCTGCGCCGTGGTCTCGTCCACGGTGCGGTTGAAGGCGATGATGCCGCCGAAGGCTGAGGTGGGGTCGGTCTTGAACGCCTTGCGGTAGGCCTCGTGCGCACCCTGGCCCATCGCGACACCGCAGGGGTTGGCGTGCTTGACGATCACACAGGCTGGCTGCTCAAAGCTCTTGACGCATTCCCACGCCGCATCCGCGTCGGCAATGTTGTTGTAGGACAGTTCCTTGCCTTGCAACTGGGTGGCCGTGACGAGCGAACCCGGCGCTGGGTTGAGGTCGCGGTAAAACGCTGCCGCCTGATGGGGGTTCTCACCGTAACGCAAGTCTTGCAGTTTGACGAAACGGCCATTGGACTGCCCCGGAAACTCGCTGCGCTGGCCACTGTCCAAGTCGTAGGACGAGAGGTAGTCGCTGATGGCGGCATCGTAGTTGCTGATGCGGTTGAATGCCGCCACCGACAAGGCGAAGCGGGTGGCCTCACGGGTGGTGCCCTGCTCACGCAATTCACGCAGCACGCCTTCGTACTGCGAGGCGTCGGTCAGCACGGCCACGTGTTGCCAGTTCTTGGCGGCACTGCGCACCATGGCTGGGCCACCGATATCGATGTTCTCGATGGCGTCTTCGAGGGTGCAGTGGGGCTTGGCCACCGTCGCCTCGAACGGATACAGGTTGACGATGAGCAAGTCAATGGTGCCAATGCCATACGCTTGCAGCGACTGCATGTGCTCGGGCACGTCACGGCGTGCCAGCAAACCCCCGTGCACCATCGGGTGCAGGGTTTTCACGCGGCCATCCAGCATCTCGGGAAAGCCAGTGACATCGGCCACTTCACGCACGGGCAAGCCGGCTTGCGCAAGCAGTTTGGCGGTCCCGCCAGTAGAGATCAGGCCAATGCCCAGACCATGCAAGGCTTGCGCGAGTTCGACGATGCCAGTTTTGTCAGAGACCGAGATGAGTGCGTTCATGAGGAAAGCCCAGGGGGCGCGGGGATAACAATTTGAATCCAGGTGCGAGGCGTTCAACCCAGCGGTGTAAAGCCACGGGGTAGCAGCAACTCACAACAAACGGTGCTGCACCAATTTCTTGCGCAGGGTGTTGCGGTTCAGCCCCAACCACTGCGCAGCACGAGACTGGTTGCCCTCGGCGTGATGCATCACGGTTTCCAGCAGCGGCTTTTCAATCACCGTCACCATCATGTCGTGCAGGTTGTCGGGTTCGGTGCCACGCAGGTCGCGAAAATACGACTCCAGGCTGAGTCGCACCGCCTCTTCAATGTGTTTCTTGCTCATGCCAGGGCTTCCTGTGCCATTTCAACCGAGGGGCTGGGCCAGCGGTCGCTGTGCTCGGCCAGGGTCTTCAAATAATCGGACAAGGCCTGCGATTGGCCTTCGGCGGAGTCGAGAGTGTTCATGTGCTGTCGAAAAACCTCAGCGCCCGGCAAGCCTTTGACATACCAGGCAATGTGTTTGCGTGCGCTGCGCACACCGGTCCATTCGCCATACAGGGCGTAGTGCTCCTGCAAGTGCGCCTGCAGCAAGCGCGAGACTTCGGCCACCAGGGGGGGCGCCAGCAAGCTGCCCGTCTCCAGAAAATGGGCGATCTCGCGAAAAATCCAGGGGCGTCCCTGGGCAGCGCGCCCAATCATGATCGCATCACATCCCGTGGTTTGAAGAACCTGGCGCGCCTTCTGGGGTGAATCAATATCGCCATTGGCCACCACCGGCACGCGCACGGCGGCCTTGACCGCCGACACGGTGTCGTACTCGGCTTGACCTTTATAGCCTTGCTCGCGGGTACGGCCGTGTACTGTCAGCATCTGCACGCCCGCTTGTTCGGCGGCTCGTGCCAGCGTCACAGCATTGCGGTGATCGGCACTCCAGCCCGTGCGCATCTTGAGGGTGACTGGCACGCCGCGCGGCGCACAGGCTTGCACCACGGCTTGCACGATCGCCACAGCCAATGCTTCGTTGCGCATCAGCGCCGAGCCGGCCCAGACGTTGCACACCTTCTTGGCGGGGCAGCCCATGTTGATGTCAATGATCTGCGCGCCTCGGTCGATGTTGTAGAGCGCGGCCTCGGCCATCATCAAAGGTTCGGTTCCCGCAATTTGCACCGCGATGGGGCCAGGTTCGCCGGTGTGGTCCGCACGTCGGGAGGTCTTGAGGCTGTCCCACAAGTCACGACGCGAGGTGACCATCTCACTGACCGCATAGCCGGCCCCGAGTTGCTTGCACAACTTACGAAACGGTCGGTCGGTGACACCCGCCATCGGAGCGACGAACAGTGGGTTCGCCAACAGATAAGGGCCGATGTGCATGGGGTGAGGGAATCCGGGAGGGATGATCAGGGGAAAGCGATTCTACCTGCCTTATTTTTCAGCAACCCGGCAATATCTCGGGGGATTCCCTAAACCTATACTCCCCCCCATGGAAGCTTGGCTGTCCTCCCTGTTGCACACCCTGGCCCTGCCCGAAGTGGGCTTGAGCACCGTGTTTGTGGTGTCACTCATCTCCGCCACCTTGTTGCCCTTGGGGTCCGAGCCCGCCGTGTTCGGCCTGGTCAAGCTCAACCCGGACTTGTTCTGGGCCGCCATTGCCGTGGCCACGGCCGGCAACACCCTGGGGGGCGCCATCGACTGGTGGATGGGTTATGGTGCGCACACCGCGCTGAATCGCTTTCGCAAGCAAGCCAACGACGCTTACCATACGCGCGCGCTGCAATGGTTACATCGATTGGGGCCCAAGGCCTGTCTGCTGAGTTGGCTGCCCGGCATCGGGGACCCGCTGTGCGCCGTGGCCGGCTGGCTCAAACTGCCCTTCTGGCCCTGCCTGGCTTACATGGCCATTGGCAAGTGCTTGCGCTACATCACCATGACTGCCGGGCTGCTGTGGCTGTTTCCCTCGCCTTGACAGCGCCGTGAACCGCTGATCAATCGCCTTGCACCCGACCATCCACCACCTGGATGATGCGGTCGCAGCGCTTGGCCAGCGCCGGGTTGTGGGTGACCAAGAGCACCGCGGTTCGGTGCTCGCGGTTCACCTGCCGAAACAGATCAAAGACGGCATCGGCACTTTGGGTGTCCAGATTGCCGGTGGGTTCATCGGCCAGCAGCAGCGCGGGCTGCATGATCAAGGCCCGCGCCACCGCCACGCGTTGCTGTTGCCCGCCTGACAAGCGCGTGGCCGGTGTGTCGCGCCACGCGGACAGCCCCACGCTGTCGATCAAGCGCATCGCCTGAGCCTCAATCTCGGCGGTCGGATAGCCGTGCAGGCCCACCCGGGGCATCATCACGTTTTCCAGAGCGCTGAATGCACTCATCAGGTGGTGGTACTGAAAAACAAAACCGATGCTTCTGCCGCGCAACCGTGTGAGGGCCTGATCATCCAGCGCAGTGGTTTCCTGACCCAATATCTGCAGCCGGCCCTGCGTGGGACGATCGAGCAGGCCCACCAGATTGAGCAGCGTGCTCTTGCCCGACCCCGAGGGTCCCATCACCGCCACAAACTCGTCTCGCATCAGGTGCATATCAATGCCATGCAACACCTCCACCTCGGTCGGCAAGCCCAGATTGAACGACTTGCAAACGCCCTCCAGGTGCACCACCGGCGTGCCACCCAGTCCCGGCATGCCACGCAGCCCCCGCGAGTCAGCGGTCCAGTCGGCACTCGCGGCGGGTGGCGCAGCGGCCTTATTCACGCACTCGTCCTCATCCTCGTATAGCCACCACGGGATCAAGACGGGCCGCTCGCAAGGCAGGAGCCAGCGCGGCCAACAACCCCGTCAACGTGGCAAGGCCCAGCGCCAACCCGTACAGCGTGGGCTCGATCGTGACCTGAAACAAGGGCGTGCCCTCGGCGGTCACGGCGATCGACAGCCAGGCATGCAAGGCGATCGTGCCCACGACACATCCCACGAGCGCCCCACCGAGACCCAGCAGCCCGCCCTGCAGCAAAAAGACACGCATCACCTGCCCCCGCGAAATGCCCATCGCACGCAAAATGCCAATCTCTTTGGAGCGCTGCACCACCGACACCACCAACACACTGGCGATCCCAAACGCCACCGACAAGGCCACAAAAAAACGAATCGCGGTATTGGCCATGGTTTGAGAACTGATCGCACTGAAAAACTGGGCGTTGGTCTTGATCCAGCTGTCGGCCTGCAAGCCGGTGAGGTGCTGAATGCGTTGGGCAACGAGTTCAGCCGCGTAAACGTCATGCACCGTCACATCAATGCCGGTGATACCCCCGGGGTAGCCCAGCAGGCTTTGCCCGCTGTGCAAGGCCATGAATCCGTTGCGCTGGTTGGCCCCTTTGTTACCCAGATCCAGAATACCGGCCACCACCCCGTATTGGCTGCTGCCCGACGCAGATTGAACCAGCAGTTTGTCGCCGATGGTCAACCCCAAATCCGAGGCCAACTCCATCCCCATCAAGAGTTCGGTGGATTCGAGACGCGCTTGCCCCGCCACAATCTTTTCCTGCAGGTTCACGATCTGTTGGTATAACGCCAAATCCACCGCCGTGAGGCTCAAAGACCTGGAGGCACCGCCCCGTACCCCCAGCGCTGCCCCTGTCACCGCGGGCGATGCCACCTTCACTTGCGGCATGGACCGAATCAACTTCAGTACCGACGACCATTGGTCAATCGATTTGAGGCGCTGCAGAGGCGCCTGCATACGGGTTGCGTGCCAGGCCGCGTCGATATCATGCTGCGGACGCACGAACTCTTTGGGCGGTAGCACCTGGATATGCGGTTGCGCCGTCAGCACACGACGCACCAAGTTGGCCTGCAAGCCCTGCAGCAGCGCGGACATGAACACAATGACCGCCACGCCAATGGCCACACCGACGGTGATGAACACGCTTTGCAGACGACCTTCGCGCAAAAAACGCGAGGCCACGATCCACTCAAAGGGCTGCCAGCGACCGTGCACCATGCCAAGCTCTCCTCACCTGCCTTGATCCACACGAATGCGCTGCCCAGCTTTCAGGCCCGCCGCTGCCACGTCGACCACCCGCGAACCGGTGCTGACACCTGACATCACCTCCACTCGAGAGCCGGCTCGCACCCCCAGGGTGACCGGGGTGCGCTGGACCCGCTCCTGATCATCGACCCTCCAGATCCAGGGGTGGCCAGACTCGATGTCTTGCACAGCTTCGAGCGGCAGTGTCAGCGCGGCGGGTTTGCGCAGCACTTCAATCTCCACCGAGATCGTCATGTCTTCACGCAAATACGCAGGGGGAGTCGCCACCGTCAGGTTGACTTGCACTGCCCCGCGTTGGGCATCCACGCTGGGGGCAATGCGGCTCACCACCGCGGCGAATTGGCGCTGCGGGTAGGCATCGGCAGATGCCACAGCAGGCTGCCCTGGCCTCAACAGCGAGAGGTTGCGCTCATCGATCAGCGCCACGAGTTCGGTCACCCCTTCAGGCGCCAGCACCAGCAGGGCTTTGCCGGGCTGCACCGTGTCGCCCGGTTCGACGTGGCGGCTCACGACTTGTCCTGCAAACGAAGCCCGTACCGCGGTGTAAGACAGCCTGGCCCGTGCGGCAGCCCAATTGGCTTGCGCCAGCAGCCAAGCACTTTGCGCCAACGACTGTTCCAGGCCATCGGGCGCATGCGCACGGCTCTGCGCCTGGGCGCTGCTGGCCTGGGCTTGGGCCACACGAAACGAGCGCCAAGATTCGTCCAAGGCGGCTTGCCCGATGAAGCCTTGTTGCACCAAGGCTTGCTGACGCTCTAACTGGACACGCGCCTGAACGAGATTCGCCAGCATCTGCTGCTCGGCTTCACGCGCCACCGGCGCTTGCACCTCGCGCCACGACTGCCTCTTGAGCTCGGCTTGTGTGACCGCCAGCTCAGCCGCTTGGGCGGCGGCACGAAGTTCCCGATCATCCAGTTGCAACAACCCTTGCCCCGGCTGAATCCGATCGCCCTCCATCACCTGCACCGCCACCACCGTGCCGGCCATCTGCACGCCGACCGTGGCCCGATGGCGCGTCTGTACCGTGGCCGTGGCCACGACACTGTGCACCAGCTCGTGGGGTTGTAATGTCGTGACTGTCCAGCGCTCGCCCCACCCCACCGTATAGCCGGCCAGCATCAGTACCACCCCACCGGCTGCCGCCACCCACCATCCACGACCGATCGCCTTCAAGTCCATCACCCTCTTGTGCCGCCCTCGCGAAGACCAGAGCCATGGGGTGTTGTATCGGAAGCTTCACCGCGGTCTGGCTCGTCAGCGCACAGTGGGCGCTTGGATGCGCTCTGCCATTCGTTCCCCGGCACTCGCTGTGATGAACCGCTGTAAAAAAAGCCCCGGCCTCTTCAAGAGAAGCCGGGGCTTGCTGAACTGGGTGCGGTCAGTAAGACGTGGTCAGTCGCACTGACACGTTATGGTCGACATGGAAGTGCCATGAAGTTCTGCGACACGACCTGCTCGGCTCAGACGTTGAACAAGAAGTTCATCACGTCGCCATCCTTCACCACGTACTCCTTGCCCTCGGAGCGCATCTTGCCGGCATCCTTGGCCCCTTGTTCGCCCTGGTTGGCAATGAAGTCGTCGAAGGCGATGGTTTGTGCGCGAATGAAGCCGCGCTCAAAGTCACCATGGATGACACCTGCGGCCTGCGGGGCGGTGTCGCCGATGTGGATGGTCCAGGCTCGAACTTCCTTCACGCCAGCGGTGAAGTAGGTTTGCAAACCCAAGAGCTTGAAGGCGGCGCGAATCAGGCGGTTGAGGCCGGGTTCGTCCTGCCCCATCTCGGCCAGGAACAAGGCGCGGTCCTCATCGCTCATGTCGGCCATGTCGGCTTCCATCTTGGCGCAGATGGCCACCACCGGTGCGTTTTGCGTGGCGGCGTATTCTTTCAGACGCTCCAGGTACGGGTTGTTCTCAAAACCGTCTTCGCTCACATTGCCCACGAACATCGCGCGCTTGGCGGTGATCAGGCACAAGGGCTTCAAGAGAACCTGCTCTTCCTGCGAAAAATCCAGTGTGCGCACGGGCTTGCCTTCGTTCAACGCAGCCTGGCATTTGGTAAGCAATTGCACCAGCTTGGTGGCCTCCTTGTCGTTACCCGACTTGGCTGCCTTGGTGTAACGCTGCAGGCTTTTGTCCACCGTGACCAGGTCAGCCAGGCACAATTCGGTCTGGATGACCTCGATGTCGGAGATTGGGTCCACCTTGCCCGCCACGTGAATGACGTTCTCGTCTTCAAAGCAACGCACCACATTGACGATGGCGTCGGTCTCGCGAATGTGGGCCAGAAACTGGTTGCCCAAGCCTTCGCCCTGGCTGGCACCGGCCACCAGGCCGGCAATGTCCACAAACTCCACAATCGCCGGCACGATGCGCTCAGGCGTGATGATCTGCGCCAACTGGTTCAGGCGCGGGTCCGGCACCTCCACCACCCCCACGTTGGGCTCGATGGTGCAAAAGGGGTAGTTCTCAGCCGCGATACCGGCTTTGGTCAGGGCGTTGAAGAGGGTGGACTTGCCCACGTTGGGCAGGCCCACAATTCCGCATTTGAGCGACATGGGATTCTTTCAGGACAAAACACAGAGTTTTGTCTTACTTTTGTAAGGCGACTGATTGAGATTGTAACGATCAGTGCCTACCATCCTGACTAGGCCGTTTGCTTTTTAAGTCTAGGCTGAAGCATCGCGGGTAATTCCCTTTGAACGTAATCGGAGATGGATTTCTTGCCTTGCCTTAAGGACTCGATTTCGGATTTCGACAGCCGAGCGGAAGCCAACGAGGTAACTCGCTTCGTTACACGTGAGGGCTTGGGGTTGGATGCCAAAGATTTGAACGATTTCATTTCCGAACCTCGACGTGATCAGTCTAATTGCTCTTTGATCGGGCTGTAAAGATTTTTTTCGCCCTGCATTCACCAAAACAAACGCCCCATGCACAACTCCACCGTGCATCTGGATGTAGTGCGCCAGTTCCGCCAGCGTACCCCCAAGGTTAGTCACATCATCAAACAAAACGTAGTCAGCACCCGATACAACCTGACCCTGAAATTCTGGTCTAGAAACCAACCGCTCCATGGGATCTGCACCTGTGTGGTAGACGCGTGTCGATTGGACGATTTCCAGATCCACCTTGGCACCACAAACCACCGCACAGACAGCCGCTAGCACCTGCGGTATGGCGTTATCTCCTCGGATTTCCTTGGCATGCGGCGCTACAAAGATGCAATCGCGCCCCCACTCGTCTTTTGTCGAATCCAGCATATCCAAAGCCAGATCCATCACCAATTGAAATGCACGCTCTGTATTTCCTGATTTGGCATCCAGGTAGGCAATGTGGCTTTTCAACTCCAAGTCAGAGTCGAATCTATGAAACAGTTTGAGTTGCTTCGGTATGGGACATGAACGAATCGAGGCTGGAATGTGGGCAAGGATCATCTTCAGCGCGCTTCATTCTCAATGAATGAAGAACATAGCCGTCAATGTAGACCTCACATCATTTTTGACACTCACAAAAATTCGGGATTGGTTTTTTAAATATCCCTAGCTTGGATACAAGCTCAAGCTCTGGTGAGAAGCTGGCAGGCCTGACTCACCCGCAGCACCGGTTCGTCCTCTTCACTGTCAGCCGCCACCAGCCCCTCTGTCACGATGGCGTTCATGCCAAAGGTGACCTCGCCCTTCAGGCCGGCATCGAGGCGGTAGGACTCCAGCACTTGGCCGACGGCGTCATCGGCTTCACCGGTCTGTGGGTTGACGTCGGGAATGGAACAACGACCGCAGGGTTTGACCAGTTGTAGGGTGACCGAACGCCCCCCCACATCCATGCGCAGGGTACGCAACTGATCTTCCTCATGCGCACCCAGTCCGGACAACACCAGGTTGGGGCGAAAGCGCTCCATGCCTACTGCAGCGTGTCCGGCTTCGGTCAAGCGGCGATTGAGTTCGGCCAGTGACGCCTCGCTCACCACCAGCAGCGGAAAACCATCGCTGAACTGGTTGAGGGCTTTCACACCGCCCGTCCACGCTGTATCGCTGGTTCGGGGATGCTCGGGATCAAAGCGCACCAGGTGAAAGGGCCCACGCTGCTTGAGCAATTGCTGGCCGCGCTCGGTCTGGCCCAAAAAATCTCCCAGCCATTGCGAGGCCAGCTGACCCATGTCATAGGCGGGCACCGTGTTGCCCCACACCTCCACCTTCATGGGTGCTTCCACCTCGTTCATGGACAAATGCAGGCCCAGCATGCCCGGGGCCTTGAGCTGGATATCTGACAGGCGAATGCGGGTCGTGATGAGCGCCATCGCGGGCAGTTGGCGCTGCGTGATGGCGCGCCCCTGGGCGTCGGTCACCATCCAGGCGCGGTCCCACTCCAGGCCGGTCTCGGTGAGGGCGCTGGCCAGCACAGAAGTACCGGCGCAGGATTTGACGGGGTAGACCCAGAGCTGAGCAAGGGAGGCGGCAACAGACGACATGTCAACACAATCCGTGAAAAGACAACGAGTTCATCGAGTATAGAACGACCCCCGCGAGGTCCTCACCGCCTGAAGGCGACTGACTGCTGTGCTGTTGTGGCGTTCAGTGGGTCCTGTCCCTTGGAACTGTGGATGGGCCTTGTAACACCTTGGTCTTTTGACTAGATGCTCCCTGAAACATCGGGCGGGAACTCTACAATCGTCTGCATGACAGCCTCCTGGGACATTTGCATTCGCGGTGGCGGCCTGGTGGGTCGCACGCTGGCCTTGCTGTTGTCGCAGACGCCACGCGTGCGTGTGCTGCTGGCCGAGCAAGCATCCGGCGCCACCCCCGATGTCCGTGCCTATGCCTTGAACGAAGCCTCACGCACCCTGCTCTCCTCGGTGGGCTGCTGGCCCGCAGAGCCACACGCCACACCGGTGCAAACCATGCACGTGTGGGGAGACACCCACGGACAGGTGCGCTTTGAGTCCCCGTCTCCCTTGGGGCTCACCACCATTGTGGATGTGCCGGTGCTGGAGGACCTGCTCGATCAGGCGGTGAACCAACGCCCCAGCATCACACGCCAGCCCGACCCCGCACCCGCCACCCTGACCATCGTGTGTGAAGGGCGACAGAGCACCAGCCGCGACCAACTGGGTGTTGACATGGAGCGACTGCCCTACCACCAGCATGCCCTGGCGTGTCGGGTGCGCACCGCCCAGCCCCATCGCCAGCAAGCGCTGCAGTGGTTCAGCGCCACCCCACACGGCACCGACATCGTGGCCTTGCTGCCCCTGGAGGGTCCCGAGGGTTCGCTCAGCGCTGTCATTTGGTCCACCTCGCCCGAACACGCCCGCTCGCTGCAGACCCGGGACGAGGCGGCTTTCAACACGGCCCTGCAAGAAGCCACCCACCACCACCTGGGCGAACTGAGTTGCGTCTCAGCCCGCGCGGTGTGGCCCCTGCAGCTGCAACGTGCCCACAACTGGTGCGGCGAGTTCGCTCCCGGACAAGCCTGGGTGTTGGCCGGTGATGCGGCGCATGGCATTCATCCCTTGGCCGGCCAGGGCTTGAACCTGGGCCTGGCCGATGTGGCTGAACTCGCCCGCGTACTGGCCCGCACCGCAGCCAACGACCAGTGGCGTGCCCTGAACGACCGCCGCCTGCTGCGCCGATACGAGCGCGCCCGCAAAGCCGATATGCAAGCTACCTGGTTGGCCTGCGATGGCCTGCAACGCCTGTTCTCCCATCCCAACGCCTCGGTGCAATCGCTGCGCAACTGGGGTCTGTCAGCCTTTGATCGCTGCGGCCCGGTGAAACAGTGGACACTGCAGCACGCCATGTCTGGACAATGACCTATGCGCTCTTTGAATGTACTGACCTTGCCAGACACTGCCCTCTTGCTGAGTTCCCGTCTCACAACGGCTCGTAGCTGGCTCAACCAGCAAGCAGCACGTTGCGTGCACGCAGCGCTGGTGCTCTTGGCGGTGTGCACCACCTGCTCCGCCCTCGCCCAGGGACAAGAGGCTTTGATCCGCAAGAACCTGGCCGAGCGCATTCCGCAGCTGCCCAAGATCGATGAAGTCACGCGCACCCCCATGGCAGGCTTGTACGAGGTGCGGGTTGACGGCACCGAGATTTACTACACCGATGCCGAAGCCAACTTTCTCATCCAGGGACAGTTGATCGACACCCGCAGTCGCCGCAACATCACCGAAGAGCGGGTAGAAAAACTCTCGGCCATCGACTTTGCCGCGCTGCCGCTCAAAGACGCCATCACGCTCGTGCGCGGCAACGGCAAGCGCAAACTCGCGGTGTTTGAAGACCCCAACTGCGGCTATTGCAAGCGCTTTGAGCGCGACCTGCAAAAGGTCGACAACGTCACGGTGTATCTGTTTCTCTATCCCATCCTGGGGCAGGACTCCCTCGACAAGTCGCGCAACATCTGGTGCGCCAAGGATAAGGCCAAGGCCTGGCAGGATTACATGCTGCGCGAGCAACCCGTGTCAGCCACCCAGTGCGACACCGCAGCCCTGCAGCGCAATCTGGAGTTGGGTCGCAAACACAAGATCACCGGCACGCCCACCTTGATTGCTGCTGATGGCACGCGCGTGCCCGGCGCGATTGGCACCGCTCAAATTGAAAAGCTCATTGCCACACCCTGACCCGACGTGGGCT
>Ga0255100_1000811_pt1 | contig 12005 bp, 11 predicted proteins | sample Colum_Colum_RepB_2_FD_188449 | JGI IMG/M metagenome (GOLD analysis project Ga0255100, IMG submission 188449) | Freshwater microbial communities from Columbia River, Oregon, United States - Colum_Colum_RepB_8d | ecosystem: Environmental > Aquatic > Freshwater > River | place: USA: Oregon...
GTCCTCGGCCTTGCTGCGCATCTTCGCGATCGCCTGTTCGCGGGTCAGCTTGACGGCGACATCGGCGAGTTCGCGAATGATCGAATCGACATCGCGGCCGACGTAACCCACTTCGGTGAACTTGGTTGCTTCCACCTTCACGAACGGCGCATTGGCCAGCTTCGCGAGGCGGCGAGCGATTTCGGTCTTGCCGACGCCGGTCGGCCCGATCATCAGGATGTTCTTCGGCGTGATTTCGCTGCGGATCGCTTCCGGCGTCTGCTGCCGGCGCCAGCGGTTGCGCAGCGCGATCGCCACGGCTTTCTTGGCGGCGCTCTGGCCGACGATGTGGCGATCAAGCTCGGAGACGATTTCGCGGGGCGTCATCGCAACCGCACCGGCTTGCGGTGACTGCAGGGCTTCGGGAGGCAGGGCGTCGTTCATGGTGTCGGGCTCTCAGCGGCTGGCGTCGGCGGTCAGTGCCGGCGGCAGCTTGTCGATCGTTTCGATCGTCAGGTTGTGATTGGTATAGATGCAGATGTCGGCCGCGATGTGCAGCGCGCGCTCGGCGATTTCGCGTGCCGTCAGCTCGGTGTTGGCCACCAGCGCGCGCGCGGCGGCGGTGGCGAAGCTGCCGCCGGAGCCGATCGCCAGCACGCCGTGCGCTTCCGGTTCCATCACGTCGCCGTTGCCGGAAATCATCAGCGTGGTATCGGCATCGGCAACCAGCAGCAGCGCTTCGAGCCGGCGCAGGTAGCGATCGGAACGCCAGTCCTTGGCCATCTCCACGGCTGCACGGGTCAGGTGGCCGGCATGCTTTTCGAGCTTGCCTTCGAAGCGTTCGAACAAGGTGAACGCATCGGCGGTGCCGCCGGCGAAACCGGCGATCACCTTGTCGTTGTACAGGCGGCGCACCTTGCGCGCGTTGCCCTTGACCATCGTGTTGCCCATCGACACCTGGCCATCGCCGCAGACGCAGACCTGGCTGCCGCGGCGCACGGCGAGGATCGTCGTACCGTCAAACTGTTCCAAGAGGCTTCTCCATCGGGCTCGCCTGCGGCGAGCGTTTACGCGATGGAGCAGTGTTTGGGTCCGGGTCAGGCGATTCAAGCCGACCGCACCGGACGCCGGCGATCAGTCTTCGATCCCGAGTTCCTTGATCTTCCTCGTCAGCGTGTTGCGGCCCCAGCCGAGCCGCCGCGCCGCTTCCTGACGCTGGCCCTTGCAGGCATCGAGTGCGACTTCGATCAGCGTACGCTCGAACACTGGCGAAGCGTCGCCCAGCAGGTCGTCGCGGCCTTCGGCGAAACGGGCTTGCGCCCAGTGGCGCAGCGCCTCGTGCCAGTCGCTGCTGACCGGAATCGAAGCCGGCACCGGCAGCAGCGCCGGTGCTTCGGGTGCTGCGGCAGCCGCAGGCGCGGCGACCGGACTGACCAGCGCTGCCGGCGGCAGTTCGGCGGCGGCCGGCTTGCCGCGCAGCTCCGGCGGCAGATCGGCCAGGTGCACGTCCTGGCCCGGCGCCATCACGGTCAGCCAGCGGCAGGTGTTCTCGAGCTGGCGGACATTGCCGTGCCACTCGTAGCGCTTCAGCACGTCGAGCACTTCCGGCAGCAGCTGCTTCGACTCGGTCTTCAGCTCGCGGGCGGCGGCATCAAGAAAGTGCCGCAGCAGCAGCGGGATGTCTTCGCTGCGCTCCCTGAGCGGCGGAATCCGGATGCGGATGACGTTCAGGCGGTGATAGAGGTCCTCGCGAAACCGGCCTTCCTGCACGGCGCGGTCGAGGTCCTGATGAGTGGCGGCAACGATGCGCACGTCGACGCTGATCGGCGATACGCCGCCGACGCGGTAGAACTGGCCGTCCTGCAGCACGCGCAGCAGGCGGGTCTGCAGATCGGCCGGCATGTCGCCGATTTCGTCAAGGAACAGCGAGCCGCCGTCAGCCTGTTCGAAGCGGCCCTTGCGCTGCATTGCCGCGCCGGTGAACGCGCCGCGTTCATGGCCGAAGAATTCGGACTCCAGCAGATCCTTCGGGATTGCTGCGGTATTGATCGCCAGGAACGGCTTGTTCGCACGCGGCGAATTGACGTGCAGCGCCCGGGCGATCAGCTCCTTGCCGGTGCCGGACTCGCCGGTGATCAGCACGGTGATCTGGGACTGACTCAGGCGGCCGATGGCGCGAAACACGTCCTGCATCGCCGGCGCTTCGCCGATGATCGCGGCGCGCGGTTCCATCGGCTTCAGCTCCGGCGTGACCACCCGCTTCTGGGCAGCGCGACGGACCAGGCTGGCCACGGCATCGACATCGAACGGCTTCGGCAGGTATTCGAACGCGCCGCCCTTGAACGAGGCCACGGCGGCGTCGAGGTCGGAATGCGCGGTGATGATGATCACCGGCAATTCGGGCTTGGCCGCGTGCACGCGATCCATCAGCTCCAGACCATCGAGGCCGGGCATGCGGATGTCGGAAATCATCACGTCCGGAAGCGTTTCGGCAGTCGCGTCCTGCAGCGCATCGAGCAGTTCGGCAGCGCCCGGAAAGCTGTCGACGAGCATGCCGTCGCGGCTCAGCGACTTCTCCAGCACCCAGCGGATCGATTCGTCGTCGTCAACGATCCAGACCCGGATCGCAGCGGTGTCATGCAGCTTCATCGCGTTCATGGTGCCCATGGTTCAGCAGGTGTCCTCGGGTCCTGTGCAGCGGGCAGATCGGTGATCGCAATGCTCACGCGGGCAGCTCCAGCGGCAGGAAGATCGAGAAGATGGTGATGCCCGGGCGGGACTGACATTCGATCAATCCGCCATGGCTGTTGATCAGGTACTGAGCAATCGGCAGGCCAAGTCCGGTGCCTTCCGCGCGCGTGGTCACCATTGGATAGAAGATTTTCTCGAGCATGGCCGGCGCGATGCCACCGCCGTTGTCCTCGATGTCGATCTGCACCGCCAGCTTGTGGCGAACGCCGCCGATGGTGAACTGTCTGCGCATGCGGGTGCGCAGGGTGATCAACGGCCGGTCCGGGCGCGGTGTGGCGCCCAGCAAGGACTGCAAGGCATTGCGAGCCAGATTCAGTGCCGCCTGGATCAGCTGTTCGCGATCGACACGCACTTCGGGAATCGAAGGGTCGTAGTCGCGCTGCACGGCCAGCATCATCCGGCCTTCGGCCTCGATCAGCTGGCGCACATGCTCCAGCACCTCGTGGATGTTGACCATCTCCTTCTGCGGCAGCCGATTCGGCCCGAGCAGGCGGTTGACGAGGTTCTGCAGGCGATCGGCCTCGCGGATGATCACCCGGGTGTATTCGAGGTGCTCGGAATCCAGCAGCTGCGCGGCGCCGCGAATGCCGCCAAGCGGGTTCTTGATCTCGTGGGCCAGGCCGCGGATCAGCTCGCGGCTGGCGCGGTGCTGGGCAAGCAGCTGCTCGTCGCGCGAGATGCGCAGGTGGCGATCGAGCGGCAGGATTTCCAGCACCAGACCGGGGCCTGAGAACTGGGCCGGCGTGGCGGTGCAGTCGACGGTCAGGAAGTCGTGTCCGGTGTCATCACCGGGGCGGCGCAGTTTCAGTTCGCGTTCGATGAAGCCGGTGCCGGTCTCGATCGAACGCTTCAGCCGCGGCACCTGTTCGAGCAGATGCGGCACGGCCACGCTGAGCGCCTGGCCCTGGACATGGCGGCGGCTGACGCTGAACAGCGTCTCGGTCGCAGAGTTCAGATAGGTGACGCGCAGCGCCGAATCCAGCGTGATGATCGCCGTGGTCAGGCCATCGAGAATGCTGGCCGGCTGAACGCGGTTCAGCACGGGAAGTTTCATCCGCCTGCCCGAGCAAAATGCGAGCCATAACGGTGCCGACGCGGAATCAACGCAGCACGATCGGCGGTTTCACATGCACGGTGACCGGCGTGGCGCGGACCACTTCACGGCCGTTGGCGGCGACGATGGCGGCGCCCAGCTGATGCTCGCCGCGCTCGACGTGTTCGAACAGCCAGGCGCTGGACGCGGTTGCAAGCTTGTTCTGCTGCACGCCGTCGAGGAAGTACAGCAGGCCCTGCCCGGGTTGCAGCGCCACGTCGACGCTCATGCTGATGCCGGCGCTGGCATCGCGAATGGTGTCGTCCTGCGCCGGAGAGACGATGCGGATGCCGCTCTTGCTGGCAGGTGGCGCCGGGGCGTCGAGCTGTTTCGTGGCCAGCGACGGCACCGTCGCCGCCGAAGGATTGTAGGTCTGCAGCGGTGGCAGCTCGACCGGCTTCACGCCGTCCTTCGGTGGCTTGTCGCCGTAGTGGGTCACGCCCTTGTCGTCGACCCAGCGAAAGATCTCGGCGCGGGCCGGGATCAGGTACAGCGACAGGGCAAGCACGAGCATTAGGCGCATCTTCCGAAGATAGCGCCGGGCCGCGGAATGCCGCAAACCAACGGCGTCGAGCGGCGTCAATGCGCCGATCATCTTCAGGTGACCGGCTTGCGGCGGAGGCGGCGGAAACGAAAATGCCCCCGTTTCCGGGGGCATTTTCCTGTCCACTTCGACCGGGGCTACTTCGGAATCCCTCGGGATTCCGAAGCAAACCAGCCGGGTATTACTCGTACTGAGCTTCGCTCAGAGCGAGTAATACATATCGAACTCGATCGGGTGCGTCGTCATGCGGAAGCGGGTCACTTCCTGCATCTTCAGCTCGATGTAGGCATCGATCAGATCGTTGGTGAACACGCCGCCCTTGGTCAGGAACTCGCGATCGGCGTCGAGTGCTTCGAGCGCCATGTCGAGGCTGTGGCAAACGCGCGGGATCAGCTTGTCCTCTTCCGGCGGCAGATGGTAGAGGTCCTTGTCGGACGCTTCACCCGGATGGATCTTGTTCTGGATGCCATCGAGGCCGGCCATCATCATCGCGGTGAACGCGAGGTACGGGTTGGCCGAGGAGTCCGGGAAGCGCACTTCGATGCGGCGGCCCTTCGGATTCGGCACGTACGGAATGCGGATCGAGGCCGAACGGTTGCGCGCCGAGTAGGCGAGCATCACCGGCGCTTCGAAGCCCGGCACCAGGCGCTTGTAGCTGTTGGTGCCCGGGTTGGTGAACGCGTTCAGCGCCTTGGCGTGCTTGAGGATGCCGCCGATGTAGTACAGCGCGGTATCCGACAGGCCGCCGTAGCCGTCGCCGGCAAACAGGTTCTTGCCGTTCAGCGACAGCGACTGGTGGACGTGCATGCCCGAGCCGTTGTCACCGACGATCGGCTTCGGCATGAAGGTCGCCGTCTTGCCGAACTGGTCGGCAACGTTCTGCACGACGTACTTCAGCTTCAGCACTTCGTCGGCCTTCTTCACCAGCGTGCCGAACTTGACGCCGATTTCGCACTGGCCGGCGGTGGCGACTTCATGGTGATGCACTTCGACTTCCATGCCGACCGCTTCCAGCGTTTCGCACATGGCGGAACGGATGTCCTGCAGCTGGTCGACCGGCGGCACCGGGAAGTAGCCGCCCTTGATCGCCGGGCGGTGACCGGTGTTGCCGTCCTCGTAGTCCTTGCCCGAGTTCCAGGCCGCGTTCTTCGCGTCGATATAGACGTAGCAGCCCCATGGGCCGGAGTCCGAGCGGATCGAGTCGAAGATGAAGAATTCGTTTTCCGGACCGAAGTACGCCGTGTCGGCGATGCCGGTCGACTGCAGGTAGGCCATGCCGCGCTTGGCGACCGAGCGCGGATCACGCTCGTAACCCTGCATGGTCGCCGGCTCGATCACGTCGCAGCTCAGCACCAGCGTGGTTTCCTCGAAGAACGGGTCGATGAACGCGGTACCCGGATCCGGCATCAGGATCATGTCCGACTCGTTGATGCCCTTCCAGCCGGCGATCGACGAACCGTCGAACATCTTGCCGTCGATGAACAGCTGCTCATCGATGGTGTGGGCCGGCACGCTGACGTGCTGTTCCTTGCCCTTGGTATCGCAAAACCGGAAGTCCACATACTTCACGGACTTCTCGGTGATCATCTTCAGTACGTCTTTACCCGACATGGGGCTCTCCTGGGGTGATGTGGCGCTTTGCAGCGGCCATAAGTTAAGCAGCAAATATGCCAGCGGGGGGCGTGGTGCCCGGCAACTGGCGGCCTGCGTCGTCCACGGCGCGCCGGATCAGGCGCCCTTGCAGCCAGCGAGGAACGCCTCCAGCTGCTCGCCCTTGAAGCCTTCGTTGGCGGCGATCGTCGCGCAGACTTTCGCTCGCTGTTCCGGGGCAACCGTGGATGGCTTCGGTGTCGCGGCGCTGCCAAGGCAGGCCTTGATGAAGCTTTCCTGCTGATCGGCCGGCAACGACTTCGCCTGCGTGAAGCACTGCTCCGGTTGATCGCCAGCAGCGGCGGCGGCCAGTGGCCCGCACAGGGCCAGCGAGACCGCGATTGCAAGTGGCTTCATGCGGAAGTCCTCCCCGACGATGGTGGTTGCCGTCATGGCCTTCGGCGCCGAATCCGCCGGTTCCGGGCCACGCCATTTTCGACGCGGCGGGAGCCTAGCACGGGCTCCGGAGGCCGCGCCGCCATTGGCTATACTCGCCGCCCGCTGCTGCAAACTGCTGCCGCAGCACCGAAATTCGCCGCAAAGACCCGAAAATCATGACGTTCCAGGACCTCATCTTCACCTTGCAGACCTTCTGGGCTGACAAGGGCTGCGTCATCGTCCAGCCGCTGGACATGGAAGTCGGTGCCGGCACCTTCCACCCCGCGACCTTCCTGCGCGCGATCGGCCCGGAGCCGTGGAACGCGGCCTACGTGCAGCCCAGCCGCCGGCCGACCGATGGCCGCTACGGCGAGAACCCGAACCGCCTGCAGCACTACTACCAGTTCCAGGTGCTGATGAAGCCGAGCCCGCCGGATATCCAGAATCTGTATCTGGAATCGCTGAAGGCGCTCGGATTTGACCTGCTGACGCACGATATCCGCTTTGTCGAGGACAACTGGGAATCGCCCACACTAGGCGCCTGGGGCCTCGGCTGGGAAGTCTGGCTGAACGGTATGGAAGTCACGCAATTCACGTACTTTCAACAGGTTGGCGGGCTTGAATGCAAGCCGGTCGCCGGCGAGATCACCTACGGCCTCGAACGTCTGGCGATGTACATCCAGAAAGTCGAATCGGTCTACGACCTCATCTGGTCCGACAAGGGTGGAAAGATCGTGACCTACGGTGACGTGTTCCACCAGAACGAGGTCGAGCAGAGCGCCTACAACTTCGAGCACGCCGACACGGCGGCGCTGTTCCGCCGCTTCGATGTTGCTGAAGCCGAGTGCAAGCACCTGATTTCATTGCCGGAACCGCTGCCGCTGCCGGCCTATGAACGGGTGCTGCAGGCCTCGCACAGCTTCAACCTGCTCGATGCCCGTTCGGCGATCAGCGTCACCGAACGCCAGGGCTACATCCTCAGGGTCCGCACCCTCGCGCGCCTGTGCGCCGAGGCGTACTACAACGCACGCGCGAAAATCGTCGGGTTTTCCCCGCTGGTCCGCGAAAAGGCTGCCTGAACATGAACCCAACTGCCCCGCTGCTGATCGAGATCGGCTGCGAAGACTTGCCGGCGCGTTACGTCATGCCGCTGGCCGATGCGCTCAGTGCCGGCGTAACCGGCGGCCTCGCCAAGCGCGGCATCGCGCTCGGCGCTGCCCGCACGCTGGCGACGCCGCGCCGCATCGCCATGCTGGTTGACGGTGTCGCCGTACAGCAGCCGGATCAGGCGATCGAGCTGGTCGGCCCGGCCACCAGTGCTGCGTTGAAGGACGGCCAGCCGACGCCGGCTGCGCTCGGCTTCGCCAAGAAGTGCGGGGTCGACTTCAGCCAGATCGGCGAAAAGAACGGCAAGCTGCACTTCGCTCGTCACGAGAAAGGCAAGCCAACAGCCGACCTGCTGGCCGAGATCTTCGAGGAAACCCTGAAATCGATGGACGAACTGGTGCCCAAGCGCATGCGCTGGGGCTCCGGTGAAGAAACCTTCGTGCGCCCGGTGCAGTGGCTGCTGGCGCTGCTCGGGCCTGACGTCGTGCCGCTGCGTCGCTTCGGCCTGGAATCGGGCCGCGTCAGCTATGGTCATCGTTTCCATGCGCCGGCCGCGATCACGCTGGCCGAGCCGTCCGCCTATGTCGAAAATCTGCGCAAGACCCGCATCTGGGCCGAGGTCGCAACCCGAAAGGCCGAAATCGAGCGGCAGATCAAGGCCGAAGCCGCGAAAATCGGTGGCACGGCAAGAATCGACGCCGGCCTGCTGGACGAGGTAACGGCGCTGGTCGAGTGGCCGGTGGTCATTTCCGGGCGCATCGAGGCACGTTTCCTTGAACTGCCGCCGGAAGTGATCGTCGCCACCGTCGAGACCAACCAGCGCTATTTCACGGTGTTCGACGCCGCCGGCCAGCTGCTGCCGGCGTTCATCACCATTGCCAACATCGAATCGAAGGACCCGGCGCAGATCGTTCAGGGCAACGAGCGCGTCGTGCGTCCGCGCCTGACCGACGCGCTGTTCTTCTGGCAGCAGGACCTGAAGCTGCCGTTCTCCGATGCCGCGCCGTACCTCGAAAAGCTGGCGTCGGCGACCTTCCAGAAGGACCTCGGCACGGTCGCCGACAAGGCCGCCCGCATCCAGACGCTGTCGACCTTCGTGCTGGCTGAAAAGCTGCTCGAGAAGGGTGCGATCGGTGCCACTGAACTCGATGGTGCGACCCGCGCCGCCGCTCGTGCGAAGTTCGACCTCGTGACCAAGATGGTCTACGAATTCCCGGAACTTCAAGGGCTTATGGGCGGCTACTACGCCGCGAAGGCCGGTGAGTCGGCCGCTGTGGCCAAGGCCGTGGCCGAACACTACCTGCCGACGCAGGCCGGCACGGCGATTCCATCGAACGCCGAAGGCCGGATCGTCGCGCTGGCCGACAAGCTCGACACGCTGACCGGCATCTTCGCGATCGGCCAGAAGCCGACCGCCAGCAAGGACCCGTACGCGTTGCGTCGTTCGGCCCTCGGCATCCTGCGCATCCTGATCGAAGGCGCGCTGCCGCTGGACCTGCGCGACATTCTCAACGGCGCCTTGCAGGAACAGCCCGCCGGCAAGCGCGACGAGGCCACGCTGAAGGAGCTGCTGACCTTCGTGCAGGAACGTCATCGCGCCTGGCGGGTCGGCAGTACCGCGTTCGGTGCGCCGATCAGCGTCGAGATGTTCGAAGCGGTCGCTGCCCTCGGCGTCACCCAACCGCTTGATTTCGAAGCGCGTCTGCGTGCGATCCACAGTTTCTGGGCGCTGCCGGAAGCGGCCAGCCTCGCCGCCGCCCACAAGCGCGTGCGCAACGTGCTGAAGCAGGCCGGTGACGGCGGGTCGGACGTCGATGCCGCGAAGTTTGAAAACGAAGCCGAATCAGGGCTTTACACAGCGCTCAACGCGGTCAATGCCGCTCCGGCCAGCGACTACGCCGAGCGTCTGAAGCAACTCGCCGGCCTGAAGGCGCCGGTCGATGCCTTCTTCACCGGCGTGATGGTGATGGCCGACGACGCAGCGGTGCGGGCGAATCGTCTGGCGCTGCTGCGGCAGCTGGACCGGGTCTGCCGCGAAGTCGCCGACATTTCCTGTCTTCCGGGGTGAGCGCTCGCAGCTTTGGCGATGCGTTGAATCGCATCGCCAGCGAGCGCGAACGCCCGACCGTCCCGGTCGGGCCGGAGCGAAATCGGGGTCAGATACAAATTATTGCGGGCCGCCGTTTAGCCCGATCGGTCAGTGTTCGGAACGGAGTGCGCGCATGAAGCTGGTGATCCTGGACCGCGACGGCGTCATCAACGAGGACTCGCCGAACTTCATCAAGTCGGTGGCCGAATGGCAGCCGGTGCCGGGCAGCCTCGAAGCGATCACGCTGCTGTGTCAGGCCGGCTTCCGGGTATTCGTGGCGTCAAACCAGTCCGGCATTGGCCGTGGCCTGCTCGATTTCGACGCGCTGTTCGCGATCCACGACAAGATGCAGCGGGCGTTGGCCGAGCTCGGTGGCCGCATCGACGGCATCTTCTACGCGCCGGAGCACCCGAGTCAGGCCAGCGAGATGCGCAAGCCCGCCCCCGGCATGCTCAAGGACCTCGCGAAGCGGCTGAATGTCAGCCTCGACGGGGTTCCGTTCGTCGGCGATTCCGGCTCCGACCTCGACGCTGCGCGTGCGGCCGGTGCTCGCCCTGTTTTGGTGCTTTCCGGTAACGGAGAACGCACCAAAACAAAGCACAATTTGGATGGCGTCGAGGTTTTCCCGGACCTGCTGCATTTCGCACGCACTCATATCGAGCGCGTCGCTGCTGTCGTCAGCTAATCGATCGCTGCCGACTTACCCGGCCACGGGCGTTTTCCGCCAGTCCGGCCGGAACCACCAGCCGAGCAGCAGCAGCGCGAGCAGTCCGGGAATCCAGCGCAGATCGGTTTCGACGATGGCCGGATGCGCCAGCGCGCGGTCGTGCAGGGCGGAGTCCAGCGATTTCGCATCGGCGAGCCGCGCGTAACCGAAGCCGACGTTCTTCGCGAGCTGCTGCAGATGCGCTTCGCGCAGCTCCGACAGGTGCTCGTGGCTGGTGCCACCGGTGATGTTTGCGGCACCGCCCCATTGCAGCACTTCGGTGGCGCGCCAGAAGCCGATGCGGCGGCCGTCCTGATCGGATTTCGGGATCGGCTGCGGTTCCGTGCCGCCAACGCCGATCACCCAGCCGCGCACTTCGCCAAGTGCGCCGTCGTAGCTGCGGATCCGCTCCGGCGGCAGCGGCGGCGCTTCGTGGCCATCGGTCATGAAGATCACCGTCGGCAGCGGCTTCAGGTCGCGGACATTGGTCATCGTCCACAGCAGGCCTTCCTGGATTTCGCTCGACCGCTCGAAGGCCATGCGGCTGTCGATGTTGTCGAGCGCTTCGAGCAGCGCGCTGTAGTTGCGGCAGACCTCGACCGGCGCCAGCAGCGTGACGATCTTGCGGCCGGCGAATACCGCCCAGCCGATCCGGGTGTCGCACTTCGGGTTCTTTAGCGCTTCGGCGACCGCGTGCTTGGCAAACGCGAGACGGCTGACCACACGGTCGCCGATCCGGTAGTCCTCGACGTTCATGCTTTGCGACACGTCGAAGATCACCATGTGATCGTAGGCGTCGCGAGTCACCGGCAGCTTCGGCATCCAGACGGCGGCGGCCAGCAGCGCGATCGTCGGCAGCAGCAGCCAGCCGCCGCCACCGAGCGCGTTGCGCACGTAGGCGAAGCCGCCGCCGCTGCGGCGGCCTTCGTCTTTCGGGATGGCGGTCACGGCAGCTCGGGCTTGTCGCCGTTCGGGCGTTCGACGGCCGGCGGCGGTGTCACTTCGACATTGCCGTCGTCGGCTTCCGGCTCCAGCCACAGTGCGCGTTCGAGGTTGTAGCGCGCTTCCCAGTGCTGCGGGTCTTCGTCGAGCACGCGCCGGTAGGCCTGCTTGCCGAGTTCGACCAGCGTCCGGCCTTTCGCGACCTGCTCGTCGCCAATCAGTTTGGCCTGCCGCATGTGCAGGTTGCCGAGGTCGTAGCGGGCAATCTTCCGGATGTCGTCGCGCGGCGATTGCGCCAGCGCTTCCAGCGCCTTCAGCGCCCGCTCGTAATCGCCGCCGCCTGAATCGTTGCGGGCCAGCGCCAGCGCGAAGGCCAGCGCGGCCTCCGGCGAATCGAGCATCGGCGTCTTCAAGGTGGCGACCTGTCCGGCTTCGGCGCCGGCGGCCTGCACCCGCGCGGCTTCGGCTGCGAACGCGGTCGCTTCGGCAATCACGGCATTGGCGCGTTCGGCTGCCTGCAGCCTGAGCCCGAGCGCCAGTGCGGTGCCGGCAAGACCAAGGGTGGCCAGCCCGAAGGCAAGATGGATCGGGGCGCGTTTCATCGCGAGAAGCTCCGCACGGTGGTGGCGCGATGGGCGAGCAGGCCCAGGCAGGCGAGGATCGCGGTCAGGTAGAAGTACGGCGTGAAATCGCGGCGCGGAATCCGTTCCTTGTATTCCAGCGGCAGGTTCTGGGCACGCTCGATTTCGGCCACCGCTTTCGACAC
>Ga0255100_1000818_pt1 | contig 11956 bp, 13 predicted proteins | sample Colum_Colum_RepB_2_FD_188449 | JGI IMG/M metagenome (GOLD analysis project Ga0255100, IMG submission 188449) | Freshwater microbial communities from Columbia River, Oregon, United States - Colum_Colum_RepB_8d | ecosystem: Environmental > Aquatic > Freshwater > River | place: USA: Oregon...
AAGGCGGCGCTCGACACGGCAGGTGTGCCGAACGAGCTTTACGAGCTGCGCGGCCTCGGCCACATCACGGCGTTCCTGATGGACGGCGAGGCGGTGCAGCGCGGGCTCGATTTCCTCGACCGCCACCTGCGCTGATCGTCGATCACGGCACGCGCGCTGCGATCCAGACCTCGACCCGCAGCGCCCCGGCCTCGCGCGCGGCCCGCGCCAGTTCATCGACCGTGCTGCCGGTGGTCATGACATCGTCGATCAGCGCGACGTGCCGACCGGCGACCGCAGACCCGACACAGAAGGCCTTTCGTACCTCTTTTCGTCGCTCCGCCGCCCGCTTGCCGATCTGATCGGCCGTGGCGCGCAGGCGGGTGGCGGTTCGCCAGTCGATCTCGATGGCCAAGTGGCGGGTGATGCCGCGTGCCAGTTCCAGCGCCTGGTTGTAGCCGCGCTGCCGCAGCCGCGAGACATGCAAGGGAACCGGAATCAGCAGATCGGGCAGCACGCTCGGGCGCTCGGCGGCCAGCCGCGCCATTTCGGTGCTGAGCCAGCGCGATTGCCGGAACTGTCCGTGATACTTCAAGCCGAAGATGGCCTGGGTGATCGGCGCTTCGTAACGGAACGCGGCCAGGGCCGCATCGAAGTGCGGCGGTTCCGCAGCACAGTGCGCGCAGACATGGGCCACGGCGCTGCGCAGGGGCAATGCGCAGACCGGGCAGGCGACATGGTTCCACGGCAGGCTGGCACGGCAACCGGCGCAGACCGTGCCCGGTTCGGCGTCACCGGCACAGATCAGGCAGGCCGAGGGAACGATCCAGCGCCGCAGCAGGCCGATCATGTCAACCGTACGCCTGCGTACATGGTTGACAGCGTCCCGGCTGGCCACGAACACTGCAGCACGATCCCTGCTCTCGGAACCGCCTCATGCCGCTTGCCGCCGCGTCGCCCGCTGTTCGCTCCAACCCGGTCGACGACCGCCGCCATGACTGGACGCACGACGAGGTTGCAGCGCTCTTCGCGCTGCCCTTCAACGATCTGCTGTTCCGTGCGCAGTCGGTTCATCGCACGCATTTCGATCCGAATGCCGTGCAGTTGTCCACCCTGCTGTCGATCAAGACCGGCGCCTGCCCGGAAGACTGCGCGTACTGCCCGCAGAGCGCGCGCTTCAGCACCGGCCTGAAGGCCGAAAAGCTGATGCCGCTGGCCGAGGTCGTGAAGGCTGCCGAAGACGCCAAGGCCAACGGCGCGACCCGCTTCTGCATGGGAGCCGCCTGGCGCTCGCCGAAGGACAAGGACATCGAAAAAGTGTCCGAGATGGTCCGCGAAGTGAAGGCGCTGGGGCTGGAAACCTGCGTCACGCTCGGCATGCTCGAAGCACGGCAGGCGCAGGCGCTGAAGGCGGCAGGCCTGGACTACTACAACCACAACCTCGATACCTCGCCAGAGTTCTACGGCGAGATCATCAGCACCCGTACCTACGAAGATCGCCTCGAAACGCTGGCCAATGTCCGCGATGCCGGCGTCAAGGTCTGCTGCGGCGGCATCGTCGGCATGGGCGAGTCGGACGGCGATCGCGTCGAGTTCCTGCGCGCGCTGGCCAATCTGCCACAGCACCCGGAATCGGTGCCGATCAACGAGCTGGTCGCGGTCAAGGGCACGCCGCTGGCCGATGCCCCGCCGCTTGATCCGCTGGACTTCGTGCGCACCATCGCCGTCGCCCGCGTCCTGATGCCGCAGAGCTACGTGCGGCTGTCGGCCGGCCGCACCGAGATGTCCGACGAAACCCAGGCGCTGTGCTTCTTCGCTGGCGCCAATTCGATCTTCTACGGCGAGCGCCTGCTGACCACGACGAACCCGCAGAACGAGCGTGACCGCGCGCTGTTCGCGAAGCTCGGCATTCACAACGACATCCGAGTTGATGGTGGGACCAAGCTCATCGACGAAACGGCGTGCGCGGTCCCTGTCGCCGCCGAAGCCTGCGGCGCGCCAGCGTCCTGCTGCTGATGAACGCACCGGCCGTCGGGCTGGCGGTGACGGCGTCGCCGCTCGATGCCCGGCTGAAGCGCGAGCTCGAAGGTTTCCGCGCAGCGGACCTGTATCGCGCGCGGCGGATTGTCGAAGGTACGCACGGCGTCGGGCTGGTCGTCGACGGCCGCGCCTGCATCAGCTTCTGTTCGAACGATTACCTCGGTCTGGCCAGCGATCCTCGCGTTGCCGCTGCGGCGCAGAAAGCGCTCGGCCAGGCCGGCACTGGCAGTGGCGCGGCGGCGCTGGTGTCCGGCTACAACCGCGAGCACGCGCAGCTCGAAGAAGAATTGGCCGACTACACCGGCCGCGCCCGGGCGCTGCTGTTCACGTCGGGCTGGGCCGCGAATCTCGGCACCTTGCGGGCGCTGTTCGGGAAATCCGATGCGCTGCTCTGCGACGAACTGAACCACGCCAGCCTGATCGATGGCGCCCGTCTGGCCGGCGCGCGTTACCTGCGCGTGCCGCATGCCGATCTCGGCGGCTACGCGTCAGCGCTTGATGAAGCGCGGGCGCAGGGCGGGGAAGTCGGCATCGTCAGCGACTCTGTGTTCAGCATGGATGGTGACGAAGCCGATGTGCCTGCGCTGGCGGCGATGGCGCGCCAGCACGGTGCGAGCCTGATCATCGACGACGCACACGGCCTCGGCGTGACCGATGGCGGCGCGATGGCGCTGGCCGATGTCTACATCGCCACGTTGGGAAAAAGCCTCGGCGCAGCCGGCGCCTTTGTCGCCGGTTCGGAAGCACTGATCGAATTCCTGATCCAGCGGGCGCGCACCTGGGTGTTCTCGACAGCGCCGCCGCCGGCCATCGCGGCGGCCGCGCGTGCCGCGCTGCGGATCATCCGCAGCGAGCCGGAGCATCAGACGCGTCTGCGCGCGAATATCGCCCGCTTCCGGCACGGCATCACGGCCCTGGGCGCTGACCTGCCGTTTTCGCTGTCGCCGTCAACGACGCCGATTCAGCCGCTGATCGTCGGCGAACCTGGACATGCGGTGGCGCTGTCGCGTGCGCTGTTCGAGCGCGGCTACTGGGTTGCGGCGATCCGGCCGCCGACGGTGCCGCTCGGGACGTCACGGCTGCGCGTGACCCTGTCGGCCGCTCACACCGACAGTCAGATCGATGGCCTCGTCGCCGCCATCGTCGATGCCAGCCGCAAGAGCGGCTAGGCCGATGGCGCCGCATCTCGCTGCCGGCGCGGTCGGCGTGCAGATCGATATCGCCGTGCTCGATGCGGATTCCGGCGGCTGGCAGCCGATTGCGACGTGATGATCGTGGAGGGCGCGGGCGGCTGACGAGTGTCGCTGCTGGGCGGGGTTGCCAACCGAATACCGCCGAAGCAAGCCGAGTGGGCGGACAATGTCGAAACCCTTAAGGGCATGCTCGACGCGCCGATACGGACCTGTCTCGCCGCTGCTGACGACCGCGAATCGCAAATCGACGCCGGTGTCATTGAGGCGCTTCTGACGCGTTTGCGAGCGACTGTCCAGAAAAACTTTCAACGGCTGTGTCAAGACGGATTACCGGCTTTATGCAGCCGATGACCGGGTAATCTCGGCGACCCGCTCAAGGTCAATCTAGGCAACAAAGACAAGGCTTTGCGCGCGACACGCCTTCCTCTACAATCCGCCCGCTGTGTTCCCGGTATCTTCCGGCAGGCGACAGGACATCAGCAGTGACAACTCCGCACGACACGCGGCTGGTGATTGGGCCGAATGCTTCCATGACGGTGAAGGTGGCATGGAGCGTGATGGGGTTGATGACACTGGTGTCGATGGCGATTGCGCTGTTTTTCACGGTGCAAGGCTTCTGGCCGATCCTGCCGTTCGCGGGTCTCGAACTGGCGGCCTTGGGTTTGGCGCTGTACGTCAGCCTGAAGCGCAACCGGTACCGGGAAGTGATTGCATTCGAAGGCAATCGCGTACGCGTCGAATGCGGCATGAGCGGTGAAGGTGCGCGGTTATCGATCGACTGGCCACGGTCGTCGACAAGAATCTTGCTGGAACAGGGAATTCACCGGAACGATCCGACGCGGCTGTGCCTGTACAACGGCACGCGGCGACTGGTTCTGGGTCGATGCCTCACGGACGAGGATCGAGAACGGCTCGCAGCGCGGCTGCGAGAGCTGATACTGGCTGGATGGCGTGTTGAGCCGCTTGAGAAGGCGGGACACACGGCTCTGGATGGCAACTGATTTCCAAACTTTTGGGTTGAAAGTCGATATGTCGAACCTGATTCGCGGCCTTCGTGGCCTGGTGCTCGCGATGGCGGGCGTAGCTGGAAACGCTGCAGCCGCTGCTGCGGATCTCCAGGAAGCGGCCTACTGGAACCTGCCGAAAGGCGTGACGGACATCAGCAATGAAGTCTGGCACCTGCACATGGCCGCGTTCTGGGTCTGCGTCGCGATCGCCGTCGTGGTGTTCGGTGTGATGTTCTATTCGATCTTCGCGCACCGCCGCTCGAAGAACCCGGTGCCGGCGACGTTCCATCACTCGACCACCGTCGAGATCATCTGGACGATCATCCCGTTCCTGATCCTGATCGGCCTTGCCGTGCCGGCTGCCGGCACGCTGATCAAGCAGTACGACTCGCGCAACTCGGATCTGACCATCAAGATCACGGGCTACCAGTGGAAGTGGCAGTACGAGTACGTCGGCGAAGGCGTCAGCTTCTTCTCGACCCTCGACGCCAAGTCGAACGAAGCCCGTCAGCTCGGCTCGGGCATCGACCCGGCCACCGTGCCGAACTACCTGCGCGTGGTCGACAACAACCTCGTGCTGCCGGTCGGCAAGAAGGTTCGCTTCCTGCTGACATCGAACGACGTCATCCACGGCTGGTGGGTGCCGGATCTGGCGATCAAGAAGGACGCGATCCCGGGTTTCATCAACGACATGTGGACGCAGATCAACGAGCCGGGCATCTACCGCGGCCAGTGCACCGTGCTGTGCGGCCGTGACCACGGCTTCATGCCGGTGGTCGTCGAAGCCAAGAGCGAAGCCGATTACGCCGAGTGGCTGAAGAAGATGAAGGGTGGCGATGAAGTCGCTGCCGCCGCTGCGCCGACGGCTAGCGACGCTGCCGTCGACGCCCCGGCCCCCGCTGCGGAAGCTGCTCCAGTCGAAGTGGCCGCTGCTGCTCCGGCGGCAGCCGCAGAAGCCGCTCCGGCGGTCGACGGCAAGAAGGTTTTCCTTGGCAACTGCGCCGCCTGCCATCAGGCGACCGGTGCGGGCCTGCCGCCGACGTTCCCGGCGCTGACCGGCTCGAAGGTTGCGACCGGTCCGGTCGCTACCGTCATCACTCAGGTTCTTAAGGGCAAGAACGCGATGCCGCCGTTCGCCCAGCTGTCCGATGCTGAAGTGGCCGCCGTCGCGACCTACATCCGCAATGACCTCGGCAACAAGGTTGGCGACAGCGTGACCGCCGACCAGGTCAAGAAGCTCCGCTGAGCCTCGCGCCACCGTATCCGCACGAATTCGATTGAGTCAGGAGTACCGAGACATGGCCAAGACGCACGCACACGACCACGGGCATGACCATGCCCACGACGATCACCATCACGGTCCTGAAAAGGGCGTGATGCGCTGGATCAAGACGACCAATCACAAGGATCTCGGCACGCTGTACCTGTGGTTCTCGTTCATCATGTTCTTCATCGGCGGCCTGATGTCGCTGGTGATTCGTGCTGAGCTGTACGCCCCGGGCATGCAGTTCATCGATCCCGAGTTCTACAACCAGATGATCACGCTGCACGCGCTGGTCATGATCTTCGGCGGCGTCATGCCGGCGTTCGTCGGTCTGGCGAACTGGATGGTGCCGATGATGATCGGCTGCTCCGATCTGGCGCTGCCGCGCGTCAACAACTGGGGCTTCTGGATCCTGCCGTTCGCGTTCTCGATGCTGCTGTCGACGCTGTTCCTGCCGGGCGGTGGCCCTGCTGGCGGCTGGACGCTGTATCCGCCGCTGGTCCTGCAGGGCGGAGCCTCGTTCCCGCTGACCATCTTCGCGATCCACATGCTCGGCATCTCGTCGATCACCGGCGCGATCAATGTCGTGGTCACGATCATGAACATGCGCGCGCCGGGAATGACCCTGCTGAAGATGCCGCTGTTCGTCTGGACCTGGCTGATCACTGCCTACCTGCTGATCGCGGTCATGCCGGTGCTCGCCGGTGCGGTGACCATGCTGCTGACTGACAAGTATTTCGGCACCAGCTTCTTCAACGCGGCTGGCGGCGGCGACCCGGTGATGTTCGAACACATCTTCTGGTTCTTCGGCCACCCGGAGGTCTACATCATGATCCTCCCGGCGTTCGGCATCGTTTCGACGATCATCCCGACCTTCGCCCGCAAGCAGCTGTTCGGCTATGACTCGATGGTCTACGCCGTCGCGTCGATCGCCTTCCTGTCGTTCATCGTCTGGGCGCACCACATGTTCACCGTCGGCATTCCGCTGGCTGGCGAACTGTTCTTCATGTTCAGCACCATGCTGATCGCGGTGCCGACCGGCGTGAAGGTCTTCAACTGGCTGGCCACGATGTGGCGCGGCTCGATGACCTTCGAGACGCCGATGCTGTTCGCGATCGGCTTCGTGTTCCTGTTCACGATCGGCGGCTTCTCGGGAATCATGCTGGCGCTGGCGCCGGTCGACTTCCAGTACCACAACAGCTACTTCGTGGTCGCTCACTTCCACTACGTGCTGGTGCCGGGCGCGATCTTCTCGATCATCGCGGCGATCTACTACTGGATCCCGAAGTGGACCGGCGTGATGTACAACGAAACGCTCGGCAAGCTGCACTTCTGGCTGAGCGCGATCTTCATCAACGTCACGTTCTTCCCGCAGCACTTCGTGGGTCTGGCCGGCATGCCGCGCCGCATCCCGGACTACGCGGTGCAGTTCACGGACTTCAACGTGGTCTCCACGTGGGGCGCGTTCCTGTACTTCATCGTGCAGTTCATCATGGTCTACAACTTCCTCCGCTGCGCCATCTGGCGGAAGGGGATGGTGCCGGCCACCCAGCAGGTCTGGGAAGGCGCGAAGGGTCTGGAATGGACGGTCGCCTCGCCGGCGCCGTACCACACCTTCGAAGATCCGCCACATGTCGGCGACGAGCCGGCCGCTGCGCACTGAACGCTGAACAACGGACGCGATGACGACGATGCCTGACAGCCCGAATCCGCCAACCGCTCGCCGCAACGGGCGTCTGGCGCTGGTGCTGGCGATCATCGCCATCGCGTTCTACGTTGGATTTTTCATCGCGGTGAGCAATCGCTGATCGTGGCCGAGCAAGGCAAGCGCAACGCTCGCGGCATCTGGAAGCTGCTGGTCGTGGTCGGCGGCATGTTCTGCTTCGGCTTCGTGCTGGTGCCGATGTATGACGCGATCTGCCAGCTGGTCAACCTGAACGGCAAGGACACGGCCATGCTGGTGCCGGCCAGTCAGGTGGTGGAGCGCGAGGACAAGGCGCGGACGGTCAGGGTGGAATTCCTGACCACCGTGAACGGTGGTCGGGTGTTCAGCTTCAGTGCCGAGCAGCCGACCATCGATGTTCATCCGGGCAAGCTGTACGCGGAGAAGCGGTGATTGGTCAGGCCGTGCCCAGTGTGTCGCCGTGGAATGCGGCTCGGCACCTGCGCAAGACCGAGTGCTTCTGCTTCAACCAGCAGCCGTTCGCGGCCAATGAAGAAAAGTTGATGCCGGTGCGTTTCATGCTCGATCCGGAGCTTCCAGCCGATGTCGAGACGGTCACGCTGTCGTACACGTTCTTCGATGCGACCGCCTTTGCTCAGGCGAAGCCGGAAACGGCACCCGCGCAAACGCAGGCAGTACCCAAAAGTTAAGTTCGTCAGTCAGCAGTCAGTCAAAGGAAACCGTCATGGCAACCCATGCCGCAGCAAGCGACTCAAGCCACCGTCGTTATTTCGTCCCGGAACCCAGCGTCTGGCCGTTCCTGCTGACGATCGCGCTCGGCACGATCCTGTACAGCGTCAGCATGTATCTGGAAGAGCGTCACCCGGGCCCGATTCCGTTCGTGATCGGCGGCGCGCTGTTCGTCTACATCGTGTTCTCGTGGTTCCGTGGCGTGGCCACGGAAAGCGAGACCGGCCAGTACAGCGAGCAGGTTGACCGTACCTACCGGCTCGGCATGAGCTGGTTCATCTTCTCGGAAGTGATGTTTTTCGCCGCCTTCTTCGGCGCGCTGTATTACGCCCGCGAGCTGTCGGTGCCGTGGCTGTCGGGCGAAGGCAGCCGCGTGCTGACCAACGAAATCCTCTGGCCGGCTTTCGAGAATGTCTGGCCGACCAACGGACCGGCGGCCATCGGTGGCAGCTTCAAGACCATCTCGCCGTGGCATCTGCCGCTGATCAACACCCTGCTGCTGCTGACCTCGTCGGTCACCATCACTTTTGCGCACCACGCGCTGAAGGAAGGTCATCGCAAGGCGACGATCCTGTGGATGTGGGCGACGATCGCGCTTGGCGCCGTGTTTCTGTACTTCCAGGCTTCGGAGTACATCGAGGCCTATCACGAGCTGAATCTGACGCTGAACTCGGGCATCTACGGTTCGACGTTCTTCATGCTGACCGGCTTTCACGGCATGCACGTGACCTTGGGCACGATCATGATGATCTCGGTCACCGGGCGCCTGATGGCAGGTCACTTCAAGCCGGAAAGCCATTTCGGCTTCGAGGGCGTGGCCTGGTACTGGCACTTCGTCGACGTGGTTTGGGTCGGTCTGTTCATCTTCGTCTACATCCTGTAACGGGATGCCAGACGGCCTGCAGCAACTCGCTGCCAGGCCTGCAGGACCGGAAAGCCCGACCGTTGCCGGTCGGGCTTTCTTCATTCAAGCAGCATCAACGATGGAACGCGCGACGTAGCACGCGGTCCATCAGCCGCCGATGCCGTGCGGACGGATCCAGCCCATCGTCGTGGCGATCAGCAGGAACACGATCAGTGCCACTTGCAGCCCGACGCGCATGGTCAGCGCGCGTACGGTGCGCCGGCTCTTGCTGCTGTCCTTGAGCATGAAGAACAGGGCGGAAAACAACGAGACGACGATGGCGACAAGCAGCACCGTGACGATCAGTTTCGGAAGCATGGCGGGATAGGAAAAAGTGGTGACGTGATGGTAAGCCCCGACGCGAAGTCCCGATACCGTGATGGCGCTTTTCAGCGTCCGGATGCGTGCTGCCGATGACTTCCCGGTGGCAGTTCCGACCGCCGTGGTGGGCCATCCTGGGAACGGTGATCGGCTGCGCGGTCACAATCCGACTCGGTTTCTGGCAGTGGCATCGCGGTCTCTCGCGCGAGGCACTTGATGCCCAGTATCAGAGTGCCGAGGCTGCGAAGCCGGTGCCGCTGCGTGTCGATACGCCGGTACCGAGCGGCGCCGACGCGACGCGGGTCACCGTGCGCGGACACTACGATGGCGAGCGCCAACTGTTGCTCGACAATCAGGTCCACGATCGCATTCCCGGCTATCAGGTGCTGTCGCCGGTCCGGCTCGAGGCCGGTGGAATGGCGCTGGTCAACCGCGGCTGGGTGCCGCAGAACCCTGACCGCACGATCTTTCCACCGCTGCCCACGCCTGCTGGCGTCATCGAGGTCAGCGGTCTCTGGCGTTCGCTGCCGCAACCGGCGCTGCGCCTGGCCATCGACAATTGCCCGTCTGACAAAACGCCGTGGCCAAGGATCGTCGGCTACCCGACTGCCGCCGATCTGCGCTGCCTGTACGGCGCGGACACCGCTGCCGGCATGCTGCTGCTCGATCCGCAAGCGCCTGACGGATTCCTGCGCGAGTGGACGCAGGCCGATCGGCGCTTCCCGCCGCAGCGTCATTACGGCTACGCCGCGCAGTGGTTCGCGTTCGCCGCGACCTTGCTGACGATCTTTCTCAAACTCAATCTGAAACGCCGCCCATGAACCCGCAAGCTGCCCAACTGCGACGATCTCGTCTGACGCTTGTTCTACTCGGCGTGCTGTTTGTCGGACCGCTGATCGGAGCCTGGATCCTCTACAACTCGGGGATCCGGCCGGGTCTGACGACCAACTACGGCACGCTGGTGGTTCCCACGACACCGTTGCCCAAGCTCGAACTTCATACCGCGACCGGCGAGGCGCAGCCGGAACTGCTGCTTGGCCGCTGGAGCCTGGTGCAGCTCGGTGCCGAGCGCTGCGACAGCGCCTGCAGCGACCGGCTGGTGTCGAGCCGTCAGGTGCGGCTGGCGCTGGGCGCAGCCGGCGTCGAAAAGGACCGTGTGCAGCTGGTCTTCATCGTGCCTAGCCGCGATGCGGCTGTCGCCGCCACCGAGCAGCTGCGCCCCACTCACAAAATCCTGCATATCGTGGCCGACGAGGCCGCCGCCGGCCAGCGTGCTGTCGATGTCTTCAAGCCAACCGATCCGCTCGCGGTCTATCTGGTCGACCCGAATGGCAACTGGCTGATGACGTACCAGGACCAGCCGAGTGCTGACGAACTCCAGCGCGGTTTGCTCAAGGATCTGAAAAAGCTGCTGCGGCTGTCGTCGATCGGCTGAGCATTCGCTCGCTGAATGGCGCTGTCACCGCAGTAGTAAAATATTGACCTTGCGATATCCATCCCCATGCTCCAGAACTTCAACCGCCTGAACCTGCTGACGCTGGTTCTCACCTTCAGCCTGATTGTGCTCGGTGCCTACGTGCGCCTGTCGAATGCCGGTCTTGGCTGCCCTGACTGGCCCGGCTGCTATGGCCATATCGGCGTGCCGGATGCAACGCATGAAGTCGCTGCTGCCGAGGCGGCCTACCCCGAACGGCCGGTGGAAGCACCGAAAGCCTGGAAGGAAATGGTTCACCGCTACCTTGCCGGCATCGTCGGCCTGCTGATCGGTACGCTTGCCGTGCTGGCCTGGCGCGATCGCAGCGGCACGCTGCCGCGTCTGCTGACATTGGCAACGGTCGGCGTCGTGATCGTGCAGATCGTGTTCGGCGCCTTGACGGTGACCTTGAAGGTCAAGCCGATCATCGTCACCACGCACCTGATGCTCGGGCTGACCACGCTGTCGCTGCTGTTCTGGATGTGGCTCGGCACGCGCGGAGTGTCGGCCGTCGTTCTGCCGAAGGCCAGTCTGCTGAAGCCGCTGTCGGTCGCTGCACTGCTTCTGCTCTGCGGCCAGATCTTTCTCGGCGGCTGGACCAGCACCAACTACGCGGCGCTGGCCTGCCCTGATTTTCCGGCCTGTCATGACGCCTACCTGCCGAAGGGCGACCTCGGCGAAGCCTTCAAGCTGTGGCGCGGCATCGGGATCGACTACGAATTCGGCGTGCTCGACACGGCAGCCCGCGCAACGATCCATCTGGTGCACCGTTATGGCGCGCTGGTGCTGAGCCTGACCTTGATCGCGGTTGCCGCTTACCTGCTGTCGCTGCGCCGCCGTCCGTTCACGCAGCTGGGTGTCGCCCTGCTCGGTGCGCTTGCGCTGCAGATCACGATTGGCATCGGCTTGATCGTCAAGCAGCTGCCGCTGTGGTTGGCGGATGCCCACAACGCAGGTGCTGCCGTGCTGTTGCTGGCAGTCCTGGCGCTCAACCACGCTGTCTGGCGTGGCGATTCGGCACGTCCGGCGCACTGAAGTCACGACCATGCCGCGAACCACCACGCCGCCCTTGAAGATCGTTCCCGTGGCGGAAGCCGCCGATGCGCCGCCCCCGGTATCGCGGCTGCACGAGTACTACGAGCTGTGCAAGCCGCGGGTGGTGATGCTGATCGTGTTCACCGCGATCGTCGGCATGTTCATGGCCGTACCCGGCCTTCCGCCGCTCGCCGCGCTGCTGTGGGGAACGATCGGCATCTCGCTGCAGGCGGCGTCAGCTGCCGCGGTCAATCAGATCATCGATCGCGAGATCGATGCGCGCATGAAGCGGACTTGCGGACGGCCGCTGGTGACCGGCTCTCTGC
>Ga0255100_1000828_pt1 | contig 11864 bp, 11 predicted proteins | sample Colum_Colum_RepB_2_FD_188449 | JGI IMG/M metagenome (GOLD analysis project Ga0255100, IMG submission 188449) | Freshwater microbial communities from Columbia River, Oregon, United States - Colum_Colum_RepB_8d | ecosystem: Environmental > Aquatic > Freshwater > River | place: USA: Oregon...
GGTCTGACCTGTGTGAGCACAATCTGGATGACGCCTATTACGCCCAAAGAACACCTATCCTAGAAAATATTCAAACGCCCTTGCTTTCTTGCGGTAACTGGGGTGGACATGGTCTGCACAACCGAGGCAATGTCGAAGGGTATGTTCGTGCAGGCTCCAAGCATAAGTGGTTAGAAATGCACGGAGGCGCGCATTGGGCGGGTTACTACACAGACTACGGTGTAGCCTTACAAAAAAAATTCTTCGACTTTTATTTGCGAGGCGTTGACAACGGATGGGAAATTCAACAACCCAAGGTACAACTTCAGATCAGGCATGTGGATCGATTTGAATTGCGGCATGAAAACGAATGGCCTATAGCTCGAACACAGTGGACGCGGTTCTATCTCAACGCCCAGGATCAGCAACTCTCGCCGCAGGTGTCACAGACCAGGGCCAGTATCAGCTACCTCCCGATGGAAAATGGGGTGACTTTCACCACGCCACCGTTGCAGTCAGAGTGTGAAATAACTGGCCCCTCGGCATTGAAGCTGTTTGTGAGTTCGGCTTCCTGTGATGCGGATTTTTTTGTCGTGTTTCGGGTGTTAGATCCTCAAGGGCGTGAAGTGGTCTTCCAGGGGGCCCTGGATCCACACACACCCGTCGGGCAAGGCTGGTTGAGAGCCTCGCATCGCAAGCTGGATGCTAGATTGAGCCAGCCCTACCGCCCTTACCACACACATGATGAAAAACAGCCCTTGACCCCGGGTCAGGTGTATGAGCTCGATATTGAAATTTGGCCCACCTCAATCGTGATTCCCAAAGGGCATCAAATAGCCTTGAGCATTTTGGGCAAAGACTATGAGTGGGACGGCCCCGCAGCGACACTGTCGAACATGAAAAACCCCATGAGGGGATGCGGTCCATTTATCCATGATGAGCCGTCTGATCGACCAGAAGCCATTTTTTCTGCCCCAGTGACGCTGCATACCGGCGCCAACCACGCGAGCTATCTGATATTGCCGATCATCCCGTCGCGTTGAGCTAATGATGCGTCACCATCGAGTCACGCTAATTTCATAAGTGGAATCTTCATGAACATTGGAATGATTGGAGCCTCTGGCTTGATGGGCCGTGGTATTGCTTCCAATTTATTGGCTAAGGGATATGCATTGAGTATTGTGGCTCATCGCAAGAGAGAAACCATTGATGCGCTGAAATCTCAAGGTGCGACAGAGGTTCCATCAATCCAGGATCTGTGTTTCTGTGACCTTGTGTTCTTATGTGTAACAGGTACGCCAGAAGTGAGAGCCTGTGTACTGGGGGAGGCGGGACTGTTGGCGCTGGGGCGTTCGGGTCTGTATGTGGTGGATTTGTCAACATGTGAGCCTGAGTCCACCTTGGAGCTGAGACATTTATGTGAGGCAAAGGGTATCAAATTTATTGATGCGCCGTTGGCACGTGGACCCCGAGATGCAGAACAGGGTACTTTGAATGTGATGGTAGGTGCTTCAACAGAAGAATTAGAAGTCATTACCCCTGTGTTGAAGACATTCACTGAAAATATTTTTCACGTGGGCAAGGCAGGCTCTGGCCATGTGGTCAAGTTGCTGCATAACTTCATGGGGCAAGTGATTTGCAATGCTGCTGCAGAAGCGTTTGCTGTATCTGCCAAAGCAGGTGTAGATCCGCAAAAAATGGTAGATGTCATTGGTGCAGGCGCAGTCAATTCCATGCTTTTTCAAGTGTTTTCTAAATCATTAATTGGGAACTTCAATAGCATACAGTTTCAGCTGGATAACGCCAGAAAAGATATTCGCTACTACACACATCTGGCAGAGAGCCTGAAGGTCCCCGCCCTGATGGGAGAGGCCGCACATCAAAATCTGGTCATGGCCTCAGCGCTGGGTTTCGGTAATGATTTTGTGGCTAGTCTGGTTCGAGCGTAAGAAAAAATCAATGATGTAAAGATTTCCAGCTTGAAATAATTTTTTAATACATCCATAAATTTATTGTTTAGGACAAGCAAATTAAGCAATGACAGCTTGGGCGCAATGGACCGATGGTCCCCGCACAAGGACTGGGCTGCATGGGCATGTCTATTCTGTATGGACAACCTGATGATGTCATGTCTATTGCCACCATCCATCATGCGCTTGAATCGGGTGTCAACATGAGTTACCCTGATCCTTACACACTTGGCTCTTCTACAAAGGCGTTATAGACCAAGTGCTTGCTGGCGATGCTCTGTTGAGCATCCAGCCAGGACCTTGCGGCGACTTCATTCGCCTTGATTGCTTGCTCAAGAGCAATTTTGAAAGCCAATGACCCCAACCCCTTCAAAGAGAGGCAAAAAGGACAATCCGGATCTTCAGGGGTTTTGCTGGCGCGCTTTTTCGCTAACTCGAGAAAAGTGTGGGTAGCGCATGCGGGGCAGGGTGAGTTGATGGGCGAGTAAGTCATCTCTTGCGGAATTAGTTGACCGCCACGACAAACCCACCCAGCAGATGAAAAATCACAACTTGCCACGGTTTTTCACTTGATCATGGAGTTGGGCAGCCACAAGGCGATACTCGGAAATACAGTCAGCAACAAAATGACGGCAAGTGATAGCGCCACAAATGGCATCGCCCCTTTGAAAATTTCTGCCATGCTGGCTTCTTTAGTCATTTTGGACAGAATAAAAACATTCAGCCCGACTGGGGGAGTTATCAGAGCCACTTCAGTCAATACGACCAGTACCACACCAAACCAAACCGGATCAAATCCTTGTTGGATAACGATGGGAAACACAAAGGGTAATGTGAGCAAAATCATGCCAAAGGCATCCAGCAGGCAACCCAGTATCAGGTACATAACGCAAATTAGAAACAAAACCAGATACCGGTTGATGCCAAAGGATTGAATCCCGTCAATGACCAGTGTGGTGACTTGAGTGGCCACAAGAAATCTGGCCAACACGCTCGCAGCAATCAGCACACAAAAAATCATGGCGGACAGTTTGACGGTGGATTCAACAGCGATACGTAAATCACCCCACCCAATGCGACGCATTGCCAGAGCAACGAAGGTTGTGAATGCGGCGCCTACAGCCGCAGCTTCGCCGGGTGTGAAAAGTCCCACGTACATGCCCACCACGACCACGGTAAAAATTAAAATGATGGGAATTACCTTATACAGCGAAGAAATTTTTTCTTTCCAGGTGAACACCGGTCCTTTAGGGCCTAACGCTGGGTTCGATACGCAGCGCCCGATCACGTAAAGAGAGAAAACAATTGCAGTGAGAATGCCCGGGACAATACCCGCCAGAAATAATTTTCCAATAGATGTTTCTGTCCACAAGCCATACAGGACCATCAGCAGGCTTGGCGGAATCATGATGGCGATGGTAGCCGCAGAAGCCAGAGAGCCTGTTGATAGCGTCATGTCGTACTGATATCGACGCAACTCGGGCAAGGCGATACGCGACATGGTTCCTACGGCCGCGGAGCTAACACCTGTGACTGCTCCAAATCCCGCGCAGGCGCCAATCGTGGTAACTAGAAGACCACCCGGCAAATGTCCCAAGAAGCGGTACATCGCAGCAAACAAGTCTTCCCCAATTTTTGATTGGCTAACGACTTGCCCCATGAAAATAAAAAGTGGAATGGAAGCAAACAAAAATTCACTGCCGGTATTGAACGCCGTTGTGAAAAACTGTGTGGCTGCCTGCTCGAGTCCAAACAAGACCCACAGCCCACCAAACGCCACGAGAGCCGTCGCCCATGCTATGTGGACACCCATGACGACGAGGACAATCAGAAGTCCAAAGGACAGCATGCCAATTAGCGTGAAGTCCATGGTGTCAATTCTCCAGATGGGAGGAGTTGGCGGCTTTGTCGATTGGATTGGCAAAACTTGCAAGTGCACCCAGCGTTGCGAGCATAGAGAACACGGCGACAGCCACTGCGAATGGCCAATGCGGAATAGAAATGGTCTGACTTCCAACGCCCACTTTGTACATGTGCTCGACTTCTAGGGCGCTGCGTAGACCTATTGCCAATGTAAATACGATGGCACCAAGGAGTCCAATGCCATCAATGCACTTTTTTAGCCATGGAGGGAGTATGTTGTAGACCAGGTCCATCCTGACATGCGAGTCCGTATGCCAGGAGTGGGGAACAACCATGAAGAAAAAAATCAGCAAAATCAAACCCGTGACATCGATCAGCCAGACAAAGCCCTGTCCGCCCAGTGCTCGTATCAATATTTCCAGCGCAATCAAGCTGCTCATGCCAAAGATGCAACAACCGGCGCCATTAACAAAGAGCCAGCGATTGATGGAAAGTAGGATTCCAGACATATCGGCTCCTTGTCGGATAACACTGCTGATGTGTTACGGCTTGAGTGGCATTAGCCCAGCGACGGGTGCTTGGAGGATTTTCTGCATTCGTTGATCTGGAGTCATCGCATCGTAGGTTTGTTTTAACGACTTGATATCTGAAATCATGGCTTTGGCAGGCCGGCCTGCTGATTCTTGTTCTTTGATCCATTCATCAGTTACACGTGCATACGCATCTGTGACCTTGCGTTTGTCTGCATCGCTCAATACAACGGTAACAATGCCCTTTTGCGTCATAAATTCGCGTGCACGCTTGGCTTCGTCGTCGAAATACAGCTGAGACTCCACCTGCGTCCAGACTTGAAACCAGTGGTAAAGATAGGTTTGTACCGGCTGCGGTAGCTCATCCCAACGTTTTTTGTTAACACAATGCTCGTTAGGATTGGTCCACAGGTTCACTGGGGTGCGAAACTTGGCAATATCGGTTAACCGAAACAGCGGCGCTCCGGCATCATGCATTGGAGCGACATCAATCACTCCACTTTGAAAGCCTGGATAAAGCTCCGAAATTTTGAGTGACACTGGGGTTAATCCCAAAGACGCAACGGCCAGGTTGGCTACTTTGCCAACAGACCAGGCTCGTTTGCCTTTCATCTCTTCAAATGTCTTGATGGGTTCCTTTGACAGCAATTGTTGCGCAGGCGTGAGTCCAACCCGAGCAAGGTAAACATTACGCTTTTCGTAAACTTCTCTTAGGTACTTGGCGTAAATTTCTGAAAACACCATGGAGCCAACGCTGGAGTCACCCAGCAAACCAGGGAGTTGAATGCCAAAGTGCAAATCAAAGCCCCCGGGATTCAGTTGGGTGTAACAAGTTCCCATGTCAGCAATGCCGGATGCTACTGACTCGAATCCACCAGTTTGTGCATCGGCGAGCGCATTGGACCAGAAGGGCTGGATCACCACTTTGCCATTGGTATCCTGCCGCAGACGAGACCATAATTTTTCATACAACTCAGGCGTTGCACCTGCCTTGCCGAGAAAGGTCGAATACCGCAATGTGATGGTAGGGCCGTTGTAGTTAAACGGAGTTGAGAGCTTTGCTTGACCATCCAGATACTGTTGGGCCAGTGGTTTGGCTGTTTGAGCAGCGACTTGAAAACAGAAGGCAGATGACAGGCAGGCCAGCGTGGTGATGAGAGTTTTCATAGGATCTTTCTTGTGTATCAGTGGCTAGTTAATCTGTGAGCCGCAAAATGCAGACTCCACGGTTTTTGTCAGAGACGAAAATATTGCCTCTTGCATCAACCAGAACATCTTCGGATTGCGTCACCAAGCCCGTGTTGGGTAACGGGCCCAGGCGTTGTTCGGGGTCGGGAGGAATGTAATAGGCGATCTCACGGGGTGTGCGGGGGTCTGAGATGTCATACACACGTAACCCGGCATTGAAATAGGTAAGGAACACTTTGCTTTCATCAAAAAACAGAACTTGCTGTGACTGCCACTGGTGTTGGTTGTGTGGGCCGAAGCGTCCAGGGCGCTGATAAAAATTTTCTACATTTAAGTCAGCAGGTGGTGTTGGTTGTGGGAATAGTGAGATCAACCTGGGTGATTTTTCATTCGATATGTCCACAATGCCTGCATAGCCCAAATCCTCATCACCTTGTTCAGCAATGGCCTCGGAGTTCACAATCACCAAAGGTTTAGACAGCAGTGGGATTGCCGTGTGAACGGCAATGAAGGCCTGAAAGGGCGGCGAAAAAGGCAAGTCACTCACCATGGTGGGTCGCGTAATGTCCGAAATGTCCAGGATGACAAATCCTCCGGCGCTGTAGGGCAAATAGGCACGGTCTCCTTTGACGAAAGCTCCGCCGTGAAGCAAGGTGCCAAATGGAACGCCCGGCTCGCCTCCAGCTAGCCATTGGCCGGGTCGCCACCAACGAGAAACTTCTTTCGGATTGGCGGGGTCAGAAATGTCGACGATGACATAGATATGACCGTCATAGCCTTCTGGTAACGCGGTTGTGTGAACGTATTTTCCGCCGTCGTAAAAGTTCCGGTGTGTTCCACTGCCGCCAGTTTTGTAATGCCCCAGCAGCGAAGGGTTTTCTGGATCCTTCAAGCTCCAGATGTAAAAGCCCTCACCGTATTCTCCGTTGGGATCACCCCCCCAGCCATCAGGAATTTTTTCCATTGATGTGATCATCAACCCATCGGCAATTTGCACCTGCAAAGTCCAGGTATTGGGCGGACCTTCAATGAAGCGGACGAATCGAGGAGCTGTTGGGTCGGTGATGTCGATAATGGACCAACCGCTGTGCCAAAAGTGAGCGCAGTAAAGGTACCACCGGCCAGCGAATTCATGGATGGCCATCTTGAAGGCCGGACGATCTTCATTGGGAATGTAGCCAATTGCTTTGACGCCTTGGCTGTGTGCTCCGCTCAATTGGTCCATATGAATCCTCTTTGATCTCTTTAACTGTAATCAGCTATTCGCTGTGTGTTATGGGGTTTACCCTGGCAAAGCAACATGAGAGACATAGGGTGCATTCCCAAGTGCGAAATACCATTCCTGAAATCATGCATTGATAGCCCGAGGATTGATTCATACGCATTGAATTTTCTTCTTCCGCACCTTTTGTGTGCGAGTTATAAGCGTCCTCAGTTCCCACTGGAAATAGGAGCGATGATTTTGGTTGAACAGATGCTTAGCAGGCGAATGAAATCGGATATTGAGTACGGTGCTGGCAAACCTCCACCTATAAAAAAATCAACACATTTGACGCACAGTGGTGGCTCAAGTACATTGGATAAGCACTTCATTGAGAAGCCGCAGTTGCGTATGAGGAGACAGCCCAATGCAAGAAATCACGGCCTATTCATCCAGCTACTATTCGATGACATGGCTGGGGCCTAAGGGGTACCCTGACCAAGCCAACGCAGGGCGATGCTATTTCACGGGCATGTTGGGGGCGTTGCGTCACTTTGGCCAAGACGATGTGTTGTTCGCTGATGGCCTTAGTGGAGATGGTTTTTCTTTCAGGTGGTGCCCAGCCTGGGGTGCGCCGGCTTTCAATGGCGGCAAGGGTACTTTCCATGAAATTTGGGAGTACACACCCCGGACGTTGGGTTTTAACAGCCATTGGGAAGAAGATCCCGAGGGCGGATTCCAGGAAGCCTTTGAGCGTTTGACGAGCCTCATTGACCGGGGTATTCCGGTTCAAGTTGGCTTGCATTACAGCCTGCTGCTACCCCATGGAGCGATCAGCTCGCCTCGCTTGGCCTTTCAGCGTGCCACCATGAAAGAAACCGGATTCGGGCATCATGTGGTTGTTTCTGGGTACGACTTGCAACGTCGTGTGGTGGTGATCTGGGAGCCCAATGATCTTGCCGAACATGCCCGGTACGAGTGTCCGATTGATGTCTTTCAACAAGCTTGGGAGCAGGCCTCGCAACGAACGGCCGATCAATATCGTGCATGGCCACATCACCATCCTTGGGGCGGGCAATGGAGTCTTCATGATGGCTACGGCCCCTACCTGATGGTATGGGTCGAGCCTGAACGAGATCCTCATTGGGACATTGCGGTTGCCATTCGTGACAGCTTTCGACGGAACTTGAAAATCCTTCGAGGTGAATATCCCAAGCCCTACGCCTTGTTCGGTAATCAATGGCAAATTCCGCATTGGGAGACAGGTGCTCCAGGGATGGCCCGTTTTGCCCAGGCAGTGATTCAGGGTGAAGTGCAAGATCCTCTGACGCCGACTGGCGAGCGGCGCCCCTTGTTTGTGAACGGTCAAATTCCGAATCATGGTGTGCTAGGAAGACGCGGTGCTGCGGGTTACCTGAAGCGCGTGGCTACCGAGCTGGATCAACGGGGCTTGAATTCACGCGAAGTTATTCGAGCATCCAATTGCATGCAACGCTCGTCGGATTTATTTCAATCCCTACGCTATGAGACCGACTTGAGCAAAGGGGGAAGGTTGGTCCATTCCATTGCGCAGGCGGAACTTGAAGCCCTTCATGCGATGGAACACGCATGGGCAATTGTCAAAGACATCACTTTGGATTCAATTCAAATACAGCGTCGCGCCTAACGCGATGTATTTATCAACGATTGGAGAGCCATGTCATGAACACCAAGTGGAGTGGAAAGCTGTTTCTCTCGGTTCTTTTAGTGATGGGAAGCTTAGTTGCGTTTGCGCAGTCGTATCCGAGTCGACCGATCAAGATCATCGTTCCTTACACTCCTGGAGATGGACCGGATGTGATCGCTCGTTTGATTGGAAGCAAAATCTCTGAAAGTCTGGGTCAACCCGTCTTGATTGATAACAAGGCCGGAGCCAGTGGTCAGATCGGTTTAGATTTGACGGCCAAATCACCTCCTGACGGATACACGCTAGGCGTTGGGCTTGTTACTAACTTGGCCTTGGCTCCCCACGCAAACAAGAGTATTCCATACGATGTGCTGAAGGACTTTACACCAGTCGCATTGGGGGCAATGAATTACTTGGCTCTGGTGGCTAGACCCGATGCACCTTTTAAAAATGTCAATGAAATGATTCAGTGGGCCAAAGCCAATCCCGGGAAAATGACTATCGGTACCACCAGTTCCGGGGGGCTTCCGCACATGTCTTTTGAATTGCTTGCCCACATTTCGGGATTCAAGTTTTTGAACATTCCCTACAAAGGTAATGCCCCAGTGGTCAGCGATATAACTGGTGGTCGTCTCGATTTGGGTGTGACGTCCTATACCAGCATTGCCGGTTTGGCAGACGCTGGGAAATTGAAGGTACTAGGTATCACCAATGCTGCCCGCGATCCAGCCCTGCCTAATTTACCCACCATTGGTGAATCGGTCAGTGGTTACGCTGTGCCGGGTTGGTTCAGTTTCGTGGCACCAGCAGGAACGCCTCCCGATATTGTTAACAAGCTCAACGACGAGATCAACCGAGCTATCAAGTTGCCCGAGGTGCAAAAGTCGATGAGCACTTTAGGCTTGATACCGCAAATGGGTACACCAGAAGATCTTGGTCGTTTGCTTCGAAGCGAATACGAAAAATTTGGAAAATTGGTCAAAGACATTGGCTATCAGCCTCAGTAAATTTCATTTCAACCCTTACTTTGGGTAGCAATACCATGGCAAACACCTCCCCCCCTCCCAGTTATGAGCCCTTTGGATGGCATCATTGGCACGATGACTTTTGGATGTCTTATCAATTCCGTCGTGGACTGGGTGAGACCCAAGAAGGCGCCGGTACTGTCAGTGAAGTTTTTCAGGCGGCGAGCAAAATCATCCCTAATGATTTTGAGAGTTGGTATCGTGAGTGGACCCACATAGCCGAACGAAACGATATCCGCGGTGACGATGAAATTGCAAAGAACCATGTGCGCACAGCCATGAATTGCTGGCTTCGTGCGGCCAATTACTTTCGCGAGGCCGAGTTCTGGCTCAAGGCGGATGATCCCAGGCGACTGGCTACGTTTGATCGTTGTGAAAAGGCTTCACATAAATTTCTAGTCCATCTGACCCCTAAAGCTGAAGTGGTAGATATTCCGTACGAACCTGGAAAACCCTTGCCAGCTTATTTCATACGCTCTCCTAACGGTGGGATCCGACAGCCCGTGCTTATTTCTGTGGGCGGACTGGATTCCTTCAAGGATGAACTGTGGTTCATGACAGGTCGGGGTGCATTACAGCGAGGAATATCGGTGCTCTTGGTTGATGGGCCAGGGCAGGGAGGGGCTTTGCGGCGCCATGGTTTGGTGACTCGTCATGATTACGAAGTCCCCATCGGCAAATGTATTGATTGGCTTGAGAAGCGAGAGGATGTCGATCCTTCGCGGATTGCTGTGAGCGGTTCCAGCTTAGGTGGTTACTATGCGGCACGTGCGGCTTCCATGGAACATCGATTGGCGGCCTGCATTTCTCACGGAGCAATTTGGGATATTCACGAGCGCTGGAAAGCACGAGACGACAATCACGGGCTTGCCGGGCACATCAAATGGGTTTTTGGTGCAAAGACCATGGCAGAGGCCACCGAGATTGCCAAGCCCTTCAAGTTAGAGGGCGTGCTGGAAAAAATGCGCTGCCCGTATCTGATTATTCATGGGGGACATGATGTGCTGGGTGTAGAGGCCGTCACCACTGTCTACAACTACGCCGTCAAACACAAGGTCAATGCAACCCTTCGGTTGACGACCGAAGAAGAAACCGGTGCTGAGCATTGCCAGCATGACAATCCAACGTTGGGCCAGGAATTGATGATCGATTGGTTAGCGGATATTTTTAAGATTGACCAAACTGCATTATCGTTTTACCCTGGCTGATACAGTTCATTCTATGCATGGACTGAATACAGATGCAAAACTATTAAGGTACAAAATGACAAAACGTCAATTTGGGGTCAATTTTGTAGCGATCATTTTGGTCTTGAGTTCTACGCTCGGTCAAACTTATGCGCAAGAGTCGCCAGCATCCAAGCCCTTTCCTTCAAAAGCTGTCCATTTGGTAATTCCATTTGTTGCTGGTGGTGCTATCGATGTGATTGGGAGACTGTTAGCGGAGCGGTTGAGTGCACAGTGGAAGTATCCTGTTGTAATTGAAAACAAACCAGGCGCTGGGGGAAGTATTGGTGCCCAGTACGTTGCTTCTGGGGGCAAAATTTCATCGACTGGTTAGCCCCGCGTGATGATCTGGCTGAACGCTTCTATCTTGAATTCTTCAAAAAGTCTCTTTTGACTCATGGCACCGCCCACTAGGTCTCTTGTTTGAGGTTAAGTGGTATCTAAAAGTTCCGGTTCGACTCAGACTGATGGTTACACGAGACGGCTTGAAGCCGACGTGTGTCAGTCATCTTGCAATTGATAGCCCCCGCATATGCCGTCTTCAAGCCGCACTCGGAACAGCTGCGAGGTCACCCCACCACCGCGGATCAGCCGGAATCCGTTCGCACAGAAAATCCACCAGTGTCCGTACGCGCGTGGACTGGTACCTTCGCTCGGCATACACCAGCGAGACGGGCCAACCTTCGGTGGCCCACGGCCCCAGCAGCAAGTGCAGTCGTCCGTCGCGCACGGCATCCCATGCCATGACCTGGGGCACGTGCACAATGCCGTGGCCTTCAATGGCCGCCTCTAAGAGCGCCTGGGCATTATTGAAGTTCAAGCGCGCATTCGGCGAGCGCATCGTGCGCCCATGGGCATACTCCCAGTCGCGATGGCGCAAGCTGCTGGGTTGGAAATATCCCAGGCAGTCGTGCTGACGGAGATCCTCCGGTTCGCAACCGTGACGAAACGCATGGATCCCAGCCGCCGCGCGACCAAGCTGCTATCGGGCAGCTCGCCAAAACGAATGGACACGTCAAATGGCTCCTGCCGTAAGTTAACGTCCCGCTCGCTGAGTTCCATGTCAATGGTGAGGGTTGGCCATCGGCGAGTGAACTCGTTGAGGGCCGGTACGACCACAAAGCGGCCAAAACCCAGGGTGGAATGCAGGCGCAGGCGGCCTGAAAGTTCGCCAGCACGGCGAGATAGTTGGGCTTCGGCGCCTTCCATTTCGGCC
>Ga0255100_1000833_pt1 | contig 11814 bp, 10 predicted proteins | sample Colum_Colum_RepB_2_FD_188449 | JGI IMG/M metagenome (GOLD analysis project Ga0255100, IMG submission 188449) | Freshwater microbial communities from Columbia River, Oregon, United States - Colum_Colum_RepB_8d | ecosystem: Environmental > Aquatic > Freshwater > River | place: USA: Oregon...
CCTTGCCGAGATGGCGGAACTCCGCGTAGCTGATGCCGCCGGTGCTGTCGCGGTGGAACATCGTGTGCCCGCGCACGCCGTCGGGCTTGGCGGACTCGATGACAACGTTGCGCGACAAGTTCGCGACCTCGCTGCGGTAGTCCCCCTCGCCGAGGTGTGCGTAATCAAGCGCGCGGTCGAGTGTGACCGAATCGCCGGTTAGCGTGGTGATGCGGCGCTCCTCGGTCTGCACCTTGCGCGGACTTTTCGCAGACTGGCGGAAGGTGTTGCCGCTACCGTAGCTTTCCTTCGAGACGGTGACGATGACCGTGTCCCCCACGCGCCAACCGCTGACGGGCTCGGAGAGTTTCACGATGGAATCACCGGCCTTCGCCGACGCGCCGAGCTTGATCCAAGTGCGGTTCATGGGCGCACCGTGCGTGTCCCAGCGTCCGCCGCAGTTGATAATCGCGGGCAACGTTGCCTTGTTCATGCCCTCGAAGTGAACGAGGTGAATCAGCGCCGTGACGCCAGCGGGAATGGGCCGCTCCGCCGAGCCAATCTCCAGCACCGGCAGCGAGCCGGCTTGCGCGGCCGTCGGCGCATCCGCGTGGCAGTCGAAACCATCCTCCGTCGTCGTCTCGCCTGGCTCGATCTTGATGAGACCGACCTCCAGCCGCGTGGATTTCTCTCGGCTGAACGTGAGCGTGCCCGCGACGTGAATCATGCGGATGGCGTCCTTGCTATTCGCGTCATAAACCACCGTGTGTCCGGTGCGGACTTGGACACGGTCACCGGCCTTGGGCGTGCGGCGGTCCGCCCACGTGGCGGCATCGGACCATGCGCCGCTCTTGGTGGAACGGGCGTCGAAGGTGACGGGTGCGGGTTGGGCTTTCAGGCTGGTCACGGCAAGGAGCCAGCCGGCCAGCAACAGCAGGGTTTTCATGCCCAGAGCCGACTGGCAAACGGGGCAGGGGATTCAACCTGCCCGGGCTGGCCGACGGCCAGCCGCTGCCAGCAATACCAAAGCATCCGGGGCAGGTGGAACGGGCCCTTGTAGATGCCGCCTTTGACACGGGAGGACAGCCGGCCATCCCGGTGCAGGTAGCCAAACCACTCGCCGTGCTCGGAGTCGGGGAAGTGCTTGAAGCTCCAGTCGTGGACTTGCGCGTGCATGGCGGCGAAGCGCGACTCGCCGGTGAGCTGCCAGGCGAGCAAGGTCGCAATAATCGCTTCGTTGTGCGGCCACCAGAACTTCATGTCGTGCCAGTATTCCTGGACCGGCTTGCCCAGGAGATCGGTGAAGTAGAGCAGGCCGCCGTGCTCCGCGTCCCAGCCGCGCGTCCACATCCAGTCGAGGATGGTGGTGCCGAGCTGGATCAGCCGCCGATCCCCGCGCAGGGCACCCTCGTGCATCATGAACCAGGCGCATTCCAGCGCGTGGCCGGGGTTCAAGGTGCGGCCGTCATGGTGGTCAATCACGCTGCCATCCGGCGCGACCGCTTCCAGCAGCGCGCGGTGGTCGGGCTTGAGGAAGTCGCGCTCAATCTCGGCGATGCTGTGGCCAATCCACTCCGTGCAGGTGCGTCCGCTGACGGACACGTCGCCGAGGTTCGCGCGCAGCTCCTGCGCCGTGGCGATGCCAATCATGTGCGGGCCGATGCCCTTCATCGGCCGGGTGGGCTCGAACTTCGCCGCCATCACGCCGGGGGTGAAGCTGTAGTGCAGATACGTGGCGAAGTTCTTCACCGCGTCCTCGGCGGCGCGGGCATCCCCCGAGGCGCGCGCATAGGCGGCGTTGGCGATGGCGGAGAAGCTTTCGCTGTAAACGTAGCGTCGCATCCGCAGCGGCCGGCCCTCGCGTGTGACGGTGAAGAACATTTTCCCGTCGGGCGCGTAACAGTGCCTGCGGATGAACTCGATGCAGGAGCGGGATGCGGCGAGACATTCGGCCCGTGTCGGCGACTTGCTATCGCCGTCGAGGGCTGGCGTGTTCGCCAGCGTCGCGAACATCCAGGCCGAGCGGCCTTGGAACCACACGCTTTTGTCCGTGTCCACTAAGCTGCCATCGCGGTCGAGGCAGGTGAGGATGCCGCCATGCTCGTGGTCCATGCCGTGGCGCAACCAGAAGGGGATCACGTCCTGCAGCAAGGTGTCGCGGTAGAGTGACCCGAGTGCGGCGCGGCTTGCAGTCTGGGTAAGATCGGTGGTCATGGATTACGGAAATATGCGGATGGCAAGGAACGCGCCAGCGCCTTGTGGTTTGGTGGACGGTAACAGCAGTAGCGCCTCAAGCGGCCGGCTTCTTGACTTCCGCCTGGGTCTGCTCGTGTTTCTTGGCGGCTAGGACGTTTTCCATGCATTCCACGAGTGCCTTGAGGCTCACGGGTTTGGGCAGGAACAAGTAGCCGCCGGTGAACTTGCCATCCGCGGCCTCGTGCCGGGAGACGGTGGCCGTCAGAAACACGACCGGCACGTGCTTGAGGGCGTTGTCGGCCCGGATGCGACTGGCGATTTCGCCGCCGTCCGCCCCGGGCATGATCACGTCCAGGAGGATGAGGTCGGGCTTGAACTCATGTGCGCTGGCCAGCGCGTGCAAGGCGCGGTTTTCCTCGCGCACCACGTAGCGCTTGGTCTGCTCCAGATTGATGCGGACCATGCGCGTGAAGGTGGATTCGTCGTCGATGATGAGGATCCGCTTTTGTTCCATGTTCAGCCCCTTTCTGTTCTGAGGGTGATGGTGGCGCGAGCCCCCCGTTCGGGCAGGTTCTGGATGTGAATGCTGCCCGCATGCAGCTCGACTATCTTGCGGGTGACCGTGAGGCCGAGGCCGGTGCCTTTGCCGGTTTCCTTGGTGGTGAAGAACGGCTCGAAGACCCGGTCCAGCTTGTCCTCGGAGATGCCGGTCCCGGTGTCATCGACCTCCGTCACCAGCACGCGCTCGCCGGCGCGGAACTCGTGGGACTGGCGCGCGCCGGGGCTGGTCTTGGCCTCCGCGGGCGTGAGCTTCTTGATGTAGGTGCGGACGGTGAGGGTGCCGCCTTCGGGCATGGCGTGGGCGGCGTTGGTCAGCACGTTCACAAACACCTGTTTGATCTTGTTGGCGTCCACCAGCACGGGGGGGAGGTTTTCACACAGCTCGGTGCGCACGGTGATGAGCGGGGCCTTGAGTTCGTGCCGCACGAGGTTGAGCGAACTGCGCAACAGCATGTTGAGGTCCGCCGGCCGGAGTTCGACCTTGCCCGGTGTGGAGAAGTCCAGCAGCCCCATGATGATGCTGTCGGCCCGATGCAGCGCGTCCTGCATGTCCCTGATGATGGTCGCGGCGGGTTCGGTGCCGGCGTCCGGGCTGTTGCTGAAGAAGTCCACGCCCATGCGGATAACCGCCAGCGGGTTTTTCACCTCGTGGGCGATGCCGGCGGCCATCTGGCCGATGGTGTGCATCTTCTCCATCTCGATGACCTGGAGCTGGGCTTCCTTGATCTTGCCGTGGGAGCGCTGCAGATCCGCCAGCGTCCGCAGGAGATCCTCGCGGCTGCGGGCCAGATCCGCGTGGGCTTTCTTGAGCTTGTCCTCGCCGCGCACCCGGGCCGTGACATCCCAGAAGATGCCCTGCGTGCCGACCGTCCGGCCTTGGGAGTCAAACACGGGCGATTTGACCACCTGCACGTATTCCTTCTCGCCGCCCGGCGGGGTGTGTTCCTCCGTGGTCTCGAAGAGCTTGCCCGAGGTGAGCACCTGCTGGTCGTCGGCTTGATATTTCTGGGCCAGCTCCGGCGGGAAGAAGTCGCCGTCCGAGCGGCCCACAACCTCGGCGAGCGTCTTGCCCAGTTGCGTGCAGAAGCGGCGATTGGCGAAGGTGAAGCGCCCTTGCAGGTCCTTCCGGTAGATGTATTGGGGAAGGTTTTCGACGAGCGACTGGTAAAAGGCCTCGGACTCGCGCAAGGCCCGCTCGGCACTCTTGCGCTCGATGGCGTAGCGCATCGCGCGATGGAGCAGCACCTCGTCCATCTGGCCTTTGACGAGATAGTCCTGCGCCCCCTCGTGAACGGCGGAGGCGGCGATCTGCTCGTCGTCCAGTCCGCTCATCACGAGAATGGGCAGCTCCGGATGCAGCGACTGGAACTGTCGCAACGTGTCCAGCCCGCGGCTGTCGGTGAGGAACAAATCCAGCAGCACTAGATCGAATTGCGCCTGGTTGCAGGCGGCGATCCCCTCCGCCAGGGTCGAGACACGGGTCACAGCGCACCCTGTCCCGAGCAGTGTTTCCAGCAGGAGGGCGTCGGCCGAGCAGTCCTCAGTCAGCAGCACCCGTAGGCCGGGCGTGCTGGGCAGATACGGTTTTGGCGAGGGCATCATCGGCGGGTGACAGTGAAGGGATGCTGGCTGTGTGCTTTGAACTCAATTGACCGCCCGTCCGCGCCATTCTTGAAAACCAGACACAGCTTCACAAAAGCTGGTCCAAGGTTCGTCAGTGATTGTGCTGTCAGCCTAAGCACGCCACCCCTTGGCCTTCAATCGGAATCCGGCTTCTGGCGGTCCCGTTTCTCCATGAAACCCGGCGATTCCGGATGAAAGATTTTCAAGTGCTCCTGGCTAGGTCTGCGGTGGTAGGCGTGGCGGCCAGTTAATCCCAGCGCAGGATGGCGTCGCGTTTGAGCCAGCCCGCTCGCTGCTGGCTGGCGCGCACCTGCAACCAGTCTCCCTTGGCATCCAGCACCTCCACCTCCGTGCCGTCGCGCAGGGAGAACACCACCTTGGACTCAGCCAGCGGACCAGGCCGGACGGGTGCCTCCGCCACCGCGACCACGGCTTGGGCAGCCAGACGTCCTTCCGCGTGGGCGGCGGCCAGCAAGGTGGTGAAGACGAGTGCCACCCCACCGCAGGTCTTGGTCAACCAGGCAAAGCTGGCCCGTTTGCCGGGCAGGCACTCTCCAACGGCCAGCAGGAGAAACCAGAGGCCGAGCGCGCCGCCCGCCAGCCAGGTCCACTCGTCACTCGTCAGCGTGCGGAGAAGCTGCCGCCCCAAGCTTTCATCCATCGTCGCACCAAGGCTGCGCCGTGCGAATTGCAGGTTGCCGCGAATGTCCGGGTCGCGCGGTGTGAGGCGGAGCGCCTGATGATAGTGGAAAATCGCCCTGCCCGGCTGGCCGCTCTTGAAGCGCGCATTGCCGAGATTGAAATGAAGTGCCGCCGTCGGCCCGTTCGTGAGCAGCTTTTCGTAGGCCGCTGCCGCGTCCGTGAACTTGCCCTGCTCGAAGAGCTTGTTGGCCGCTTCAAACTCGGCTGCAGCATCCGCACGGCCTAGCTGGGCCGTCGCCAGCAGGCACCAAAGCACGAAGCCAAGGATGGAGCCACGGATGCAGCGCAGATGAAGCATGGGGAAACTCCCGCCCGCCTTCCGTAACGAACCACAGCGGTCGTCCATCGGTGTTCCATGGGTGGCCAGATAAACCTTCACGGGTCCACCTCCAGCTTGCTCAGTTCTGCCACGGCGTTCGCGAATTGATCGGCCAACTTGGTCAGTTCGGTGGTTTCGCGCACGGGGGAATAACGGGCGGCGTTGCAGGCCTGAAAAAGCCCGTGCAGCGAGCCGCAGACCGCCTCGCTCGCGCCCAGCTCCCGGAGATGCTCATCCGTCACTTCCTCCGTGATCGCGCTGGCGGGCAGGTCGAGCCGTTCGCCGAGTTGCTCCTGCAGCAGGCGGAACAGGTTCGCGAAAAACGCCTCGTGCTGCGCGGCGGCGGCCTGCTGGCGAAGCTCCACCAGGCCTGTGGCGATGAGCTTGGCCACCTCGCGGCGACGGCGCAGGCGGGGATTGTTGGCCAGCATCTCCGCGCGCTTGCGGCGGGCCAGTAAGGCCAGCCAGAGCGTCAGCGGACCAACCGCGATCAGCCAGAAGCCGGGTTGTCGGAGCGCGCTGGCGGTGGGCGCAAAGGCGACGCCCAGATGCGGCTTGATGTGCACCAGTTCAGTCGCGGCGACGGCTGCGTTCACCGTGGCGTTGGTGCTCATCACCACGGTGGGGGCCTGGGCAACGGCGGCAGCCCGCACCTTCAAGGGAGTCGCCGGGTGGCGGTGGGTGCGATAGGAGCGGGCCTCGGGATCGAAGTAACTGAACGTGAAGCCGGGTAGTTCCTTCAGGTCGGCCGTCTGCGGTTGCACGACTTGCTCGAAGGTTTTCACGCCGGCCATGTTCAGCGGGTCCGGCACCTCGGTCTTCACCGTGGGCGGATAGGTTTTGAAATCCCGCCATTGGTCCAGCGACGGCATGGGCACGCTGTCGAAGCCACCGCGGCCGCTGACTTGCACGCGCACGGTGATGGGATCGCCGACGGCCACATCCAGCGGCGCGGCGGTGGCGGTCATCTGGAAGTTGCCGATCGCCCCCTTGAAGTCTGCCGGCCGGCCCTCGACCGGCAGCGGTTGCACGTCGATGTCCAGCGGGTCGCTCAGGATGGTGACGGGCTGGACCCGCACGCCGCGGTTGAAGGGATCGAAGAACTCATTGCCCCCGGTGCGGATGTGGAGATTGAAGGAGCATTGCGCCGGCCCCAGCGGAAGACGGCCGACTTTCACAGCCGTGGCGACGGTCCGAAAGAGAATGAAGGCATACTGCGTGCTGCCCACCGGTTCCTGTCCCTGCTGGGACTGGAATGGCGCGAACGTGAAGCCATCAACGCGCAGGCTGGGCAACTGAATTTCACCGCCGCGCGTGAGATAGAGCTTCACCTCCAGGCTGAACGGCTCGCCGAGGAAGACGTTGGTCTTGCTGGTGCGCATCTTGACGAAGGTGAGCTGCCGGTAAGTCTCGGTGTCGGGCAGTTTGGCGGCGGCGGGATGCACTTTCAGCGCGAGCGGCTGGCTGGGGAGCATCGCGCCGCCGACCGGGACATTGAAGGCAGGGATCGTGTAATCCCCGGGCTGGGCGGCGGCGACGGCGTAGGTGAGCAGCAAGCTGACGGTGCGCTGGCCGTTGATGATGGAGATTTGCTGGCTCTGGCCGCTGTATTGAATTTGCAGGTTCGGCACGTCCGGCAGGCGCGGCACGCCGCCGGGCTGCCCACCATCGAAGCGCAGCGTCAGCACCGCCTGCTCGCCGAGACGGATGGCGTTGCGGTCCAGAGAGGCGCTGAAAGTGACGGCGTTGGCGGATGCGACGAGGGCGAGCAGGCAGCCAACGAGGCCCAGCAGCCGGATCAGGAAGCCGCCGCCGCCGGTGCTTATGCGGCGCTCAACTCGTGGATCACGTCCCTCAGCCGTCTTCATCACCAGTTTTTCATCACCCGCCCGCTGGCCTTCTGCGTGGCGTTGGTGGGGAGGAAGATGAGGGCGCGTTCCTCGGCACGTTGGGAATCGAGCAATTGCATCGCCTGCTGCGCGGTCATCTGGCCCAACGCGGCGGCCTGGGCGGATTCCTTGTCGCCTTGGTCGCCTTGCTGACCCTGTTTCTGCTGGCCTTTCTGGTCGTCTGGCTTTTTCTGTTCCGGCTGTTTTTGTTCACCGGGTTGGTCGGGCTTGGGCGGGTTCTCCTCTTTCTTGTTCTCGTCCGGCTTGGAGCCGTCGGGCTTCTGCTGCTTCTGCTCGTCCGACTTTTTGTCCTGGTCCGACTTGTCCTGTTTCTGGTCGTCCTTCTTCTGCTGGTCTTTCTTTTGGCCGTCCTGCTTGTCGTTCTTCTTTTGGTCCTGATTGTCTTTTGATTGCTGTTGGTCCTGCTGCTGCTTCAACTCCTCCAGCTTGCGCTGCACGAACGAGCGGTTGTGCTTCGCGTCGGCGTCGGCGGGGTCCAGCTTCAGGGCGGTGTCGTAGAAGCCGAGGGCGCTTTCCCAGGCTTCGCGCTTCTGATTGGCATCGGGGGCGGCGTTGCCAAGCTGGAACTGGGCGTTGCCCAGATTGTAGAACGCGCTTTGTGCGAGCTTGGAATCGCGCGCGCCGGTGGCGCCGCTGAAGTGCCGCGTGGCGTCCTCGAACTGCTTTGCCTGATACGCGGCGGCACCGGCGTTGAAGGCGAGGCGCGAGTCCTCGGGGCGCTGCAGGCGAAGGCGGTCGTATTCCTTGAGGGCCGCGTCGTATTGTCCGGACTGGTATTGCTTCAGCGCGTCGGCGGGGGAGGCGAGGGCATGGAGCGGAAACAACCAGAGAGGCAGCGTGACAAGGAGGCAGCACTCCAAGGCGCGGTGGATTGTTGCCAGACTATTTCGCAACGGTTGCATCAGTGTTTGCGGAGACAGACAGGTTTGCGCCCGGGGTGTTCAGGCCGGCGGGGCGGCGGACTTTTTGGCGCTCGGGCAGAAACATTTCGATCACGAGCAAAACGACGGCGATGCCCAGCGGCCAGTAAAATCGCTCGTGATGGCGTTGCATGAGCTTGGCGTTGAACTCGGGCAGCGGTGCAAGCCCGCGCTCGTAGAGGGTTTCCGCCGTGTTGGCCCCGCGCAGCGGCAGGTAAAATCCGTCGGCCGCGCCGGCGATTTGCTGGAGCAGGGTTTCGTTGAGGCGTGATTTCACGACGTTGCCCTGCTCGTCCTTGAGGAAGTCCAGCTTGCCCTTGTCGTCCCGCACGCGGATGAGTTCGCCCTCGGCCGAGCCGACGCCGATGGTGAAGATGCGCAGCCCCTTGGCCGACGCTGCCTTGGCGGCCTCCACCACCCCGGTCTCGTGATCCTCGCCATCGGTGAAGAGCACGAGAATCTTGTGGTTCTCGCCCTCCTTGAACGCGGCCAGCGCGGTCTGGATGGTCTCGGCTATGGCGGTGCCGCCTTGGGGGATGATGTTCACGTCCAGCGCCGCCACGCTTTGGCGGAAGGCCTCCTCGTCGAGGGTCAGCGGACATTGCAGAAAGGAGCTGCCCGCGAACGCCACGAGGCCGAGCCGGTCGTTCTTCGCGAGCTTCATGAGATCCAGCGCGGCGAACTTGGCGCGTTCGAGCCGGTTGGGCGGGATGTCGGCGGCTAGCATCGAGCGGGAAGTGTCAATGGCCACCACGATGTCCAGACCCTTCTGCGAAACCTCCTCCCAAGAGAATCCCCACTGCGGCCGTGCCAACGCCAGCAAGCCGAAGGTCACTGCGGCAACGAGCAGGCCCAGCCGCAGCTTCTGCCGCGTCTTGGACACGCCGACGGTGAGCTGCGCGAGCAGCCGCGATTGCACGAACTGGCGGATCAGCCGCTCCTTGGTGTGCCACGCCCAGATCAGGAAGACGGCGAGCAGCGGCACCAGGAGCAGGAGCCAGAGGAGCGATGGGAGGGCGAATTTCATGGCAGCTTCCTCCACAAGGTGTTGGCCAGCAGCATCTCCGCCAGCAGCACGCTCAGCCCGACGGCGATGAGCCAGTGCGACAGCTCCCGGTAGCGCTGGAATTTCTTCACCTCGATCGTGGTCTTCTCCAACTGATCGATCTCCGAGAAGATGCGCCGGAGCGTCTCCGTGTTGTCCGCGCGGTAGTATTTGCCGCCGGTCTTCTCGGAGACTTTTTTCAGCGTGTCCTCGTCGATGTCCACTTCCATCTGGAGCATGCGCTTGCGTCCGAAGGCGTCCACCTGCGGGATGGGCGCGGTGCCGTGCGTGCCGACGCCGATGGTGTAAACCTTAATGGCGAGCGCTTGCGCGGCGTCCGCAGCGGTGAGGGGCGGGACCTTGCCGGCATTGTTCACGCCGTCGGTGAGCAGGATGATGATCTTGCTCTTTGATTTGAGTTCGCGCAGGCGGTTGACGCTGGCAATCAGGCCGGAGCCGATGGCGGTGCCCTCCTCAATGCCGCCAAAATTCAGCCGCTCCAGATTTTGCATGAGAAACTCGTGGTCCAGCGTGAGCGGCCCGGCCACATAGGCGCGGCCAGCGAAGGCGATCAGCCCGAGGCGGTCACTGGGCCGTTTGAGGATGAACTTTCGGACCGTGTCCTTCGCGAGTGTCAGGCGGTTGATGCGCTGGCCCTTCGCGTCGAAAAAGTCCTCGGCCTCCATGCTGCGGGAGAGGTCCACAGCGATGACGATGTCGATGCCGCTGGCGGACACCTTGGTTTCGCCCTCGCCGATCTGGGGCCGGGCCAGCGCGATGAAAAAAGCCGCCAGGGCCAGCCAGCGCAGGGCACGCAGCCAGGCCCCGGCGCTGGATTGCACCTGGCCGGTCAGACCCCGCACGAGCTGCACGGAGGAGTAGAGAAAGGCGGGCTGGGCGTCGCGCTTGCCCTTGAGCCACGCGAGCAGCGGCAGCAGGAGCAGCAGGAGCAGCAGCCAGTGATGGGCGAAGGAGAAGCTCATGCGAATGCGGAGCGCGGAACGCGGAACGCGGAAGAGGGAAACGTCCAACGTTCAAGTTCCAACTTTGAACTTCCAACCATAGCCAACGGCGCACCAACGCTGCTTTGGACGTTAAGCGTTGAGCGTTGGACGTTGAACGTTTTCTCCTTCATGCCTTCGTCTCCTTCCCCGCCGGTGGCAAGTCGTAGGCGGTTTCCTCCACGAGGCCGAGCGCGGCGCTGTGCAGGCTGCGCAAGTCGGCTTCGCTGGGCTCGTGTTGGGCGAACTTCACGAGATCGCAGCGGGTGAGGAAGCCGGTGAGGAACTCCTTCTGCGAGTCGTTGAGCAGGTCGGTGGCCTGAAGGTCCACGAGGAATTCCTCCGTGGTCCGCTCCGGCGCGCGAAACTCGAAGCGCTCCTCAAGATAGATGCGCAGCGTGTCCGAGACGGCCGTGCAGAAGGGCTTGGGCTGGGACAGCAGCGCGAGCGCGTCAGCGAGGCGGTGCTTGGCGCGCTGGTGCGGCGGAACGGCCGGCACGGCTGGTTTGGCGGGAGCGTGGCGGAACCACTTGTTCCAGATGAGCACCGCGATCAATCCACCCAAGGCGGCGCCGACGGCGATCCACAGCCACAGCAGCTCCGGCGGCAGCGGCACGGGACCGCGGATGTCGCGCAGGGCTTCATTCGTGCCGGTCGTCGCGCTCGTTGGCGGGGGAACGATGACGGCGTGTTGGTTGGAGGCGGCCACGGACAGTGTTCAGTATTCAGTGTTCAGTCGGACGCGCGGTTGGACAGGCAGGGCGGGCAGGTGTTCAGCGGAACTGCCGGGCTTGGCGGCTGCACAGCAGGAGGGTTACGCGGTGGCCAGGGCAGACTCGAAGGCTTGCAGGCGGGTTTGGAAGTTTGCTTCCGGCAACACGGGTTGCGCGGTGTCGGTCGGGATGTCCACGGCGAGTTCCACCCAGGATTTGCAACCTCCGTAGGCGGGCAGCATGGGCAGGTCGATGCGTTGGGGCAGCCGGGCGACGCGCACCGCGAGCGCAAAGAGATTGGCGGCCTTGCCCCAGTCGAACCGTTGGGCAAGCACGTCCTCACGCCAGATATGCTGGCCGCGCAAGCGCTCGACCGTGGCGAAGGAGTCGAGCTTCCGCCACGCCACCACTTCTGCGCAAAATTCCAACCGCAGCGTGTCCGCCGGCGGAAAGCCGGGGGCGATTTCATCGTAGCGCGCCTGTGCGGCCGGCACCACGGACTCGCGTTGCTGGTGGAACAGAGTGGGGAAAAAGAGGAAACGCGGATGCTCCACTTGAAACCCGCCGCGGCCTTCCGCGATTCCGCCTTTGCGGAAGATGAGGAACTGGTCGCCGCGGCCGAGGGCGTCCACGATCGTCGCCCACTCTTTGAATGCGATCTGCATGGCGCGAGAGTATGCGGGCGAGGGGCGGGGGTCGAGTCGGGACCCGTGCGGATGTCAGTGCCAGCCTTTGGGATGGTTGCGGCACGCCGCAGGCAGGCGGCTGTTTTCCGTCTTGGGGCCGTGGTTTGTTGGTCTTCCCCATGAAGAATGACAAAGTCTCCGCGTTGCAGGGGTTTATGG
>Ga0255100_1000834_pt1 | contig 11809 bp, 8 predicted proteins | sample Colum_Colum_RepB_2_FD_188449 | JGI IMG/M metagenome (GOLD analysis project Ga0255100, IMG submission 188449) | Freshwater microbial communities from Columbia River, Oregon, United States - Colum_Colum_RepB_8d | ecosystem: Environmental > Aquatic > Freshwater > River | place: USA: Oregon...
ACGTGAATCCGTCCTTGCTGAAGTTCTTGATCGCATCGACCGAAATGTCGAGCAGCAGCCACTGGCCGGTGCCGTCGGCATTGAACTTGGCGGCGTAAAGCTTGCCCTCGTTCAGGTACTTGTTGCCGGCTGTCATGCCGCCCCCCACATCCGAGGCGCTCCAGTTGGCGGTGCTCACGAACTTGTAGATGTACTCGTTGCGCGAGTCGCAGCCCATGTAGAAGGCGAGCGGCTTGCCAGCAACCGGCAGACCACACACCGCGGCCTCATGAGCGAAACGGCCCATGGCCACCCGTTTGGCGGGGGTCGACGCCGGCGTCAGCGGATCGATTTCGACGTTGTAGCCGAAGGTATGCGGCTCATTGCGGTAGTCGTTGGCGGCCGAGGCCCCTGAGGCAGCGACATTCCAGCGCGCGTACTGGGACTCATTGCCCACGGTATGCCAGCCCTGCGATCCGCCAGCAGCGCCGGTTTGAGGCGCACGAACCACGCCATAACGAGCCCGGGCCGCGACCATCTTGGCGTCCGGCACGACCGAGTCCGCGGGCATCCCAAAATAGGTGGCCCAGTTTTCCTCGCAACCGAGGTAGGTGCCCCAGGGCGTCTTGCCATGACCGCAATTGTTGAGGGTGCCCCGGGCCATCGCGCCGGTGGTGTCATAGGCGGTCACCATCAGGGCCTTGATGTCGCTGAGGTGCGCAGCCGGGCCGGCGATGCTGACCGGCGTCTGGCCGGTCACGCGGCGATTGAAGGCCGAGTCCTTCTTGTACGACCAGGTCGTGCCGGTCTTGGACAACTCGACGATCGACACGCCGTGATGGTTGATTTCCTTGAGCACCTCGAGCCCATCGGCCGGGCGAGCGAGCAGGTCCCAATCGCCAAACTGGGAAAACTTCTTACCGTTCACCCCACCCGAGGTCTGCCCCTTGGGATGGAAGAAATGCGCATCGGCCGAGCTCTCGTGGTTCACCGCAAGCAGGGCGCGACCGGTGTCGGCCTCGCTGTATTTGCCATTCGCATCGACATAGAACAGGTCCATGCCATCGTGGTGATCACCGATGCGACGCGACCAGTCGTCGGTCTCGCTGCCAAGATTGGAATAGGCGGCAAGGTTGGTATCCAGAGGATCGCCCGTGGCATGCACCACCTGCACCACATAGCCCGCCGGCACCTTCACGATGTCGTCGAGCGACTTCTCGACCGCATTGAAGCTCAGCGACGCGGCCGAGGTGCCGCTGTCGGAGCCGCCACACGCGGGAAGCACGGGCAGAGCAGCTGCAGCGCCCAGACCCACGGTGCCTCGCAGAAACCCGCGACGTGCGGGCTGCTTCAAGGCGCGCTCAACCACCTCATTGAAGTGTTCGTTGTTCGACGAATTGCAATCAAGATCATCTGCGTGCGAAGACATGTCTCAGGTTCCTCCATTCGGAATCCTGATGATCGACAGCGCATTTGACGCTCAGGCTACGCGAGCCTGACAGTTGAAAGACAATCAGATGAAAGAGCGATGACAAGCACCGAGGCGCGTCACCGCACCCGCAAGACCACGACTGGCACAGCGAAACAGCACCGCAAACCGACGCTCCAAAAAGAAAGGCGCTCGTTGCCGAGCGCCCTGAACGTGGCAGCCCGAAAGCTGCCTCTCCTCCTCCTCTTGACCGCTGCACGCCAGTTGCGGACTGTGTCCGTAACCGCATTGCACCGCTCAATGAAACGCACTCTAGCACGAGGAACCCGCGGCGTTTCCAGCATTTTCAAGGACCGAACCGATTGTGTCCGAAGAAATTTCAGGCCGCATGGACACGCACTGGACAGTCCGAAAAACCCCTCGCCTGTTCATTGAACAAGCCATCGACAGCCCGACTGATTCGGGCCAGTCAACGCAGCGCGGCCCTGGCCATGGCCTCGATCACATCGGGATCGGCGCCCAGCGCTGCAACGATCTCCACCTGCAGGCCCGGGCATTCCTGCGACAGGGGCGCCACAAGTTCGGGCAGATCGCGCAGCACATGGCCGCCTGCTGCCAGAAAGACCGGAGCGACCCGCACGTGCTTCAGCCCTTCGGCATACAGCGAGCGCAGGGTTTCGGGCAGCCCGGGCTGCATGAACTCGAGATAGGCACAGCGCACCACACGGGTCGGGTGGTCTGATTGCAGCTGTTTGGCCACGGCGTGCAGGGTCTGGGCCCAGCGCGGGTCGCGTGAACCGTGACCAAACAGAATGATGGCCTGCTGTGATTGAGTCATTGTGTCCGTCCGCAAACCACGGGGTCAGTTACCGCATCCGCCCGACGACCAGCAGCATGCTCATCGCGAGCCCGAGCACCACCAGGCTCGGGATGCTCACAGCGAGCCATGCGGGCCAGGTATTGAGCAGCCCCAGATGGGAAAACAGCCCGTTCATGAAGTGAAAGACGATGCCGATCAGGATGCCGATGAACACCTTGTACCCCATGGTGCCCGCGCGCACCTGCAGATAGGCAAAGGGAAGCGCCAGCACCATCATGACCACGACGGCCAGCGGATAGATCAGTTTTTTCCAGAGGGCGATCCGGTAGCGCTCGGCGGCCTGCCGGTTTTCGTCGAGGTGACGCGTGAACTGCGCCAGTGCAATCACCGACATGCGGGCAGGATCCACCATGGCGACCCGCAGCAGGTCGGGGTCGATCCCGGTTCGCCAGACCCGCTCGCTCTCCTGCACAAACGCACTTCCCCATCCGGTCCCACCATCGGGTGCCTTGCGGGACTCGAACCGGGTTTCCTCGACCTCGCGCAGCAGCCACTGCCCGTCGCCCTGATAGGTGCCGGAGCTCGCCCGCAGGACCGATCGCAGGGCAAAGCTCTGATCAAACTCGTAAACCTGTAAGCGCAGCACCGCGCCTTCAGCCTGCAGCGAACCGACATTCAGGAATCGAACCCCGGTCGCCTCGCCCATTGCATCGCGCACGGTGTCCTTGATCCAGGCGCCAGACCGAAGTCCACCCGCGAGCCCCACCCCTCCGAGCGCCACGGCTCGAACTTGGCGGGCCAGACGTTCAGCCGGCGGCGCAACCACTTCGCCCATCAGGGCGGTAAAGACCACAAATCCAGTCGCAGGTACCAGGATGGCTTTGAGTGCGGCCTGCCGCCCCATGCCCGCGGCCCGCATGGCCGTGAACTCGGATTGCGATGCGAAGCGAGCCAGGGCATAGACTGCGCCGATCAGCGCGGCAATCGGCATCAGTTCGTAGACCCGGCCCGGCAGATTGAGGGTCACATAGAGCAGGGCATGCTGGATGCGATACCCCCCCTGCCCGAGGTCGTCGAGTTCGTTGACCAGATCAAAGAAGGCAAAGAGGCCCAGAAAGGCGACCAGCACCAGCAACACGCCGGCGGTGATCTCGCGGGCCAGATAGCGCGTGAGGACCTTCATCGCCGCACCCAACCCAGCGCGACGTTGATCAAACTGCGCCACAGGCTGATCCGTCGCCAGAACATCCAGGCCACAACCGCCAGCACCGCCAGGTGGGGAAGGACCAGCCCCGCCGCGAAGTGCAGGCGCCCCTGTGCGACCCAGGCCTGCATCACACTGCCTGCATTGTTGTAGATCAGATAGAAGATCAGAGCCACCACCAGATTGACCGATTGGCCCGCCCGTGGATTGACGAAGGCCAGCGGAATGGCCGCGATGGCCACGATCAGCGCCGACAGGGGGGCGCCGAGTCGGCGCACCAGTTCCCCCAGGTGCACGGCACTGGGGTCGCGCAGCAACAGCCAGGTGGGCTGGGCCTTGGCCACCGTCACCTCCGAGAGCGGTGCCGCCCCTGGCAATCGGATGCCGTAGCGCTCGAACATCATGAAGCGATATTGAGGCGTGCCCCAGGTGCCGTCCCAGCGCTGTCCATCTTCGAGAACCAGGAATCGTTGGCCGTCGGGCTCATGAATGACGCGCCCGCCACTGGAGGCCACCACCGTGAGACGCTGTCCATCGGTCTGACTCACAAAGACATTGCGCACCTCGGTTCTGTCGTCATTGAGCGACTCGACAAAAAATACCCGGTTGGACTGGGAGGACTCCCGGAACTGTCCTGCGGACACCATGGAGACATCCTCCCGGCGCTCGAAGCGCTGACGCAGTTCATCGGCCTGCCGATTGGCCCAGGGCCCTACGCCCAGCGAGACCAGGGCGATCAGCCCCACAAAGGGAAGAGCGAATTCCAGAACCGGCCGAATCCATGCGGTGAGACTCAACCCGCTGGCGAACCAGACCACCATTTCGGAGTCGCGAAAGGCGCGTGACACCACGAGCAAGACCGTGATGAACAGGGTCAGACCCATGAGGATGGGAATGGTGTTGATCGAGGCGAATGCGATCAGCGGGAGAACATCGGTGGAGGCGACCCGGTCGGTCGCTGCACGCCCGAGCAGACGCACGAGCGAGGTGGTCACCATGACGGTGAAGAGCACCGCAAAAACCGCGCCGGAGAGGTTGAACAGATCCCGGCGAAGTGCCTGTTTGAAGAGCATGGAGGCTTATACTCGGCCGGGTCTGGGCCACGTGGCCCGCAGCGCAATCAGGTGAACCCAATGCAATTTAGCACGAAGACCTCCGCCCCCGAGAAGACCCGCACCGCGTGCGCCATCGTGGCCGTTCACAAGGGCAAACCTCTGGCTGCAGGCCAGGCGCTCGATGGCCTTCTGGGCGGCTCGCTCGGTGCGGCGCTCAAACGCAAGGATCTGGGCACGAAACCCGGGGCCACGCTGCTGCTGCCCGGCGCGGCCGGTGTAGAGCGGGTCTTGCTGGTCTCGGCAGGCGACGCTGCCGCGCTGAGCCCCAAGGCCTGGTCCGACCTGTGCCGCTCGGCCCTGCGTGCCCTGCAGGGCACCGGAGCGCGCCAGTCCACCAGCTGGCTTGCCGAACTCGAAGTCAAGGGCATCGATGCCGCAGGCAAGGCCGCAGCACTGGTTGCTGTGGCCCGCGAACTGGCCTATCGATTCGATCACCACAAGAGCAAGCCCGATCCGGCGCCCACCGGTCCCGAATCCATCGAGATCGGCTGTGACCGCAGCGAGGCGCAAGCCATCGCGCGCGCCCTGCAGACCGCGCAAGCGATCGCCGATGGTGCCGACTTCACCCGTGATCTGGGCAATACCCCGGCCAACATCTGCACGCCCACCTACCTGGCGCAGGCCGCACGCAAGATGGGCAAGCAATTCGGCCTGAAGGTCGACGTGCTCGAGCGCAAGCAGATGGAGGCCCTCAAGATGGGCTCCCTGCTGTCGGTGGCACAAGGCTCGGAGGAGCCCCCCAAACTGATCGTGGTGCACTACAACGGTGCCGGCAAGGAGGCCCCCATCGTGCTGGTGGGCAAGGGCATCACCTTTGATACCGGCGGCATTTCGCTCAAGCCCGCACCCGACATGGACGAGATGAAGTTCGACATGAGCGGCGCGGCCTCGGTGCTGGGCACGCTTCGAGCGATTGCCGCTGTCAAGCCCAAGGTCAATGTCATCGGCATCGTACCCACCTGCGAGAACATGCCCTCGGGCAAGGCCACGCGGCCGGGCGATGTGGTCACCAGCATGTCGGGTCAGACCATCGAGATTCTGAATACTGACGCCGAAGGTCGCCTCATCCTGTGCGATGCCCTGACCTATGCCGAACGCTTCAAACCGGCCGCCGTGGTCGATATCGCCACCCTGACCGGCGCCTGTGTGGTGGCTCTGGGTCATCATCACAGTGGCCTGTTCAGCACGGACGACGCCCTGGCCGATGAGCTGATCGCGCGTGGGCGCGAGGCCCAGGACACCTGCTGGCGCATGCCGGTCGAAGACGCCTATCAGGACGGCCTGAAGTCCAACTTCGCCGACATGGCCAATGTGGGAGGACGTGCGGGCGGTGCCATTACCGCAGCGTGCTTTCTGGCGCGCTTCACCAAGGCCTATCCCTGGGCCCACCTCGACATCGCAGGCACCTCGCATCGCAGTGGGGCAGCCAAAGGGTCGACCGGACGCCCGGTGCCCCTGCTGACGGCCTTTGTGCTCGGCCGGGCGAAGTGACCCGAATCGACTTTCATTTCAATGCGACCGACCGGCTGGCCTACGCCTGCCGGCTGGTACGCAAGGTGCATCGTGCAGGACACAGGATTGTCGTTCACAGCGATAGCCCGGATTTTCTGCGCCATCTCAATGAAGCCCTCTGGACCTTCTCGCCTCAGGATTTCATTCCCCATGTGATGGCGACCGATGCGCTGGCTGACAGGACGCCTGTTCTCCTGGCTCACGAGGAAGTTCCACTCGCTCTGCAAATGCACGACGTCATGATCAATCTGGGTCGCGTGACGCCGCCCGCATTTTCCCGGTATGAGCGCCTGATCGAGGTGATCGGACAGGAAGACGCCGATCGTGCTGCTGGCCGTGAGCGTTGGCGTTTTTATCGAGACCGGGGTTATCCGCTCAACACCCACGACCTGTCCGGCGCTGGAGTATCGGCATGATCCCGGTTGACCCTGGCCCCATGCGAAATGCGATCGAATCTGCAGGACTCACCGACGATGAAGCGGTGCCCTTGCTGACCGACGAAATCGTCCTTCCAGACGGGCTTCGTGCCAATCACCCAAGAGGGATAGACGATCTCGACTGGGTCGAACTGGCCGATCGGCTGCGCGAGTCCGTCATGGCCGAACTGGGCGACTCGGTCGCCCGGATGCTGTCGGTTCGCATGGCCGAATCCGTACGTGCAGCCATCGGTCCCGCGCTTTCGCAGGCGAGCGCTGCCTTGCGGGTTGAACTCGAATCCCGGGTCAGCGAGGCAGTTGATCGTGCGGTCTCAGCCGAAATCCAGCGCCTTCGAAAATCAAACTGATCCCCTGGGCCAGCAGCGCAGGGCCTTGGCTGACCTCGCCTGCCCATGTCTTGATTCAGCCCGTGTCTTGAGCCCGATTCCAGTTCGCCCTTTTTTTGCCGGCCTCTTTCCTCATTGACGGTTTCCTTCCTTCGTTTTGTTCTTCAAGCACGATGAGCCCCTCCCCCTCCCTTCTGTCGGCCGCACTGGCCAAGAGTTTCGAACCCGCCGAGATCGAGCGCCGGTGGTATCCCCTCTGGGATGAGCGAGGACTCTTTCGCAATCCCTCGTCCTCATCGGGCGCGACGACCCCGGGCTATTGCATCCAGCTGCCGCCGCCCAATGTGACCGGCACCCTGCACATGGGTCATGCCTTCCAGCAGACGCTCATGGACACGCTGATTCGCTGGCAACGCATGAAGGGCAGCGATGTCAACTGGGTGATCGGCACCGACCATGCGGGCATCGCCACCCAGGTGGTGGTCGAGCGTCAGCTGCAGGCCGAAGGCAAGACCCGTCATGACCTGGGGCGTGAGGCCTTTCTCGAGCGCGTCTGGTCCTGGCGAGAGCAGTCGGGCAACACCATCATTGGTCAGATGCGCCGACTGGGTACTTCAGGCAACTGGGACTACGCCGACACCGACGGCAAACGGGCGGGCTACTTCACCATGGACACCCACATGAGCGCTGCCGTGCTCGAGGTGTTCGTTCAACTGCATGAACAGGGCCTCATCTACCGCGGCAAGCGGCTGGTCAACTGGGACCCGACCCTGCAGACGGCCGTGTCCGACCTGGAGGTCGACAGCGAGGAAGAAGACGGGCGGATCTGGGAGATCCGCTATCCGCTCGAGGGCGAGCCAGTCACGGTTCATCTGCCCGCCACCGAGACCGAGCCTGCTCGCAGCCAGGTGATCGACAGCCTGGTGGTGGCCACCACCCGCCCTGAAACCATGCTGGGCGACGTGGCGGTCGCGGTCAATCCCACCGATGCCCGCTATGCCCCGCTGGTGGGCCGCATGCTGCGCCTGCCCCTGTCCGATGACGGCACGGGCGCCCCCCGGCTCATCCCGGTGATCGCCGATGACTATGTCGATGCGGCCTTTGGCACCGGCTGCGTCAAGATCACGCCCGCCCATGACTTCAATGACTGGGCCGTGGGCGAACGCCATGGCCTGCCGGCACCGAGCATCCTCACGCTCACCGCGCATGTCTCGGAGGCGGCCCCCCAGGCCTATCGGGGGCTGACCCGCGAAGACGCGCGCCTGAAGGTCCTGGACGATCTGAAGGCGCTGGGGCTGCTGGTGGGCGAGCGCCCCCACAAGCTGATGGTGCCGCGCTCGGCCCGCACCAGCACCATCGTGGAGCCCATGCTCACCGATCAGTGGTTCGTGGCCATGAGCAGCAAAACCCACGGCAATCGCTTCTTTCCGGGACAAAGCATTGCCGAGGTCTGCCTGAAGGTCGTAGACGACGGGCAGGTGCGCTTCGTACCCGAGCACTGGCGCAGCACCTACGATCACTGGCTCAACAACATTCAGGACTGGTGCATCTCGCGCCAGCTCTGGTGGGGTCACCAGATTCCGGCCTGGTACAAGGCCGATGGCCAGGGTGCCGCCATTCATGACGGCACGGTCTTCGTCGCCCGCAGCGAGGCCGAGGCGCAGGCCAAGGCCCGAGCTGCCGGATGGCAGGGCGACCTGGTGCGCGATGCCGATGTGCTCGACACCTGGTTCTCATCGGCCCTGGTGCCATTCTCATCGCTGGGCTGGCCAGCCTCCACCCCAGATCTGAGCCGTTACCTGCCTTCGTCGGTGCTGGTCACGGGCTTTGACATCATCTTCTTCTGGGTCGTCCGGATGGTCATGATGACGACCTTCTTTACCGGCAAGGTGCCGTTCAAGGATGTCTACATCAATGCCATCGTGCGCGACGCCGAAGGCCAGAAGATGAGCAAGTCCAAGGGCAACACCATCGACCCGCTCGATCTGATCGATGGCATTTCGCTGGACGATCTGCTTGCCAAGTCCACCACAGGCCTGCTGCGGGCCGATCACAAAGCCAGGATCGAAAAGCAGATCCGGCGCAGCTATCCCGAGGGCATCGCACCCTATGGGACCGACGCGGTGCGCTTCACCTTCGCAGCCCTGGCCACCTTCGCACGCACACTGAACTTCGATCTCAAGCGCTGCGAGGGCTATCGCAACTTCTGCAACAAGCTCTGGAATGCCACCCGGTTTGTGCTCATGCAGACCGAAGGCAAGGACTGCGGCTTTGCAGCCCATACCGCCGAGCAGTGCGTGCCCGGGGGCTACCTGCACTTCAATGCGGTCGATCGCTGGATCACGAGTCGCCTGCAACACACGGTGGCCTCGGTGGAACAGTCTCTGCAGGAATACCGTTTTGATCAGGCCGCCCGCGAGATCTACGAGTTCACCTGGAACGAGTACTGCGACTGGTACCTTGAATTGGCCAAGGTCAATCTGGCAAACCCCGACGAGGCGGTGCAGCGGGCCACCCGCCGCACGCTCCTGCGCGTACTGGAAACCATCCTGCGTCTGGCCCATCCGGTGATTCCCTTCATCACCGAAGAGCTCTGGCAGAAGGTGGCTCCGCTGGCGCAGCGCTATGGCGAACGAGGCGTTCAGTCCCTGCAGGGCGAGGCCCTGGCCCAGGCCCTGCACGAGGCCCGTCACTCGGTCTCGATGCAGCGATTCCCGGTGGCCGAGCCCGGCAAGCACGATGCCGACAGCGAGGCCGCAGTGGCCGAGCTGCAGGCCATGATCGAGGCCTGCAGGGCCCTGCGGGGTGAGATGAATCTCTCACCGGCCCAGCGGATGCCCCTGCTGATCTCAGGCCCGCAGCAGCGGGCGCAGATGCACGCGCCCTATCTGCAGGCGCTCGCCAAGCTGTCAGCGGTCGAGGTGCTTGAGGCGCTGCCCGAGGGCGCCGTGGCCCCGGTGCAGATCGTGGGCGAGTTCAGGCTGATGCTCAAGGTCGAGATCGATGTGGGTGCCGAACGCGATCGCCTCGACAAGGAGATTGCCCGCATCGAGGCCGAGATCGGCAAGGCCAAGGCCAAGCTCTCCAACGAAAGCTTCGTGGCGCGAGCCCCGGCGGCAGTGGTGGCTCAGGAGCGCGAGCGTCTTGTGGGATTTGAGGGCACGCTGGCCCGACTGCAGGAGCAAAGACTCAAGCTGGGCTGACCCACGCGCGATTCGCTGCGTGCGCCCACATCACCGCCTGGGCAATCCAACGCGCACGCCTCAACGCCTGCGCAGATAAAACGCCCAGCCCGCGCCCTGCTCATGCTGGGCGATCAGGGCATTGCCGGTCTGGCGCGCGAACGCCTCAAAGTCGCGCACCGACCCCGGATCGGTGGAGACCAGCTTGAGGGTCTGACCGCTGGCGAGCGCTGCAAGCGCCTTCTTGGCCTTGAGGATGGGCAGCGGACAGTTCAGCCCCGAGGCATCCACTTCGAGGTCGACCGAAGGCCGGCCGTTGGCGTCATTCGACGAATGGGTACCCGCAGTTGAGGTCATGGTCTGGTCTTCACGGATGGCCTGTCGCAGGCTCGGAGGTTTGGGGGGCGTCGATGGCTGCGTCAACCCTTGCGAGTTCTTGCGTGTCCGGAGAATCGCACGAACCGACGCTGGATCAAACCGGGTCTGATGGCGGGTTCGGAGCCTTGCTGCCATCCTTGCCCACCGAGCGGCCCACACCCAGCAGGGCGCCGCCCAGCAGCATCGCCATCCCCCAGAAGAGCGCGCCCACACCCAGCAGGCTGCCCATCGCGCCAAACGCCGACGGCAGGGCCGTCTGGGTGCCATAGACCAGGGTCAATCGCAGGCCAGTGGCCTCGCCCAGTCGTTCGGCCGGGGCGCTGCGCGCCATGATCGAGAGCACCATGGGTTGCGACACGCCCAGACCCAGGCCGAGCAGAAAGGACAAGCCGATGAGGGCTTCGAGCGTATCGAAAAAGGGATACAGCACGTAGACGAGCGCAGCGATTGCCATTGCCGCGAGTATCGCCCGCCACTCGGGCACATCCATCAAGAAGAGCGGCACGATCAGGCGCACGACCAGGGTGGCGATCGAGAATCCGCCCAGAATCAATCCGATGCCTGAGGCCGACAGCCCGGCCTGCGTGCCGTAGAGCGGCACCAGAAACTGATGCACCTCCCAGGCCGCCGAGATGAGCGAGACCACCAGGTAAAGCCGGCGCAACTCGGGCGTGCGCAGCAGATCGAAGACATCGCGGGCCGGCAGGTCCTGGGGCGGGTCGGCACGCCGGTCGGGCAGCCGATGACGCAGCCGGTAGAGCCACAGCAAGGCAATCAGGGGCAGCACGCTCACCACCCCAAAGGCCACCTGATGCCCCAGGCCGTCGATCATGAACCCCGAACTGATCGGCCCCAGAAACGTCGAGACCGAAAACCCGATGGTCATCAGACTCAGGTTATGGCGCCGCTCTTCGCCCGTGGCCAGTTGCGAGATGAGCTTTTGCACGGCCAGATGAAAGGGCAGAAAGCCCACGCCAATCACGACGGCTGCGACATCGAGCATCCACTGTTGCAGCGCAAACACCGGCAGGGTCAGGCCACAGGCCAGCATGAAGCAGCCCAGCATCATCGGAAAGCGGGCGCCGATCCGATCGACCCAGCGCCCCCCGGCCAGGGCGAGCAGCATGGGCAGCACCGAGAAGAACGACATCATCAGCCCCACCCCGAAGGTGGAGGTCTGCAGATGGACCGCCGACAGCGTGAGCGTGACGCGCGCGGCCGAAAAGGCCACGTGATTGAGCACGCACAGCCCGATCAGGGTGCGAATGCCAGGCGGCCCGATCACTGCCGTGTCACTGCCGGATCACTGCCCGATCACTCTCGGATCACGGCCGCATCAGAGGCGTTCGCTCACCCAGGCCTGAACCGAGGCCAGCGCCTTGGGCAGGCCTGCGGCATCGGTACCACCCGCCATGGCCATATCGGGT
>Ga0255100_1000841_pt1 | contig 11740 bp, 8 predicted proteins | sample Colum_Colum_RepB_2_FD_188449 | JGI IMG/M metagenome (GOLD analysis project Ga0255100, IMG submission 188449) | Freshwater microbial communities from Columbia River, Oregon, United States - Colum_Colum_RepB_8d | ecosystem: Environmental > Aquatic > Freshwater > River | place: USA: Oregon...
GTTCCGGGGTATGCATTATTAACTCAGAAGGAATATGTTGGTGTGGGCAAAAATGGGATGGAGATAAGCTATTAAAGCCAGAATCTAGCGAGGAAAAATTAAATACTTCCGCAAGTCCTAAAGCACCTAAAAAAATTAAATAATTTTTTAAATGTCTTTCTTTTAATTGAATCTACTTAAGAAGCAGATGAAGCATTAAGCCAAAGTATAGAAAAGCAAAAATAGCCACAATCCAAAAAACCTTAAGTATATTAGAATTAATGTCTGCGAGAGTTTGATGAATTTTTTCTAGCAGTGCTTCTTGTTTATTTTTTTTAGTCATATATCTCCTTTAATCTGTTAGATATCCTCAATATTCTTGATTATTTTTTTTGCTTGTAATTGAATATCTTTGATTAGATTAGCATCCATATCCCTTATCTGCTTATGCACAATGGCTAATCTTGGATTTTTACTTAATTGCCCAGCTTTCGAAATAAAAAAATTCCAGTATAAGCTATTGAATGGGCATGCTTTGTCACCAAGCCTATCACTTTTTGAATAATGGCATCCCTCACAATAGTTACTCATTTTATTAATATAATTCGCCGTGGAAACATAAGGCTTACTTGCTAGTTTACCTCCATCAGCAAATTGACTCATGCCAAGTGTGTTTGGCATCTCAACCCATTCAAATGCATCAATATAGATACCTAAATACCACTCATGAAGGCTTTTAGGATTAATACCCGCAAGAAGAGAAAAATTACCAACAATCATAAGCCTTTGGATATGGTGCGCATAAGCTTCATCTAGCGATTGGTTGATCGTATATTTAAGGCAATTCATTTTGGTTTTGCCATTCCAAAACCAATTGGGCACTGGCAATTGATGACTAAAATAATTTTGGTCACCAAAGGCTGGCATATGGGCCCAGTAATATCCTCTAATATATTCTCTCCAGCCAATGATTTGTCTGATAAAGCCCTCAGCAGTATTGATGGAGATTTGATTCGAAAGGTAGGATTTTTCGACGGCTGATACAACTTCTCTAGGAGATAGCATTTTGGTATTTAATGCAAAAGAGATTAAAGAATGAAACATTCTTGTCTCGTCTTTACGCATAGCATCTTGATAATCACCGAAATAAATTAAAATATGCTGAATAAAAAAATCTAAATGCTTTAATGCTTCTTTTCTATTTAAAGGCCAACGAAATTTAGATGCATTATGATTTCCAAAGCTCTTAATTTTAGCTTCTGTAATTTCATTCCATAATTCACTATGGTCATGAGTCGGCCTATGATCTTCAAAGACTTTTGGTTCACCCTTCCAGGCTTTTCTATTCTCGTGATCAAAATTCCATTTTGAACCAACAGGTTTGCCATCTTCAGACATCAGAACATTGTGCCTTTTTCTCATATAGCGATAAAAAGACTCCATAAGCCATTGCTTCTTATCAGTAAATATTTCATTTACTTCAGAGCGATTTGTATAAAAGTGCTCTGATGAAAAACACTCAGATGGAATAGAGATTTCAGTACAAAATTCTGTTAAATCATGATCAAGCCTGTATTCGTCAGGTTCTAGATACTCAAATTTCTGAATATTGTGTTGAGTCAATAAAGTATTTAAATTTAACTTAAAAGATTGTTGATTAGACTTCTCATTTATTTTGAAATAAATAACTTGATGATTTTTTTTAGCGAGCATACTTTTAAAGTCTCTCATCGCTGCAAAAATAGCTAAAATCTTTTGTGCATGATGAAGCACATAATTTGTTTCTTGTTTTACCTCCATTAAAACGTAGAGGATTTCATCATCTGTATTTTTAAACCACGAATGATTAGAATTGAGTTGATCACCCAGAATAAGTCTAAGAATTTTCATTGTCGAGGTCTAATAATAGAATTGGTTCGTTAAGATTAAATAGCACTTAGATCCCAGATTTACAAATACGCAGAAGTAGATATTTTAATTGAAAACATATCGCTCGAGCAGCTTCAGGTTACCGCCGAAAAATTTTCGCTATCAATGATATACAGATATTTGTAAAAAAACATTGTAGTATTTAGGCTCATTATAAGTGTCCTAAAATAACCTTCATATCATTATTTAATAGCTCTTTTAATAGGGCTATGTTCTATCTATCCTTGCAAATGAAACCACTCAAAACAATTCAGAAATTTATCTCTGACTATCTTCCGTTAAAAATCTCAAAAGAAAATATTAGATTTGTTCTTATTTTTTTAATTTTCTTGTTTGCGGCCTTGCTTTTAGTAACTTTTACAGAATACAACCGTCAAAACTTCTAACGTTTGGTATATTTACTTATCAAAAATCTTGTCCTGAAGCCCAATGGGCAAGATTTTCATAATTTACCCACACGTTAAGAGGGGTATTAGGAGACGACTATCATTCCATCTGAGCCAATTTCTCACAAGAAGATATTTTTTAGTGCTTGTCGTTATTTTATTGAATCTTCGATGAATATTACGTATGAGACAGAATAAGGGTATGTAACAAAAAAATGCTTATTCATACTAAAAGTTGGTATTAAAAAAATGAATTTTCAATATAATTAAAGTCTTCCTTTATTGTCTTAAGAATGGCGAGGTCTACCAAATGAAAGCATTAGTCAAAAAATACGCTGAAGAGGGTTTATGGCTAGAGGATATGCCAGAACCTGAAATGGGTAATAACGACGTATTAGTTAAAATAAAAAAGACAGCTATTTGCGGCACAGACATCCATATCTACAATTGGGATGAGTGGGCGCAAAAAACAATCCCTGTTCCTATGATTACTGGACATGAGTATGCAGGAGAAATTGTAGATGTCGGCTCTAATGTAACGGATTTAAAAGTAGGCGATATCGTCTCAGGAGAAGGCCATTTAACATGTGGTCGATGCAGAAACTGCCTAGGTGGCAGAACACACTTATGCCCTAATACCATAGGTGTAGGTGTAAATCGAACAGGATGTTTTGCTGAGCTCTTGGCAGTGCCAGCTAAGAACATTTTTAAACCAAGTCGTGAAATTTCAACTGACTTACTTGCTATTTTTGATCCTTATGGAAATGCAGTACATACAGCACTCTCTTTTAATATGGTAGGCGAAGATGTGCTTATTACAGGAGCAGGTCCAATCGGTATGATGGCCGCTCTGGTTTCAGATCATGCTGGCGCAAGAAATATTGTCATCACGGATGTAAATCAATATCGTTTAGATTTCATCAAAAAAATTCTTCCACGTGTTATTGCAATTAATGTTGAAAAAGAAACAATTAGTCGTGACATGATGAAGTCCGTTGGTATTTTTGAAGGATTTGATGTGGGACTCGAAATGTCAGGCTCCCCCAAAGCTTTTAGTGACATGTTGAATCTCATGATTAATGGTGGCCATATTGCCATGCTAGCAATCATGCCTGCAGGTTCTGGCATAGATTGGGATATGGTGGTATTCAAAGGTCTCACAATTAAAGGAGTCTATGGACGTGAAATTTTTGAGACTTGGTATAAAGGTACGATGATGGTTCAAAGTGGACTGCCTTTAGAAAAGATAATTACACATCGATTTCCTTATACTGAATTTAAAGAAGGTTTTGACATTATGCGATCAGGTAAGTCTGGCAAAATTATCTTAAATTGGGAAAATTAATATTAAGGGTCTTTAAATGAGCTTTAAAAAAGTTAAAGAAAGTTTTTCCTCTGATTTAGAAGAAATTAAAAAAGCAGGACTTTGGAAAACTGAACGTATTATTAATTCTGATCAGAAAAGTAAGATTCAACTTTCTGATAATCAAGAAGTTATTAACATGTGTGCGAATAACTATCTGGGTTTAGCTAATAATCCTGAAGTCATTCAAGCCGCAAAGGATGGTCTTGATCGATGGGGCTTTGGCCTTGCCTCTGTTCGATTTATATGTGGAACACAAACATTACATAAAACTCTAGAAGAAAAAGTGAGTGAGTATTTAGGCATGGAAGATACGATTCTCTATGCTGCTTGCTTCGATGCTAATGGGGGTTTATTTGAAACCATTCTCACAGCAGATGATGCTGTTATTTCTGATGAACTTAATCATGCGTCGATTATTGATGGTATTCGTTTATGTAAAGCGCAACGTTATCGTTATAAAAATAATGATATGAATGATTTACGTGCAAAGCTAGAAGAGGCCAAGAAAAATAAAGCGAGACGCATTCTCATTACTACCGATGGTGTTTTTTCTATGGATGGTACGATTGCACAATTAGATAAGATTTGTGATCTAGCGGATGAATTTGATGCCATGGTCCATCATGATGATTGTCATGCAACAGGGTTCATGGGCAAAACAGGCCGTGGTATTCATGAATATTGTAATGTAATGGATCGTGTTGATATTATTACTAGTACATTTGGCAAAGCTTTAGGTGGTGCTACTGGTGGCTTTACATCCGGCCGTAAAGAAATTATTGATATGTTAAGACAAAGATCCCGACCTTATCTATTTTCAAATACACTCGCCCCTAATATTTGCACTGCTTCATTAAAAGTTTTTGAGATGCTAGAAAAATCAACTGCACTTCGCGATACATTAGAAAAAAATGTTCATTACTTTAGATCTGGCATGCAAAAAGCTGGTTTTGATGTAAGCGATGGTGATCATCCTATTGTTCCTATTATGTTAGGTGATGCTAATCTTGCTCAATCAATGAGTAAAAAATTATTAGAAAAAGGTATTTTTGCGATTGGATTTTTTTATCCAGTGGTACCGCAAGGAAAAGCTAGAATTAGAACCCAAATTTCAGCTGCTCATACATTCGAAGATCTAGATAAAGCCATAGATGCTTTTACTGCAACTAAAAATCAATTAATCTAACATCAAAAATTTTGTCTTGAATTGATATAAGTTAGAAAATTATTCAAAGCGTTTGATAAACGTTTCTATTTCGTTATTCAGTTCATCATGGGCGATTAAGCCATCAATCCAGCGCTTAGGAATGGCTTCAAACCCCAAACTTGAGCCAAGTATCGCGCCCAAGACAGCACCACGGTGGCAGTTGTCGCCACCAACATTAGTATTAGCGATCAGTGCCGCTTCGAAATTATTAGAGTAGCGTGAGGCGAGGTAAAGGACGGAGGGGAAAGACTGGTCTACGTAACAAGCAGAACTGAGTAAGCCGCCAATGACATCACAATCAGAACTTTGCTTACTGCGCACAGAAGCAACTACTTTTGCCGCAGGAAATCCAAGGCGACTTGCTGCAGCGCAGGCGAGTTCTTCGATATTTGGATTTGTGTCATGAAAAATATGAAACAACAATGCGCTAAGTTCACTGGAGTAGATTTCCAGTGAGGGTGAGCGGTGAGTTAGGCGTTGATGGTTTAAGGCTTGAGCGTTAGTAGTTGATAAGTTACCCTCGTTTAAGCTTGCTATGATGAGTATCGGGAGACTAACTAAGCCGCCAATAGATGCCGTATCATGACCTTCGGCCCCAGCACACTTTTCAGGATGGATACCTTTCGCGTAGTTAGCAAAAAAGTCTCGATGGTAAGATTCCGCGTAAGTATCGTTATGTCGGTCAGGCTCTGTCATAAAGCTAATATACTCACGTAAAAAATCAGCGGGATCATAATCACCTGTTGCATTAAGCGAGCGCAACAAAACCCTCGCGCACAGTAAATTAAGTGTATTTTCGCCTGCTTGCATTCCCTGATGATAATGACGATTAGCTGGACCCCAATGGTGCTTTTTGCCTTTGAGTATCACGCTTCCAACAATATCGCCTTCTTGCGTTCCACGTCCTGCTTTGCTGGTGTTGGCTAGAGACATGATTGAGTTAGGATGATGCGCTTTAGGCGCTTGGTAATCTTTTATCTGACCAAAATCTTGCCAAAGGGTAGCAATGCTGTAGTACCAATGCACTGGCATCGCCAGCGCATCACCAACAAACATGCCCCATAGCGCGCCACGCATGCGGTCAGTTTTATTAAGGGGCATAGTATTCATGAGGGCATCCTTAGCCTAATTGAAAAAGTATTATTTATAAACCAATCTTTAGTGACACTTTTTACAGTATAAGTTTCAATGTTATGTGAATAAAAAATCAAGATTTTGATGCAGCGTATTAAGAACTAATTTTTTTAAATCACATCTGACGAGTACAATTTATTCACTCATAACCTTAAGGGTATTTTTATGCTGACTTGGCAAGATATTGAAAATCGCGTACTTCATGGTAATCCGCCCGCGAATCATCGCGTAGAAAAAACAGACGATCAATGGAGCAAAATATTGCCTAGCGATGTCCATGATGTCACACGTAAGGCAGGTACAGAACGTCCCTTCAGTTCACCCATGTGCGCTCATTTTGAACCAGGCTTTTATGCTTGCGCCTGCTGCGACACCATGCTGTTTGATGCAACACAAAAGTTTGATTCCGGCACGGGCTGGCCTTCTTTTACTCAACCCCTAGAGCCCAATGCGGTAGCTTATTTTAGCGATGGCAGCTTAAGTAGTGTTCGGGTTGAAATCACCTGCAGCACTTGCGATGCGCACTTAGGTCATATATTTCCAGATGGTCCAGCGCCCAGCAAGCTTCGCTATTGTGTGAATGCACTCTCATTAAAACGTATTGCCTGACCTTGCTTGTTCAATAAAGAACTTAATCACATTGCTTATGAATGAATCTGGCTTTGCTGCACACGCCACATTTCGGCATAGCGCTGACCATCCTTTAGAAGTAATTCATGGGTGCCGCGTTCAATAATACTGCCTGCTTCCATGACTAAAATCTGATGGGCATGTGTGATGGTTGAAAGGCGATGCGCGATGATTAATGTCGTGCGATTTTTAGCTAACTCGTTTAATTCTTTTTGAATGCTGCGTTCCGTTTCAGAATCCAACGCCGAGGTCGCTTCGTCAAAGACAAGTAAGGAAGGATTTTTTAGCAGTGTTCTTGCAATAGCAACGCGCTGCTTTTCGCCACCAGAGAGCTTTAGGCCTCGCTCACCAACATTGGTGTTGTAACCATTTGGTAGGCTACAAATAAAATCATGGATTTGGGCAGATTGAGCTGCTGCTTCTATGGCAGATTGACTCGCACCGGGCTTACCGTAGGCAATATTAAATCCTATGGTGTCGTTAAACAGCACCGTATCTTGCGGCACTATACCTATAGCCTGTCTAAGACCTGCTTGCTTAACCGTTTTGATGTCTTGGTCGTCCAAATAAATGGCACCCGATTGCACGTCATAAAAACGAAATATCAGTCGACCTAAAGTACTTTTTCCGGCACCGCTATGACCAACAACGGCAGTTGTTTGGCCTGGTAATATTTCAAACGATACTTGATTTAATATGCCGCGGTTTTTTTCGTAATAAAAACTAACGTCTTTAAAACAAACATGCGGTCCTATCTTTGGAGATTTTATTTGCAATGCTGTTGCGTTTGGTAGATCAGAAATTTCTTGATCCGTTTCTAGTAAGCTAAACATTCGGTCTATATCAGTTAACGATTGCTTCATTTCACGGTAGAGCACACCGAGAAAGTTAAGTGGTATGTAGAGTTGTATCATTAGCACATTCACTAATACTAAATCACCAATGGTCATTTCTTGTTTTGCAACTCCTTGACTAGCCAAACCTAAAATACATACCAATCCAAAAACGATAATAATTTGCTGACCAAAGTTTAAAAAAGCTAATGACTTTTGCGATTTAATAACAGCGTGTGCATATTTTTTTAGGCTGACATCATAACGTGCAGATTCAAACTGTTCGTTGCCAAAATACTTAACTGTTTCAAAATTAATTAAAGTATCTACAGCACTTTGGTTGGCCTGTGAGTCAAGACTATTCATTTCTCGTCGAAAGTTTGTTCGCCACTCTGTAACAACCACTGTAAATACCACATAACAAATAAGTGCAATAAACGTCACCAATACAAACCTAACATCGTAAGCAAATAAAAGGTACCCTAACACCATAGCAAGTTCGATTAAGGTTGGAATAATACTGTAAAGAGAATACGAGATGAGGGATTGAATGCCGCGCGTGCCACGTTCAATATCTCGTGTCATACCCCCTGTTTGACGAGACAAGTGGAAACGTAAAGATAAGGCATGGAGATGATTAAACACTTGTAAACCTACTTGCCTTACAGCTTGCTCAGTGACTTTAGAAAAAATTAACTCTCGCAACTCTGCAAATAGTGAGGCTGAAAGGCGCAACAAACCATAAGCCACAATTAAGCTCACGGGCACTACCAGTAATGCTTTTGGTGTTGAAGTAATGCTCATCGCATCTACTATATTCTTGAGCATAATAGGTACACCCAAGTTAGCCATCTTCGCTAACACTAAGCATATAAGCGTAAAAATAATACGTGCTTTGTAAGCTTTTATGTAAGGCAATAAGTTCTTGATAACTTTCCAGTCTTGATGACGCTGCTTTTTTTCTTTAACGTTATTTTCTATTTTAGAGGAGTGCATAGGCGCGGCTTAGAGGGTGCAAGTAAAAGTTAATAAAGAAGTTAAAAAAAAGTCTTTGTGTCAATAAGGTAACTTAGAGATAAAAGGGTGAAACAGCCTTGGCTTTAAGAGTGAACAGTAAAAGCATCAAATCACGACAAGGCAGATTTCAAACGATTAAGCGCTTTCATGACATTTGCTCTGGGAGTGCCTATGTTCATGCGCATAAAACCCTTGCCACCACGACCAAACATCGCACCACTGGATAAACCTAACTGCGCTTCTTGCACAAAAAATAGCGCTAATGCTTTGTCATCTAGGTTTAATTTTCTACAATCTAGCCAAAGTAGATAGGTACCTTCTGGGCACACCACATTTATTTTTGGTATATGCGCACGAATAAACGCAACAGCCTCATCACGCGTCGCTTGAAGGTAAGCCATTAATTCACTTAACCAGTCAGCCCCGCCACGGTAGGCGGCTTCAAACGCAATCATACTAAATGGGTTGGTCACTGAAACAGCGATCTTAGTAAGATGTGATTGGATGGTTTGACGGTAATTGGCATCGGGTATGATTAATGCAGAAAGTCCCAAGCCTGGGATATTAAAGGTTTTGCTGGGCGAAACGGCTGTGATGATAGCGTGAGGCGCATCTATGCTTGATGGTGCTGGAGCATTCTCAAAAGCAAGGCGACTTAGTGTGTGATGTTGCATATTGGCATACACCAAATCTGCATGAATTTCATCGGCTAGAATAATTAAATTGTGCTTTTTGGCGACAGCCAATAGGGCTAGTAACTCCTCTTTTAACCAAACCCGTCCGACTGGATTGTGAGGTGAGCAAAACATTAGTAAGCTCGCTTCTTTAGAGCAGGTATCTAGCTGTGAAAGATCCATTTGGTAATGCAAATTACCCAAATCATCTTCTTCTAAAATCAAGGGGTTTTCTATCAAACGACGATGCTGATCTTTTACCGCAGATAGAAAGGGGAAATATACTGGGGGCTGGACTATCACACCTGCATTTTCTGCTGTTAATGCTGCCACAACCAAGTTTAAGGAAGGTACCACGCCAGGGGTCAGTACTATCCACTCGCGTTTTACTGGCCATTGATGCTTTGCAAGTAACCAATCGATTAGAGCTTGATAGAGACCCTCAGGTGCAATTGAATATCCGTATATGGGATGGCTGGCTCTTGCTTGTAATGCTTTTGTAACAGCATCGGGCACCGCAAAATCCATGTCAGCGACCCACATTGGCAAGATATCATTCGTGCCAAATGTTTCAAGCCTGCCATCATATTTTAGCGATGCACTAACCTCCCGTGGAATGGTTTTGTCAAAGCGTTGCATCAGCGCATGCGTTCCCACAAGGTCACTTCGGACAAGCTGTGTTGGAATTTATGGCGTGTTTCACGAATTACAAAAGGAATTTCAATGGGTGATTGCATAAGCTTAAAGTGTTCACCGAGCAGTGCTTTGAGACCATCTATAGTGCTGACATTTTCGCCGTCTTGCTTGTAGCCACCTATCCATTGGTCGCGTGGCGTGTGTTCTTCTAGCCAGGTGTAGGGTGAGGTGATCATTAAGACGCCGCCTATATTTAACCTATGGTGAATATTGCTTAAAAAATCACGCGGGTTGTAAAGACGATCAATTAAATTGGCAGCCAGTATAAAATCGTAGCCAGTAAATTGTGGCTTAAGATTGCAGGCATCACCTTGCCAAAAGTCGACTTTGTGCGCCACATCCGTTAATTTAAGTTCAGCTAGACTGCGTTCCTGGTAGCTCACTAAATCACCTTCGTTCACCATGGTGTAACGCAGTATGCCTTGTTGGACTAGTTTTAGCGCTAAACCAATAAACCGTGCGGAAAAATCGATACCAGTGACATGGTCAAAATGCTTTGCTAACTCAAACGAAGCGCGGCCAGTGGCGCATCCCAAGTCCAAGGCCTTTTTGGCGGGTCGTGTGTGTAAGTGTTGAACTGCAAAATCACTCAGCGCTTTAGGAAAATTTGGCACACCATAGTAAATATCACCATAATGAAACTCAGCATATTCTGAAAGTTGTTTATCAGTTTCGTAATGCGAAGCATGAATTTGTAAAGGAGTATCAGTCACAATATAGCGGAATCCTGCGTGTTGAAAAAAATGTCGGCGAAATGCGTAACGTGCATCTTTTAAAGCTTCGTTGCCAGAGGCTATCCACGAACCGCCTTTAATAATGTTATGACGACCATCGAATGTGGGTGTGGAGAAATCATCATATAAGGGGTGCACCTTAAACCCATCAAACGGAAAAATAGGAGTTTCTGTCCATTGCCAAACATTACCAACCACATCATACAAATCACCGTGTGCATATGTATTGACCGGACAAGAGGAAGCGTAATGGTCTAAAAATAGATTTGCGTTCATACTACCTCTTACTTTTTCATCTGACAAGCCAGCATGGGCATAGAGGCTATACCACTCGTGCTCTGAGGGCATACGCACTTGCTTTCCCGTATTAGCAGAGTGCCAATTGCAAAAGGCTTTTGCTTCGTGGTAGTTGACTTCGACTGGCCAGCTCCAAGGCATAGCAACTTCTTCCGTCATTAATCTGAGTTTCCAAACATCGCCTTGTTGTACCCAGAAAGTTGGATGCATTGCTTGAGCGTAATGCCGCCAAGCTAATCCTTCTTCCTGCCAATATGAGTCGTCTTTGTACCCGCCGGCTTCGACAAAAGCAAGAAACTCCGCATTAGAGGTTAAGTATTTTGCTGCCTGAAACGCTGTGCATTCACTTTCAAAATTACCGTACTCATTATCCCAGCCGTAATGTTCGGGAGATTTACTTAATGTAATTAGTCTAGGTGGTATGTCTACCAAACTATTGGAAGGCGCTGCGGTGTCTATCGCTGAACATGATCGCCAAGTGTCTTTTTTTTGCACATAGTGCAAAGCATGTTGGCGTATTAATACTGAGCTGGTTTCTAAATGAATACGCTCATGCTCTATGCCCATTAAAATCGTCCACCATTGATTCTCCCAATCCATAGGTAGGTTAAGTGGCAATGTACAAATTAATTGATCAACCACTTTGCGCACGCTGGCGCGGTAAGTTTTAACCTCTAAAGGCGTGGGCCAATTATAATTTTGCGCATTGATATCGTCCCAGCCCATTTCATCTACACCCACAGCAAACATCGATTCAAATTGAGGATTGACGCGCTCAGTGATTAAGCCTGCTAAAATTAATTTATTAATAAAAAAAGTATTAGTATGGCCATAATAAAAAATCAGCGGATGCCTCAA
>Ga0255100_1000843_pt1 | contig 11710 bp, 11 predicted proteins | sample Colum_Colum_RepB_2_FD_188449 | JGI IMG/M metagenome (GOLD analysis project Ga0255100, IMG submission 188449) | Freshwater microbial communities from Columbia River, Oregon, United States - Colum_Colum_RepB_8d | ecosystem: Environmental > Aquatic > Freshwater > River | place: USA: Oregon...
GCCCGAATACAGCGTGCTCAGCGAAGATGGACCGGCGCATCGCCGGAATTTTCGGGTGCGCTGTCAGCTCGTCGACGAGCCGGCGGCAACCGAAGCGGAAGCACACTCTCGGCGCATTGCCGAGCAACGGGCGGCCAGCATGATGCTGGACGCGATCACCTCCAGAGGAAAGAAGAAACATGCGTAGCGGAATCGTGGCCATCGTCGGCCGGCCGAATGTCGGCAAATCCAGCCTTCTCAACGCCCTGGTCGGCCGCAAGGTATCGATCACGGCGCCGAAGCCGCAGACCACCCGGCACCGCATCCAGGGCGTGCTGCATGGCGACAACGCCCAGGTGGTGTTCGTCGACACGCCGGGCATGCACCGCGCAGCGAAGAAGGCGCTGAACAAGGCGATGAACGACGCCGCCAGCAACAGCCTGCACGACATCGATCTGGCGCTGTTCGTCATCGAGGCCGGCCGCTGGACCGACGAGGACGACGCGGTGCTGGAACGTCTCAAATCGGTCAAGGCGCCGGTGGCGCTGGTGATCAACAAGGTTGACCAGTTCAGCGACAAGAACGCCTTGCTGCCGCTGATGGAAAAGCTCAGCCCGCTGCGCGAATGGGCCTTCGTGATGCCGCTGTCGGCGCTGAAGGGCGCCAACGTCAACGTGCTGGCCAAGCAGTTGATGGACCGCATGCCGGACGGCCCGCCGCTGTATCCGGAAGGGCAGGTGGTCGGCCACGATCTCGGCTTCACGATTTCCGAGCTGGTGCGCGAAAAGCTGATGCGCTCGCTGGCCCAGGAACTGCCATATGCGCTGACCGTCGAGACCGAGGCGCTGGAGCAGGAAGGCGCGCTGCTCAAGGCCAGTGCCGTGATCTGGGTCGAGCGCGATGGCCAGAAGAAGATCGTCATCGGTGAGAACGGCGAGATGCTCAAGCGCATCGGCACTGCCGCGCGGCGCGAACTGGAAACGCTGACCGGCCGCAAGGTGTTCCTGAAGCTCTGGGTCCGGGTCAAGGAAGGCTGGACGGATGATCCCAAGGCGCTGAGCCGCTTCGGCTACGAAGGCGGCTGACGCTTCCCGATCAGGCCCGAACGCTTTCGTTCATGTCGAGCGCGCGCATCGAACTGGAGCCGGGCTGGTTGCTGTCGCAGAAGCCGTACCGGGAGACCAGCGAACTGCTGGAAGTGCTGACCTTGCGTCACGGCCGCGTCGGGCTGGTTGCACGCGGCCTGCGCGGGCCGCGCGCGCGCCAGCGGGGGATAGTCGGGCTGTTCCGGCCGTTGCTGCTGTCGTGGCTGGAAAAGGGCGAGCTCGGCACGCTGACCGCCGTCGAGGCCGATGGACCGGAGATGCTGCTGCCGGGTGAGCGGCTGATTCACGGCTGGTACCTGAACGAGCTGCTGCTGAAACTGCTGCAGCGGCACGATCCCCATCCCGACTTGCTGGCCGACTACATCGTGGCGGTGCGCTGCCTGTCGAGCGACACGACGACGGCCGCCGAAGCGGCGCTGCGAATCTTCGAAAAGCGCCTGCTGGACCAGCTCGGTTACGGCTTGCCGCTCGATGCGTCGATCGATGCACAGGCCTGTTTCCAGTTTCGGCCGGGCCAGGGCTTCGTTCGCTGCGCATCGGGCGACCGCGGCGCACTGGCTGGCAGCAGCCTGCTTGCGCTGCAGCGCGAAGAACTTTCGACCCAGACTGAACGCGACGATGCTCGCCGGCTGATGCGGGCAGCGCTTGAGCCCCACGTGCCGCGGGCATCGTTGCGGACGCCGGGTCTGCTGAGAGAACTCCGGGCGCTCGGCGCAAGGACCTGATGTCGCGCCATTGCTGCCGTCGGTAGTTCGCGCCGCATAGGGCCTGTTCGAGTCGCGATCTGATCGAGTACCTTCACAATTCCTAGACAACGAGGTTGAACATGCTCACAGCTGCCCGCACTGCAACAAAAGCCACGGTGTCCTCCAGCGCTCGCCGTTATGCGGCGACGCTTGCGCTGGCCGGTGTGGGATTGCTGGCATCCATCGCCAGCCAGGCGGATTTCCTGTCACCGATCCCGACCTATGGCACCGATGGCACTGCCGTGTTCACGGTCAGCGGCGGCTTCACGCTGCGCGATGACGAGCCCGGCGGCATCGTGGCTGCTGCCGTCACCGACAGCGAAGGTCAGCTTTACGTGCTGTATCGCGCCGTGCCGCCGCCGCCGCTGGTCGCCGAGAGCCGCCTGTACCTGGTTCGTCTTGGCAGCACCGGCACCCTCGACAGCAGCTACGGGCCGGTCGATTTCGGCGCCAGCGCCTCGTTCGATGACAACGTTGCACTCGCGCTGGACCAGGCGCGCGATCGCTTCTATCTGGTGACGCTGCCTCCGACCCTGACCGCGGACTCCATCACCGTGTCCGCGCGCAGCTCCGACGGTACCCGTGATGCCACGTTCAACGCTGGCGCCGACCTGGTCATCACTCCCCCCGACAGCCGCTTGGTCGACAACCGCTACAGCCTTGCTGCCACCGTCAATCCGACCACGGGCCGACTGCTGCTGGCTGGGGCCTTCCTGGGCGGAACGACTCCGGATGACGCGCTCGGCGATCTTCAGGCGGTGACCTACGCGGTCACGCCGGAGGGTGCGCTCGACACCACGTTCAACAGCTCCGGCCTGCGCATCGAATCCCCGGCACTGTCCTCCAACATCGACTCCACGCTTGCGTTCGGCGTGGCGACATCGAGCACCACCAGCCGGGTGCTGACCTTCGGCAGCGGCCGCGTGGCGCCGTCCAACTTCGTCGGCACCGTCTTCAGCAACGATGTCGCCGGCGCCGCCGATACGACCTTCGGCACCGACGGCCTCGGCCAGGTCAACATCACCGCGGACACCGCACCGTCGGAGGGTCAGGCAAACCTCACGCAGCTGCTGTTCGGCCGCGTGCTGCCCAGCGGCGTCACGCAGCTGATCGGCATCAACGGGGTTCTTCAGCTTTCCAACCGGACCTATGTCAGCGGCACGACCTCGGTGGCCGGCATCCAGCTGACGCCGGCCGGCGCGCCGGACACCCGCTTCAAGGGCACCGGCATCTTCACCACGCCGTACGTGATCGGCCGCGCGCCGCCAACGGTGCTGTTCGCCAACGGCAGCTTTGCCTCGGTGTTCAAGTCCAGCGCGACCGAGATTTCGGTGCTGGCCGTCGAAGGCTTCAGCGTGTTCGCCGAGGACGGCACCACTGGTGGCTCGACGACCGGCAGCGGCACGTCGGGTGGCACGACCGGTGGCACGACGTCTGGCGGTACGACGACCGGTGGCACCACGACCGGTGGTACGACAACGGGCGGCACAACGACCGGTGGTACCACCACGGGCGGCACGACCACCGGTACCACCACGGGCGGTACCACGACCGGCGGCACGACCACCGGCGGCGCAACGTCCGGTGGCACGACCACGGGTAGCGCCGCAGGCGGTGGCGGCGGTTCGTTCGGCACGTTCGGCATTGCCGGCCTGCTGATCGGCGCGCTGCTGCGTCGTCGCCGCGGCGCCGTGCGCGCCGCTCGCTGAGTCAGTCGGAAGTCATCCCGGCGCGCAGGGACGCGCGCCGGGCCGCAGGCAAAGAAAGAGCGCCGTGCGGCGCTCCAAAGGGTCACAGCCTGTCGATGCGTGCGCACGCCATCATCCTGCGACAATAAGGCGCATTGCCGGTCACGCAGCGTTTGGATGCAGCCGGCCCATGGATCGGTTGCAAGTCGGGCGGGCCTGCCGCAGTCACGATTCGCACCGCTGCTGCCGGACCTCGCGCAAGCGGGCGTCAGTGAAGTGGGGCAGGGCCTACAATGCCCGACCACTTTCCAATCCTTTTCTTCCATGCGTCCCTTGCGTCTCGGCGTCAACGTCGACCACATCGCCACCGTCCGTCAGGCCCGTGGCACGGCCTATCCCGATCCGGTTGAAGGCGCGCTGCTGGCTGCCGCCAGCGGTGCCGACAGCATCACCATCCACCTCCGCGAAGACCGTCGGCATATCCAGGACCACGACCTGGCGCGGTTGACGCCGGTCTGCCCGGTGCCGATCAATCTGGAAATGGCGGTCACGCCGGCGATGGTCGATATCGCTGTGGCGGCGCGGCCGAAGTATGTCTGCCTCGTCCCCGAGCGCCGCGAGGAGCGCACCACCGAAGGTGGCCTCGATGTCGCCGGCAACCTGCCGGCGGTGCGTGAAGCCTGCGAGCGTCTGGCGGCTGTCGGCAGCATCGTGGCGCTGTTCATTGCCGCCGATCCGCAGCAGCTGGCGGCTGCCAAGGCCAGCGGTGCGCCGCAGCTGGAAATCCACACGGGCCATTACGCCGACACCAGCGGTGCCGAGCAGGCCACCGAGCTGGCGCGGATCGCCGCGTTCGCTCGCGATGCCGAGGCCATGGGCTTCGAAGTGCATGCCGGCCACGGGCTGAATGCCTGCAACGTCGGGCCGATCGCGGCGATTCCCGAGATCGTCGAACTGAACATCGGCCACGCGATCATCGCCCGCAGCCTGTTCATCGGCCTGCCGGCGGCGATCGCTGAAATCCGGCAGGCGATGACCGTCGCCCGGCGTGCGGCCCTGGGCTGACCGCGGCCGGTGATCTACGGCATCGGCACCGACCTGCTGCGCATCGATCGCTGCGAGGCTTTGTACGCACGGCAGGGCGAGCGCGCCGTCAACAAGCTGCTGATGCCCGAAGAACGCGCGGTGCTCGTGCATGCGAAAAGCCCCGGCTACGCGCTGGCCCGGGCTTTTGCCGCCAAGGAGGCGTTCGTCAAGGCGCTGGGCACCGGCTTTCACGGCGTCGGCTATCAGGATGTCGGCGCACTACGCGAAGCCAAGGCCCGGCCGCGGCTGATCTTCAGCGCGGCGATGCAGGCGCGGCTGGATGCCCTCGGTATCGTCAGCACGCATCTGTCATTCACCGATGAAGCCGGGATGATCATTGCCTTCGTGGTGCTGGAGTGCGGGCCCGTCCGCACCGCGCCGACCGCGCCGTCCCCGTAAAATGCCGGCATGAAAGCGATCACCCTTCCCGACACCATCGGCAATACGCCGCTGGTGCAAGTCACCCGCTTGCCGGGTATCGGCAACAACCGCCTGTTCCTGAAGCTGGAAGGCAACAACCCGGCCGGCTCGGTCAAGGACCGTCCGGCGTATTCGATGATCCGTCGAGCCGAGGAGCGGGGCGAGATCAAGCGTGGCGACACGCTGATCGAAGCGACCTCCGGCAACACCGGCATTGCGCTGGCGATGGCGGCAGCGATGCGGGGTTTTCGCATGGTGCTGATCATGCCGGCGCATCTGTCGGTCGAGCGCCGCGCGGCGATGAAGGCCTTCGGTGCCGAGCTGATCCTGGTGTCGAAGGAGCAGGGCATGGAAGGCGCCCGCGATCTGGCCGAACAGATGGAGCGAGACGGCAAGGGCAAGGTGCTGAACCAGTTCGGCAACCCGGACAACCCGCGCGCCCACTACGAGGGCACTGCGCCGGAAATCTGGACGGCGCTGAATGGCGAACTGACCCATTTCGTCGCGACGATGGGGACCACCGGCACGATCATGGGCTGCTCCCGTTACTTCAAGGAAGTGAATCAGGCGATCCAGATCACCGGCGTGCAGCCGGACGGCGAGTCGTCGATTCCCGGCATCCGCAAGTGGCCGGAAGCCTATCTGCCGACGATCTTCGATCGTTCGCGCGTCGATCGCGTCGTCGAGGTGTCAACGAAGCAGGCGGAAGACACGATGCGCGATCTGGCGAAGATCGAAGGCGTGTTCTGCGGCCCGTCATCCGGCGGGTCGGTATGGACGGCGCTGCAGCTCTGCAAGGAGCTTTCGGGAGCCACCATCGCCGCGATCATCTGCGACCGTGGCGACCGCTACATTTCAACAGGCGTCTTCCCTGAGTGACCCGTAAACGCAAGCCGCTGCCGGAAACCGAGTTCAGCGCCACCGTCACCGATCTCGACCATGACGGACGCGGCGTTGCCCGCGTCGATGGCAAGGTCACCTTCATCTTCGGCGCGCTGCCCGGCGAAACGGTGCGCTACAAGCTGCAGCGCGTCACCCGCGCGCTTGACGAAGCGGTGGCCACGGCGATCGATGTGCCGTCTCCGGATCGCGTCACGCCCGGCTGCGCTCACTTCGGCACCTGCGGCGGCTGCTCGCTGCAGCATCTGGCGCCGGCGGCACAGGTCGCGTTCAAGCAGCAGGCGATGCTGGAAGCGCTGCGCCGCATCGGTGGCGTGACGCCCGAAACCGTTGCCGAACCGGTGCTTGGCCCGGTCTGGGGCTACCGCCGCCGCGCCCGAATGGGCGTGAAGCTGGTGCACAAGAAGGGCGGGGTGCTGGTCGGCTTTCGCGAGCGCGATGCCAATGCGCTGGCGGTGCTGGACCGCTGCGAGGTCGTTGATCCGCGGCTCGGCGAACGGCTGCGCAAGATCGGCGCGCTGTTCGACACCTTGAGCATTGCCGACCAGATTCCGCAGATCGAGGTGTCGGCGTCCGAGCACGTTGCAGTGACCATCCGCGTGCTGACGCTGCCGAGCGATGACGATCGCGCGAAGCTGCTGGCCTTCGCCGCCGAGCACGATTTCGACTTCTACCTGCAGCCCGGCGGGCCGGATTCGCTGCTGCCGCTGGCCGATATTCGGCCGCTGGACTACTCGCCGGACGGCAGCGCGCTGCGGCTGAATTTCCTGCCGGCCGACTTCATCCAGATCAACGCTGACGTCAGCCAGCGGATGGTCAATCAGGCGCTCGACTGGCTGAATCCCGCAGCCGGTGACTCGGTGCTGGAACTGTTCGCGGGCTTGGGCAATTTCACCTTGCCGATCGCCGCCCGCGGCGCACAGGTCACCGCCGTGGAAGGCGAGGCTGGCCTCGTCGCGCGCGGCCTCGCCAACCTGCAGCGCAACGGCTTTGATGGCCGCTTCCTCAAGGCCGACCTGTTCAAGCCGGAGCCGAAGGCGGAGTGGCTGAAGACCCGCTACGACCTGGCGCTGATCGATCCACCGCGCAGCGGCGCCAAGGAAATCCTGCCGATGCTCGCGGCGACGAAAGCGCGCCGCATCGTCTATGTGTCCTGCCACCCGGGTACGCTGGCGCGCGACGCCGGCGAACTGGTCAACACCCATGGCTACCGACTGACGCGAGTCGGGGTGCTGGACATGTTCCCGCACACCACGCATGTCGAGTCGATGGCACTGTTCGAGCGGCCGTAGATCCGGCCGCCGCTGGCCTCGATCGTTGCGCAACCATCAAATGCGGCGGGTCGTGACCGGCCCCACGCAGCACCGGCCATCGCCCCTGCGAGCCGCAGACGCTTTCCCTATGACAATGAAGACATGAACCATGGCAATTGAAATCGAGCGCAAGTTTCTGGTCGTCGGCGACGACTGGCGGGCGCAGGCCACGCGCCGCGTGCCGATGCGGCAGGGCTATCTGACCGAGGACAACGGCAAGAGCTCGATTCGCGTGCGTCTGCAGGGTGTCGAGGCGCGGATGAACATCAAGGCAGCCGTGGTCGGCCGCGCGCGCGCCGAGTACGACTACGAGGTGCCGGTCAAGGACGCCCACGAAATCCTCGACACGCTGTGCGTCGGCCTGATCGACAAGGTGCGCCACTACATCGACGTCACCGGCCCGGACGGCCAGCCGTTGACCTGGGAGATCGACGAGTTCGCCGGCGCCAATGCCGGCCTGGTGGTCGCCGAGATCGAGCTGAAGAGCGTCGATCAGGCCATCGATACGCCCGCCTGGCTGGCGGCCGAAGTGACCGAGGACCGGCGCTATTACAATCACAGCCTCGCGCTGCATCCGTGGCGCGACTGGCCGGAAAACCAGCCGACTTGAAGCCGTTCTCCCCACTGCACCCCCACGCGCCCGCATGACTCTGGGACCGATCATGGCCGACGTCGCCGGCCTGGCTCTGACCGCCGAAGACCGCGAAGTCCTCGCTCATCCGCTGGTCGGCGGCGTGATCCTGTTTGCCCGCAACTATGCCGATCCCGAGCAGCTGCGCGCGCTCTGCGCGGACCTGCTGGCGATCAAGTCGCCCAGGTTGCTGATCGCGGTCGATCACGAGGGTGGGCGAGTACAGCGCTTCCGGGTCGGCTTCACGCGGATTCCGGCGATGGGCACCCTGAGCCGTCTGCACGAGGAATCGGCGCTGCGGGCGGTCGAGGACGCGCGGCTGCATGGCGAAACGATCGGCCGCGAACTGGCCAGCTTCGGCATTGATCTCTGCTTCGCACCCGTACTCGACCGCGACTGTGGCGTCTCGACGGTGATCGGCGATCGTGCGTTCTCGGCCGATCCGCAGATCATCATCAAGCTGGCGCGCGCGTTCCGCGCCGGTCTCAATGCCGCTGGCCTGAAGGCTACCGGCAAGCACTTTCCGGGACATGGCGCGGTCGCTGCCGATTCGCATCTGGAACTGCCGATCGATCGACGGCCGTTCGCCGATATCGAGCAGAAGGATCTGGTGCCGTTCAAGGCGCTGATCGACGACGGCATCGAAAGCTTGATGCTGGCGCATGTGCGCTACAGCGCGTTCGACGATGTTCCGGCTTCGTTCTCGCGCAAGTGGATCCGCGGCCTGCTGCGCAGCCAGTACAAGTACAACGGCGCGGTGTTTTGCGACGACCTGTGCATGAAAGGCGCGGTGGTGATCGGCGACATCGTCGAGCGTGCCCGCGTCGCGCTGGCCTCCGGCTGCGACATGCTGCCGGTCTGCAACGAACGCCCGGAAGTCATCAAATTGCTGGACGCGCTGCCGGTCAAGCAGCGCCGCCTGTCCGGCGCGCGTCTGAAAGCCCTCTACCGCACAGCCTGAAGCCATGAGCATCGACGTTGCCGACGCAATCAAAGTCCTGAATGAAGCCGACTGCCTGCATGGCGAAGCAGAGGTGGCTGCCGCCTACGACAAGCTGGCCGCGGCAATCACGGCCGAGTACGCCGACCGCGCACCGCTGATTCTCTGCGTGATGAACGGTGGCTTGGTGACCACGGCCGAAATCACCCGGCGGCTGAACTTTCCGTTCCAGATGGATTACCTGCACGCCACCCGCTATCGCGGCGCCACGACCGGCGGTGGCCTGATCTGGAAACGGCAGCCGCCGGCCATTCTTGATGGGCGCCATGTGCTGGTGATCGACGACATCCTTGACGAAGGCCACACGCTGGTGGCGATCCGCAAGGCGCTCGAAGAATTCGCGCCGCTGAGCCTGAAAGTCGCCGTGCTCGCCGACAAGCTGCATGACCGCCGCGCCGACGGCGCGCATGCCGAGTTCGTCGGCCTGAGCGTGGTCGACCGTTACGTGTTCGGCTGCGGCATGGACTACAAGGAATGCTGGCGTCAGTTGCCGGCCATTTACGCGATGCGCGGCGCCTGATCATTCCTGCCGAACCCCGAAGGACCTCCAAGCCATGACTGCTGCTGCCACCAAGCCCCCGAAGGTCGCCGTCATCGGCGGCACCGGCATGAACCACTGGCCAGGGCTGGAGATCACCGGCTCTTCGATCGTCAACACGCCCTACGGGTCGCCGTCGGCACCGCTGGTTCGCGGGCGCGTGGCCGGGGTGGAGGCCATCTTCCTGGCGCGCCATGGCGAAGGCCACAAGTTGCCGCCGCACGCGATCAACTACCGGGCCAATCTGTGGGCGTTGAAGCAGGCCGGTGTCGAGCAGGTGATCGCGATCGGCGCCGTCGGTGCCATTGCCGGCTGGTTTCCGCCGGGTGCGCTGGCGATTCCCCACGATCTGATCGACTACACCTGGGGCCGCGAGCACACCTATTTCGACGGCAAGCCCGGCAGCACCCTGAAGCACATCGAGTTCAATCACCCCTACGCGGCGGCGGTACGCAAGGCGCTGGTCGAGGCGGCGAAGGCAGCCAATGTCGAGGCCCGCGACGGTGGCGTGATGGCGGTCACCCAGGGGCCGCGGCTGGAATCGCCCGGCGAGATCCGTCGTCTCAAGCAGGATGGCTGCGACATGGTCGGCATGACCAGCATGCCGGAGGCCGCCCTGGCTGCCGAGCTGGATCTTCCTTATGCCTGCCTCGCCGTGAGCGTCAACTGGGCGCCCGGGATCGGCAGCGGTGATATCCATGGACAGATCGAGCACTGGCTGGCACTGAGCATGGCCAAGGTCCGGGACATCCTGGAACGCGTCTTGCCGGTCCTGGCAGCCGACTGACGACACGACACGAAACTTGCTGGAATTGCTAAAGCAATTCCGGTTTCTGCCGTAAATCTCCGATGACTGCGGCTTTCGCGTCTATTCAGCGCGAGAAGGTCGTGCGCGCCCGTGGTGTTTCGGCTGCCAAGAGGGTGGTCGAGCGGATGGCGCGCTTCAGATTGAAGCGACACGGACTTGCGTCACATGGAGCATGGGGTTCCTTCAATTCCTACACCAATCGATTGTCGGAAAAACAGACCACATTGACCTTCTGTTGACATTAACGGTCCAACATTGACGCAAGTGTCAGATACATCGCAGCCGGGCGACGGCCCGTCAGCCCATCTATCGCCAACGAGTGTCTCAATGAAGCGTTGCCAGTTCGTCGCCGTTCGCGGATTCCTTCAACTTGCCATTGCGGCTGTCGCACTGGCCGGGATCGTTTCGCCGCGCACGGTCCAGGCACAGGCCGCGCCTGCATTGAGCATCGCCGACGCCTCGACGCTCGAAGGGAACAGCGGAACGAAATCGCTTCAGTTTGCCGTGAGCCTGAGTGCTGCCGCAGCGACGACGGTCAGCGTGCGAGTCACGACATCGAATGGCACCGCCATCAGCGGTTCCGATTACACCGGCGGCTCGCTGACCGTCACGTTCGCCCCCGGCGAGACCCTGAAGGTTGGCAATGTCGGCATCCGTGGCGACGTCGTCACGGAGCCAGACGAGACGTTCCTCGTGACGCTGAGCAGTCCGACCGGCGGAGCCAGCCTCGCACGCGCGCAGGCGACCGGCACGATCATCAACGACGACGGTGCATCGGACACGACGCCAGACGCGTTCAGCTTCGCGCCGGTGACCAACGCGGCAGTCGGCAGCGTGCAGACGAGCGACGCGATCACGGTGAGCGGGATCAACGCGGCGAGCCCGATTTCGGTGGCCGGCGGCAGCTACAGCATCAACGGCGGCGCATTCGTGACGACGGCCGGAACGGTCACTGCGGGTCAGACAGTTCGCGTGCAGCAGACCGCATCGAGCACGGCGAACGCGACAACGACGGCAACGCTGACGATTGGCGGCGTCAGTGCGGGCTACGCGGTGACGACGGCGGGGCCGACGATCTCGATCAATGACGCGAGCCTCAGCGAAGGCAACAGCGGCACACAGCAGGCCACGTTGACGGTGAGCCTGTCGGCGGCGAGTGCGACATCGGTGACGGTGGCGTACGCGACGACGGACGGCACGGCGACCTCGGGCAGCGACTACACGGCGCTGAGCGGATCGCTGACCTTCGGTGCTGGCGTGACCAGCCAGACAGTGAGCATCGGCATCCTCGGCGACACGACGTTCGAGCCGGACGAGACGGTGCTGGTGAACCTGAGCAGTCCGACGGCGGCGACGCTGGCGGACGGCCAGGGTGCCATCACCATCGTCAACGATGACGCCAACCTGCCGACGGTCAGCATCGCCGACGCCTCGACGCTCGAAGGGAACAGCGGAACGAAATCGCTTCAGTTTGCCGTGAGCCTGAGTGCTGCCG